>ERZ809074.1822-NODE-1822-length-25885-cov-18.899458_pt1 | contig 25885 bp, 22 predicted proteins | sample MGYA00520795_ERZ809074 | MGnify/ENA primary metagenome ERZ809074 (study PRJEB31570, sample SAMEA3212989) | Homo sapiens | biome: human-gut; feature: human gut; material: fecal | place: Sweden | collected 2011 ...
ACCGTATGATCCTGATGGTCTTCTACCTCGAGTCCAAGTACGGCAAGGACTGGGCAGACCCCACCACCTCTACCCTGAACTACACCGCGGACGAGATCGCGGAGGGCATCGACTTTATCAAGAGCCTGGTCGATGGCCACGTCATCATGAGCCTGCCCACCTACTACGGCTCCAACGGCGACAACGCCGCTCACCAGTCCACCGAGTGGATCACCGGCAAGCTGGCCGGCTGCTTCGAGTGGGATTCCTCCGCTACCAAGTATCAGGACGCTCTGGACGAGGAGAACAAGCCCGGCTTCACCGTCGGCGAGGAGATCAAGTTCGGCGATTACAACGGCGGCTTCTCCAAGGTCTCCATGGGCCTGGCCATCACCAAGACCTGCGAGCACCCCGCAGAGGCAGCTACCCTCATCAACTTCCTGCTGAACGAAGAGGCTGGCGCTTCCATCATGGGTTCCGAGTGCGGCATCCCCGCTTCCAAGGCTGGTCTGGCTGCCGCTCAGGCTGCAGGCGCTGTCAAGGAGCTGGTTGCCGAGGCAAACGGCAAGGTCATGGCTTTCGTTTCCAACCAGCTGGATCCCCTGTTCGAGTCCAACGACCTGAAAGCAAACGGCACCGGCGTTTACCAGGAAGTCTTCGACACCGTCGATTACGATAACAAGTCCGGCGCTGACGTTGTTGACATCCTGCTGGATGGCATGGATGCCGTCGGTTACACCGTCGAGTAATTCTTCCACACGCTGCAGTGGGGTCCGAGTTACGGTATAACCTCCCGCCCCCCTCGATTCTGTTTGGTACATTGGTGGGGCATCCGCCGCCCAAGAGGTGGATGCCCCTTTTTTGCAAGAAAAAGATGTCTAAACTTTGACCAAGATGTGTCCAAACCATGCTGCACCCACCCCGAATTTTCAAAAAGGAGGATTCCCGGATGAAAGAAAGCAAAGCGCCCTCGCTCGGGCGTACCCCGGCCCAGAAGTTTTTTGACAAATGGCAGGGCCTGTTCTACCTGATCCCCTGGATCATCGGCTTCGTCGTCTTCAAAGCCATTCCGTTTGGCCAGTCGCTGTACTACAGCTTTACGGATATGAACTTCTTTGAGGGCATCCACGAGTACGGCCTGATGAACTACGCCACCGCGTTCACCAATGCCAAGATCACCAAGGCACTGATCACCACGTTCAAGTACGCGTTCATCACCGTGCCCCTGAAGCTGATCTTCGCGCTGTTCATCGCTTACATCCTGAACTTCAAGATCGCCTGCGTGAACCTGTTCCGTACCATTTACTACATCCCGTCCATCCTGGGCGGTTCCGTGGCCATCGCCGTGTTGTGGAAAGCCGTCTTCCGTGATGACGGTCTGGTCAACACCCTGATCCGTATGATCACCTTTGGCCACGCACAGGGCCCCTCCTGGCTGTCTGACCCGACTTACGCGCTGTGGATCATCTGCTTCCTGCGCATCTGGCAGTTCGGTTCCGCCATGGTGCTGTTCCTGGCCGCTCTGAAGGGCGTGCCTGCAGACCTGTACGAAGCCGCTACCATCGATGGTGCCGGCAAGTGGCGTCAGTTCTTCTCCATCACCGTTCCGATGATCACCCCCATCATCTTCTACAACCTGGTCACTCAGATCTGCCAGGCTTTCCAGGAGTTCAATGGCCCGTTCATCATCACCAACGGCGGTCCCCGCGGTTCCACCACCCTCATCTCCATTCTGGTCTACAACTACGCATTCAAGTCCAACCAGATGGGCATGGCTTCCGCACTGGCATGGATCATGTTCGTCATCGTCTGCATCCTGACGATCATCGCCTTCACCAGCCAGAAGAAGTGGGTCTACTACTCGGATGAAAGGTAAGGTGTGACAGTATGGGAATGAAAGCTTCTAACGCCATCGCGACGTTTTTCAAGTACTTCGTCCTGATCCTGGTGGGCCTCATCATGATCTATCCCCTGCTGTGGATGATCAGCGCCACCTTTAAGGACAACAGCGAGATCTTTGCAGGCATCGGCCTGTGGATCAAGAACCCCACCCTGGAGGGCTACAAGAACGCGCTGAACAACTTCGGCGGTTCCATCAACATCCTGCAGGCCATGCTGAACACTTACAGCTACGTCCTGCCCAAGGTCATCTGCACCGTGGTCTCCTCCTGCATTGCAGCTTACGGCTTTGGCCGCTTCGACTTCCCGGGCCGGAAGATCCTGTTCAGCATCATGCTGGCCACCCTGTTCCTGCCTCAGGTCGTCCTGAACGTGCCTCAGTTCCTGCTGTACACCAAGTTCGGCTGGGTCAACAGCCCGTTCTATCTGGCCATCTGGGTCCACACTGCTTTTGCAACGGAGACCTACTTCGTTTACCAGCTGGTGCAGTTCATGCGCAATGTCCCGCGTGACCTGGACGAGGCTGCCGCCATCGACGGCTGCTCCTCGTTCCAGACCCTGTACAAGGTCATTGTCCCCATGCTGATGCCCGCTCTGGTGTCCTGCGCCCTGTTCCAGTTCATGTGGAGCTGCAACGACTTCATGGGCCCGCTGCTTTATGTGCAGACCCCTGCCAAGTACCCCATGTCCCTGTTCGTCAAGCTGTCCATGGATGGTGATACGGGCTTTGCCTGGAACCGCATCCTGGCCCTGTCGCTGATCTCCATTCTGCCGCAGCTGATCGTCTTCTTCTGCGCACAGGATCAGTTCGTCGAAGGTATCTCCGCGGGTGCTGTCAAGGGCTAAGCGCTCTTTCTCCCGCGGCCAAGACGGCTGAAACCACAAACACCCCCTGTGCCATTGCCCGTAAGATGGTACAGGGGGTGTTATGTTTATGTTCTATGGCTCTTCCGGTATTGCAGCGGCCCGGTGCCCATGGTCTCCCGGAAGACACGCCGGAAATGGGCGGCGCTGGCAAAGCCCGTCTGCTCCGCCACCGTGCCGATGCTGAGCTCCGTTGTCTCCAGCAGCTTCTGGGCGGCCTCGATGCGGCGGCCATTGATGTAATCCACAATGGACTGCCCCGTTACCCGCCGGAACAGGCGGCTGAGGTAATAGGGCGAGATGTAAAACTTTGCCGCCACCTCGCTGAGGGAAAACTTCTGCTGGTAATTGGCGGCAAGGTAGGCGCAGATCTGCTCCACGGTCTCGTTGCGGGGGCGGGCGGCGTGGCTCTCGGCCCGGTACTCCTGCTCTGCATAGTGGAGCAGGAGCCCCAGGTAGAGCACACCCGGATAATCCTGCTCGCCCCGGGCTTTCCGCATCAGCTCCAGCACCGTCCGCAGACAGCTGGACCACTGCACCGGGCCGTATAAGAGCGTGGCCTGCCCCGGCTCAAACAAAGCGCTGTCGTCCCGCTGGGCCATATTCCGGATATCGTGGAGGGCAGCCACCGGGAAGCGGCACCCCAGCAGCTCCGGCGGCACACTGCCCGCCTGCTGCAGCCGCCCGCTGCCCGGGCCCAGCAGCAGCGCGCAGCCAGGAGCCGCCAGCGTGGTCTGGCCATCCCACTGGACATTGCAGCTGCCGCCCGAGACCAGGATCAGATAACAGAGCTCTTCTTCGCTCGTGAGTTCTCTGGCCTCTGCTCCCAGCCGCAGGTTCTCCGCCACGATCTTTGCATTGAGCCGTTCCCGTTCCGCACGCATGTTCCGCATCCCCCTGCATTTTACTTGCTTTTAGTGTACCATGGCCGGCCCGGCCGGGCAAGCCGCAATACGCTTCTGTTTTTTCCATTTTCTCAAATCTCTTTCAGGAGGCTGTTTATGAATCTGTCTCTCATCCGCTCCATGACCCGCAGCGCGGTCTTTGAGCTTGAAAACGGGCTGTGCTTCCGCCCTGCCCACCCGTTCACTGTCACGCTGAACGGCGAAACCATCTATGATGCCTGCAGCACCAATGTGTTCTCCCTCTTCTCCCTGCTCCCCGGCACCACTTATACCGTGGGCGTGCAGGCCGAGGGCGAAAGCCTGAGCCTGGAGTTCACCACCGAGGCCGAGACGTTCTTTGTGGACGCCTCCCGCTACGGCCTGGTGGGCGACGGCGAGACGGACAACACCGTCAAGCTGCAGGCGGCTCTCTCCACCTGCCCCAAGGGCGGCACCGTGTATGTCCCCGCCGGACGCTACCGCACGGCCAGCCTGTTCCTCAAGAGCAATACCACCCTCTACCTGGAAAAAGGCGCCGTGCTCCTGGGCGATAACGACCGCACCCACTACCCCATCCTGCCCGGCGTTCTGCCCAGCGAGAACGAGGTGGACGAGTATTACCTGACGGGCTGGGAGGGCAACCCCCTGAACAGCTTTGCAGGCCTGCTGAACATCACCCAGGTGCACGATGTGGTCGTGACCGGTGAGGGCACCCTGGACTGTGACGCCCAGAACGGCGACTGGTGGGTGAACCCCAAGGTCAAGCGGATCGCGTGGCGTCCCCGCGCCGTGGCCATGGTGGACAGCGAGAATGTCTGCCTGCACGGCATCACCGTCCAGAACAGCTACTCCTGGACCATCCACCCCATCTTCGTCAAGCAGCTGGACCTGCTCCACTTCAACATCAATAACCCCTACAACGCCCCCAACACCGATGGCATCGACCCCGAGAGCTGCGAGTACACCCGGATCATCGGCGTCAACATCCATGTGGGTGACGACTGCATCGCCATGAAAGCCAGCAAAGTCTTCCTGGGCATGAAGCTCAAGAAGAGCTGCGAGCACACCGTCATCCGCAACTGCCTGCTGGACAAGGGCCACGGCGGCATCGTCATCGGCAGCGAGATGAGCGGCGGCGTCAAGGACATGGTGGTCACCCAGTGCCTCATGGACCACACCGACCGCGGCCTCCGCGTCAAGACCCGGCGCGGCCGCGGCAACACCGCCGTCATTGACGGGCTGGTCTTCCGCAACGTGGAGATGCGGGGCGTCAAGGCGCCGTTCGTCATCAACATGTTCTACTTCTGCGACCCGGACGGCCACGGCCCCTATGTCCAGTGCCGCGAGCCTCTGCCGGTGGACGAGTACACCCCCAAGCTCGGCACCCTGACCATGGAGAATATCGTGGCCACCGACGCCCAGTTTGCAGGCTGCTACTTCGACGGCCTGCCGGAGCAGCCCATTGAGCGGGTGAGCATGAAGAATGTCACCATCACCTTTGACCCCGAGGCCAAGGAAGGCCAGGCGGCCATGGCCGACAACCGCCCGTTTGTGAAAAAGCTGGCCATTTACGCCGAGAACGTCAAGGAGATCGACCTGCACAACGTGAAGATCGAGGGCTATGAGGGCGAGCGGCTCCACTTTGCAAATGTCGGCCATTTTGAGGAGGACTGAAAGCCATGACGCATTCTGAAATTCTGACCATGCTGGGCGATTACGTGGATTCCCTCATCGCCCATTCCAGTGCCGAAGCACCCCTGTGGAACATTGAGAAAGTGCGCAGCGGCAAACCCAACAAGTGGAACTACATCGACGGCTGCATGATCACGGCCTGCCTGAGCCTGTACAAGACCACCGGGGACGAGAAGTACCTGAGCTTCTCCAAGGACTTCATCGACTTCTTTGTGCAGGAGGATGGCTCCATCAAGACCTATGACCCCAAGGAGTACAACCTGGACAACGTAAACCAGGGCAAGAACCTGTTCACCCTGTACGACATCTTCGGGGATAAGAAGTACCGCCGGGCCATTGACACCATCCGCAGCCAGCTGCTCACCCAGCCCCGCACCAAGGAGGGCAACTTCTGGCACAAGGACATCTACCCCTGGCAGGTCTGGCTGGACGGCACCTACATGGCCCAGCCCTTCTACATGGAGTACGAGACCCGCTACAACAAGATGCAGGGCTGCATTGACAGCTACAAGCAGTTCATGAACATCAAAAAGCACATGCGGGACGAAAAGACCGGCCTGTACTACCACGGCTACGACGAGAGCCGCCAGATGTACTGGGCTGACCCCGTGACCGGCTGCAGCCCCAACTTCTGGCTGCGGGCCATGGGCTGGTTCATGGTGGCCATGGTGGATGTGCTGGAGCGGATGGACGAGCAGCTGTACAACGAGTACCGCGGCATCATGGCAATGCTCAAGCAGACCATTGAGGATGTGCACAAGTTCCAGGACGAGGAGACCGGCATGTTCTGGCAGGTGATGGATCACCCCGGCGTGGAGGGCAACTATCTGGAGACCAGCGGCACGGCCCTGTTTGCCTATGCCGTGCTCAAGGGCGTGCGCCTGGGCTACCTGCCCAAGCGGATGGCTGCCTGGGCCGAGAAAGCCTTCTACGGCACCTGTGACAAGTATCTGAGCAAGAACCCGGACGGCAGCTTACAGCTGGGCGGCATCTGCCTGGTGGCCGGCCTTGGCGGCAAGGACCACCGGGACGGCTCTCTGGCCTATTACTTCAGTGAGCCCGTCGTCTGCAACGACGCCAAGGGCGTGGGCCCGCTGGTGCTGGCTTACACCGAGATGATCGCAAAGAAATAAACCTCTCCCATAACAAGTAAAAAACCAACCGCCACGGTGACAGATGCCGTGGCGGTTGGTTTTTGCACTTTTTTCCTTATCCGTCGTCCCTCTATAGAACGCATCTATATTGTACCGAGAGACAAGCCCTTTGTAAAAGGTCTGTTTGGTATTGCAGAAATACAAAATTTGTATGGCTGCATCCGGTCAGGCTTCGGGAGCTTTGCCTCCCGCCAGTGAGGGAACGGGAGTTTTCCTGAGCGAGCAGTCACTGCTCATTCTCTTCCTCGAGCAGCGACTCCACATCGGTGGCCTTTGCCATTTCCTCGGCCGTCCAGTCCAGCTGGACGGTGCCGTTCAGCTCCAGCTCATAGTTTTCTTTTTGCGCCAGACTGCCGGAGGACAGGTCCCTGTCCTCATCCGAAAATCCCCTGCAGAAAAAGCCGATCTGTTTGGGCTGCACTTCCATCTGTTGGACCACATTGGTCAGGCGGCGGCAGTCTTTTGCAAAGGCCTCTGCACTGTCATAGGGGCCCTGCAGCCAGACGTTCAGCCCCAGCGTTTCGGTGTTGTCCGGTGTCAGCTTTTCCACATCGTTGTGATAGCGGTAAAGCTCCACCCAGCAGCCCATGTCCTTGAGGCGGATGTCCGATGCCTCCTGCTGGAACTTTTCGTACACGCTCTGCTGGTAGGCATCCCTCAGCTTCTGTTCCTGCTGCTGGACCTCGGGGTTCACCTGTTCCCACACCAGCGGCAGGAGGGTCAGGCCAAAGCAGCAGGCCATCAGGATCAGGCAGACGAACACCGAGACGAAATCGTATTTGCCGCGCTGCGGCCTTGTGGCGTAATACAGCACCTCGCACCCCAGCAGAACGAGACCTGCTGCCGGAACGATCTTCAGCACCAGCAGCGCGTCAAAATTCGGCAGGAAGTGATAAGCAAAGAAAAATATCCCCGCAGTAATCAGGCAAATGCCCAGTGTCACACTGCCCACCCGCCGCACAGGCTCTGCCTGTGCGGCGGCAGGAGGCGGATTTTTCGGGACCCAGCTCGTTTCCGGGGCGGTATCCGCTGTCGTTTCCTTTCCGTTTTGGACAGTTTTTGTTGAAATATCCGGTTCGTTATTCGTCATGGCCATTTTCCTCCTTTGCGGAAGTGTCATCCGACGGGGTCATCTCCGGCGCATCCGGCTGGGCATGGTATTCCTGGAAGTCGGCATCCCTGGCAGCGTCTTCCTGTGCCTCGGCCTGTTTTTTGCCGGCCTTTTGGGGGCCGCGCACCAGCCAGGCACCACAGAGGATGAGGGCCACGCAGAGCATCACATCCGGCAGCTGATCCATCACCAGATAAAATGCCCGGAACACCACGCTGTCCCGGCCCCAGCGCCACAGAACATCGTTCAAGAGATTCATAATGATGTTCTCGTAGGCGATCAGCGCGCCAAAGGCGATGAGGGCCCAGCCCACCAGCTTGTGGCTGTCCAGCAGAAGCCGGGCAAGGCGCTTGTCCTTGGGGTCCAGGTGGACCAAATAGTCATCCGCCGGGGCATTGCCCAGGGCGATCTGCGCCCGGAGGTTGAGGGTATCAAAAAAGCTGTACATAAAAACGAGCATCAGAAAAAGCGCAATGGGGGCAAACAGCATCGCCAGCACGCCGATGACACAGCACATCAGCATCAGCGAAAGACCCCGTTTCATATAGCCCTGGTACATCTGGCCTGCGCCGGGGATGAACGCAAACAGCAGGGTCAGCAAACCATTTTTCAGCATAACAAATCCTCACATTCTCAGGTTACACTTTGTTTGGGTGTGGTCGGGATCGCTCCGGCGTCGGGCGTTTTGCCCGGGAGCAGATTTTCCAGTACGCCGGAAAGTTTGTGGTAGAACTCCTGCCGGGTCTCCATGGGCTTGCCCGTCAGCTCCTGCGGCGGGGTGCTCATGGTCTGGGAGGGCAGAATGGTTTTCAGGTCGCAGCCGCGGCCCAGCATGGCCGTGATGGCCCCGGACCGCCAGAGGCTGAGCGCCAGCACGGCGGCAACGCCTGCCACGGCCACCCGGCCATAGGTGCTCTGCATCAGCCGCACCCAAATCGTCGTCATGATGGTGCCATGCACCCCGCGGGGCGGCGTTTCCAGCACGTCCGCCGTCAACAGGGCCGTGTAGCGGTCCATGCATTTGTCGCAGTAAGAGAGGTGTTCGGCCGCTTCCAGCCGCCCCAGCTCGTCCAGCTGCCCATCCCGCAGGGTCTGTAAGCCCTCATCGGTCAGGCATCCGTCCTCCCGGAACAATTCCAGTTCTTTTTCATCCATTCTGGTTCCTCCTTTCCGGTTTCTGCGGGGCTTCCGCCCCACTGGCCCGCAGCTGGGCGGCCAGCATCTTTTTGGCCCGGTACACCTGGGCCTCCACGGTTTTCTGGGGCCTGCCGCAGAGGCGGGCCGCTTCCGCGGCGGTATGCTGCTCCAGCAGCATCAGGCGGCAGGGCGTTTTGTAGGGCTCCCGCAGAGCCAGAATGCGGCGGGTGAGTTCTTCCTCGCCCAACGTTTCCAGCACCTGCTGCTCGGGGTCCGACTCCGGCGGAGCGCCCTCCAGCGCCAGCACCTCGTCGCCAGGGGTGTTCACCCGCCGGACCCAGGCACTGCGTAAGTAATCTTTCGCCTTGTTGGAGGCGATGCGGGCCAGCCACTGCTTTTCAAACCCGGGTGGACAGCGATCGATGCTCCGCCAGGCCGCCAGAAAGGTCTCCTGCGTCAGATCCTGGGCTTCGCCCACATCCGGCACCAGCTGGTGACAGACGGTGTAGACGAGGCCCTGATACTGCCGCACGAGCCGGTCAAATTCCAATGTGGTCAATCGTCCGCGCCGCCTCCTTTCCCGTGGTGCGGGGGTGCTGTTTTTCGCGCCCCTCTGCTTTTGAATACGAGCCGGGAAAGCTTTTTCCTGCAGCTTCCTCAAAAAAATTTTCTGTGGTATACTTACTATATCACACAAGGAGGTCCACCGCCATGGCAATTCCCACAAAACAGGCCCTGTTGCAGGCACTTTCGGGTGCGGAGGGACGCTACATCTCCGGCGAGCAGCTGGCCCAGACGCTGGGGGTGAGCCGGGCGGCCATCCACAAAGCGGCTGCCGCCCTCACAACGCAGGGGTACACGCTGGAAGCTGCCCCCCGCCGGGGCTACCGGCTGCTGGGCGGGGACCCGTTCTGCGCCGACGCCGTGGGCGAGTACCCCGCACCGGTTTATGTCCACGAGCGGCTGGACAGCAGCAACCAGACGGCCAAGCGGCTGGCACTGGCCGGGGCCCCGCATGGCACGCTGGTGCTGGCGGGCCAGCAGAGCGCGGGCCGGGGCCGGATGGGCCGCCGATTCGAGAGCCCGGCGGGCAAGGGCATCTATCTTTCTCTGGTGCTTCGGGTGCCGGTGCCTGCCTCCGAGGCGCTGGGCGTCACCGTCGGGGCCGCCGTGGCCGTGGCCCGGGCTGTGCAGAAGCTCTGCGGCATCGAGCTGGGCATCAAGTGGGTCAACGACCTCTACTATCAGGGCAAAAAGGTCTGCGGCATCCTGACGGAAGCCGGCACCAGCGTGGAGAGCGGCCTGCTGGAATGGCTGGTGGTGGGCATTGGGCTCAACCTGACCACCACCCCCGCCGACTGGCCGGAAGAGCTGGCCCGTACAGCGGGCAGTCTCTTCCCGGGCGGGCCAGCCCCTGTCGGCCGGGCGGCGCTGGCCGGGGCCATTGCCCGGGAGCTGCTGGCCCTCTGCCCGGCTTTCGACTGCCTGGACGAGTACCGCTCCCGCTGCTTTGTGCCGGGGCACTGGGTCACCGTCTGCACCGCCGCCGAGACCTACGCGGCCCGGGCCATCGCCATTGATGACAATGGTGCCCTCCTCGTGGAGCGGGAGGGTGGCCGCCGGGCCGCCCTGCAGCACGGCGAGGTGAGCATAAGACCAACGAAAACCGAGTAAGCAAAAGGCAGCTGGTTTCCAATCTGGAAATCAGCTGCCTTTGTTTACGGTATGTAGGGGGACGTATAAGGCGAGGGGCCGAGCTCGGCGGCTTCCAGCACCTTGACGCCTGCGGACTCAAACGCGTGGCGGAGGGCGGCGGCATAGTCGGGCTTCTGGGCCTTGTTCTGGATGCAGATGGTGATAACGCCGTGGAGCGTCGTGCACTCCACGCCGATGGAAGCACCATCGGCGGGCACCCAGGTCTGGAAATCGGTAAGGTACTTCTCCAAGTCCGGGTCGGCAGGGACGAACGGGTCGCCCTGATAGCTGACCCAGAAATCCGAGGGGAAGCCGCTGATGTACTCGCCCATCTGGAAGACGCGCTTCTTGATCTTGAGGGAAGCGCGCTGGCGGTACACCTGGTACACCCAGCCCATCTGCTCCGCCACCCGGAAGAGCTTGGGCTCTTTGGTCAGGTTGTGGCGGATGTCGGCCTCCACGCCAGGCACCAGCGTGGCCAGCGTATCGGCCTCCGTCACCGTGACCGGCCGCTGGAACGAGGCCACGCAGTTGAAAAGGGCCTTGGGCGTGCCCATGGCATCCCGGGCGTCGGTGGAATAGTTGTACCTCAGGTCATCCCGGCCAAAGTACTCCCGGCCCGCCTTGCAGAAGAGGGCCATCAGCGCGCTGAACGGTTTGACCCCCAGCGGCAGAGCGGCATCCAGCAGGCTCTGCTTGTCCAGCCGGACCCGGACGAGCTGAGGCTTTGCCTCGCTGGTCTGGGTGACCTCTTTCTGCATGTCGTTCTCCACCTGGCTCTCCGGGTACCGGGCCAGAATGTCTTCAATGTCATAGGGCGGGTCCGACACAAGGGGCTCACAGGCAAAGGCCGTGCCATACCGCAGGTTGCAGTAGAGCTTGAGCACCAGCGTCACGAACTGGGAAACGCCCCGGCCATCGGCCAGGAAGTGGAACCAGTCGAAAAAGATCTGGTTTCCCTCACAGCTGAAGGCCAGCTGATAGTCGTCGGTATCCTCCGGGATGTGGGGCTGTACATGCCCGATGCGGACCCGGAACGGCGCGTCGTTGGGGGCCAGGTGGGCCTCCCGCTTCTCCCAGACCACTTTCTGGAAGAAATACCCCGCCAGGGGCCGGGCCTCGTCACAAGCCTGCTGGAGCAGTTCCGCATCCACCGGGTCTTTCATCGTCAGCTCATAGCGGCAGAGGACCGTATGCTCCCGGTAATAATACACGATGCCCTGAAAAACAGAGCGCTGTTCCGCATTCATGGGCGTTTACCCCGCGTGGGCAACCAGGTAATCGGCCAGGTCGCTGATGGTGACAAAGTTGCGCAGCTCCTTTTCCGGGATGCGCAGGCCAAACGTCTCCTCCAGGTCTGCCACCACGGTGAGGATCTCCATGGAGGACAGGTCCAGGTCGTCCATCAGGACGCTGTCTTCGGTGACATCTTCGGGCGAAATTTCAGCAACATCCTCCAGGATGGCGAGGATCTGGGATACGATTTCGGATCTTTCCATAGTGATTAGCTTCCTTTCCCGTTTACAAATCCGTGCGGGGACAGTGTGCCCCGCGGCGGGCTGGTTTATCCTGTTGTTTATTTGCGCAGCAGCTTGCCGGTGCCGGTACGGGGCAGCGGCTCGGTGCTGAACTCCACGGCGCTCATCCGCTGATACAGCGGCAGGGTGCGGTTGGTGGCGGTGATGTACTCCCGCACTTCCTCCTGCTTTGCTTCCTCGCAGTAGATGACGGCACAGATCTTCTTGCCCTTTTCCTTGACGACGCACTCTTTCACCGCCGGGCACTTGGCCAGCAGGCTTTCCAGCTCTTCCGGGCTGACATTCTCGCCGCTGTCCAGGATGATGAGGTTCTTCTTGCGGCCGGTGATGTAATAATAGCCCTCCTCGTCGGCACGGGCCAGATCGCCGGTGTGGAGCCAGCCGTCGGCATCCACCACCTCCGCGGTGGCCGCGGGGTCCTTATAGTAGCCCAGCATGACGCAGCCGCCCCGGATGCAGAGCTCTCCGTCCTCGGCGATCTTATACTCGCAGTGGTCGTCGGGCTTGCCGGCCGAGCGGATGTGCTTTTCGTCCTGGGCATAATTGATGATGCCGTCGCCGCAGGTCTCGGTCATGCCATACACCTGGGTGATCATCATGCCCTCCCGGGCCAGCTCAGCCAGCATCTTGCCATCAAACATGGCGGAAGAACCGCAGGGGTTCCACAGGCCGTTGAGACGCTCCCGGCGGCCTCGCTTGACATCTTTGTAGATGGACTCCATCAGCATGGGAGCCACGGCCATGGCGTCGCTGTGCATCAGCCGGACATCGCGGTAGAAATCCCGCAGGTCGCTGGAGAGGTTGAGGGCCCAGCCCTTACAGGGCCAGACGAACAGGCAGATGAACGTGCCCAGATGGAACAGGGGCAGGATACAGAAGTTGCTCAACACATCGTTCTTGTTCTCGGGCATGTGGGTATGTTTGTAATCCAGCATGGCATCGCCGAAGACCACCTGCGCCCCGGCGGTGGTGAAGAAGTTGCGCTCCGAGAGCATGACGGCCTTGCTGCGGCCAGTGGTGCCGGAGGTGAACATCAGCACCATCAGGTCATCGTGGCCGCGGGTGTTGGTGATGTCCATGGCGGGCTCGCTGTCCTGGAAGCTGTCCATGGGGCGGAGGATGGGGCCGTAAGCGGCCACCAGCTGATCCCGGCAGCCATAGTCGATGCCGTCGTTCAGGATGAGGCTGGGCTCCACCAGGCCGATCTCATATTCCAGCTCCGGCCAGGTCTTTTTCTGGTTCAGGGTCACGACCACGCCACCCGCCAGGATGATGCCAAAGGCGTTGACGCCGTATTCATAGCAGTTTTTGCTCAGCAGGGCCACCCGCTTGCCCTTGATATCGGGGATGGCACCGCGCAGATAAGTCACCACACGGCGGATGTCCTGCACATACTGGGCATAGGTCTTTTCCACCACGGTCTCGCCGTCGGCGGCCACATAGCGAAACGCCACATGATCCGGGTACTGCCGCTCCATGGTCTGCGTTACAAGTTCAAACGCGTTATCGATCATTCTTTTTGCTCCTTGCCTTTTTCTTTTTTGCAACAACACGCCGGCAGCTGCAAGCACTGCCAATACCTTAATAATACCTGTTTTGGCAGGGAATTGCAACCGCGCGGCGCGGTCTTTTACAATTGTTTTTATTTTTGCTGCATCCAGGTCCCGGCCTTACTTACGCAGCAGCTTGCCCAGAGCGTTGCGGGGCAGCGGCTCCGCCGTGAACTCCACGGCACTGATCCGCTTGTACAGCGGCAGGGTGCGGTTGCACTCGGTGATAAAGTCTTTCACCTCGGCCTGCCGCTCCTTTGCGCAGTAGACCACGGCGCAGATCTTCTGGCTCTTTTCTTTCACGATGCACTCCTGCACCGCCGGGCAGGCAGCCAGCTTGTGCTCCAGCTCCTCGGGGCTGACGTTCTCGCCGTTAGCCAGAATAATGAGGTTCTTTTTGCGGCCCGTGATGTAATAGTAGCCATCCTCGTCGATGCGGCCCAGATCGCCGGTATGGAACCAGCCGTCCTTGTCGATGACTTCAGCGGTGGCCTCAGGGTCTTTATAATAGCCCAGCATGACGCTGTTGCCCCGGATGCAGATCTCGCCGGTCTCATCCAGCTGATACTCGCAGTGGTCGTCCGGCTTGCCCACGGCGCTCATGTGGTCAGCCGTCTGGGTAAAGTTGAGGATGCCGTCGCCGAATGTCTCGGTCATGCCATAGCACTGGTTGACCACAAAGCCGTTGGCGGCCAGCTCTTCCAGCATCTTGGGGTCGAGGGCGGCGGAGGAGCAGCACAGGTCCCACAGACCGTTGAGACGCTCCACGCGGCCTCGTTTGTAATCGTTGTAAATGGTCTCCACCAGCATGGGGGCCGAAGCCATGACGTCGCTGTGCATCAGGCCAAGGTCGCGGTAGAAATCGCGGATGTCGCCGCAGAGGTTCAGGGCCCAGCCTGCCGGCGGGTAGGACATGACGCAGACAAAGCAGGCCATGTGGAAGAGCGGCAGCAGGGTCATGTGGCTCAGAGGCAGCTTCTGGCCCGCGGGCAGGCGGTTGGTGATCCAGTTTTCGGCCACCTCGGAGTAAGTGACCAGCGTGGAGCACATGTTCCGCTCCGAGAGCATGACGCCCTTGCTGCGGCCGGTGGTGCCGGAGGTGAACATCAGCATCATGAGGCCGTCGTGGTCCACACAGTTGGTCAGCTCACCGGGAGTGGAATTCTTGTAGCAGTCCATGGGGCGGAGCAGCGGGCCGTAAGCGGCCTCCAGCTGAGCACGGCAGCCGTAATCAATGCCGTCGTTCAAAATCAGGGCAGGCTCCACCTGGCCCAGCTCATATTCCAGCTCGTCCCAGGTCTTCTTCTGGTTCAGCGTGACCAGCACGCCGCCGGCCAGAATGATGCCGTAGGACGCCACGCAGAACTCATAGCAGTTGCGGCTCAGCAGCACCACACTGCGGCCCTTGAGGTCCGGCACTTCGTTTTTCAGGTAGGTGACCATCTTGCGGATGTCCCGCGCATACTCGCGGTAGTGCTTTTCCACCACGGTCTTGCCGTCTTCGGCCACATAACGGATGGCCACATTGTCCGGGAACTCCTGCTCCATGCAGCGGGTGACCATATCATACACACCAGCGGGAACTTTGATCTTCTCTGCCATTCGTATTCTTCTCCTTTGTGTCAGAATGTCTGATTTTGGGATATCACGGAAAACGCTGGGAAAAAACTCCCCCGGCATCAGTATACCGCAAAGAGGCCGCAAGTGCAATATTTCATTGCACAAATATGCAAGTAAAAGTTACATTCAGGTTTGTGCAATTGCATGTAAATCCTTCCTTTTGTTGCGAGGGGGCGAAACCCTGTGGTACACTTTGTTCATCGCCCTGCCGCATTCAAATTGACAGCCACAGGAAAAAGCATTATACTATTTAACAACGCTAGTCTCACAAAATAATCCAACTTTTATCATTTTGCGCCAAGTAGGCGGCTTTCTGCCATCCCGGGGCGATCCTGCGGCGCAAAGGAGGAGCCCTTTCATGGAAGGTACCAAACCTCGTACTGCAAGCTCGCTGGGCATGTTCGACCTGCTGAAAGGCGTCGGTATGCTGCTGATCGTCTTTGCCCACACCTCGGAGCTTTACCCCGTGGGTGATATTTCCACCATCACACCCGTCACGTTTTTTCTGTTTGCCTACCGCGAATCGCTGATGGCGGCGTTCTACATCGCCAGCGGCTACGGTTTCCGCAAGCGGAGCATTGGCAAATGCATCAGCCAGCAGTTCAAGACCCTGTTCAAGCCTTACGCCTACACCGGGCTTGCCACTACCATCGCGCATTTTGTCATCCATTATAAGACATTCGGCAATTGGAACAACGCCGTTTACGAGACGTATAAAGTGCTGGGCGGTTTTGTGCTGGGCCTGCCCCACACCGCCACCTATTTCGGGCAGGAGTTTTTCTCCTGCGGCCCCATGTGGTATCTGCTGGCACTGATGATCGGATGGATCCTGCTGGACATCATCCTGAATATTTTCCCCGAGAGCTACATAAAATGGGCCGTACTGGGCACCATGCTGCTGGGCTGGGGCATCTCTCTTGTGTGGGAGGCCCCGTTCTGCATCGCGCAGGGCATGGTCACGGTGCCGTACCTGTACATCGGGTTCCTGGCCAAGAAAAAGCGCCTGTTTGAGAAAAAGTTCCGGCCTCTGGCCATCCTGGGCCTGCTGGCAGCGGCGCTGGGCGTCGCCCTGGGTGTGCTGCTGACTGGCAAAACGGACTGCGTCTCCCTGGGCGAGTGGACCATGGGCCCGGTCAGCATCCTGCTGGACGGCATTGTGGGCCTCGGTTTCATCGTCCTGTTTATGAAAGTACAGCGGTTGCTGGACAACCCAGTCACCCACCTCATTGAGGCGGTGGGCCGCCGCTCGCTGTATATCTTCTGCATCCACACCGTGGAGCTCACGGCAGTGCCCTGGTACCTGATGGTACAGAAATACGCTGCCGCCCCCACCAAAGGCCTCTGGCTGCAGTATGCCGTCTCGCTGGGCAGCATTTTCCTCCTGTGTGAGATCCTGCTGCGCCGCCGGGACGTGATGCTCAAGTTCTTCCCTGCTCGCCGCAGACACTTTGCGGAACACAAGCGGTATGTGGCAAAACATTGAATTTTTGCGGCTCTGCCGCTGAATAATAAAAACTGAGGAGAATCCGGCTATGAACAACGAAACTCCTGAAGCGGCTCTGCGCAGCCGCATTGCGGACCTGGAACAGCAGCTCAAACTCTCGGACGAGGGGTGTTCCCGGCTGGCGGCACGCTGCCTGGACCTGGAAAAAGAGGTACAGTCTTATCTGGCGGCCCACCCCCAGCGCGAGATGCACACCGATTCCCCCACCCTTTTGCAGCCGCTGCTCTACTTTGATGCAGGCTTCGGCTTCTCCGAGCGGGACACCCTGACCGCCCCCGACTATGTCTGCGACGAGCTGACCGGTACCGTGACAGCGACCTTTGAGCTGCCTACCGCCGCGCAGGCTTTGCGGTTTGACCCGGGTGAGCTGCCCTGCTGCATCACCAACCTGAGCTTTTCGGACGACCGACTGCTCTGCGTGCCCGCCAACGGCCTGACACTGCCGGGCGACAGCATCCTGTTTTTGGGCGATGACCCCAATTTCCGGCTGGAGGGGCTGACCCATTACCCCGCCGGGATGAAGCTGGTGGTCTCCTACTGCTATTTCCCGCTGGAGACGTTGACGGACGAACCCCTTTTTAACGCGGTGCTGGAGGGGGTGCAGCACTTCCAGAAGACCTGGAACAGTGAGGCCCGGCACATCCAGCAGCTGGAGCAGGCCAACGCGGAGCAGCAGCAGGCTGTGGACGCCCTGCACAAGAACATTGCCGAGCTGCACCAGGCCAACGCGGAGCTGACCGCCCGCTGCCAGGCCTATGAAAAATCGCTGGAGGGGGTGCTGTCCAGCAGCAGCTGGCGCATCACCTCACCGTTCCGCCGTCTGCTGGGCTGGTTCCACCGCAGCCGCTGAGCGCACTCATCACTGACAGAGGAGCGACAACATTCATGTACAGCAGTTACAGTCCCCTGCAGCGGACCCAGCTGTCCGGGCAGGTTTATACCGATACGCAGAGCCTCTATCTTCTTGTTTATGCCCCGGGCCGCCGGGTGGCGCTGGAAAACACCCTGCGCGACCAGCTCCACCAGAAATTCCGGCTGGTGGATTCGCTGGCTGACGCTCTCACCCCCGCCGTGGCCGGTGTGCTGCTGGTGCGGGAGGATGTGGAGCTGATGTCCACCGCCCTCAACTACCTTGCCGCCGCCCTGAAAGACGGGGCGGATCTCGTCCTCAGCGACGCCGTGTTCGGCTACAACGGTGCCACCGCCCTCTACCAGAGCGACGCCCACATCTCCTGCACCGGCTGCGCGCTGGTGTCCCGCGCTTTGCTGGACCGCTGCCGCGCCGCCGCAAAAGACCCGGAGAGCGTCAGCGAACTGCTGGACGCTGCCGCCCGCCTGAGCGAGCGGTGCACCCGCGTCCCACAGGCTCTGCTCCATTTTGAGCGAGACATCTGCGCCGAGGATGCCTATTCTCTCCACGGCAAGCGGGCATTCCTCATCAGCCATGTGCTGGATATGACGGGTGCCCCCATCGTGATGGTGAGCGCCGTGCCCGTGCTCCGCAGCATGGGCTATGAAGTGACGGTGCTGGGCCCCAGTGACAACGGTTCTTTGCAGCTGTTCCGGGACGCCGGTGCCGCCGTCATCACCCGGGCAGGGTGTGTTTCCTCCCCGGCTCTGTGGGGGCTGGCCCTCTGCGCCGATTTCGTCATTGTCAACACCGTGGTCAGCGGACGGGTGCTCCGGGCCCTGAGCGATACCGGCGTGCCTGTGCTCTGGTGGCTCCACGATGCCTTTGCAGGCTACCCGCACATTGCCCACCAGATCCCCAAGACCATTGCCCCGAATGTGGAGGTCTATTCCGTGGGCAAGCACGCGGCGGCGGCCATGCACGCCGTCCGGCCCGAGTTCGAGATCAAACAGCTCATCTACGGCCTGCCCGACTACTCGAAAGAAGACTTCCCGGTCTACGACCTGGGCTACGCCAATGGCCGCCCGCTCTTCGTCACCGTGGGTTCGTTCGAGCGGCGCAAAGGTCAGGATATCTTCTGCAAGGCCATCCGGCTGCTGCCCCCCGAGGTACGGCAGAAAGCCTCGTTCCTCTTTGTGGGCAAGGCAGCCGACCGGGAGATGATGGACGCCGTGCGGAACCTGACAACCGATTACCCCGCCAACGTCTTCTACTGCAAGCGGCTGAGCCGGGACGAGATCAAATCCCTGATGCAGCAGTGCACCTGCCTGGTCTGCGCCTCCCGCGATGACCCCATGCCAACCTTCGTCACCGAGGGCCTGATCTTCGGCAAGCCCTCCATCGTGTCGGAGCACACGGGCACGGCGGGCCTTGTCACCGAGGGTGTGGACGGCTTCGTCTACCGGGACGATGACCCCGCCCAGCTGGAAAAGCTGCTCTGCTGGGCCATTGAGCACCCCGCCGAGCTGGCCGCCATGCACGACGACTGCCGCGCCCTCTACGAGCGCTATTATTCCAAAGAAGCGTTCGCCCGGACGCTGACCACGGCAGTAAAAGAGCTGACCGAAAAAGTGGAACAGTGGAACAACAAATAACCCTCGAGGGACAGGCAGACGCCTGTCCCTTTTATCATATTGCTGTATTTGCCAAGAAAAATTTGTCTCATGTTCACAAAAAGCCTGCAGGGATATGCTATACTGTCCTCAAATCCCGTTGAGAAAGGAGCGTGTCCCATGCCCCGGCAAAGCCAAAACCAGAGCCCCGCCCCCTCCCGCAAAAAAGCCCTGCTCTCCGTAGCCATCCTGCTGGCCCTGACGGGCGTGCTCATCCTGCTGTTCCAGGATCACTGGGCCGAGATCTCCGCCGCGCTGGCCCAGCTTTCACTCGGACAGGTAGCACTGGTGCTGGCGCTGGGCATCACCTACCCGCTTTTGGAGGGTGTGGCCAGCTGGCTCATCGTGCGCAGCCGCCTGCCCGGCTTTACCCTGCGGCACGGCATCGACAACGCATGGATGGGCACGTTTGGCAACGTCATCTGTCTGGGGGCCGGAGCGGTGCCCATGCAGACCTACTACCTCCACCGCTGCGGGCTGGGGCTTGGCCCCGGCGTGGGGCTGATGACCCTGCAATACGTCTTCCATAAGGCTGCCGTTCTGGTGTATGCCACGGTACTGCTGCTTTGGAACCGGCAGTGGTTCACGGCCCACGCCACTGGCGTTTTGAGCTACCTGCCCGCCGCCTACACGGTGGTGGCCGGGGTCATCCTGGGGCTGGTGCTCCTCTGCACCGCCCCGCTGGTGCAGAGCCTTGCCCGCAGGGCTCTGGGCCTGCTGCCCAAGACGGAACAATGGCAGGCCCGCCGGGAGAGCTGGCAGACCCAGCTGGACACCCTGCGCGAAGAGAGCCGCCACCTGCTGACAGAAAAAACCCGCTGCCTGAAAATTTTCGCGGTCCATCTCTGCAAGCTTTTTTTGATGTACACCATCCCTTACTTCTGCCTGCGGTTCATGGGGCTTTCCAGCGCTCTGAGTTTCGGGCAGGTGCAGCTGCTCACCGCACTGATGCTCTTCCTCTCCAACGCTCTGCCCAATGTGGCCGGCATGGGCTCCATTGAGACGGCATTCCTGCTGGTATTCGGCGCGTTCCTCACCCGGGGCGAGACGATGAGCGTCCTGATGCTCTTCCGGATCGCGACCTATTATGTCGTGGTGGCCGTGAGCGCCGTGGGCTTCTTCTTTGCCCAAAAGAATGCCAAAAAATTGGGATAAAACGCACAAAAAGCCAGCCTCCGGCCGGAACGTTCCGGTCAGAGGCTGGCTTTGGTTTTGGGGGACGAAAGGACAAAAGAAAAGCGTCTCGGATCATTCCGAGACGCTTGGTGGTTGCGGGGGCCGGATTTGAACCAACGACCTTCGGGTTATGAGCCCGACGAGCTACCAGACTGCTCCACCCCGCGATATTTACTTGTCTGCGTCAGCCGCTCGCTGACTGCTCAAGTATAATACCACAACACCGGGTGGATGTCAAGCATTTTTGAAAAGAAAAATCTTACTTTTGCTTTTTGTGCTTCGGGTGGCGCGCTTTATAGAAGATCACGCCGCAGACAGCGCCCACTACGATGAACGGCCAGTGGCCCACCAGGAAGACCGCCGCGCTCTGCACCGTCTCCACAAAGCCGGACCAGCCCTCCCGCAGGGCGTTCTGGATGCGGGAGCCAAAGCCCTCCTCCACGGGGGTATAGGTCTGCACCTCTTCCAGCGAGAGGTAGACGGTGCAGCACTCCACCTGGCGGCTGTACCAGTCCAGCTGGCTCTGATAGCTTTCCAGCTGGTACTGCACATCGCTCAGGGAGGACTCGATCTGAAGCAGGTCGGAGAGGTTATCCGCACTGGCTTTCAACTCCTGCAGACGGGCGCGCTGTTCTTTCAGGCTGTCCAGCCGGGCCTCGATGTCCATATACTGGGTGGTAACATCCTCGGCCTGCTGGCTCTTGTAGGTCACATTGCCCGTTGCGGCCACGGCAGCGAGGAAGCTCTCATAATTTTCCTGCGGGACCCGGAGGGTCAGGCTGAGGCTCCGGCGGCTGCCGCTGTTGGCGTACTCGTCGCTGGACTCCATATAGCCGCCGGCTTCCGCCAGCGCGGCATCCAGCGCGGCGCGGGCTGCGTCGTAATCCTTGCTTTCCAGCGTCAGGTTGGCCGTGTAGATGATCTTGCTGCTCTCCGCGGCGTGAGCACTCTCCCCGGCGCTCTCCAGCTCCCCGCTGGTCAGCACCGCCGTGCCGGTATCCGCGCCGCCTGCGGCGGCGCTGCTTTCGTTCATGGTATCGTCGGCCACGGCCGGGGCGCTGGCCATGGCATAAGAAGAAACAGAGTTTTCCATGTTGAAACCGGTGGCCTCCCGGGAAGAAAATGTGGCCGGGCCGGACGATTTGGCCCCTCCCACCCCGATGACTCCCAGATGGAGCACGGAAGCCGCACCACCTGCCACCACGCAGAACGCCGCGCAGGCAGCCAGCCCTTTCCACACACGACTGCTGGGGAAGTGGAGCGCCTTTTTGTGGGCAGGCACTTCCGGCTGTTTCCGCGTGACGGTTTTTGCAGCAGGAACCGAGACGGCCTGCTGGCTCTGCATGGCCAGCAGCTTTGCCTTTAAATCCTCCGAGGCATGGAGGTCATCGACCTCCATCTTATATTCAAACCACCTCATCTTCGATCTCCTCCCTCAGCATCGTATGTAACTGTGCCCGCGCCCGCCGCAACCAGCTCAGCACCGTGTTGGTGGGGGCGCCCAGCATCCGCCCCACCTCCGCCGCCGTGTAGCCCTCATAATAATGGAGGTAAATGGCGTTGCGGTAATTTTCGGGCAGAGAGCGCACGGCGTCCAGCACGCTGCCATCCTCAAAGGCATCCGGGGCAGGCAGGTTCTCGTCCAGCTCGGTGTCTTTCTGGTGGGCAGCGCGGGTCAGGTCGTGGCAGCGGTTGATGGCCACCCGCAGCAGCCAGGCCTTGAGATGCTCCTCACTCTCAAAGCGGCCGCTGTAGTTCAGCAGCTTTTCAAATACATCCTGCACCACATCCTCCGCATCGGCGGTGCAGCTGCAATTGTGCATAGCGGCACGAAACACCGTGTCGCTGTATCGCTGCACGGCCAGCGCAAAAACTTCATCTTTGGATAGCTGTCCCATAATTCGCATACTCCTTTGACACCCCGGCACCCGGGGCTCGATGGATCCTGATTCGGTACTTGGGGGACATTTCGCTCATTACACGGTTGAGCGGCCCCGATTATTGCAGGAAACGCACAAAATTTTTCCAGTGCGCCCCGGCCCGCCCGTATTCTTCGGCAGGCCCGGTACGCAAAGTATAACATGAACACGCACAAAACAAAAGAGCCATTTGTCCGAATTCCGAACAAATGGCTCTGGTAGATTTTAGGGTACGCTCTCCTCAGCGGCGGTAGACCCGCTGGAACAAGGCCACCCGCTCCGCCAGGAATGTTTCCACTCTCGGGTGGTGCAGCCAGCGCTTGCCCTGCGTCCGTTCCACCAGCCGCCGCCCCAGCGCGGCGGGGTCCGTGTCGATGGTTTCCACGTCCTGCATGGTCAGGGTGAGCGTCAGTGCCGCCGGGGTGTCCGGCAACGGCGGGAGCGGGTCTTCCCACACAAAGGGCGGCAGCAGCTGTACCGCAAACACGGTGCGGGTACACTCCTCCGTCAGCAGCAGGGCCACCGGGGCCCCGTCCGGCATCACATGCAGGCTGCTGTAAAGCAGCTGCAAATGCCCCGGGGCCAGCAGCCGGGTCATGCCCTCTCCTGCCGTGGAAGAAAGGGTCAGGTACTCCGCCGCCTCATCCGCATAAACGCGCCGGGCCGGGGCCTGAAAGCCCGCGTACAGGGCAGGCAGCGCAAAGCTGCCCTCTTTGTCCAGCGCGTGCTGCAACGCAAGGTAAAACTCGGTCAGCGGGTGGTTCGGGTCCGGCTGCGGCATCCCGAAATCCGGCCGGGAGACATGTCCGCCGCCCATCAGGCCTCGTAGCCCAAGGTCGCCGCCATAACGGCCTTGATGGTGTGCATCCGGTTCTCCGCCTCGTCAAAGACGATGCTCTGGGGACCCTCAAAGACCTCGTCCGTCACTTCCATGGCGTCGCGGCCAAAACGCTCGCCCATCTCCTTGCCCACGGTGGTCTTGTGGTCGTGGTAAGCGGGCAGGCAGTGCATGAACACGGCCTTGGGGCCTGCAATCTTCATGAGCTCCTGGTTGATCTGGTAAGCGGCCAGGTCGTTGATCCGCTCGGCCCAGACCTCCACCGGCTCGCCCATGGAGACCCAGACGTCGGTATACAGCACGTCGGCCCCCTTGGCGGCCACGGCGGGGTCCTCCTCAAAATGGAGGGTCGCACCCGTCTCTGCCGCAATGGCCTCACACTGGGCCACGAGAGCCGGGTCCGGCTGGTACTTCTTGGGGGCGCAGGCCGTAAAGTGGAGGCCCATCTTGGCGCAGCCCACCATCAGGCTGTTGCCCATGTTATAGCGAGCGTCCCCGAAGTAGACAAAGTGGATGCCTTTCAGCTTGCCGAAGTGCTCCCGGATGGTGAGGAAGTCCGCGAGGATCTGGGTGGGATGGAACTCGTTGGTCAGGCCGTTCCAGACCGGGACACCTGCATATTTTGCCAGATCTTCCACGATCTCCTGCCCATAGCCGCGGTACTCGATGCCGTCAAACATCCGGCCCAGCACCCGGGCGGTATCCGCAATGGACTCCTTTTTGCCGATCTGGCTGCCCGACGGGTCCAGATAAGTGACCTGCATTCCCAGGTCATGGGCAGCGACCTCAAAGCTGCAGCGGGTGCGGGTGGAGGTCTTCTCAAAGATCAGGGCAATGTTCTTGCCGTAGAGTTTATCATGCGGGATGCCGGCCTTTTTCTTGGCCTTGAGGTCCGCGGCCAGATCAAGCAGCTGCTCGATCTCCGCCGGGGTGTAATCCAGAAGCTTCAGAAAGCTGCGGTTTTTCAGGCTCATTGTATATTTACCCCTCTATACGCAAATTTATGAATTTTTATGCGAATCGTTATGCCTTATTATATAGCAGGTAAGATTACAGGTCAAGATTTATTTTCCGGCCGCTGGCCTGATAGGGCGTCAGACGGACGCCCGCTTTTTTGAACATGAACCGCGCTGCCACACTGGAATCCGTATCGTGGTACTTATCGCTGTAGTACACCACTTCCGAGATGCCAGACTGGATGATGGCCTTGGTGCACTCGTTGCAGGGGAAGAGGGTCACATACACCCGGGCACCTTTCAGGTTGTTGTGGGCACTGTTGAGGATGGCATTGAGCTCCGCATGGCAGACGTACATATACTTGGTGTTCAGCGGGTCGCCCTCCCGCTCCCAGGGCATGGCGTCATCATCACAGCCGATGGGCATTCCGTTATAGCCCAGCGAGAGGATCTTGTTCTCCGGGCTGACGATGCAGGCCCCCACCTGGCTGCTTGGGTCCTTGGAGCGCATGGCGGTAAGCAGAGCGATGCCCATAAAATATTCATCCCAGTTGATGTAATCGGTGCGTTTCATAACATGTCTCCTTTGGTTCTAAATGCCCCGTCCAGGCTTGACAGCATACGAGAAATCGACTATACTACAAATAGAAAAGGCGCTGTCCGCAATGGTCAGCTCCTCCTCGGCTTAGTCAAAAAGAATGACCGCTTGCTTGGAAGGCTTTGGGCGGTCATTTCTTTTTGCCGTTGGAAATCGTCCATGTAATCTGAAATGTCACAAAAACTGCTCCGCCGATTATGGCAAGCAGTTGTAGAACTTCACTCAGCGTCATAGAGCATCCCCCCTTTCGCGTTTGCGTCAGGGGAAGCAAAAAGGTTTCGCCCTCCTCTGGCGCATTGCCAGAAAAGGAGCGTGACCACCTGCATCTGCAGACAGCGCCTTTCGCCGCTGTTCAGCGGCAATTACAGAATAACATAAAAAAATTCAAAATTCAACGCAAAAAGCATCCATGCGTCCACCGGCGCACGGGTGCTTTTTTCTTTTGGCGTTTTACAATCAATTTTCGCCACGTCCAGTCAATATGCACAAAACCATCTCTGGAAGTTTGGCAGGGAGAAGAAAGATTTTTTCAAGCAATCTATTTGAAAATTGCTTTGAGTGTGGTATTATCTTTGTAAAATATGCCACAAAAGCGGAGAGAATGCTCCGTGCGGCGGAAATGAGGGAAAAACCGATATGAAATACGCAAGCAACAACATCCGCAATATCTTGATTGCAGGCCATGCCGGCAGCGGCAAAACAACGCTGACTGAGGCATTGGTCTATTTTTCGGGCGCGGCAGAGCGTATGGGCCGTGTCGAGGACGGCACCACGGTTTCGGACTTTGACCCTGAAGAAGCAAAGCGCAAAGCCAGCCTGTCGGCATCGGTCGTTCCGGTGGAATATGAGGGCATCAAGTACAACCTCATCGACGCGCCGGGCCTGTTCGATTTTGAGGCGGGCGAGTATGAGGGCATCCGCGCGGCAGAGAGCGTGCTGGTCTGCGTGTCCGGCCGCAGCGGCGTGACCGTTGGCGCGGAAAAGGCGTTCCAGCTGGCCCGCAAGAACGGCAAGGCCACCATGGTCTTCGTCTCCAAGTGCGATCTGGAAAACGCCAACTACTTCAAGATCCTCGAGGACATGAAGATCAAGTTCGGCTCCACCGTCTGCCCCTGCGTCGTCCCGGCCAAGCTGGACGACGGCACCCCCGTTTACATCAACCTGTTCAGCCAGAAAGCCTTTAAGTATGAGAGCGGCAAGCAGATCCAGGTGGACCTGCCCGACATCGGCCACCGCTTCCAGGGCCTG
>ERZ809074.1836-NODE-1836-length-25756-cov-17.039337_pt1 | contig 25756 bp, 21 predicted proteins | sample MGYA00520795_ERZ809074 | MGnify/ENA primary metagenome ERZ809074 (study PRJEB31570, sample SAMEA3212989) | Homo sapiens | biome: human-gut; feature: human gut; material: fecal | place: Sweden | collected 2011 ...
CCCAATAGGGCAATCGAACGAGAAGCCCCCACTTCAAGCGTTAGCTAAGTGGAGGAAGTATGTCACAGAATACAAAAGAATATGCATTATTTGCGCCAGCGGTGATGGAAGTGGAACGGGTATATGCATCCGCTCCTGCAATGTGCGCGGTAGGATGCAGAAAGGCATTGGAATTGGCGGTAAAATGGGTCTATTCTGCGGATAATACGATGCAAATGCCGTACAAGGACAATTTGCAGTCCCTGATTCATGAGCCGAGTTTCCGTTTCTCGGTTGATTATAATACATGGGGGAAGCTGCCGTTTATTGTGAAGCGGGATATTGTGATTATGTCCTGTTTGGAAAGGATGGCAGCCCTCTGGCGGTGGTGGAAGCGAAGCGCACCAGCAAGGATCCGAATGTTGGTCGGAAACAGGTTATGCTGTATGCGGACTGTTTAGAGCGGAAGTTTGGCCGCAGACCGATGATGTTTACGACGAATGGATTTGAAACGTATTTCTGGGATGACAAGACTTCTCCACAGCGTCCGGTCAGTGGCATTTTCGGAGTTTATTAACGATCAGTCATTGAACCAACGGCAGATCAATTTTGTTCATAAGATTATTAATCATATGGAGCAGAATGGGTATATGGAGAATGTGGCTGTTTTGCAGAAGCCTCCGTTTGATAAGCCAATTAGTTTTTTAAAGCTGTTTGATGTGAGAACGAGAACAGCGCTTATGAAAGCGATTAATGATGTCCGGGAGAATGCGGTTACAGTGGCGGGATGATGAAAAAATGACAGGAGACTGCGGAGGCAGTCAGTATAGAAGAATGAAAGAAGCGAACGACTGCGTATTGTGTTAGAAATAGACAGTCGTTTGCTTTTTGAACGTTATTTTTTCTTTTTAAAATATCGCAGTGCCACCGCATACCCATAGAGCACCGCCGGTATAACGATCGTGCAGAACAGCGATGCCAGCAGCAGATTTTCTGCCAGTGGACTGTCCATCAGGGCGAAGATGATGGAAGAGACGTAGAGGGCGATTAGGATAACAGCACCTGTCAGCGCCAAAATGCGTTTTGATTTCATATATGGTATCCTTTCTAATTTTATAACTCTATAAAAAAGAGTGATTGGAATTTGCAATCATTTTTATATTGTTTCAAAGGCAGATTGGATATTGCCGTCTTTGATGAAATGCCTTTTATTTTATTATTATAAAGGATGTAAGAATTTTTTTCTATACTTTTCATTTGCGGTGCGGTAAAATAAGAAGAGATGTGGCAACTGTTCACAGTTTTTTGCTTAATTATGAACAAGAAAGGGGAGGCACACGATGAATTGGAAGAAAAAATTTATGTGGGCAGCATCCTTTTTAGTATCCCTGTTTGTTTGTGGGACAGCGCTGGCGGCAGGTAACGATGCGTCTGCGGACACCTCGGCGCAGGGCAAGGAAGAAAATCAAGTTTACAGGTTCGGCATCGAAAATAATGCCAATGATATAACGGAGACAGAGGCATCGGCGGCAGAAAGTGGCGCGGCTGGTTTTGAAAATAAAGAAATGTATCTGTATGAGGGCGAGTGGGTCGGAGACGGCGAGGACTGGCAGTACCGCCTGACGGATGGCAGCTTTTTGAAAGCGTCCTGGCTGAAATCGAATGGTCACTGGTATTATCTGGGAAAAAGCAGCTATATGCAGCGGGGACTCCGGAAAATCGGCACAAACCGTTATTATTTCGCCGAGAGCGGCGCGATGATGACTGGCTGGATTTATGAGGAAGAGACAGATCAGTGGTATCATGCAAATGAGGATGGGGCACTGACGACCGGCTGGTATCAGGCAGGAAATGCCTGGTATTGGTTTGATTCCAAATGTGTTATGTTCAGCGGCGGAAACCGGATGGTAAACGGGCATAAATATTATTTCTTTGACAATGGTCAGATGGCGGCGGATCAGTACGTGGAACTCAACTACTACGATGCAAATGGACTGCGCGACCGGACGCATGATGTGCGTTTGATGGGAAAACGGCGTCCGTCGGACAGTGAAAAAGAACAGATTACGAAAGAACTGGCGGGCGTTCCAAGAGAGTGGATCAAACGATTTGCAGAATCAGGCTGGGAGCTGATGTACTACACAGACAAGGCATACTTCTCAGCACCGAAAACAGAGGAGGGTATCTATTTTGTCAATTATGATACAGATGTGCATTACAAGAAAATCAAATTTTCTAAACCGCAGGGACTTGCGATGGCATTCGGCGAGTTCGCTGCGTCGGAACTAAGCGACGAAGAAACCTCACGTGCCCTGACGGATTTCGAGCGATATCTGGCTGGCAGTGGACTGGTGCAGCCACTTCCATCCTACTTTGACGACAAGCCGGAGATGCAGTTCGGCAGCTTTTTCGCCGCCTGCTGTGACGAAGATGTCCGAGCTGACATCCGAAAAAACAGTCCGGAATTATACAAATATGTCGTAAAGCTAGGATTCTGGCAGGAAGGACAAAAACCAGACGAAGCCGAAGGGAGCGAGATGAACTCCGATCCTGAACTTTCTGGAAGTGGGAATGGACCCGCTGGGGATGAAACTTTGAAGACGAAGAGTGGTCCGGCATCTCAAAATTAAAAACAGGATAAACCTAAGAAAAGGGAGTGCCTCTGGGGTGGTAGCTCAGAGCTGTTTCCGCATATGTTTGTACACATCTTGAACACACGTGTCCGAATGGAGCGGACGTACGTCCGATACAGGCGAACGCGTGTAGTGAAAGCAAGCGAACAAACATATGCAGGAAAGCAGCGGCGAGTTACCACCCCAGGGGCACTCCCTTTTCGTGGCAATTAGAAACCTTTCTGAAAGCTCTTTACTCCGCCAATTCCTCCCACTTCTCATACAATCCCTCTAACTTTGCATTCAGTTCTTCCTTCTCTTTATTCAGTTCCATCAAACGCGGAACATCGGAAAAGACAGTCTCATCGCAGAGAAGCGCATCGATCTCCTGATCGCGGGTTTCAAGGGTGTGGATTTCTTCCTCGACGCGTTTCAATTCATTCTGTTTCTTACGAAGCCGCGTCTGTTCTTCCTTCTGTTGTTTCCAGTCCAATTTGCCGGAGGAAGCGCTGGCTGCCGCCTGAACTGCAGCGGTCACGGCAGAAGCGGACGAAGCAGCAGAGGTGCCAGTGCCATTTCCAGAAAGAGCAGTCGGATTTGCGCCTGCCGCAGCGGTCAGATGGCTGGAAGTCCCTGTGTTTCCGGCTCCGGAAGATTTTGCAGAGCGGCTGGCTGCCTGTGCGGCGGAAGCCAGATAGGCTTTCTCCTGCGTCTCCTTCTTTTCCAGATAATAATCGTAGTTTCCAATATAATTAATCAGTGTTCCCATCGTCAGATCGAGAATCCGGGTCGCAGTTTTGTTGATGAAATATCGGTCATGGGAGACGTAGAGAACGGTTCCGGTATAATGAACCAGCGCGTTTTCCAGAATCTCCTTCGAGGCGATATCCAGATGGTTGGTCGGCTCATCGAGGATCAGGAAGTTCGCCTCCGAGAGCATCAGCTTCGCCAGGGAAACACGTCCGCGTTCGCCGCCGCTCAGATCGCGGATGCGCTTAAAGACATCGTCGCCGGTGAAGAGAAATGCCGCCAGCACATTTCGGATCTGCGTGTTGTTCATATCCGGGTAGGTGTCCTGCAGCTCGTCAAAGAGCGTCTTGTCCATGTGCAGAACCTGGTGTTCCTGATCGTAGTAACCGATATGCACCTTGGAACCTAACCGGATCTCGCCGTTGTCCGGGGTCAGAAGACCGTTGATCATCTTGAGAATTGTGGTCTTGCCGGTTCCGTTGTTGCCGATGATGGCGATGCGCTCGCCGCGTTTTACCTCAAAGTTCAGATCCGTGAAGAGTGTCATGCCGTCGAAACTCTTGGCAAGCTCACGGACGGAGAGAACGTCATTTCCGCTGGTGACGCACGGTTCCAGTGTAATGTGCATTGCGTCGTTGATTTCGGTTGGTTTTTCCAGAAGATCCATCTTGGAAAGCATTTTTTCACGGCTCTCGGCGCGCTTGATGGATTTCTCACGGTTAAAGGATTTGAGTTTGGTGATAACCTCCTCCTGATGGCGGATCTCCTGCTGTTGGTTTAAGTAAGCCTTGAGCACACCGGCGCGGATGATCGCTTTTTTCTCGCTGTAGGCGGTGTAATTGCCCTGGAAAGAGGTGGCGATGCCGCCGTCCAGCTCGACGATCTTGGTCACGACGCGGTCCAGAAAATAGCGGTCGTGGGCAACGATGATAACCGTCCCGGCGTAGTTCATCAGATAGGTTTCCAGCCACGCGATGGATTCCATGTCGAGGTGGTTGGTCGGCTCGTCCAAAAGGATGATATCCGGTTTGGAGAGCAGGAGCTTACCGAGGGAGACGCGCGTTTTCTGACCGCCTGAAAGTTCGGAAACCGGTTTGGAAAATTCTTCCTCGACAAAGCCGAGTCCCTTTAAGACACCGGTGATCTCGCTCTGCCATGCGTAGCCGTTTAAAAGTTCAAATTCATGGTTTAAGCGGCTGTAAGTGTTGAGCATCGTCTCGAGCTTTTCGCCCTCGGCGTGCTTCATCTGGAGTTCCAGCGTGCGGATCTGCTGTTCCATTTCCAGAATCGGACGTTTGACCTCCAGAAGAGAGTCATAAATGGTGGTCTGGCTATGCAGATCCTGGTGCTGTGCCAGGTAACCGAGGGTTTTGCCCTTGGCGATGGTCACGGAGCCCTCGTCTGCTGCGAGTTCTCCGACAATTATTTTTAAAAGAGTCGATTTACCGGCTCCGTTGATGCCGACGATGGCAGCTTTTTCGTGATCTTCTACATGAAACGATACGTGTTTGAGGATTTCCTCTGTACCGAATGCTTTTGAAATATTGCTGCAAGATAAAATCATAGATTCCTCCTGTGGTTGTATCCATGTATTTCGGTTAAAAATATACCGTCAATCTCAAATTATAATATAAATAAAGAAGCAATGCAAGAATGAGAACGGTTAATGGCTGTTTCTGGTCAGAAAATTTTGCGAAGTACAATGTAAAATCCCTCATATGAAATAAAAAAATTGACAATTATTTATCATATGACTATAATAAATTTATCAGATTGTCCGAAGGTTTGCGTAAACCATATGGACAACGTTAGAGGAAAGAAAGGTGGAAGAAAGCCGTGGAACAGAAAGAGATATCTAAAGCGGTCATTTCTAGGCTACCCAGATACTATCGTTACTTGGGCGAATTGCTCGAGGAGGGAGTAGAGAGAATCTCATCGAATGATTTGAGTATCCGCATGAAGGTGACAGCGTCCCAGATTCGTCAGGATCTGAACAATTTCGGCGGATTTGGTCAGCAGGGATATGGTTATAATGTAAAGTATTTATATTCGGAGATTGCCCGGATTCTGGGAATTGACCGTCAGCATAACCTAATTATTATCGGTGCGGGAAATCTGGGTCAGGCGATCGCGAATTATACAAATTTTGAGCGGCGTGGTTTTTTAATCAAAGGCATGTTTGATGTGAATCCGCGTCTGGTCGGCCTGGTAGTCCGTGGAGTGGAGATCCGCGGTATTGAGGATCTGGAACAGTTTATCAAGGACAATGAAGTGCAGATCGCAGCGCTGACGATTCCGAAGTCGAAAGCGCCGGAGATTGCGGATCGGCTTGTCAAAGCCGGAATCAAGGCGATCTGGAATTTTGCCCATACAGATTTACAGGTTCCAGATGACGTTGTGGTGGAAAATGTCCATCTGTCGGAGAGCCTGATGCGCCTTTCTTACCGCGTATGCAGCATGCAGGATCAGAAAGCGAGAGAAGAAGCGCAGAGAAAGCAGGAAGAGGCAGCTGATGCCGGAGAAACAAAATGATCGTCGGAATTGGTACGGATCTGATAGAGATAGAGCGAATCAAAAAAGCCTGTGAAAAAGAGGCTTTTTTGGTGCGTGTATATACAGAAGAAGAGCGTCGGCAGGCTGGGGGAAAGGTGTCCCGGCTCGCCGGCGATTTTGCGGTAAAAGAGGCAGTCTCGAAGGTGTTTGGAACAGGCTTTCGGGGCTTTGGACTGCTGGATATAGAAGTGCTCCGGGACGAGCTTGGAAAACCGTGGGTGCGGCTTCACGGGGGAGCGAAAAAACTTGCGGACAGCCTAAAAATCACCCGGATTCACGTGTCGATCACGAATACAGGCAGTCTTGCATCCGCTTACGCAGTCGGAGAGGGGGAATGGAAATGAGACGTCTGGTGACAGGAAAACAGATGAAAGAGATAGATGGATATGCAATCCGGAAAGTGGGGATACCCTCTCTGGTACTGATGGAGCGAGCGGCGCTGGCGGTTGCAGACGAGATGGAAAAACGGTATGGAAAGCTTTCAGGGCAGAGGCTTCTGGTATTTTGCGGAACGGGCAATAACGGTGCGGACGGCGCGGCGCTGGCTAGGATTCTCTTTCTGCGCGGCGCGCTTCCGACGGTGCTCACGGTCGGTGACAAGGCGCACTGGACGGGGGAGATGACCTGCCAGGTGGCGATTGACCGGAATCTGGGGATCCCGGTGGAGGCATTTGAAAATTATGTGCCGGGGCATGTGGAGATCATGGTAGATGCGATCTTTGGCGTGGGTCTTTCCAGAGAGGTCGGCGGTGAATTTGCCGAGGCGATCCGTTTTATGCGGGAGCAGGAGCCAAAGGCGGTAGTTGCGGTTGATATTCCGTCCGGCGTCAGCTCAGAGACAGGGGCGGCGCTTGGCGAGGCAGTTGAGGCGGATCTGACCGTTACTTTCGGCTATGAAAAGCTGGGAATGGTGTTCTATCCGGGACGGAAGCTGTGCGGCGAGATTGTGATTGCCGACATCGGATTTCCGGCGTATACAAAATATGAAGGGCATACCTATTTTGCCTATGATCCGGAGGATCGGAGCCAGATCCCGAAACGGCGGGCAGACGCCAACAAGGGAACGTATGGAAAAATCCTGATCGCAGCCGGTTCGGAGGGGATGTGCGGCGCAGCGTATTTGAGCGCCCTGGCCGCGTACCGGATGGGCGCGGGACTTGTGAAGATCCTGACCGTCCGGGCAAATGTGCCGATTTTGCAAAATCTCCTTCCGGAGGCGATCCTGACGCCGTATGATCCGGAACAGGCACAGACGGATCCGGCAGGTTTTAAGAGCCTGGTGGAACAGGAGTGCGGCTGGGCGAGCGCGATTGTGCTGGGACCGGGACTGGGAAAGGAAGCCCATGTCGCAAGTCTGGTGCAGAACGTGCTGCTTTCCGCCTATGTGCCGATCATTGTGGATGCGGATGGATTAAATGCTGTCGCACAGCATCCGCATTTGTCCGGGTATTTTACGGAAAATGTGATCGTTACTCCGCATCTGGGAGAGATGGCGCGTCTGACGGGACGCTCGATTGAGGATCTGAAACGGGATCTGGTCGAGTCAGCGGTGCGGTATGGCGAAGAAAAAGGCGTGACCTGCGTGCTCAAGGATGCTGTGACGGTGACGGCGGGGCGCGATGGCAATGTGTATATCGGCGACAGCGGCTGCGCCGCGATGGCAAAGGGCGGTTCCGGCGATGTGCTGACCGGTGTGATTGCCGGGCTTCTGGCGCTGGGATTTTCAGAGGATGAAGCGGCGGCGCTCGGCGTGTTCCTGCACGGAAGAGCCGGGGCGGCAGCTGCCTGTAAAAAGGGAGAGCATTCCGTGCTGGCAAGAGATATCGCGGACTGTCTGCTTGAAAAGATAGATTGAAAATAAAAAGGATGACAAAAAGATGGAAAAAGCATATACAATGGCAGAAGAACCATATACCCGGATTTATGCGCGGATTGACCTGGATGCGATTGTGAAAAATATGGAGGCGATGCGCGAAAATCTTCCGGTAAAAACGAAGATGATCGGCGTTGTTAAGACGGATGGTTACGGTCACGGGGCTGTCCCGGTGGCGAAGACGATCGCGCCGTTTGTCTGGGGCTATGCGGTGGCAACCTTGGAGGAAGGACAGAACCTGCGCCGCCACGGCATTGACAAACCGATTCTGGTGCTTGGCAGCACGCACCCGCGCCATTTCGCGGAATTGATTGAGGGCGATATTCGTCCAGCGATCTTTGAGGAAGACAAGGCAGAGCTGCTCTCAAAACTTGCGGTTTCGATGGGAAAGACGGCGAAAATGCATATTGCGCTCGATACCGGCATGGGACGAATCGGATTTCACCCGGATGAAAATAGCCTGAAAGAGATAGAGCGGATTGCAAAGCTTCCGGGCATTGAGATCGAGGGAATGTTTACACATTTTGCGCGTGCTGACGAGGCGGATAAGGCATTTACCCATTTACAGTATGAGCGGTACCAGAAATTCCATGAAGGTCTGGAAGTTGCAGGCGTTCATATTCCGATGTGCCACTGTGCGAACAGTGCAGCGATCATGGAGCTGCCGCGGATGGGACTGGATGCGGCGAGAGCCGGTATCACGGTATACGGTCTGTATCCGTCGGATGAGGTAGAGCGGAACATGAAGATTTACCCGGCGATGGAGATCCGCAGCTTTATTACCTATGTTAAGGAAGTGGAGCCGGGCACGCCGATCAGCTACGGCGGAACCTTTGTGACGGACCGTCCGATGCGGATCGCGACGATTGGCGCCGGATACGGCGATGGCTATCCGAGAAATCTCTCTGGAAAGGGTTATGTCCTGATTCATGGACACCGCGCACCGATTCTGGGACGCGTCTGCATGGATCAGTGCATGATCGATGTGACCGATATCCCGGAGGCTGCCGAGGACACGCGGGTAACGCTGGTCGGACGCGACGGGGACGACGAGATCACGATGGAAGAGCTGGCGGAATGGAGTGGCGGTTTCCACTATGAGATCCCATGCGTGCTTGGAAAACGTGTGCCGCGCGTGTACGTGAGAGGTGGAAAGATCGTCGGGAAAAAGGATTATAATGATGATCGGTATGAGGATTTTATGGAGTAAAGCCGGTGTTTGAACCATTTAGAAAAAGGATTCATAAGATAAAGTAGATAGCTTCGGCAAAGCCTGGAACCCGGACTGCCGGATGCATTTATGGGACGACCCGCGTATAGGCGGTGTAAATCTGTCCATACTAACGGTATAAACGGACTGTGAAGCTGTGAAAGTACAAAGCAGTTATTTATATCTTAAAATAGTTTGGACGGAGTGTGAATCGAGTGATTATCAGACGAGGAGATATTTATTACGCAGATTTAAGACCGGTCATCGGCTCAGAGCAGGGCGGCGTCCGCCCGGTGCTGGTCATCCAGAATGATATCGGCAACAAGCACAGCCCGACCGTGATCTGCGCGGCGATCACATCAAAGATGAACAAAGCCAAGCTGCCGACGCATGTGGAATTAAACACGCGCCGCTGTGCGATGGTGAGGGATTCGGTCATTTTACTGGAACAACTCCGCACGATCGATAAGCAGCGGCTGAAAGAGAAAATCTGTCATATCGACGGGGCGCTTTTACAGGAGGTGGACCGTGCGCTGAAGGTCAGTCTGGAACTGGATACATAAAATCAGCCGCGAACCCCTTGTCAAGCATACAGAATGGTGTTAAAATAGTTAAGATGCAGCTTTTTAGTGCCGAAATCGGCGTGATATAAAAGCTGATGAGCGAAAAGATACAACAAAGAAGATAGAAAGAGGAGTGTTATTTTATGTCAGGACATTCAAAGTTCGCCAATATTAAGCACAAAAAAGAGAGAAACGACGCAGCAAAGGGAAAAATCTTTACCGTTATCGGTCGTGAGATTGCCGTAGCTGTTAAGGAAGGTGGTTCGGATCCGGCAAACAACAGCCGTCTGCGTGATGTGATTGCAAAAGCAAAAGCGAACAATATGCCGAACGATACCATCGATCGTGGTATCAAGAAAGCAGCCGGAGATGCAAACTCTGTCAATTACGAGAATCTTACATACGAGGGATATGGTCCGAATGGCGTCGCTATCATCGTAGATACCCTGACCGACAACAAGAACCGTACCGCAGCGAATGTCCGCAGCGCATTTACCAAGGGCGGCGGAAACGTAGGTACTCCGGGCAGCGTGTCCTTCATGTTTGATAAAAAAGGTCAGATCATCATCGACAAAGAAGAGTGCGAGATGGATCCGGATGAGCTGATGATGCTTGCACTGGATGCAGGAGCTGAGGATTTCTCCGAGGAGGAGGACAGCTACGAAGTGATCACCGCACCGGAAGATTTCTCTGCAGTCCGCGAGGCGCTGGAGAAGGCTGGCGTTCCGATGATGGAAGCAGACGTTACCATGATTCCGCAGAACTGGGTAGAGCTTACCGATGAGGAATCCATCAAAAAGATGCAGAGAATCCTGGATCTTCTGGATGAGGATGATGACGTACAGGCTACTTACCATAACTGGGATGAGTAATTGATATCATATTTGATATAGATTTAAAAAAATAAAGATACGATTCATATAAAAACTGTCGCTGGAATACAATGGCGAGCTGGACTTTTCAAAGAAGAGGGCTGGCAACCGGATGTATTTGGCGGCAGTTTTTGTGTAATAGGAATTTCCTTGGAGACACATTCGTTTTTATTTTGCAAATTTTATGGAAGCGTGAAAGAAAAAAATACCATGTCCGGCAGCAATAAACTTGCCTGAACATGGTATTTATTCGTATTTTATCTACTAGTTGCTTGTATAATGATAGCTGTCTAACAGCTGTGCCTTCATATGCCACAGCTCGTTGGAGAGATCCACATGAATCTCATGCGGGTTTACCAGACGGCGGGACTCATCCCACAGCGTCTCCTGTTCTTTCTTGCAGTATTCGCGGATGTCCATAACCTTTGGAGACTCGTAAACGCATTCGCCGTTTTTGAAGATTGGAACGAGAAGTTCGCGCATGGTGTAGGTGCCCGGCGCGAGGTGTGTCTTTTTCCATGTCTCGATCGGATCGAAGAGCAGAAGGGAATTCTTCTCATCGAACTCTTCATCCACGAGACAGATCAGATCTGCGATAATCTTGCCAGTCTCCTTGTCATAGATTCGCTGGATGGTCTTGTTGCCCGGATTGGTAACCTTTTCTGTATTTTCCGAAAGCTTGATCTTCGGGATAAATTTGCCTGTGTGACGGTCCATGATGGCAGCCAGCTTATAAACGCCGCCGAAGGAAGGGCAGTCCTTGGAGGTAATGAGGTTTGTGCCGACACCCCAGGACGTGATGGCAGCGCCCTGAATCTTCAGGCTGTCGATCAGGTATTCATCCAGATCGTTGGAGGCGGAGATGACTGCATCCGGGAATCCGGCGTCATCCAGCATCTTGCGGGCTTTCTTGGAAATATATGCAAGGTCGCCGCTGTCGAGGCGGATGCCGTAGAAAGTCAGCGGGATACCGGCGTCGCGCATCTCCTGGAAGACGCGGATCGCGTTCGGAACACCGGAACCCAGGGTATCATAGGTATCGGCTAACAGGATGCAGGCACTCGGATAGAGCTTTGCATAAGCGCGGAACGCAGTCAGCTCATCCGGGAAACTCATGATCCAGCTGTGTGCGTGGGTTCCCTTGACCGGAACGTCAAATAGTTTTCCGGCCAGTACATTGGAAGTGCCGATACAGCCGGCGATCATGGCAGCGCGGGCGCCATAGGTACCGGCGTCAGCACCCTGCGCGCGGCGAAGCCCAAACTCCATGATTCCGTCCCCGCGTGCGGCGAAGACGATACGGGAGGTTTTGGTCGCGATCAGGCTCTGGTGGTTGATGATATTTAAGATGGCAGTCTCAACCAGCTGTGCTTCCATGATCGGCGCGATGACCTTGACGAGGGGCTCACGCGGGAAGACAACAGTGCCTTCCGGGATTGCGTAGATGTTACCCGAAAATTTGAAATTGTGAAGATATTCGAGGAAATCTTCATCAAAAATGCCGAGTCCGCGTAAGTATTCGATGTCGGCATCATCGAAGTGAAGATTTTTCACATAGTCAATGACCTGCTCTAAGCCGGCGCAGATGGAAAACGCATTTCCATCCGGGTTTGTGCGGTAGAACGCATCAAAAATGACGGTTTCGTTGGCATCTTTCTCCCGGAAATAGCCCTGCATCATCGTCAGTTCATACAGGTCGGTCAATAGGGTAAGGTTTCTTGGCTCCATAATATTCTCCTTTGTTGCGAAAGACGGCTGCGGGCACGTCCTTCTTTTTATATATAGTATACTTCATTGTTTATATTTGCAATGAATGTCTGTGTCTGTTTTTTAAAGTAAAGACAGACATATTTTATATACTATACCATAAAATCAGGGGAATGGCAAAATAATGATAATTTTATAACATGTGAATCATATCCGAAACATTCCTTGACAACCATCTGGAAAAAAGATACAATGTCCATGTTAGTGATTTGATTACTAATTATGATAGGAAAAGCAATGATGGAGACAGTAGCGCCGCAGGGAAAGCGGGAGCGAGGCAGGGACGGTGAGAGCCTGCTGTGAGTAAGGCGGATGCGAAGATCACTCCGGAGCTTCGGGCTGAACCATTTTTGGAAGTCTGAGCGCCGTTTCTGACAGCGCCCGGAAGGAAAATTCAGTAAGTACCGACGGTTTCCTCCGTTATAGGGAGCGCATATAAAGGTATGCAGTAATAGGTGGTTAAAAGCAAGTGGGCCCTTGTCCTGTTACAGGATGGGTCCATTTTTATTTCATAGAAAAAGACATTCTATGAAATAAAAACTTTATTTCATATTTTTAGGAGGAATTTATCATGTACAACAAAGTTCCGGCAAACATGAATTTCGTGGAACGTGAAAAGAACATTGAGAAGTTCTGGGAAGATGAGCAGATTTTTAAGAAGAGTATCGACAGCCGTAAGCAGGGACCGACCTATACATTCTATGACGGACCGCCTACCGCAAACGGCAAGCCGCACATCGGACACGTGCTGACCCGTGTTATCAAGGATATGATTCCGAGATACCGCGCGATGAAGGGCTACATGGTTCCGAGAAAGGCTGGATGGGATACCCACGGTCTTCCGGTTGAGCTGGAAGTAGAGAAGATGCTGGGACTGGACGGCAAGGAGCAGATTGAGCAGTATGGTCTGGAGCCGTTCATCGAGCACTGTAAAGAGAGTGTCTGGAAATACAAAGGAATGTGGGAAAAATTCTCCAACACCGTTGGTTTCTGGGCAGACATGGAGCATCCGTATGTTACCTACCACAACAGCTTCATTGAGTCTGAGTGGTGGGCATTAAAAGAAATCTGGAACAAGGGACTTCTTTATAAGGGCTTCAAGATCGTACCGTACTGCCCGCGCTGCGGCACCCCGCTGTCCAGCCATGAGGTGGCACAGGGATATAAGGACGTCAAAGAGCGTTCTGCGATTGCTAAATTCCCGGTAAAGGGCGAAGATGCATACATTCTTGCATGGACAACCACCCCGTGGACACTTCCGTCCAACGTGGCGCTCTGTGTAAATCCGGACGAGACATATGTAAAGGTAAAAATGAAAGAGGATGGCACGGTTTATTATATGGCGCAGGCGCTGTGTGATACCGTTCTGGGCGAGGGCACTTACGATGTCCTGGAAACCTTTGTCGGAAAAGATCTGGAATATAAAGAGTATGAGCCATTATTTGACTATGCCGTAGCAACCTGTGAAAAACAGCATAAGAAAGCATTCTACATTGTCTGCGATAATTATGTAACACTGACCGATGGTACCGGTGTCGTACACATCGCGCCGGCATTTGGTGAGGATGACTCCAAGGTCGGCAGAAAATATGACCTTCCGTTCGTACAGTTGGTAGACGGCAAGGGCGAGATGACGAAGGAGACTCCGTGGGCTGGTATGTTCTGCAAGAAAGCCGATCCGGAGGTTCTGAAAGCATTAAGAGAAAGCGGACTTCTGTTCTCTGCACCGGTATTTGAGCATAGCTACCCGCACTGCTGGCGCTGCGATACACCACTTATCTACTATGCACGTGAATCCTGGTTCATCAAGATGACCGCAGTCAAGGATGACCTGATCCGCAACAACAACACGATCAACTGGATTCCGGAGAGCATCGGTAAAGGGCGTTTTGGTGACTGGCTGGAGAATGTCCAGGACTGGGGCGTGAGCCGTAACCGTTACTGGGGTACTCCATTAAATATCTGGGAGTGCGAGTGCGGCTGCCAGCACGCGATCGGAAGCCAGGCAGAATTAAAATCTATGAGCCCGAACTACACGGACGTTGTGAAAAAATATGCAAAAGAGATGGATCAGGAGGCAAATGGAGAGGTTGAGCTTCACCGCCCATTCATCGATGATGTGACGATCACCTGTCCGAAGTGCGGCAAACAGATGCACCGTGTACCGGAGGTTATCGACTGCTGGTTTGATTCCGGTTCCATGCCATTTGCACAGCATCATTATCCATTTGAAAATAAAGAACTGTTTGAGCAGCAGTTCCCGGCAGATTTCATCTCCGAGGCGGTTGATCAGACGCGTGGATGGTTCTACTCCCTGTTAGCTATCTCGACCCTGATCTTTAACAAGGCGCCGTACAAGAATGTTATCGTTCTGGGGCATGTCCAGGATGAGAACGGACAGAAGATGAGTAAGTCCAAGGGCAACGCGGTTGACCCGTTCGATGCACTGCAGACTTACGGCGCTGACGCGATCCGCTGGTATTTCTACATTAACAGTGCACCGTGGCTGCCGAACCGTTTCCACGGAAAAGCCGTTATCGAGGGACAGAGACGTTTCATGGGTACTCTCTGGAATACCTATGCATTCTTTGTACTCTATGCGAATATTGATAATTTTGACGCAACCAAATATACGCTGGAATACGATAAACTTCCGGTTATGGACAAATGGCTGCTGTCTAAGTTAAACAGCCTCATCAAAGAGGTGGACGACGATCTGGGCAACTACCGCATTCCGGAGGCTGCAAGAGCGCTCCAGGATTTCGTCGATGATATGAGTAACTGGTATGTCAGAAGAAGCCGTGAGCGTTTCTGGGCGAAGGGCATGGAGCAGGATAAGATCAATGCGTACATGACACTCTACACCGCACTGGTAACCGTAGCGAAGGTAGCGGCTCCGATGATTCCGTTCATGACCGAAGACATTTACCAGAATCTGGTTCGCAGTCTGGATAAAGAGGCACCGGAGAGCATCCATCTGTGCGACTTCCCGGTTGCAAATGAGGCGCACATCGACAAGGATCTGGAAGCGAAAATGGAAGAAGTCCTGAAGGTTGTCGTTCTGGGTCGTGCAGCAAGAAATACTGCTAATATCAAGAACCGTCAGCCGATCGGACGTATGTTCGTGAAGGCAGAGACCGCTCTGCCGGAGTTCTATCAGGAAATCATCCAGGATGAGCTGAATGTGAAGAAAGTAGAGTTCACGGATGATGTCCGCGCATTTACCTCCTACAGCTTCAAACCGCAGCTTCGTACCGTTGGACGCAAGTATGGCAAGTATGTAAACGAGATCAAAGAGATTCTTGCAGGTCTGGACGGAAATCAGGCGATGGATACCTTAAATGAAACCGACCTTTTAAGCTTTGAGACGCAGGATGGTACAAAGGTAGAGCTGGCAAAAGAAGATCTTCTGATTGACATGGCACAGGTACCGGGCTTTGTATCTGAGGGTGACAATTTCGTTACCGTTGTTCTGGACACCAATCTGACACCGGAACTCATTGAAGAGGGCTTTGTCCGCGAGATCATCAGTAAGATTCAGACGATGCGTAAGGAAGCCGGTTTTGAGGTAATGAACCATATCAACGTCTTCCAGGACGGAAATGATAAACTTGCAGAAATTTTAAAGAACCATACAGAGGAAATCAAGAAAGAGGTTCTGGCTGATAATATCCTGATTGGCACCATGGGCGGATACACAAAAGAGTGGGATATCAATGGCGAAAAAGGTATGTTTGGTGTTGAGAAAACGACTGACTGATGTGCCTGGCGGGAAACCGTGATACTACGAATATTAGGAGGACAGGATGCGCGAGATCAGCAAAGAAGAGTTTAAAAAGAGTATTATCGAAAATGTAAAGAACCAGTACCGCAGAACGATCGACGAGGCGACACCGCAGCAGATATTCCAGGCTGTGTCCTATGCGATCAAGGATGTGATTATCGACGACTGGATTGCAACTCAGAAGCAGTTTGACGAGACAGGCGCAAAGAAGGTATATTACCTTTCTATGGAGTTTCTGATGGGACGTGCGCTTGGTAACAATATCATCAACCTGGGTGCGAAAAAAGCAGTGAAGGAAGCACTGGAAGAGCTGGGTTTTGACCTCAATGCGATTGAGGATCAGGAGCCGGATCCGGCACTTGGAAACGGCGGTCTGGGGCGTCTGGCAGCATGTTTTCTGGATTCCCTGGCAACTCTTGGTTATCCGGCTTACGGCTGCGGCATCCGTTACCATTACGGTATGTTCAAGCAGAAAATTAAAGACGGCTACCAGGTGGAGGTGCCGGATGAGTGGCTGAAAAACGGTTATCCGTTCGAGCTTCGCCGCCCGGAGTATGCGACCGAGGTTAAATTTGGCGGTTATGTCAAGACCGAGTGGGACGGTGAGCGCAACCATTTTGTACAGGAAGGTTATCAGTCTGTTCTGGCAGTTCCGTATGATATGCCGATTGTCGGCTACGGCAACAACGTAGTCAACACCCTGCGTATCTGGGATGCACAGCCGATCGACACGTTCAGCCTTTCTGCATTTGACAAGGGTGATTACCAGAAGGCGGTCGAGCAGGAGAATCTGGCGAAGAATCTGGTTGAGGTCCTTTATCCGAACGACAACCACTATGCGGGTAAAGAGCTGCGTCTTAAACAGCAGTATTTCTTCATTTCTGCCAGCTTACAGGTTGCTCTGAAGAAATTCAAAGAGACAAACGATGATATTCACAAACTGCCGGAGAAGATCGTATTCCAGATGAACGATACGCATCCGACCGTGGCAGTTGCTGAGCTGATGCGCCTGCTCCTGGATCAGGAAGGCTTAAACTGGGATGAGGCGTGGGGTATCACAACAAAATGTTGTGCATACACCAACCACACTATCATGGCAGAGGCGCTGGAAAAATGGCCGATCGAGCTGTTCTCCCGCCTGCTTCCGCGTGTATACCAGATTGTGGAAGAGATCAACCGCCGTTTTCTGATCGAGGTACAGAATAAGTACCCGAATAACTATGAGAAAGTTAAAAAGATGGCGATCATCTTTGATGGTCAGGTCAAGATGGCACATCTGGCGATCGTAGCCGGATATTCCGTCAACGGTGTGGCAAAACTTCACACCGAGATTCTGAAAAATCAGGAGCTGAAAGATTTCTACGAGATGATGCCGGAGAAATTTAACAATAAGACAAACGGTATCACCCAGCGTCGTTTCCTGCTGCATGGCAACCCGCTTCTGGCAGACTGGATCACGGAGCAGATTGGCGACGAGTGGATTACCGATCTTCCGCACCTGGCAAAATTAAAAGTATACGTCGATGATCCGAAATTCCAGCAGGAATTTATGAACATCAAGTACCAGAATAAACTGCGCCTGGCAAAATACATCAAGGAGCACAACGGCATCGACGTTGATCCGCGTTCCATTTTCGATGTACAGGTAAAACGTCTCCATGAGTACAAGAGACAGCTTTTAAATATTCTTCATGTAATGTACCTGTATAACCAGCTCAAAGACAATCCAAACATGGATATGGTTCCGAGAACCTTTATCTTTGGTGCGAAAGCAGCGGCAGGTTACCAGATTGCCAAGAAGACGATCAAACTGATTAACTCCGTAGCAGATGTTATCAACAATGATAAATCCATCAATGGTAAGCTGAAAGTTGTGTTTATCGAAGATTACCGCGTTTCCAACGCAGAACTGATTTTTGCGGCAGCGGATGTCAGCGAGCAGATTTCCACCGCCAGCAAGGAGGCGTCCGGTACCGGCAACATGAAGTTCATGCTGAACGGTGCGCTGACGTTGGGCACGATGGATGGTGCGAACGTGGAGATCGTAGAGGAGGTAGGCAAGGAGAACGCATTTATCTTCGGTCTGAGCGCTGACGAGGTTATCAATTATGAGAACAACGGCGGTTACAACCCGGAGGAGATCTTCAACACCGACCAGGATATCCGCCGCGTGCTGATGCAGCTCATCAACGGCTACTATTCACCGCAGGATCCGGAGCTGTTCCGCGATATTTACAATTCTCTGTTAAATACAAAGAACAGTGCCAAGGCAGATACCTACTTCATCCTGAAAGATTTCCGTTCCTATGCGGAAGCACAGAAACGCGTCGAGGCAGCTTACCGTGACGAGAACTGGTGGGCGAGAGCAGCCATGCTCAACACAGCAAGCGCTGGTAAATTCTCCTCTGACCGTACCATCGAGGAGTATGTGCGCGACATCTGGCACCTGGAGAAGATCCATGTGGACGATGATGATGTAAAGGCACTGTAAAAGGAGTAAAAAGAGGGAGGACACACTATGAGAGGATACAGAAAAAGACCGGGGACACAAGGATTTTCGGTTCCTCTTGTGTGTGCTTCCCTCTTTTTTATCATTTCGCTGTTTTTGTTTGCTTCTTATAAAAACAGCGCCTATCAGCAGGCGAAAAAGGAAATCTATTCGCTTTATACGGCGAACCGGGCGTTTGATCTGGATGAGGTGTATCAGGACGGTCTGACGGCGATCTATGCGAAAGAGTATGGAAAGACGGCAACCGAGGCTGGATGCGAGGCGCTGGAGCAGACGGGGCTTCCGTATGTCCTTTTATTATCGCAGTTTTCCGCACCGGTGGAACGCGTGTATGTGACGAGCTGCCAGCTGAGCGAGACGGGGCGGGAGAAGAAGGCGCGGACGTATGACTACACGGTTTCGGTGCGTTTCTGCCTGGAAAAAGGCGATGAGATGCTGGCACCGGAGAAGACGATGGACTTTCATGGAACTGTGGTGATGAAGAAAAAGGGATGGTTCCGCTGGCTGCTGGATGGTGTGACGCTGGGGGAGTAAAAGAATGATAGAGGGGAAACCGGAAGAGACTGCAAAGGGCGGCGGAGGAGAAGCCGGAGCGTAGACTTGTGATATTTTTTGAGTGCCTGTCATAAGATAAGGAAGGCAGAGAAAAGAAGCAGGTTTGTAAGGCATTGAAACCATAAGTTTACTGGTATGGCAAAACAGAAAATGCGTGAAACCGTACTGGAACAGTCAAAACAGGAGAACCGAAATGAAGAAGAGAACTGCCGCCGTACTGGCGGCTTTTTTGATCCCATATATCACAACACTGGCAGTTTCCGGGCGTGTGCAGGGGGCGGATGGAGGAAAAATCGGAGGAAATTCAGATAGAACATCTGGATGGGAAAGTCAGACGGATGGTCGGAAGATCCTTCTGGATCGGGAGGATGGCGGCCGCAACAACGGAACCGGGTATGCTGTCCCGCTGGAAGAATATCTGATCGGTCTGACTGCAGTGCAGATTCCGGACGGCTATCCGAAGGAAGCAGTCAAGGCACAGGCAATTCTGGCGCGGACAGCGCTGTACCGGGAGATGGACGGGGCAGATTCGATCGAGGAATCGGCGCTAGATATGGATTATCTGGAGCCGGAGCAGATCGAGAGCCGGTTTGAGGCGGCTGGAATGCCGGAATATTACCAGACGATCTGTGGGGCGGTGCGGGAGAGCGCAGGACAGACGGCGATCTGGGCTGGGGATTATATTGAGCCGCTGTTTCATGCAGTGAGCGCGGGGCGGACGCGCGAAGGGGATGAGGCGCATCCGTATCTGGCGTCGGTTGCGGCAAAGGAGGATGAGGGCGCTGGTGGCTACCTGACGCGGCAGGGCATGACACGGGAAGAACTGAAAAAACGTCTGGAAGAAGGACTGAATGCATTGGGAGAACACCCGGATCTGGAAAATCTGGAAGAAGAGCGGATTCTGGAGGAGATTCAGATCGTGAAACGGGACAGCGCCGGTTATGTGGAAACCGTGCAGATTGGGGCGGAGACGTACAGCGGGGACGCGGTGCGCTATGCGTTAGGCGTGCCGTCGCCAGCTTTTTCCCTCGAGGAAGACGGGGACGAAATCCGCTGTGTTACTTATGGGCGCGGGCATGGTTACGGGTTGTCGCAGTACGGGGCAGGACTCATGGCGGAGAATGGGAGCAGCGCGGAAGAAATTTTAAAGCATTATTTTAAAAATATTCAAATCGTTTCTGAATAAAACGATTCACTTCGGCAAGACTAATACCGAGGTGATAAACGTGAAAAATAAAGTAAGACAGTTATTCAGGGACAAACTTGTTCTGGTAATGACAGTGCTTGGTCTGCTGACAATCGTAGCCGCAGCAGGAACCGTAAAAATTCGAAAAGATAATGCGCAGGATGGAAGAAATCCGTATCTGGATGTGCCGCAGACGGAGGGAATCCTGGCGGAAGAGATGCCGCAGAACCGTTTAGAAGAAAACGACGGACAGGCGGAAACACGCGCACAGGTGGCAGGAAGTTCGGACGCCTCGTATTCGGTCAATAACCGGGATGAAGCTGATCAGAAGCCGATGGAGGAGGAAAAAGAGAGCAGTCTGGGAGCCGGAGCAGCTGCCGCACGCGCACTTTCCTACAATGGAACCGATCGCTTAAGCTGGCCGGTCCAGGGCAATGTAATTCTCGATTACAGCATGGATTCGACCATCTATTTTCCGACGCTCGATCAATACAAATGCAATCCGGCGCTCATTATCCAGGGCGATGTGAGTGAGCCGGTCGCCGCACCCGCCGAGGCGCAGGTAACCGAAGTCGGTTCCAATGAGGAGATCGGCAATTATGTTGTGCTGGATCTGGGAAGCGGCTACACGGCGGTCTGTGGACAGCTCAAAGACGTTCAGGTGGCGCAGAAGCAGTATGTGGCAAAAGATACGATACTCGGATATGTGGCAGAGCCGACCAAATACTATTCGATTGAGGGAAATAACGTATATTTCGAGCTGATGCACGACGGAGAACCGGTGGATGCGCTGGATTATCTGGAATGACAGGCTGAAATGCTGTTTATGATGCGCCTTGCAGTCTGGTTCTGGCTGTGGCAGAAATTGGAAATGAAGGGATAAGTTTGTGTTTTGTGACAGGTGGTTTTGAAACAGAAAGCTGCTGTATGAAAACATGAAGACAGGGAATTTTGTTGACTTGAAGCAAGGCGGGCAGCTAATTTGCTCCGCCTTGTTTTTCTGCCAATATTTGATATACTATAAGTAAAGTACGAATATTTTCAAAGACTAAAGGCTGCCAATGTAGGTTATAAATAAAAGTTACCATAAATTGAACGATTTAATAAGGAGGACAAAGATGGAACAGGAACTGCTGAAGAATAATTTTGAACGTCACGGATTTAAAACGAGTTTCTTTGATACAAAGGAGGCTGCGTTGGACTATCTGAAAGATCAGATTTCCGGGAAAAAAGTTGCGATAGGCGGAAGCGTGACGGCACAGGAGATGGGACTTTATGAAGCACTTTCCGAGAAAAATGAGGTGATCTGGCACTGGAAAAAGGTGGGGCGCGAGACGCTTGTGGAAGCGAGAAGTGCCGAGGTGTACATAACCAGCGCCAATGGTGTTTCCAAAACCGGAGAACTGGTCAATATCGATGGAACCGGAAAACGCGTGTCGCAGACCTTATTCGGACCGGAAAAAGTATATTTTGTCATTGGAAACAATAAAGTCTGTCCGGATTTGACATCTGCGATGGAACGTGCAAAACAGATCGCAGCACCGAAGAACGCAGCCCGTCTGCAGGTCCAGACCCCGTGTGCGAAAACGGGCGTCTGCGTAGACTGCAACAGCCCGGCACGGATTTGCCATTCGATCGTGATCCTGGAGCGTCCGAGCAATGGGATGGAAGTAGAGGTTGTGTTTGTGGATGAGGAGATGGGTTATTAGGAGTGGAATATAGTTACTGGTCACGGGCATGAACAGTACCGATTATAGAAAAATTTGATGGAAAAATAAGGATTTCTTTATATCTTTTTTGGACGGATTTGGTATAATCAAGAAGAACGAAGGCAGATTTGAACGAAAATATACAAAATCTACAGATACGTATGGGGGACGTATGGGGAAAGATGAAAGGAGAACAGGCAAACCATGAATATATTATTTTTTCTGACACCGAAAAGTGAAGTCATTTATGTGAATGAGGAGGACACGGTTGGGCAGGCAATGGATACGATGGAAAAGTACAAGTATTCTGCGGTACCGATCATCACGAAGGCAGGGCGTTACGCAGGGACATTAACCGAGGGCGACCTGCTGTGGGGACTCAAAAATAAGACAGATCTGGTGCAGAAAGGACTGGAAAAAGTGCGGATCACTGAGATTCCACGCCGTTCCGATAATCAGCCGGTACTTGTCAATGCGGATATGGAAGATCTTCTGGGAAAGATCATGAACCAGAATTTCGTGCCGGTGCTGGATGATCAGAAAAATTTTATCGGTATTATTACCAGAAAAGATGTTATCAGTTACCTTTGTAAAAAATAGTACATAATGATCGCTCTGTTTTTCAGCGGCGATCGCATTTATATATTTCCTGCATAAGATAAAGTATAATTGCTTTTGTAGGAGAATGAAATATGAATGGTTATCAGGATAACTCCAGCCGGAAAAATGCCTGCCGTTCGGGAATGCCTCTTATGTCATGCCCGGTGGCAGGCATTTCTGGCAATCGCTGCATAAATACCGCACCGCCAACCTGTCCGCCGGAAATACCTTGTGCTGGTTCGGTGCATCCTGTTTCGGAAAATGGGGCATTTTGCCCGCAGGGGCCAGAAATCCGACCTGCCCGCCCGTATCCGCAGACAGGAGGAAACAGACCGCCGCAGACATTTCTGGGAGGCGGAAATTATCCGGTCGGCATGGGATATGTACCGATTCAGTCCTGGCAGCAGCCGTATGCGCTGGAAACTGCATTCAGGCGGGGAACTATTTTTCCGGATCTGGATCTGCCGTTTATGATGGGAGGTGCCTGCTGATGAATGAGACTGCCAGAAAATTGATGAAACGGATTGATGATGCCAGCTTTGCAATGGATGATGTGATTCTCTATCTGGACACTCACCCGGATGACAGGAATGCGCTGAATTATTACCGGTATGTGGTGGCACTTCGGAAAGAAGCTGTTAAAGCGTATGAGGCATCGTTTGGACCGCTCACGATCGAGGATGCGGACGATGCATGCACATGGTCCTGGCTTACAGAGCGCTGGCCGTGGGAAGGGGAGGTGTAGCGTATGTGGAGATATGAAAAAAGATTACAATATCCAGTCAATATCAAGACGCCGAATCCGAAGATCGCGCAATATATAATGAGCCAGTATGGCGGTCCTGACGGCGAAATCGGAGCCTCTATGCGCTACCTGTCCCAGCAGTATACGATGCCTTATAAGATGCAGAAAGGACTTCTGACCGACATCGGAACCGAGGAACTCGCCCATATGGAGATGATTGCCGCCATTGTCCAGCAGCTCACGCGCAACCTTACTCCGGCACAGATCGAGTCATCCGGGTTCGGACCATACTATATTGACCACACCACGGCAATCTGGCCGCAGGCAGCAGGCGGAATCCCGTTCAATGCGTGCGAGTTCCAGTCGAAGGGCGATGCGATCACGGATTTATATGAGGATATGGCAGCAGAGCAGAAAGCCCGCACAACCTACGACAATATTCTCCGCGTGGTCAAAGATCCGGAAGTATGCGATCCGATCCGTTTTCTGCGCGAGCGGGAGATTGTACATTTTCAGCGGTTTGGTGAAGCTTTAAGAAATGTACAGGATCACCTGAGCAGTCGTAATTTCTATACGTTTAACCCAGAGTTTGATAAAGTGAAAGCGAAGGGATAAAACAAAAACCTCCGTAAACAATGTCAAATTCATTCTTTACGGAGGTTTTCAAACCAGCACCGAGTACGGATAAATCCTTACTGGATGTAAGGGGATTACCCATAAGTATATTGTAGTAGTGATGAGTTAGGTGTGCCAAATTTTTTATCAAGATACAGAACTAGTGTTTGCCAAGTGTGGGGGCATATGGTATAATATAAACATGGAAAAAGATATATTTACTATTAAGAGAAATACACTTTCATATGGTAGAGGATATGTGTATTCTTTGCAATATCATCTTGTCTGGTGCACGAAATATCGAAAACAGGTCCTGAAAAATGGGATAGACGCAGAATGTAAAAAAATGTTGTATGGGCTTGCGGAGGAATACAAATTTAAGATTTTGGCGATGGAGGTTATGCCAGATCATATTCATTTACTTCTGGATTGCAAACCGCAATTTTTTATATCAGACATGATAAAGATTATGAAGGGGAATCTGGCACGTCAGTTGTTTCTTTCGTATCCGGAATTAAAACAGGAGCTGTGGGGAGGACATTTGTGGAATCCATCCTATTGTGCAGTCACCGTAAGTGACCGAAGCAGGGATCAGGTAGTGGCATACATTGAGGGACAAAAGGAGAAGGAAAAAAGAAAGTAGGAAATTTTATGCAGATTGTATCCAGCTATGGAGTAGAAATTAAAAAAAAGAATATACCGCTCCGCTCTACGCTGGATATTTTTCGGAAAGCAGTTTCCTATCTGATTCCGGTGTATGCAGAGATCTGGGAAGAACTTTCAGAAATCAGAAATCTACAAAAACGCTTTAATGAGGCGGAACATCTGGTACATGAGACAAAAAAGAATCATGCCAGATTTCCGTTTGACCGTCATTTTCCTAAGATGCCATCTTATCTGAGAAGAGCGGCGATTCAACACGCACTTGGAGCAGTGTCCTCCTATCAAACACGTCTCAGTTTGTGGGAAAAGGGGGAACTGAAGGGAAAGCCGAAGCTGGTCTGTGAGAATCATGCGATGCCGGTATTCTATCGGGATGTCATGTATAAGGAAGCAGAACCGGGAGAAGATGCAGCCTATTTAAAGCTGTTTGATGGGCGTGAGTGGAAGTGGTTTCAGGTAAAATTACTTCATACCGATATGGAATATCTGCGAAAAAAATGGAGCGGGAAAAAGGCATCTGCCCCTACTTTGGAAAAGAAACATCATAAAATATTTCCTTCGGTTTTCATACACAGAGGAGGTAAGCTTATCAAAAACAGATGTAAAAGAGCAGGTAATATGCAGCGTTGATTTAGGAATCAATACGGATGCGGTCTGCAGCATCATGCGGGCAGATGGCACGATCCTGGGACGGAAATTTATCAATTTCCCCAGTGATAAAGACCATTTGTATCATGTGCTTGGCAGAATCCGCCGTTTTCAGAGAGAACATTCCTCCAGACAGGTCCAAAGCCGATGGGATTATGCAAAAAGACTGAACATGGAACTGTCCCGCAAAATCGCTGCGGAGATCACGAAATATGCCTTAGAATACCAGGCGGATGTAATTGTGTTCGAATATCTGGAAATGCAGGGGAAAATATCCGGAAAAAAGAAACAAAAGCTTCATTTATGGAGAAAGCGGGATATTCAGAAACTGTGTGAACATCAGGCACATCGGAACGGAATTCGTGTGTCCATGGTCAGTGCCCGGAACACCAGCAGGCTGGCCTGTGACGGAAGCGGAGCGGTAGTAAGAAACCAGGAGAACCATAGCCTATGTACCTTCCGGACCGGAAAACAGTATAACTGCGACCTGTCAGCATCCTATAATATCGGAGCGAGATATTTTATACGGGAACTTTTAAAACCCTTGCCGGAAACGGAAAGGT
>ERZ809074.1837-NODE-1837-length-25749-cov-16.941698_pt1 | contig 25749 bp, 23 predicted proteins | sample MGYA00520795_ERZ809074 | MGnify/ENA primary metagenome ERZ809074 (study PRJEB31570, sample SAMEA3212989) | Homo sapiens | biome: human-gut; feature: human gut; material: fecal | place: Sweden | collected 2011 ...
CGTTGACGATCTTGACCACCTGCTGGGCGGGGGTCAGGCTCTCCATGACCTCCTGGCCCATGGCGCGCTCCGAGACCTTGGCGCAGAAGTCCTTGGCAACCTTGTAGTTGACATCGGCTTCCAGCAGGGCCATCCGGACCTCGCGCATGGCTGCCTTGATATCGGCCTCGGTCAGTTTGCCGTGGCCGCGCAGCTTTTTGAACACACCGGCAAGGCGGTCCGTCAAAGATTCAAATGCCATTGTTCGGTGCTCCTCTCAAAGTTTTGTTCCCGTTCAGCTCTCGTTTACTTCGTCAATGGAGCGGATGAGGCCCAGCATCTTGTTCAGGGTCTCCACATACTCCGTGGTGGTGAGCTTTGCATAAAGGCCCGTGCACTCAAACCGTGCATCAATGACCAGCTGTTCCAGCTGTTCCAGCGTCTCCTGCACCCGGCGGTACCGGGCCGCGAAGCCGACTTTTGCTTCCAGCTCCTTGAGAGTGGTCTCGCCATGCTTGATGGCGTCCCGCGCCCCCTGCCGGGTGATGCCGAAGTTTTCTCCGATCTCGCTGAGGGAGAGGTCATCATTGTAATACTGGCGCAGCATCTCGCGCTGTTTGGGCGTGAGCACCTCGCCGTAAAAATCAAGCAGATAGCCCATTTCAAAATCCTTTGCCACCGCTCTGACCTCCGATGTTTGTAAAGGTTTTTTGCTTTACATACGCAGTATACCAGAACCAGCAAAGCCTGTCAAGGGGTTTATGGGGCAGTTCGCCAAATTTTTCGGCAAAAATTCGCCGTTTTTGCCAAAACGCGGCTTGACGCCCCACCCGCTTTGCGTTACGATTAAATTGTATGTGAACCTCTCAGTCTCGCTTACGCTCGCCAGCCACTCCCCTTTCGGCACTTTCGTGCCACCTCCCCCGACCGGGGGAGTCTTTCCTATCAGGGGAGCCCTTGGCAGACCGGGCCACTCTGAGCAGAACGCATAGCATGATTTGTCGAAACGCAGCGGGCCCTGCTGTTTACCGGAAAGGAGCTGTCATCATGCCCATCTACCAGAATCTCTACCAGACCCTGCTGCCCTGCCCCATTGTGGAACTGCGGGGCTATCTGGCCGCCTGCGGGCTGCGGGGGCGGCTGTATGCCTATCTGGACTACAACGGCCCCACCGGCACGGCACGGGACAATCTGGCCGAGGGGATGCTGGCTCTGGCGGACGAGCGCGGGGCCCTCAAGCCCGGCCAGCCTGTCATCGAGGCTTCTTCCGGAGCCTTTGCGCTGGCATTGACACTGGCCGGGCAGACGGCGGGCCACCCTGTGGTGCTGGCCATGCCGGAGGACGCCCCGGCCCTGCGGCAGGAGCAGCTGCTGCGGCTGGGAGCCAAAATCCTCCATGTCCCGGCCCGAGGCGGGCTTTCTGCCGCCCGGGCGCTGGCCAGGCAGACCGCCGCCGAAAAAGGCTGGTATTATATGAACTGGCTGGCCAACGACGACAATCCGACGTTCCACCGCCGGGTGACAGGCCCTGCCATCGTCAAATCCATTGCGCGGGAGGGTGCCAGCATCGTGGACACCGTCACCATCGGGGTGGGCAGTGCAGGCACCATCACGGGCGTGGGCGAGACCATCAAGGCCTGGACCAACGATGTGCGGATCGTGGCCGTGGAGCCTTATGAATCCCAGGCCCTCAGCGGCGGGCTGACGGGCAATCACGGCATCCCGGAGATCGGCTTTGGGCTGGTGCCTGAGAACTACAATGCCTACGTGGTGGACAATGTGGCCGCCGTGACCACGGCCGATGCCGCCCGGGCGGCCCAGCGGGTCCTCCGCACCGACGCCATCCCGGCTTCCATCAGTGCAGGGGCCGCCCTGCACGCCGCCGCCCAGCTCCTCGCCAACGGCACCAGCCGCTCGGCGCTGGCAGTGTTCAGCGGACGGCAGAGTTTATGATAAAGGAAAAAGAGGAAAACACCCCATGACAAAAGACATGACGACCGGCGCGATCACCCCGCTGCTGGTCAAATTCACCATTCCCCTCGTGCTGGGCAATTTGTTCCAGCTGACATACAACGCCGCCGACAGCATCATCGTGGGCAAATTTGTGGGCGAGGAAGCCCTGGCCGCCGTCGGCACCTCCAACCCGCTGATGACGCTGGCCATCCTCTTCATCAACGGCATGTGCCTGGGTGCGGGCATTCTGGTCAGCACCGCGTTTGGCGCGGGCGACCACAAGTTGGTGGAGCGGCAGGTCTCCACGGCCGCCATTGCGGGCACGGCGTTCTCCGTGGCATTCTCCCTGCTCTGCGTCCTGCTGGCCACGCCCCTGCTCCGGCTATTGCAGGTGCCGGCAGACATCCTGCCCATGGCCGTGCGGTATCTCCGCATTGTATTTTCCGGTCTGATCTTTACATTCTTTTATAATTTCCTGGCCGCCGTCATGCGGGCACTGGGTGACAGCAAGAGCGCCCTGTATTTCCTGATGGTCAGCTCGGTGCTGAACATCGGCGGTGACCTGTTCTTTGTTAAAGTGCTGTCCTGGGGCTCGGAGGGCTGCGCCCTCTCCACGGTGCTGAGCGAGGCAATGTGCTGCCTGCTCTGCGCCATCTACATCAAATACAAAGTGCCCATCCTCCGCCTGGGGCGGCGGTGGCTGGTGTTTGACGGCAAGCTGCTCAAGAAGATCGTCAGCTACGGCTGGGCCAGCGCCATGCAGCAGGCCACTGTGCAGATGGGCAAGATCGCAGTGCAGGGCATCGTGAACACCATGGGCGTCAACACCATGGCCGCCTTTGCCGCCGCCAGCCGCATTGACGACTTCGCCTACACCCCGCAGCAGAACATTGCCCACGCCATGACCACCCTCATGGCCCAGAACCGGGGTGCCGGCAAAAAGGACCGGGTGAAAGAGGGTTTCCGCTGCGGCATCCGCATTGAGCTGGTGTATGCGGCCGGGCTCACGGTGGTCTGCTTCTTCGGGGCCGAGGGCATCATGCGGATGTTTGCCGAGGAGCCGGAGGTCATTGAGCTGGGCGCGCGTTTCCTGCGGCTCATCTCTCTGATGTACTTCCTGCCCGCACTGACCAACGGCATCCAGGGCTTCTTCCGGGGCATCGGCGATCTGAAGATCACCCTGCGCAGCAGTATGCTGAGCATGGCAGCCCGTGTGCCCTCCGCCGCACTGCTGGTGCTGTATTTCCACATGGAGATCGAGGCCCTGCCCTGGAGCTACGCCTTTGGCTGGTTCCTCATGCTGGCCTACGAAGTGCCGCCCATGCTCCGCCTTTTGCGCAGCGGCACGATGGAAAACGAATAAAATCGCAAGGGCTTCTTCTCCTCCAGGTCGAGAAGAAGCCCTTGCTTTGTTATTTTGTTCACTTTCTTCAAAATAAGTCACACTCTTTTATAGGTTTCCGCAAAATTGTGTATTTTTCGTTAACAATGTCCATAGACAACCTGTTTGCGCCCGTGCTACAATAGGCTTTGTTCTTTTCCCATTGCCGCGCGGGCAATGGGGAACAAAAAACACAGGAGGAATTTTTCATGCTTGAAAACATCTTTCACCTGAAAGAGAACCACACCGATGTAAAGACCGAGCTCATGGCAGGTGTCACCACCTTTATGACGATGGCCTACATCCTTGCGGTCAACCCCAGCATCCTGTCCGCTTCCGGCATGGACGCCAACGCCGTCCTGATCGCCACCTCGCTGGCATCGTTCGTCGGTACGGCCCTGATGGCTCTGCTGGCCAACTACCCGTTCGCGCTGGCCCCCGGCATGGGCCTGAACGCCTACTTCTCCTACACCGTTGTCCTGACCATGGGCTACAGCTGGCAGCTGGCCCTGATGGCCGTCTTTGTGGAGGGCATCATCTTCATCGTTCTGAGCCTGACCAACGTGCGTGAGGCCATCTTCAACGCCATCCCCATGACGTTGAAGAGCGCTGTCAGCGTCGGCATCGGCCTGTTCGTGGCATTCGTCGGCCTGCAGAACGCCAAGCTCATCGTCAACAGCGATTCCACCCTCGTCACCTACCAGCACTTCAAGGGTGAGACGTTCCACAGCGTGGGCGTGGGCGCCATCCTGGCCCTCATCGGCATCGTCATCACGGCCATCCTGCTGGTAAAAAAGGTCAAGGGCGGCATCCTGTACGGCATTATCATCACCTGGGTGCTGGGCATCCTCTGCGAGCTGGCGGGCATCTACATCCCCAACCCGGATGCAGGCATGTACTCCGTCATCCCCACCTCATTCATCAGCTTTGACTTCTCCGCCCTGGGCAAGACCTTTGGCCAGGTGTTCAAGGTCGATTTCAAGGGCGTTGGCATCCTGAACTTCTTCGCCGTCATGTTCTCGTTCCTCTTCGTGGACCTGTTCGATACCCTGGGCACCCTGATCGGCGTGGCCTCCAAGGCCGACATGCTGGATGAGGACGGCAAGCTGCCCCACATCAAGGGTGCGCTGCTGGCCGACTCCATCGCCACCTGCGCCGGTGCCGTGCTGGGTACTTCCACCACCACCACGTTCGTCGAGAGTGCTTCCGGTGTCACCGAGGGCGGCCGTACCGGCCTGACCAGCATGACCACCGGCGTGCTGTTCCTGCTGGCTGTGGTGTTCAGCCCCCTGTTCCTCACCATCCCCTCTTTCGCTACCGCTCCGGCTCTGGTCATCGTCGGCTTCTATATGATGGGTTCTGCCCTCAAGATCGACTTCTCCGACCCCAGCGAGGGCATCCCCGCGTTCCTGACCATCCTGGCCATGCCCACCGCTTACAGCATCTCTGAGGGCATTGCCATCGGCGTCATCTCCTGGACCCTGCTCAACGTCATCACCGGCAAGGCCAGCGAGAAGAAGATCAGCCCCCTGATGTATGTGCTGACCGTTCTGTTCATCCTGAAATACGTCCTGCTGTAAGCTGTTTCCCACAAGCTTTCCAGCAACATGAAAAATGCCATCGTCTTGCGACGATGGCATTTTTATTTTGCTTATTTTTTGTGGGGAAGATGGATCTCCGGGATGGCCACGTTATCGTAGTGGATCACCTCTCCCTGCTCCTCATGCTCCGGCGAGTGCTTGACCTTGCCGGTGTGGAACTCCGGCACCGCCACCGTCTCGTTCCGGTCATAAAGATACAGGTGATGCTCCTCCGGCTCATGCCGCTTCCAGTGCTTTTCCAGCCAGCGGACACAGCGGCGACGCAGCTCGTGTTTCATTGCGTGGAACGCCTCCTCTCGGCATTGCTCAGATCAGGTTGATGAACAGGGTGATGGCCAGGCTGTTCAAAAAATCCGCAAACAGACTGCCCACCAGCGGGATGATAAGGTACGCCTTGATGGAGGGGGCGTACTTCTCGCAGACCACCTGCATGTTGGCCATGGCGTTGGGGGTGGCCCCCATACCGAAACCGCAGGTGCCGGACACCAGTACCGCAGCGTCGTAATCGCGGCCCATGACGTTGAAGACTACCAGCACCACATACAGCAGGATGAACACCGTCTGCCCGGCCAGCAGCACCACCAGCGGGCCCGCCAGGTCGGCCAGCTGCCAGAGCTTGAGGGTGATCATGGCCATGCCCAGGAAGAGCGAAAGACTGATACCGCCGATGTCGTTGATCTCGCCCATATGCACCACATAGGCTCCGCTGTACTCGCCGATATTGCGGATGCAGGCCGCCGCGATCATGGCCCCGATGTAGACAGGGAACGTCATGCCCGTGAGGGAAAGCAGCTTGGAAACGATGGTGCCGATGCCCATGGCAATGATGATCTGGAACGTGGCCGGGGGGTACATACTGGCGTGGCGCTCATGCTTGATCTCATCCTCCACCAGCAGGCTGTCGTCCTCAGGCACCACGGTCTTGAGCAGGTCATGCTTTTCGATGAGGGTCTTGCCCACCGGGCCGCCCATCATGCTGCCCGCGATCAGGCCATAGGTGGCCGCCGCAGTGCAGAGCGTAGTCGCTCCCCGCACCCCAAAGCCCTCCAGCATGGGGCCAAACGCGCCTGCGGTGCCGTGACCGCCTACCATCGGGATAGAGCCCGTGCACAGGCCCACCAGCGGCGAGATGCCCAGCACTTTGGAAAGCCCGATGGCTACAAAGTTCTGCCCCACGATGAGGCCGATGACCAGCACCAGAAACACGATCATCGCCGTGCCGCCGCTCCGCAGCACCTTGAGGTTGGCCTGAAAGCCCACCGACGTGAAGAAGAAGACCATGCAGACTTCTTTTAGAATATCATCAAAGGCGAACTCTGCAATGCCCGTTCCATAGCATACGCAGGTAAAAATGGCGAACAGCACGCCGCCGATGACCGGAGCCGGGATGCAGAACCGCTCCAGCAGCCGCACCCTGCCCCGCAGGAAACGGCCCAGTGCCAGTACCACCACCGCGGCGGCGAGGGTCTGGTACATATCCAATGTAATTTGCAGCATAATGGTTTGATACTTTCCCTTTTTCTCTGATTGCAGCACCCGGAAGCCGTCAACGCCCCTTTTGTGCATTGCCTATGATACGCGTCCATCGCATGAAACGCAATCAGGATTCAGCCGCCGAAGAGGCCAAAAAAGCTGGTGTGGGTAAAGCCCAGCACCAGAAACAGGAGGATGAGGGCAAACAGCACCCCGATGATCCGGTCCATCTGGTGGACGGTCAGGGGGAACTTATCGTAGAGCTTTTCTTTCGGGTTGACGAAATCAGGGTCGTTGTTGTCCAGCAGTTTCTTTTTGCGGGTTTCACCCTGGGCTTTGGCGGCCTCAAAGGCGGCCTGCTCTTTTTCCAGCTGGGCTTCCCGCTGGGCCAGCAGGGCCTCCCGCCGGGCCAGCTCTTCCTCGCGGGTGGGGGTGGTCTTTTCTTCCATAGGTCTGTTCTCCGTTCTGTTTTTTCTTATTATAGCATAGGGTTTTGAACAAAAAAAGTGGGCCGCCCACTTTACCAGCAGGCGGCCCGATAGGCGCTCTCTTTGGGGTTACTTCTTTGCCAGATACTTGCGGATATCAATGGCGACAGCCACGATGATGACAAGGCCCTGGACGATGTAGGTGTAAGAAGAGTTGACGTTCATGAACTGTAGAGCAACTTTCATCAGCTCGAAGACCAGCACGCCGACCAGGATGCCGGGGACAGTACCGACACCGCCGGTGGTGGAAACGCCGCCGATGGTGGAAGCCGCGATGGCGTCCAGCTCATAGCCCATTGCAGTGTTGACGGATGCGCCGCCGGACTTTGCAGCCAGCAGGCAGCCTGCCAGACCGAACATGCAGGAGGCCAGGATGTAGATGCGGATCTTGGTGGCGTAAACGTTGACACCGGCCACCTCAGCAGCAGCCTCGTTGCCGCCGATGGCGTACATGTACTTGCCGTGACGGGTCTTGTTGTACAGGAACCAGAAGCACACAGCCACGACCAGGGCGATCCAGATCAGCACGGGGACCTTCAGGATGGTGTTGGAGGCCAGAGAGGTAAAGTTCTTGTTCAGGGAGCCGATGGGGGTACCGCCGGTGTAGACCAGGCAGATACCGTAGACGACCTGCTGCATACCCAGGGTAGCGATAAAGGGCTGGACCTTCAGGTAAGAAACGACCAGACCGTTGCACAGACCCACGATGGCGCAGATGGCAATGACCAGAATGAACACCACAGGGGTGGGCAGAGTGGGCATGTTGGGGTAGAACTTACCGGCAGCGCCTTCGGTCTGCGCAAAGATGCAGGCCAGGCAGGCAGCAAAACCAGCCAGACGGCCTGCGGACAGGTCGTTGCCGGTGGTGATCAGGCAGCCGGAAATGCCCAGCGCGATGATGTAGCGGATGGACACGTTCTTGAACAGGTTGATCAGGTTTGCAACTGCAAAGAAGTTGGGGTGGATGATGCCGACGATGAGGGACACCGCAAGCATCAGGACGATAATGGCGTTTTCACTCAGCCATTTCTTAGCGGACTTGCCGCTTACTTTCTTGGTAGCTTCCACAATAGACAGCCTCCTTGTTTACTGATTGGCCGCTGCCGCTTCCGGTGCGGTCTCGAACTGGGTGGCCAGAGCCATGATGTTTTCCTGCGTTGCATCCTTGCCGTCGATAAAGCCGGTGATGCGTCCATCGCACATGACCATGACACGGTTGGACATGCCGATGATCTCGCTCATTTCGGAGGAGATCATGATGATGCTCTTGCCCTGCTTTGCCAGGTCTGCAATGATGCAGTAAATTTCATATTTTGCGCCAACGTCGATGCCGCGGGTGGGCTCGTCCAGGATGAGCACGTCCGGGTTGTTGGCCAGCCAGCGGGCGATCAGCACTTTCTGCTGGTTGCCGCCGGAAAGGCTCTTGATGGCGGTCTTGGGGCTGGGCACCTTAATGGCCATCTTTTCTTTGTTGGTAGCCACCAGGTCAAGGATCTTCTTGTCGTCCAGCATGATGGGGCCCTTGCGCAGAGCGTCCAGCGATGCAATGGAGATATTATCGGCCACGCTCAGCACGCCCATGATGCCCGTTGCACGGCGGTCTTCCGTCAGCAGAGCCACGCTCTTCCGGATGGCGTCGCGGGGCTGCCGGATGTTGACCTCTTCGCCCTTGATCCACACCCTGCCGGAGGTGTGGGCACGCAGGCCGAAGATGCCCTCCATCAGCTCGGTACGCTGGGCACCCACCAGACCTGCCACGCCCAGGATCTCGCCTTTCTTCAGCTCAAAGCTGCAGTGGCGGAACGAGCGCGGATGGATGGAAGTGAAATCTTCCACTTTCATCATGACCTCGTCAGAGGGGTGGTTCTCCAGCGGGGGATACAGGTTGGACAGCTCACGGCCGACCATCTTGGCGATGATCTGCTCCTTGGTCATGCTGGCCACGTCCCACTTGCCGATGTAATGGCCATCGCGCATGATGGTGACTTCGTCGGCGATGACCTTGATCTCGTCCATCTTGTGGCTGATGTAGACCAGTGCCACGCCCTGCTCTTTCAGCTCCCGCATGATGCGGAACAGCGATTCGACTTCGTTGGCCGTCAGCGAGGAGGTGGGCTCGTCCAGGATCAGAACCTTACAGTTGGCGGAGACTGCCTTTGCAATTTCCACCATCTGCATCTGTGCAATGCTCAGCGAGCCCAGCTTTGCGTGGGAGTTGATGTCCAGCTTCAGCTTTTTCAGCAGGGCATCGGTGTCCTTATACATTTTGGCATGGTCCACAATGGTGATGGGGCCTGCCTTTTTGGTGGGGTAGCGGCCCAGCCAGATATTCTCGGCCACGGTACGGGCCGGAATGGGCTGCAGCTCCTGGTGCACCATCGCGATGCCGCGGTTCAGTGCTTCCAGAGGGTTGGGGATGTTGGCTTTCTCCCCTTCGTATTCGATCTCGCCCTCGTCCATCTTGTAAATGCCGAACATGCATTTCATCAGAGTGGACTTACCGGCGCCGTTTTCGCCCATCAGAGCCATGACTTTGCCGGGACGGAGCTCCAGCTGAGCATGATCCAGGGCTTTGACACCGGGGAAGGTCTTGACCACGCCTTTCATTACCAGACGGTATTCTGACATTCCGCAGAGCCTCCTTGTGTATGGAATGATGGTGCTTTCTGGCAAACCCTGTTCAAAACAAGGCGCGTGCGTGGAGAAATTGCTCTCGCACGCACGCGCTTTTCAGCTTTCAATCAAGCAATCAGGTTCACTGCGCACCTTGCAACTGTGGGGGATTTCCCAGCTGTTCGATTAGAGGTACTGAGCAGCGTTCTCAGTGGTAACCTTGACGTAGTCGACCCAGTAGTACTCATCCACGTCGCTGCCCTCAACGTACAGCTTGGTGGCATTTGCAGCTGCGGTAGCCTGGCCGACGTCGTCGTTCAGGACGGTACCGGTCATCTTGCCGTCAACAACATTCTGGACAGCCTCTTTCAGAGCGTCAACGCCGACCAGATAGATGTCGGTGCCAACGGTGCGGCCAGCCTGCTCAATGGACTGCAGAGCGCCCAGAGCCATTGCGTCGTTGTTGCAGAAGACGACTTCGATCTTATCGCCGTACTGTGCCAGAGCGTTTGCCACGTCCTGCTGTGCGGTGGTCTGATCCCAGTTATCCAGGTACTCGTACAGGCACTCCACTTCCTTGCCTGCATCGGTCAGAGCCTTGATGGAGTACTCGGTACGATACTGAGCGTCGATGTTCTCGGGGTCGCCCTTGCACATGATGTAGGTGATCTTGCCGTCGCCGTTGATATCGCCCTGGGTCTCGGTCTCCAGGATCAGCTCGCCCTGGTAAGTACCGGACTGGCGAGCGTCTGCACCAACGTAGCAGCACTTGCCAGCGTAGGAGTCCAGAACAGCCTTGTCGGGCTCACGGTTGATGAAGACGATGGGGGTGCCGGACGGAGAGATGGTATCCACGATGGTCTGAGCGGAAGTGGTCTGGACGGGGTTGATGACCAGCACGTCCACGCCCTGCTGCAGGAAGGTGTTGATCTGCTCGGTCTGGGTGTTCTGGTCGTTCTTGCCATCCACGATGGTCACGGCGTAGCCCATGTCTTTCAGGTACTCTTCCAGATCGGTGCGGTACAGGGTCATGAAGTTATCGGCAAACTGATAGATGCAGACGCCGATGTTGGCAGAACCGGAAGCAGCAGCCTCAGAGGAAGCAGCAGCGGTAGAGGAAGCTGCCACGGAAGAAGCAGCGGTAGAGCTGGAGGAGCCGCCGCAGGCGGTCAGGACGCCAGCAGCGCCAACAACAGCAGAAGCCTTGATAAAGTCACGACGCGAAATCATTTTCATAGTTTTATTCTCCTTCATTCGCATATCACAGCATTGCAGGTTTTTTGCATGATTTTATGCATTTCCCGCATTCTGTTTGTATTATAACCGTCTGAGGAACCGTTCGCAATAGAACAATTCACCAAGATTCTGAGCTATATTTTGTCAATGTTTCACAGCAGCTATTGTTGCATCCAAGAATCTTTTTGTAAAGCAGCACAATTTTTCATGAAAGTGCAACTTGTGTCCAAATTTTCTGCAATGGTGCGGAATTTCTATCAAAATTGTTACAAGCCCGCCGCGCGTTTTTTCGAGCCCGTGCAACAATTTTCCTGTTCTCCCGGTTTTTCATTTCATTCCCGGTTTGTATTCAGAGGCTCTGTTGTATCTTTGAGGAGTTTTGGCCTCTTTGGGTCACTTTTGCACCCATTTCTCCGGTGTCTTATCAGGGAGCACTGGCTAACTTTGTAAAATTCTGACATCTTTTTCATTACAATCACGCTTTTAACGTGATATCCATGGCCCCGCGCGGCGGCACGCTGAACGGTGCCGACAAGCTGTTCCCCGCCGTGGAAGCCGCGTACCGGCGCACCGTGGACGCACTGCGGGCTTATCCGGCACAGCAGAGGTAGCTTTATATCAAGGCGCTGCTTTTGTACAACCTCTCCGTCAATGCTGACGCATTGCCACCTCCCCTAGTAGGGGAGGCTTTGGCAGACCGGAAAGTTTTTGCAAATCGTCATACGCTTATAGCAAACGAACTCTCTTTGCCAAGGGCTCCCCTGCTAGGAAAGACTCCCCCGGCCGGGGGAGGTGGCACGCAAGTGCCGAAAGGGGAACGGCTGTCGAGCGAATGCGAGACTGAGAGGTTGTACGAAGAGCAACTCCACCTAGAACTCACAGCGATGCGAACTCTGTTTGTCAGAGTCCGTGTATCGCTGTGTTTTTCTTTTTCCTCTGTCGGGCTCGCCCTCTCAGGCGCTGACGCGCCAGCTGTTCCCCTTTTTGGCTTTGCCATTTTCCCCCGACCGGGGGAAATCTTTCCCAAAGGGGGAGCCCTTGGCAAAGAGGGGAAACTGTTTTTGTATCCTCTGTACAGTTTTGCCCTTGCAATTTGTTAAAATGCGGCAAATATTATGACAACGTGGTTTTTTCATTGCAAACCGACACATTTTACAGTAAAATCAAGGTAAGATCGGATGCGGTTCCATTTTTCCTGCACACGGAACCCGCACACGGAAAGAGAGGTTTACACCATGCGAACCCCACGACTACGGCTTTTGAGCGCTATCCTTGCGGTGGTCCTGTTCTTCACCCTGCTGCCCGTCTCCGCGCTGGCGGAGGGTGGCGGGAGCACAGGCGTCAGCCATGTTGCTAGCCGCTCCCTCAAGACCGACAACAAAGACGACCAGGGCCTGACGTACATCCTCTATATGAATCACACCGCCACGGTTGCCAACTACGACAACAGCACCCCGGATGGCGTCATCGATATTCCGGACACCGTTACAAAAGATAATATCGATTATACAGTCACAGTCATTGGAAACAATGCGTTCGAGTCACTCAATGTTTCCAGCGTATTCATCCCGGCCACAGTAACCAGCATTGGCCCCTTCGCTTTCCGCTTTTGCAAATTTCTTGCAACGGTCACCTTTGCAGAGGATTCCCAATTGAAGAGCATTGGGCTCGGCGCTTTCTATGGCACAGAACAGGCGTATCCAAAATTCAAAGAGATCAAAATACCAGATTCTGTAGAGGCAATCGGTAATTCGGCCTTTTATTACTGCCAAAACCTAGAGAGAATTGCCCTTCCAAGCGCTCTTCAAAAGCTCTCCAATGCTACTTTTTATGGTTGCACCGCACTTTCTGAGGTCACCTTTCCAGCCTCTTTGAAGATCATTGAAAGGAGCGCTTTTAGCGGCTGCCGAAACCTCTCCAAAGTCAAACTTCCGGCCTCTTTGAAAGCCATTCAATCTTCTGTTTTCCACCATTGCAGTGACCTGAAAACAGTTTCCTATGACGGCTCGCTGGAGCAATGGAACCATATTACCGCGAACAATGACGTTTTAGGATACTCTTGTCCCAGCCTTGTCACGGACGATTATACGGCACAGTTTATTTCCGTCAAGGATGATCCGACTGCTTCCCCTCCCCCAAAAACAGTTACCATTACAAAGTACACTGGCACGGAAAGCACCGTCATCCTCCCCAGCACAATCGGCAGTTGGCCTGTCACAAAAATCGGGGAAGATGCATTGAAAGATAACACCACCATCACCAGTGTGACCATCCCGGACAGCGTCACGGAAATCGACAAGCTCACCGCTCCCACTGTAGAGGGTTATACATTCGGTGGCTGGTATGCCGACGCTGCCCACACCACAGAGTTTGACTTCAGCACTCCCATCACGGGCGATACCACGATTTACGCCAAGTGGACAGCCAACGATTACTACGTAAGCTTTTTCACCGAGCACGGCGACCCACCCACCAGCCAGAATGTTAAGTATAACGGAACCGCCACCGACCCCGGAAAGCTGTCGGAAGATGGTTATACATTCGATGGCTGGTATACCGACGAGACCTACACCAAAGAGTTTGACTTTACCAAGCCCATCACGAGCAACACCACGGTTTACGCCAAGTGGACAGCCAAGGATTACGAAGTAAGCTTTGTCACCGAGCACGGCCAGGCACCCGCCAGCCAGAATGTTCCGTATAACGGAACCGCCACTGACCCCGGAAAGCTGTCGGTAGAGGGTTATACATTCGATGGCTGGTATACCGACAATACCCACTACTCCACAAAGTTTGACTTCAGCACTCCCATCAAGAGCAACACCACGGTTTACGCCAAGTGGACAGCCAACGATTACGAAGTAAGCTTTATCACCGAGCACGGCAAGGCACCCGCCAGCCAGAATGTTCCGTATAACGGAACCGCCGACGACCCCGGAAAGCTGTCGGCAGAGGGTTATACATTCGATGGCTGGTATACCGACGATACCTACTCCACAAAGTTTGACTTTACCCAGCCCATCACGGGCGATACCAAAGTTTACGCCAAGTGGGAAAAGAACGCCCCTGTCCTTCCGGATACCTATGCGCTGAACGTCTCTGGCGCGTTCGTGTATGTGGACGGGGTGGACGTCACTGCCCCCGCAGGCGATACCTCTCTCCAGCTGGAAAAGGACGCCTCCGTCCGGCTGGTAGCCGACCCCGACCGGATGCCCTCCGGCATGGTGTTTGACCGCTGGACCATCCTGAACGGCGCGCTGAACGCCGATGACGCGGAGAAATTTGAAACCGGCCGGACACTGGAAGAGTTCGCCTTTACCATGCCCGCCGAGCCTCTGAGCATCGAGGCCACCCCCCGGATGCAGGAGGAAGAGGGCTCCGATACCGTCTCGGTCATCGCAGGCGTCACACTGGGCACTGCCGCCACCGCTCTGGCAGCCTGGCAGGCCTACGACCTGGGCATGAGCCTCTATCAGGAGCACTGGCTCCCGGCGGATTTCGTCATGCCCAAGACCCGCGCCGAGCTTGCCCTCCTGCTGTGGAACACGGCCGGCCGCCCCGCCCCTGCCGCACAGCCCGCCTTTGCGGACATCACCGACCCCGACACCGCGCAGGCCGCCCAGTGGGCCGTGGAAACGGGCCTGATGACCCCCAAGAGCGCTGACCGGTTCAAGCCTGAAAAATCCGTCACCCGCTGGAAAGCCGTCCGCAGCTGGAAGCGTGTAACAAACCAGTATCCCTGATTTTGAAAGGGCCCGCCTGTTTCATCATTCGATGAGAGGGCGGGCCCTTTTGTCCTGGATTGCTCCGGATGCATTTTGGCAATGGAACGTCATGGGGCTGTTGCAAAACAGCCCCTTTTTTGGATTTGGTTCGGAATGGATCATCCCGAGTTCTTTCCGGAATTGCAAGCGAAATCGCACATGAAATTTTCAAACCGCTGTGCTATACTAAGCCCAAACCTACATAGGAGGCACTGATTTATGAACACTCTGGATGCCATTCTCACCCGGCGCAGCTGCCGGGAATTTACGGATCAGCCCATCGAAAGCGAAAAACTGCACCAGCTTCTGGAAGCCGCCATGAGCGGGCCGAGCTGCGTCAATGCACAGGATTGGTCTTTCGTGGTAGTGACCGACCCGGAAAAGCTGGCACAGATGGCAGACGCCAACGGCCGCCCAGCCGAGCCGCTGCGGAAAGCTGCCGCCGGAATCCTGGTCTGCGGCGACCTGGACCGGGCATTCCGCTTTGCAAAGGATTACTGGGTCATTGATGGTGCCATTGCCGCCCAGAATATCTGCCTTGCCGCACAGGAGCTGGGGCTTGGCGCAGTCTGGCTGGGCACCTGGCCTCAGATGGACCGGGTGGAGGCTCAGAAGAAGCTCTTCGCTCTGCCGGAGACCATCGTGCCCCACTCCATCATCGCCCTCGGCTACCCGGAAGCGGACATTACCGCCCCGCGTGCAAGCCGCTACGAGGCCGACCGGGTGCATTTCAATCAGTGGTAAACCACTTTATCGCTGGTTATCTGATCTGCAAGACCTCTTATCCGCACTTCACGGTAGTCCTCTTGTTAGACATTCCTAAATCTCTAGGAACCGCGCACTAACCAACAGCCCACTGGGCTGTTGGTTGCCCCGCCTGCGGCGTGGCCGTGCTGTTCAAGTCCTCTTATCCGCACTTCACGGCAGTCCTCCCGGTAGACGTTCCTAGACTCCACCAACCACGGGCTAACCAAAGCCCCACTGGGGCTTTGGTTCCGGTGCTGCGCACCGTCGCCCTTTCAAGTCCTCTTATCCGCTGTAGAGTGTTTTCAAAAGGACTACTGCAAAAGAAAAGAGACAGCCTTTTTGGAAAGCTGTCTCTAAAGTGCGGATAAGAGGACTTGAACCTCCACCGAGTTGCCCCGATTAGAACCTGAATCTAACGCGTCTGCCAATTCCGCCATATCCGCTTATTTTATTTTTGTCCGTGAGCTGTTCGGCTCGGAACGTTGATAATTATACCATGGATTCCAAAAATGTCAAGCATTTTCTCCAAAAAAGTTCTACTTATTTTTATCCAGCGTATCTGCGGCAAAAATCCCCGCCACAGGCGGAATTTCCGGCCACGGCGGGGCGCATTCATTTCTGCTTTTCCGTTCTTTTGTGCACCATGAATCCTCAGTGCTCTTCCGTGGCAAGGTCCAGCGGTTTGCTGTCACCGTCTTCGTCGATCATCCGGTAGCCGACGCCCAGTTCATTGAGGATATAATTGTTGCTGCCTGGGCGGCTGCCCAGCTTTTTGCGGATGTTGGCCATGTTGACCTGCAATTTCTTGGTGCTTCCGCAGTCCGTATCGCCCCAGATGGCCCGGACAATGGCGGCATAGGTCATCACACGGCCCGCGTGCTCGGAGAGGAACGCCACAATGTTGTACTCGGTCTGGGTCAGCTTGATCTCCTGCCCGGCCACAAACACCTTACGGCGCTCATAGTTGATCTCCAGGTCCTGTGCCGTAAACGTCCCGGTGGGCAGGTTGCCCGCCGTGCTGTAGCGGTTGACCCGCAGGGCGGCCCGGACACGTGCCAGCAGCTCGCCGGTGCCAAAGGGCTTGGTAACATAATCATTGGCCCCCAGGTCCAGCGCTTCGATCTTATCCTGCTCCGTGGTGCGGGCCGAAAGCACCACGATCGGAGTCATGTACTTCTGGCGCACGGTGCGGATCAGCTCCAGACCGTCCCGGTCGGGCAGACCCAGATCCAGGATCACGAGGTCGGGGTTATGGGAGGCAAACAGGGTCAGGCCCATGGAGCAGGTGTGCGCCACCAGTGCCTGATAGCCGTTGGTCTCCAGCAGCGTCTCAATGAAGCTGCAAATATTGGCCTCATCTTCCACCACAAGGACCTTGAATTTATTATTGCTCATCTTCGGTCTCCTCCGTCTCGATTTCTTCTGTCTCTAACCAGAACCGAATGGCCGTGCCCTCACCGGGTTTGCTTTCGGCTTTGATCTCACCGCCGTGGGCCTTGATGATGGCAGCACAGACCGAAAGGCCAATGCCCATGCCATGCTTGCCGCTGTCGGCCCCGCTCTCCGAGGGCAGCGTCCCGGTAAACAGGGTGCGCAGACGCTCTTTCGGGATGCCGCAGCCGTTGTCCGCTACCTCAAACACCGCCCGGTTGCCCAGCGTGAACACCCGGAGGGTGAGCTTTGTCATCCCCTCCGCGTGGAGAACAGCGTTTTCCAAAAGATTGGTCAGCACCTGCCGGATGAGCATGGAGTCCATGGGAATGACGATGAAATCATCCGGCAGCTCCACATGGATGTTCACTCCCGGGTGCGTCTTTTTGAATTTGACCAGCACGGTGTCAATGAGTTCTTCCAGCACCGTGGGGGTCTTTTTCACCGAGACCTTTTCGCTGTCGATCCGGGTGACGGACAGCAGATTCTCCACCATCCGGTTCAACCACTGGGCATCCTCGCAGACCTCGCCCAGAAGCTTCAGCTTCTGCTCCCGGCCCAGGGAGTCGTAGTTTTCGATCACCGTGGAGCAGGCCCCGTAAATGGACGTCAGCGGGGTGCGCAGGTCGTGGGAGACGGCCCGCAAGAGGTTCGCCCGCATCTTTTCCGTCTCGCTCTCCATCCGCAGCTGCTCCTGTTTTTTGACGCGGGTGGTCAGGGTGCTGGTCATGATGGACACCACCAGCATCACGGCACCCGAGAACAGGTTTTCCGGCAGAGTGAAATTAAATGCAAAATAGGGCGAGCGGAACGCAAAGTTGACTGCCAGCATTCCGATGACCGACGCCGCCACGCCCCAGAGATAACCCTCCGTATACATTGAGACGAAAAAAGCAGCCAGTACAAAGACCATGGATGCCACGCCGTCGATCCGGCCGCTGACCGCCTGAATGGCCGCCACGCCCGCAATCGCTGCCGCAAGTGCACCGCCCAACACGAGCATATCTTTCCACGGGAATTTCCCTTTCACCCGCAGTCCCTCCTCGTCCGAGTTTTCTTCACCAGAAAAGTATACCACATTCTCATTTAAGATGCAGTAAATCTTCTTAGCTTGACACCTTTTTCATTTAGGGATACTATTAGGTTATCTTGATTTGTGGAGGAAAAGCTCTGATGCTATACTTTGAAAACGACTACTGTGAGGGTGCCCACCCGGCCATTTTGCAGAAATTGGTAGAGACCAACTTTGAAAAAGTTTCCGGTTACGGCACCGACCCCTATTGTGCCAGCGCCAAAGAGAAGATCCGCGCGGCCTGCGCCTGCCCGGAGGCGGATGTCTTCTTCATCTCCGGCGGCACTCAGGCCAACGCCGTGGTCATCGGCTCCATGCTCCACCGCTGGGAGGGCGTGCTGGCTGCCACCACCGGCCATGTAGCCGCCCATGAGGCCGGTGCCATCGAGTTCACGGGCCACAAAGTGCTCGGCCTGCCCCACACCAACGGCAAAGTGGCCGCCAAGGATGTGGAGAATTTCTGCAAAACATTCTACGCCGACGCCAACATGGACCATCTCGTCTTCCCCGGCATGGTCTACATCTCCCACCCCTCGGAGTACGGCACCCTGTACACCAAGGCAGAGCTGGAAGCACTTTCCGCCGTCTGCCACACCTACCACATGCCCCTGTTCATGGACGGTGCCCGGCTGGGCTACGGTCTGGTCAGCGAGGGCACCGATGTCACGCTGGCTGACATTGCCCGCCTGACCGACGTGTTCTACATCGGCGGCACCAAGGTAGGTGCCCTCTGCGGCGAGGCCGTCGTCTTCCCCCACGGCGCTCCCGCCCACTTTATGACCATGGTCAAGCAGCAGGGCGCTCTGCTGGCCAAGGGTCGCCTGATGGGTCTGCAGTTCGACGTGCTCTTCACCGACGGCCTGTACACCGAGATCAGCAAAAACGCCATTGAGACGGCCGCCGTGCTGAAAAAGGGTCTGGCGGAAAAAGGCTACCAGTTCTTCATGGACTCCCCCACCAACCAGATCTTCGTGGTCTTCCCCAACGCCCAGCTGGAAGCGCTGGAGGGCAAGGCAAAGTTCGGCTTCTGGGAAAAATACGACGACACCCACACGGTGATGCGGATCGCCACCAGCTGGGCTACCCGGATGGAGGAAGCGCGGCAGCTGCTGACCCTGCTGTAACTGCCAAAAACAGCGGCCTGTCTTTGTGCAGGTTGTTGCTTGCATTTTCCCCCCTGGTATGATATCTTGAATTTTGAAAGGAAGGTAAGATACCCATGGGCTTTTTTGACAAGATCTTTGGCAGCAAGGCTGCCGCCACCAAATTTTCCGGCCAGAAGATGACCGTTCTGGCCCCCATCGACAGCACGGTGATCCCGCTGGAGCAGCTGCCCGATGAAACGTTTGCCACTGCCATCCTGGGCCCCGGCTGCGGCCTGGAGCCCACCGGCGATATGGTCTACGCCCCCTTTGACGGCACCGTGACCACCATTGCAGACACCCTGCACGCCGTTGGCCTGATGAGCGATGACGGCATTGAGGTCCTCATCCATGTGGGCATGGACACCGTGGAGATGCAGGGCAAGAGCTTTGAAGCACAGGTCAAGGTAGACCAGAAAGTCAAAGCCGGCACCCCGCTGCTCAAGATCGACCTGGACGCCATCCGTGCAGCGGGCCACCCCACGGCCACGGCTCTCATCGTGACCAACGCGGACGATCTGCCCGAAATGCAGATCGTGGGCGGCGGCATCGTGGCCGCAGGCGCTCCCCTGTTCAAATTTGAAAAGTAATTTTTTACGCAAACAGCAGCGGCCCGGAGAGGCATTTCTCCGAGCCACTGCTTTCTTATTTTTATAAGAGATTTAATTTCCGCGCGGCGGCAAGGGCTTCCACCTTGTTGCTGGTACCCAGTTTGTGGTAGGCCTGCTCGCACTGGTATTTGACGCTCCGCTCACTGAGCTGGAGCTGCCGGGGCATTGGTGCTCAGGTAGAGCGGATAAGCCTCGGCCATGGTGCGGGTCTTGCCCAGCACTTCCTGCCAATAGGCCTCGTCCACACCCTCCGGGCAGCCAAGCTCCTGCAGCAGGGGCAGCAGCGCCGCGCCCTCCCGGCAGAACAGCCGGACAAAGTGGTAGCTTTCGGCCCGGCGGAGCACCTGGGTCAGCTCCGTTTTCCACAGCGGGTTCCCGGTGCGGTAACGGATGATGGATTCCAGCAGGTCGCCCTCCATCTGGAGCCAGGGCCGCTTTTCTATATTGGCATAGCTGCGCAGCCGCATGAGGATCTGCGCGGTTTTGTCATACCGCTGCTGCGCCATGTACACCCGGACAAAGGTATTGTAGCAGTACCGTTCCAGCACATTGAAATGGATCTCGTTCTGGGGCTCGTTCTCCATCCAGCGGACCGCGTCCTCTACCCGGCCCTGCCAGAGCTTGATCCGGCTCTGCATGGCCCGCACGTTCCGCACCACGCGGCGGGCACCACGCTGCTGGGCGCGGGTCTCTATCTCTTCCAGTGTCTTGACCGAGTCGCCCGGATGGCCGGTGACCAGATACACCCGGGCCACCAGCGCCGCGCCCACAAACTCCAGCTCAAACTTGCCGCCATTCATGGTCTCCATCAGGCCCCGGTTGGCAAGCTCCAGCACCTTGTAGATGTTGCCGCCCTTTTCAAACAGGCTCTCCGCCAGGCCAATGGACACCAGCCCCTTGGAGTAGGGGCCCAGTACCTCGCCCACATGCTTTTCCAGCTGGAACGCCATGGTCTGATCATCCCGCGTCCAATCGCAGAAGTCCTTGCTGCCATTGATGAGGGAGGGCTGGCCGCCCGTCACCGAGAACTCCGGCATCACCAGACGCTCGGTTTGGATCTTCCGGGCAGCCTCGTCCAGTACCTCGATGAGGTTGGTGCTGCCCCGGTGGGGCAGGCTGATGTCCAGATAGACCAGCCAGCTCTCAGCCAGGCGGTGCTCCTCCGGGTCCGGGTGGCCCGCGGCATATTCCTGCAGCACGGCATACCAGCGCTCGCTCTCCGTGGCGTTCAGCGCCAACGAGTAGAGCATACTCCACGCCGCGATCAGGTCGGGCGAGGAGCGCACTTCCTCCTCCGGCAGGGCCAGATAGGCGGGCGTCAGCTCATAGTAATAGCCACCGCCGGGGTAGCGGCGGGCGTTGTCGATGAGGAGGGCGTGGATCTCTTTCTCGCACTGGCCGTCCTGATACAGCTTCAGTGCCCGGGGGATGTTGCCCTCTTTTTCGCAGATGGTGCCTGCACGGCGGAGCAGCTCATTTTTCCGCACCCGATCGCAGACCGTCTCCATCCGCAGCTTCATGCTGTTGATGACGGCGGGCCGCAGGGTGTAACCGCCGTCTTTGAAGCTGAACAGGTTGCCCATCTCGGCAGCCTGGGCCAGCAGGCGGTTCACATCGCTCCGCCCGGTCATCTCTTCCGCCTGCTGGATGGTAAAATGCTCCAGCAGCGAAAGCTGCATCATCATCTCCCGGATCTCTTCCGGCCACTCGCTGTAAATGGCCTGATTGAGGTACTCGTAAAACTTCCGGGTCAGGTCATTCATCAGCTCCTCCGTATAGCTGGAGCCCCGGCTCATCTCCACAGCCAGCAGCCGGGCCCCCAACGGGCTGCCCTCTACCAGCGGGATGATCCGCTTTTCCAGCAGGTTCCGGGGCAGCTGAACGCCCCACGAAAGGTACAGCTGGGCAATCTCCTTCTCGGAAAGCCTCAGGTCTTCCTCCGGGATGACACTGAGACGGCCATTGACATAGGGCCCTGTCAGCCAGCTGGGCAGCGGGCAGCGGCCCGCCAGAACGAGCCACAACCCCGGCTGATCCAGCATGGACACGATCTCCCGCCGGACGGCCGGGTCCAGCACCCGGGCCAGGTCGTCGATGACCATGGTGGCTTCTGCCGGCAGCGCGATCTCCTGTAAAGTCTCCACGGTCAGGCCCTCGCCGCTGAGCCAGATATGCCTGCGCCGCCGCAGATAGCGGTGGAGCAGCTCCGTCTTGCCATAGCCCGTGGCCGCGTAAAGGTAAACATTCTGCCGCCGCGCGCCTGCCATCCGCAGTTTATCCCATGCAGCTTTGGGGTGGATGTAATTGTCTTTCTGAAAATTTGGGTAATGTTCCATTTCCGCCATTCGCTATTCCCCCTTGGGAGAGTCCTCCTACGGCGTCTTCCCGCACTGCCGCAGGGCCGCCTGCACCTCATTCCCGTGACGGTGCAGATCCGATGCTCAAGTTTCCCGCGGCTGATACCGCAGCACTTTTTCCGAAAAATGCCCGTTAAAAAACTGGATGACCGGCCCCAGGCAGAACGCGCAGATCAGCGTGCCCAGCCCTACCAGGCCGCCCAGCATCCAGCAGGCCAGCGCGCAGACCGCGTCCGTGAAGACACGGCAGCCAAAGTAGGGCACGGGCGTGTGGTCCCGCAGCTCCAGCGCCAGCGCGTCGTAAGGGGCGATGCCAAGGTCTGCCGTCTGGTAGAGCGAAGCCCCCAACGCGGTAACGATGACCGCTGCCGCCACCCAGAGCAGCTGCTCCGGCAAAGACGCCGCCGGGCCGAAAAACGCTGCAATGGGGTCATAGAACGCGGTGACGATGAAACCGATGCAGATGCCGTTGACGAATGTGCCAAGGCCGATGTACTGCCGCCCCACCCAGATCTCAATGGCGAACATCAGGAGATTGGCGGCAATATTCTGCACTCCCAGCGAGATGCCAAAGAGCTCTGCCAGACGCATGTTCAGAGCGCTGATGGAATCGTTGCCGAGATGTGACTGCTTGAACAGGGCGATGCCCAGTCCAATGATGACGATGCCGACGACCATCCCGATCACCCGGCGGGCCGAGGGCTTTTGCAGGAGCGTACCATTCATGGGGGTCTTCCTCCCTTGTTTTGTTGGTTCCATTATACGCCAGGTACCGCAAAGAAGCAAATTCTTTCCCCACTTTCTTTGCCTGTCCGCTGCAAAAAATTCAGTTTCGCAGTTTCTGCTCGATCGCTGCCTTGTCCAGCCCCTCGCCAATCACGATGAGCACCTGCTGGCCCTGTGCCAGCGGGCTTGCCGTCAGGCCGTCGGCGGTAGCGTTCAGCTCCACCCACTGGCCGTTTTCCTCCACAAAGCCTTTCACCCGCAGCACCCGCCCGCAGGCCGGGTCGGTGAACAGACCGGGGATGTTCCGTTCCAGCCGGGCACGGGGCAGCCCCAGCTCCAGAAAATACGCCGAGGAAAAGGCCTCGTGCTCCTCAAAATGCGGCTTTTCACAGCTGGCCTGCCGCATCCCACAGCGGGCGATCCGGGCCATGTCCGCTTCCGTGAGGGCGGCCCAGTCTTTCGCCAAAATCTCCTCCGGCTGGAACACCCGGCTGCACTTGCAGGCCGTCAGTGCCCGTTTCAGGTGGGCCACGGCAGCTTCACACTGGCCGGGTTTGGCCAGCTGGCCGCGGCTCAGCAGCACAAGGCCCGCGTTGGCGCACTCGGAGGCCAGGATATAATCCGCCTGCGGCGAGAGCTGTTCCGGCAGCAGGGCGTCCACAATGGCGATCACATTTCCCAGCTGATACCAGCGGTCCAGCGGGTCATCTCGCAGCACGTCAAAAAACTCGTCCACATCAAAAATGCCGCTGGGCTCCACCAGCACCCGGGTAAACCCCCGCATGGCCATGGAGATGAGCTTGGTGCGCATCCGGCGCTGGTGGGTGTCACAGTCACACCCGCCGCTGATCGTCTCGATCTCGCACCCCAGTTCCAGCAGGTCCTGTACCAGCATGGCGTCCACATTCACCGCGCCAAAATCGTTTTCCAGGATGCAGACACGTTCCCCCTGCCCGGCCAGATATGCCGCGTACCGCCGCAGGAATGTTGTCTTGCCCGCTCCCAGAAAGCCCGTGATGAGGTCTACCTGTACCATCTTGTATCTCCTCCGTTTCCAGTCGATTCCATTCAGAGTTAGTATATCCTGTCCAGCGGGCATTGTCAAAAGAAAACAGGCCATTTCCCGCAGGAAATGACCCGTTTTTGCCGCAATGATCTAAATTTTACAAGAATTCCACACTGCCGTCCTCGATGTGATACATTGCACCGACGACCCGCAGGCCGGTTTCCTCTGCAATGTGGTGGATGCACAGGCTCTTCTCGATCTCCTGCACACTGTGCCGCACGTTCCTGCAGCTGGCCTTATAGGGGTCTTTTTCATCGCCAATGGCTTTTTTGATCTCATCGGTGATGTACTTGATATACCCCTCCGGCTCGTAGTGGATGGCGGCATCCACCGCGCCGCAGTGGGTGTGGCCCAGCACCACCACCAACCGGCAGCCCAGGTGCCCGGCCGCGTACTCGATGCTGCCCAGCTGGTGGTCGTCAATCACATTGCCCGCCAGCCGGATGACGAACAGCTCCCCGATGCCGGCTGAGAAGATGCTCTCCGGGATGACCCGGGAGTCCGAGCAGGTGAGGATGATGGCGTAGGGGGACTGGCCTTTCGCCCAGGTGGCCAGCCGGACGCGGCGGGAGATATCGCCGTGTCCGCTTTCCGCATTGAGATATTTGAGGTTGCCCGCCGCCAGACGATAGATGGCGTCGGCCGCGGTGCAGACAGGGGTTTGGTTCATTGCAGCAGCCTCCTTTGAGGGATTCAGAATGGGGATCGGGATTTTTCAAAAAAGCCGCCCGGGCTGCCCTTGCGGGAAGCGGCCGAGCGGCGGAATGGGAAACTTAGAACGTGATGACGCCGAGGATCAGGCCTGCGACCAGGCAGATGAGGGACACGCCCCACTGCCAGCCAAAGCAGTACTTGATGTGATCCTTGATCTCGACACCGGCCAGACCAATGCCCAGATAGGTAGCGGGAGCCACCGGGCTGATGAAGGTGGCGCAGTTGCGGCAGACGACCATTGCGATGGCAATGTGAGCCGGGTTGACGCCGAACTGGTTGCCAACACTGATCAGGACGGGCAGCAGACCGTAGAAGTAAGAGTCGGTATCGAACAGCAGAGCCAGAGGCACGCTCAGGACGCCGATGATGACCGGCAGGAACTTGCCCATGGAAGCCGGGATGACGCCGGCCATCATGATGGCCATTTTCTCCATGATGCCGCTCTTGCTCAGGACACCGAGGAAGACGCCGGCACACATAATGGTGGAGGCCATGGTCAGGCCGGAAGCCGCATGGCTCTTGATGATGGAGTTCTGCAGCTTCTTGCCGCGGTAGTTGACCAGAATGCCCAGAGCGCAGCCAACCATGAAGACATAGTAAGAGGGGAAGATATCCATGACCAGGACGATGATGACGGCCAGGGTCAGGATCACATTGAAGATAAAGTTCTTCGGGCGAGCCAGCTCATTGTTCTTCTCTTCGCTATCCGAATCATCGTACTTGCCGGCATCCTCTACGGCAGCGTCGCCCAGCTTGGCAATGCGCTTCTTCTCCTGGAAGCCCCAGAAGATGGCCGTGCCGACGGCAAGGACCAGGCCGACGACCTGCATCGGAACGATCTGACTCCACAGGTCATTGGGCTCAACGCCCAGAACACTGGCGGCACGCATGGTCGGGCCGCCCCAGGGCAACAGGTTCATGACACCCATCGACGTAACGCAGATCAGCAGCAGGGTCTCACGGCGCATGTGCAGGCGCTTGTAGACCGGCAGCATGGCGGGGATGGTGATGAGGAACGTGGAAGCACCGCCGCCGTCCAGATGGCCGATAATGGCGATCAGGCAGGTCATCAGGGTAACGCCGATCACATTGTTGCCGACCTTTTTCATCAGCGCGCCGATGATCTTGTCGAACATTCCGGCGTCAGTCATAACGCCGAAGAACAGGACCGAGAAGATGAACAGGATCGCGGTACCATGGACGCCTTTCACGCCCTCCTTGATAAAGTCTGCCATCTCATCGAGGGTGAACGCACCGGTTGCCACCAGAATGGCAGCCGTGATGGTCGAGACACTGACGAAAGCCAGTGCAGGGACCGTGACATTGCGCAGCAGCAGAACGATGACCGCAATCACCGTTGCAAAGCCGAGCAGAGCGAGGATCGTATCACTCATG
>ERZ809074.1838-NODE-1838-length-25738-cov-12.957209_pt1 | contig 25738 bp, 29 predicted proteins | sample MGYA00520795_ERZ809074 | MGnify/ENA primary metagenome ERZ809074 (study PRJEB31570, sample SAMEA3212989) | Homo sapiens | biome: human-gut; feature: human gut; material: fecal | place: Sweden | collected 2011 ...
AACACGCCGTGGATGGCCAGCGGCATGGTGCCCCACTGATACTTGCGGATGCCGCCATAGTAGTGGGTCTTGAAATAGCTGAAATGGTCGGACTCGTACAGCGGGTTGGGGCGCAGATCCAAGCGGGGGCTGTCGGTGTGGGCAATGACCAGGTGGAAGCCCTCCTCATAGGGACGGGTGCCGATGGTGGAAGCCACGACAGCCTTGTTCAGCTGGATGAAGTAGACCTTATCACCGGGGGCGTAAGTCTTTTTGGGGTCAAACAGCTGGTAGCCAGCGTCTTTCAGCATCTGCTCGCTCTCAGCGGCCACCTCGCGCTCGGTCTTGCCGTTATCGAGGAACTTGCGGTAGCCCTCTGCAAAATCGGCGGCTGCCTTTTTGACATCTGCGGATTTGTCCGCCGCGTAAGCGGGGGTATAGAGCAGCTTTTCGGCCAGCTGCTGGGTCGGAGTTTTTTCTGCCATAGAATTTCTCCTGCCTTTCTGTTTTCTATCCTAAATATTTGAAACCAGCGGGTCTTCCCTGCCGGTTTTACCAAATTTTGTCCGGCTCACGGCGTGCCGTAAAGCCGGGTGTACACGCCGTAGCAGGCGGTGATCTTTTCCACATAGTGGTGCATCTGGTTGTACGGGAAGCCTTTCAGGGTCTGCCCGTCGGAGGAATGCTCCTCCATCTGCAGCAGGGTGTCCACCGTGCCCCAGCCGCTGTGGTAGGCAGCCGCTGCCGTGGCTACATCATTGCTGTAGCGTTCCATGCACAGGTGCAGGTAGTAGCAGCCAAACCGGATGCTCACGGCAGGGTCGTAGAGGTCACCAAATGTCAGGTCCTCGTCCGGGGCGATCTTGCTCCGCAGCCAGAGGAATGTTTCCTCCGTCATCTGCATCAGGCCCCGGGCCTCTACGGTAGAGGTGGCATCCGGGTCAAACCCGCTCTCCGTGCGGATAAACGAGTAGACCAGCAGCGGGTCCAGCTGATAGACCTGCGCCCACTGCTCCACAAAAGCCTGATATTTGCGGGGGTAGAACTGCTGCTCCACCTGATCGCGGACCGACGGCACCGAGAGCACCACCATCCCCACCAGCGCCAGAAGCACCAGGGCTTTCATCAATTTTTTCAAAATGGACGCGCCACCCCGTCTTTCCCGGCCGCCTCAGCCAGCAGCTGCTCACACAGTGTGTTGGCGGAAGCTTCCAGCGCCTCCAGCGCTCCGTCGTTGCAAAGGACATAATCCGCATGGGCACGCAGTGTTTCTTCGGGTGTCTGCGCATTCAGGCGGCGGGCAGCCATCTCCGGTGAAATGCCGTCCCGGGCCGCAATGCGGGCCACACTGGTAGCAAAGGGAGCGGTCACGACCGCCAACCGGTCACATTCCGCTTCCGCCTCCGTGCCCACAATGACAGCCCCATCCAGCACAAAGAGGCGGTTTCCAGCTTCCTGCGCCGCCTGTTTCGCTGCCCGGATGCGGCGGAGGATTTCCGGGTGGGTCAGCGCGTCCAGCGCCCGCTTGCCCTCCGGCGTTGCAAAGGCCCGGTCTGCCAGCAGGCGGCGGTCCAGCGTGCCATCTGCCCGGAGGATATCGTCCCCGAACCGCTCCGCCAGCTGGGGCAGCAATGGCGAGCCCGGGAGCAAGATCTCCCGGGACATCTGATCGGCATCGGCCAGCGGGACACCGTGTGCAGCAAAAATAGACGTGACCGTGGATTTTCCGCAGCCGCTGCGGCCCGTAATGCCCAGCGTGATCATAGCTTGATCACCCGGAATGCCGCCGCCCGGATCAGGCGGTTGTAAACAGCCATGGAGAGGCCGTCTTTCCGGGGGCAGCGGGCATAGACCACGGAATCTCCCTGCTCATCCAGTGCGCGCAGACTCCGGAAGATGTGCTTGGCCTGGTCGGCACCATCGCCCTCGCGGCCATACTCCACGCAGGGCACTCCCAGCTTTTCGGCCTCGCCGGTAAAGCAGAGGCAGCTGGGGTTCTGGTCGGCGTGGGCGTCCACATACGCCTTGAACTGCTCAAAGCTGCCCTCCAGCAGGGTCACATCCGCCTTGGGGGCGTAGTGCTTATACTTCATGCCGGGGCTGCGGACCACAGCGCCCTCCGGCAGCTTTTCGAGGATGGCTTTGGAAACTTCCACTTCCTCGCCGAGGGCGCGTTCCAGCTCTTCCAATGTAATGTGGCCGGGGCGGAACAGGGTTGGCTTCTCGCCCACCACCGAGATGACGGTGGATTCCACGCCCACCGCACACTCGCCGCCATCCAGGATCAGCGGCAGGCGGCCATCCATATCGGTAAAGACGTCCTGCGCGTTGGTGGGACTGGGCTTGCCGGAGAGGTTGGCCGAGGGGGCTGCAAAGGCGCAGCCGCTCTGCCGGATGATGGCCTGCACCACCGGGTGACTGGGCATCCGGATGCCCACGGTATCCAGACCGGCACAGCACTCCGCTGCCACCTCCGGGCCGCGGGGCATGATGATGGTCAGGGGGCCAGGGCAGAACGCCGCCATCAGCAGCTGGGCACGCTCCGGCACCTCACTGACAAGGCCGGGCAGCATGTCCGGGCCTGCAATGTGGACGATGAGGGGGTTGTCCTGCGGGCGTCCCTTTGCCACAAAGATTTTTTTGACGGCTTCCCCGTTGCGGGCGTCGGCTGCAATGCCGTACACCGTTTCCGTAGGGAGAGCCACCAGCTCTCCCTGCCGCAGAAGCTCTGCGCCGCGGGCGATGCCTGCCGCATCCGCCGGGCGAAGTTCCGTTTTTATTTTCATACAAATCATCGCTCTTTTCTACTGTAAAGTATAGTTTCTTTACACCGTTTCGTGCGTATTATCTATCGCTTTGCGTGTCCAGCTGGCGCAGCTTTTCAGCCTGCTCGCGCATGGCAAGCGCATCGATGATCTCATCCAGATTGCCGTCCATGATCTTGTCCAGATTATGGACCGTCAGGCCAATGCGGTGGTCCGTGCAGCGGTCCTGCGGGAAGTTGTAGGTGCGGATCTTTTCGCTCCGGTCGCCGGTACCCACCTGCCCCTGCCGGTTGGCATTGATGGCGTCCTGCTGCTCTTTCTGCTTCTGGGCCAGCAGGCGGCTGCGCAGAATTTCAAGGGCCTTATCTTTATTCTGGAACTGGCTGCGCTCGTTCTGGCATTCTACCACCATGCCGGTGGGGAGATGTGTCACACGGATGGCGCTGGAAGTCTTGTTGATGTGCTGGCCGCCGGCACCCGAAGAGCGGAATGTATCAATGCGGAGGTCTTTCATGTCCAGCGCAAAATCCACTTCCTCGGCCTGGGGCATTACGGCTACCGTTGCCGTGGAGGTGTGGATGCGGCCCTGCGTCTCCGTTTCCGGCACTCGCTGCACTCGGTGGACACCGCTCTCATATTTGAGGCGGTTGTAGGCGCCCCGCCCGTTCACCGCGATGATAGCCTCTTTCACGCCGCCCAGCTCGGTCTCGTTGAGGTTGAGCACTTCCCACTCCCAGCCCCGGCTCTGGACGTACATGCTGTACATCCGCATCAGGCTGTGGGCAAACAGGGCCGCTTCCTCGCCGCCGGCTCCGCCGCGCAGCTCCAAAATCACGCTTTTTTCGTCATTTGCATCCTTGGGCAGCAGCAGAATTTTGAGATTATTTTCCAGCTCCGCCACATCCTGACTCTTTTCGCCGACTTCCTGCTGTACCATTTCCTTAAAGTCCGCGTCGAGGGTCTCCCCCTCCAGCAGGGCTTTGGCCTGTTCCAGATGATCTTTGGCGGTAGCCAGCTTCCGGTAGGCGTCCACCACAGGCTCCAGCTCGTGGTACTCCTGCATCAGGCGGCGGAACAACGCCGGGTCTGCAGCCGTTTCCGGCTGGTTCAGGCGGATGGAAAGCTCCTCAAACCGGTGGCTGACCGCCTCCATTTGGGAAAACAGTTTTGGCATATTGGGCAGTTCTCCTTACAACAATTTCCGAATGTGCTGACAGCTGCAAGGCGCTACACCGTGCCCGGTTTGATGACTTTTTTGATGTTCTTTTCAATTTTTGCGCGGGGCAGCATGACCTCGCGGCCACAGCCCGTGCAGCGGATCCTGAAATCCATGCCCACGCGCAGCACCTCAAAGCTTGCAGCGCCGCAGGGGTGCTTTTTGCGGGTGAGGATGGTATCTCCCACTGCAATGTCCATAAGTGTATCCCTCCTGCTTGTACAAAGTGGTACAGGCCGTATGGGCGGGGCACAACCCCACGCATACAGATATAGTATAAACCAAACTCGTGCAAAATGCAAATATCTGCTGCCGGCTGCGCATATGGTGTACCAGCCTGGTGCCACCAGCCGGACCGCAGGCAAAACACAAGAGAAAGAGGAATGAAAGATGATGCAAACATTCAGAACCGAAAGCAACTACCGCAGCGCGAACCGCCTCTCCCCCGCGGAGCTGCGAGCCGCCATGGCCAACCGCGAGATTTTGCAGAGCACCGCCCTCGCCTTTGATACCCAGCGGCAGCTCCGCTTTGAGCTGGGCGGAACCAAAGCGGTGATGCCCTTTGCCCAGTGTGCCGACGGAGCGGAAAACGGCTCGGTGCGGGATATTGCCGTGCTGACACGGGTGGGCCGCCCCACCTGTTTTATCATTGAATCTCTGGATACCGATGAGAGCGGCCAGCCGTTCTACCGGCTCTCCCGGGCTGAGGCCCAGCGGATGTGCAAGGCGGAGTATCTCGACACCCTGACGCCCGGCGATATCCTGCCGTGCACCGTGACCCATATTGAACCCTTTGGCGCGTTTTGTGATGTGGGCTGCGGCATCAGCGCCCTTTTGCCCATTGATTGCATGTCCGTCAGCCGCATTTCTTCCCCCGCTGACCGGGTCAGCGTAGGGCAGCAGATTCTGTGCGCCATCAAGAGCCGGGATGTACAGGGGCGGTTCGTGCTCACCATCCGGGAGCTGCTGGGCACCTGGGCCGAGAACGCCGCCGCTTTTACCGTAGGGGAAACGGTCGTGGGCATCGTGCGGAGCGTGGAGGAATACGGCACCTTTATTGAGATCGCGCCCAACTTGGCCGGGTTGGCGGAAAGCTGCCCCGACCTGCACCCCGGCCAGCCTGTGAGTGTCTACATCAAAAATATCCTCCCGGACAAAATGAAGATCAAGCTGGTCATCGTCAACCACAGCCTGAGCCAGAGCCATCGGTTTGAGCTGCGGTATTTCATCACGGAGGGGCACTTGGATCACTGGCTCTATTCCACCCCGGAGAGCCACAAACGGATCGAGACGGATTTTGCGGTTGCGGCTTGCAATCCGGCCTGAAACCCTTTATACTAGGGTGGAATAGAAAATAAAACCAGAGGAGATGTGTGAACGATGGCCGCCAACGATGCTTTTACTGCCGGAGTACGTCCCGGCGGGCTGACGAACAGCACCGAGATCCGGTTGCTGCTGTGCTATCTGGTCAAGAATGCCGGGCCCATTACCCGGACGGAGATCGAAAACGCCCTGATGGAGGAAGCGCTGGTCAATTACTTTGAGATCGGCTCCTGTCTGGACGATATTACCCGGCAGAGCCTTGTCACTTTGCAGAACGACCGCTACGCCATCACGGAGAAAGGCCGCAAGGTAGCGCAGGAGCTGGCCTACGATCTGCCCCGCAGTGTGCGGGAGCGGGCCGTGGCTGCCGTCTTTCGGGCCCAGACCTGGGCCCGAAAGGAAGCGGAATACAGTGCCCGCATTACCGAGAAAGCGGACGGCCACTGCTCCGTCCGCTGCACGGTCAAAGCGCTGGACCAGGAGCTGTTCTGCCTGGATTTGGGCACCCCGGACCGTCTGAGCGCCGAGCTGGTCAAAAAGCAGTTCATCCTGAAAGGCAATGAGATCTATCAGATGCTCATTACCAAATTGACCGAAGAAAAAAACTGACCTTTTGCAATTTTTACAAAGAGAACGTCCCCTGCCCCAGCGGCCATTTGCGGCCACACGGGTGCAGGGGGCTTTTTGTCTTACCCCAAACAGCCTCGTTATTTTTTCTACTTTAGCTAAGAATCTTAACAATGGGCAGACTTTATGGTATGCTTATCAGATGTGAGTATTTTTGACACAGCCGTGGGCGTGATCGTGGCGCTGGCCGTCAACTACTACCTGCCCCGGGAAAAAGTCGTGCCCCTGTGGGAGGGGTTCAAAGCCAAAATTTCCGGTAAGAGCGCAAAATAACCCGTTTTACTGTTTGCCCAGCTGCCAGAACGCCACGGCGCTGGCTGCCGCCACATTGAGCGAATCCACCCCGTGGGACATGGGGATCTTGACCGTGTAATCGCAGGCGGCAATGGTGGAGCGGGCCAGGCCGTCGCCCTCGGTGCCCAGCACGATGGCAAGCTTGGGTTCCTTGGCCAGCTGTTCGTCGTCGATGCTGACAGAACGGTCACTCAGGGCCATGGCAGCCGTTTTGAAGCCCAGCGCATGGAGCTGCTCCATTCCCTTTTCCGGCCAGTCGGCGGGCGTCTGGCCGATCTGCGCCCAGGGCACCTGAAAGACAGTTCCCATGCTCACCCGCACCGCCCGGCGGCAGAGCGGGTCACAGCAGGAGGGGTTGATGAGGACGGCATCCATGTTGAGGGCCGCTGCACTGCGGAAGATGGCCCCCACGTTGGTAGAATCCACAATGCCCTCCAGAACAGCCACCCGCCGGGCATTTTTGCAGAGTTCTTCCACGGAACGGGGTGCCGGACGGCGGAATGCGCAGAGCACGCCCCGGGTAAGTTCAAAGCCCGTCAGAGCCGCCAGCAGCTCTCGATCCGCCGTGTAAACAGGAGCATCCCCACAGCGGGTCAGGATTTCTGCCGCCGGACCGGTGATCTGTTTGCGCTCCATCAAAAGGGAGAGCGGCTGATAGCCTGCATCCAGCGCCCGGGAAATAACTTTGGGGCTCTCGGCAATAAAGATGCCTTTCTCCGGCTCCAGACGATTGCGCAGCTGGTTCTGGGTCAGCCGGGCGTAGGGGTCCAACTCCGGGGCGTGAAAATCGGTGATCTCGATGATATTCGGCATAGGATGCTCTCCTTTGGCATTGTTCAGAGTTGTGTGGGTTGTGTGGCCTTATTCTAGCACATCCGGCTCCAGAATGCAAAAATGCAGAGTCCGCCTTTGGCTGGCATATCATTTCCACATGTCAGCCATACCCCGGAATCTATCTTGTGCTTTTCGCCAAATGTGCTTATAATAAAGGAGCTGCCTTTTGCGGCGGCAGTCTTTGAAATTCAAGAGAGGTGGAATACTCCATGCAAACAAGCTCGGCGTCCAAGCGCCTGCTGCACGGCCAGATGTCGGAATCGTTCGTCACGGCCATGTTTTTGTCCCTTTCAGGCGGCTTACAGGACGCATATACCTACTTTTTCCGCGGCAAGGTTTACGCCAATGCCCAGACGGGCAACATCGTGTTGCTGAGCCAGCACCTGTTTACCGGAGATTTTCTCACAGCGCTTCATTACCTGATCCCGCTGGTCGCTTTCGCTTCCGGCATTCTGGCGGCGGAACTGTTCCGGGAACACTTCCAGAGCCTGAAAGCCCTGCACTGGCGGCAGATGATCGTTCTGGCAGAGATCCTGCTCCTGTTCAGCGTGGGATTTTTCCCGCAGGAGCTGAACCTGCTGGCCAACGCCATCGTCTCGTTCTCCTGCGCCATGCAGGTACAAACGTTCCGCAAGGTGAACGGCTATGCATATGCCAGCACCATGTGCATCGGCAACATGCGCAGCGGCATGGAGGCTCTGGCTGTCTGGATCGTCAAGCACGACCCCAAAGCCCTGCGCAAAGTTTTCCATTATTTGGGCATCATCTTCCTGTTTGGCGTGGGTGCGGGCCTTGGCTGGGTGGCCGTGGAGCATTTTGCCACCCGGGCCATCTGGTGGTCCTGCCTGCTGCTGGTCATCTGCTTCGCGCTGATGTTCATTCGGGAAGATCTGGAGGACAACCCCGCCATTGAGCAGGACCTTGCCGAGATCCGGCAGGAAGCAGGCGAGATCGACCACCTGCTGAAAGAGGAACTGCACGAGGAGCACGAGGCTCTCCGCGATACGCTGGAACACAAAAACTGAATCTATTTTTCAAATGGCCGCTTTTTTCCTCCCGCCGGGGGATGGGCGGCCTTTTTGCATCCATACCGGCACCCCCCGCGTCGGCATCGGCCCCCACGATGTGGCCCTGAGCATCTGCGTGGCCATGGTCAAGGCAGGTCTGGGCTGGAGCATCGTGCCGGAGATCTGCCTCTCCTACTTTGACGGCATTGCCGAGCCTCTCTTCTTTGCGGATGACACGCCGCTCACCCGCTCCACCTACCTGCTCTACCGCAGGCGGGAAACGGAGCTGCCCCAGGTACGGGCATTCATCCAGACCGTCTGTGAGCGGGAGAACATCCCCTCCCCCGTGCCGCGCGTCTGACCGATTTTCAAAACCGCAGTCCACTTGCAGTCTTATGCAGGCAGGCTGCGGTTTTTGTCATTTTCTCGCAGAATCCAATTGCAGAGCCGTAATTGGTGTGGTATACTATTAACATTGTGTTATTGAAACAGGAAGAGGGGTCAACGAATGAAAAAAGGCTTTGACAACGATAAATATCTTCTCATGCAGTCCCAGCACATCCGGGAGCGCATTGCCCAGTTTGACAACAAGCTCTACCTGGAGTTTGGCGGCAAGCTGTTTGATGACTACCACGCCTCCCGCGTGCTGCCCGGCTTCCAGCCGGATTCCAAGCTGCAGATGCTGCTCCAGCTGAAAGACCAGGCGGAGATCGTCATCGTCATCAGCGCGGAGGACATCATCAGCAGCAAGGTTCGCGGTGATTACGGCATCACCTATGATCTGGACGTGCTCCGCCTCATCGACGCGTTCCAGGGCGTTGGCCTGTTTGTGGGCAGTGTCTGCATCACCATGTACACCGCCGCCCCCGAGGTGGAGCAGTTTGAGCAGCGGCTCAACGGGCTGGACATCCGGACGTTCCGCCACTACAAGATCCCCGGCTACCCCAACGATGTGGCCCGCATCGTCAGCGACGAGGGCTACGGCAAGAACGAGTACATCGAGACCCAGCGCCCGCTGGTGGTCATCACGGCCCCCGGCCCCGGCAGCGGCAAAATGGCCACCTGTCTGTCCCAGCTGTACCACGAGTACAAGCGAGGCGTCAAGGCCGGTTACGCCAAGTTTGAAACGTTCCCCATCTGGAACATTCCCCTCAAACACCCGGTCAACCTGGCCTACGAGGCCGCTACCGCCGACCTGAACGATGTGAACATGATCGACCCGTTCCATCTGGAGGCCTACGGCAAGACCGCTGTCAACTACAACCGCGACATTGAGATCTTCCCGGTGGTCAACGCCATGTTTGAGCTGATCGCGGGCAAGAGCCCCTACCACTCTCCCACCGACATGGGCGTGAACATGGCCGGCAACTGCATTGTGGACGATGCTGTCTGCCGCGAGGCTTCCCGCAATGAGATCGTCCGCCGCTACTTCAAGGCCCTGTGCGACCAGAAAGTCAGCGGAAACGCCAGCAGTGAGCTGTTCAAGCTGGAACTGCTCCTCAATCAGGCAGGCCTCACCGTGGGCAGCCGCCCGGTAGAGCAGCAGTCTCACGCTATCTCTGAGAAGACCGGCGGTGCTCCCGCTGCCGCCATCCAGCTGCCGGACGGTACCGTTGTCACCGGCAAGACCGGCCCTCTGCTGGGTGCTGCTTCCTCTGCCCTGCTGAATGCCCTCAAGAAGCTGGCCGGCATCGACCAGGAAGAAGACCTCGTCTCCTGCCGCGCCATTGAGCCCATCCAGACCCTGAAAACCAATTATCTGGGCAGCAAGAACCCCCGCCTGCATACCGACGAGATCCTGATTGCCCTTTCCAGCTCGGCTGCCGAGAACGAGACTGCCGCCAAGGCCCTGCGTCAGCTCTCCATGCTGAAAGGCTGCGACATGCACTCGACCGTCATCCTGTCCAGTGTGGACACCGATACCATCAAACGGCTGGGCATGTACCTGACCTGTGAGCCGGTTTATGAGGAAGAGGACCGCAAGTACCACAAGCGCTGATTTTCCTCCCCTATGACACAAAAAGCCCGTTCCGCGAAGCTTTCACGGAACGGGCTTTTCTGATGCGTTTTATTCGGAATAGTGTGCCAGGAACTGTTTGGTGCGCTCCTCCTTGGGATGGTCGATGAGCTCTTTGGCAGGGCCCTCTTCCACCACCACGCCGCCATCCATAAAGAGGATGCGGTCTGCCACGTCGCGGGCAAAGTGCATCTCGTGGGTGACGATGATCATCGTGGTCTTCCGATCGGCCAGGTCTCGCAGCACCCGGAGGACTTCGCCGGTCAGCTCCGGGTCCAGCGCGGAAGTGGGCTCGTCAAAACAGAGGATGTCCGGGTGGAGAGCCAGCGCGCGGGCAATGGCCACGCGCTGCTGCTGGCCGCCGGAGAGCTGGTGCGGGTAGTGGTTTGCCCGCTCCGAGAGGCCCATCTGGGCCAGCAGCTCTCTGGCCTGTGCTTCCAGCTCGGCGTGGATGGCCTTTTTGTTGGCCTTATAATCCGGCCGCTCCTTTGCCAGCAGCTCTCCGGCCAGCATTACATTCTGCAGGGCCGTGTACTGCGGGAAGAGGTTAAAGTTCTGGAACACGAGGCCGAAGTGGAGCCGCTTTTTGCGGATCTCGCTCTCCCGCTGGGTGGCGGGGTCGGCGGCATCCCACATGGTCTCACCGTTGACCTTGATGACGCCGGTGTCCGGCCGCTCCAGAAAGTTGAGGCAGCGCAGCAGCGTGGTTTTGCCAGAACCGGAGGAACCAATGATCGCCAGCGCCTCACCTTTTTCCAAAGTCAGTGAAATGTCCTTGAGGACCTTGGTGTCCTCAAAATTTTTCCCGATGCCGGAGGCTTCGAGTAATGCCATAATGTTTCGCCCTCCTCAGCAGCGGAAATAGTCCATCTTCTTCTCGGCCCAGTTGAACAGGAGCGTGAGGGCTCCCACAAAAACGAGGAAGAAGATCGCGGTGGAAAACAGCGGCCAGATGAGGCCCTTTGCGCTGTATTCCTTTGCCATCATGATAATCTCTTTGTTTGCAATGGTGTTGGCCAGCGAGGTATCCTTGACCAGGGTAATGACCTCATTGCCCATGGGAGGCAGGATGCGTTTGATCACCTGCAGCAATGTGACCTTGAAGAAGATCTGGGTCTTGGTCATGCCCAGCACCTGCCCGGCCTCCGTCTGGCCCTTGGGCACCGCCTCGATGCCGCCGCGGTAGATCTCCGAGAAGTAGCAGGCGTAGTTGATGGCAAAAGCCACCACCGCCGCCACCAGACGGCCATTGGAGCCGGAGGGCCAGGGGTTATTGAAGCCCATCAGGCCCGGGCCTAAATAGATGACGATGATCTGAAGCATCAGCGGGGTGCCGCGGATGATCCAGACGAACGTCTTGACCGCGCCGCGCAGGGGGGCGCAGCGGCTCATGGAGCCAAACGCCACCACCAGCCCCAGCGGCAGGGAGAACACCAGTGTCCAGAAAAAGAGCTCACAGTTGAGCAGAAACGCGCCGGAAAGGCGCTCAAGAATCACAGTCACAAATACACACCCATCAATTCAAACGTACGTTCGGTTTTTACTCCGCCAGAGTCAGACCATATTTCTCGGCCAGAGCGCCCATGGTGCCATCGGCCTTGAGCTCGTCAAAGGCGGTGTCCACAGCGGCGGCCACATCGCTGCCCTTGCGGAATGCCACGCCGTACTCTTCCACGTTCAGCTCGTCCACCATTTTCAGGTTGGCGTAATCGGTGCCCTCTCCGATCATGGCCGAAGCCAGGGTCAGGTCCAGCACAGCAGCGTCGGCGGTGCCGGCGGCAACTTCCATCAGACAGTCCGTCTGGACGCTCTTGGAAACGTAATCGGCCTGTGCCAGGTTCTCGTCCTCCTGGATGGTGGTCTCACCGGCGGAACCGGCCTCGGCGACCACGGTCTTACCCACGAGGTCCGCGGTGGAGGTGTACTCGGTGCCATCCTTGACCACAACGACCTGTGCGTTCTTGACGTAGGGCTTGGTGCAGGCCATGTTCTCCTCACGGTCATCCGTCAGGGTCAGGCCGTTCCAGATACAGTCGATGCTCTTGGCGGCCAGCTCGGTCTCCTTGGTGTCCCAGTTGATCTCCACGAACTCCGGCTCCACGCCCAGCTTCTCGCAGACGGCGGTTGCCAGCTCGGTGTCAAAGCCCGTAAAGTTGCCGTCAGCATCGGTGTAGCTCATGGGCTCATACACGGTGTAGCCAATGACCATCTTGCCGTTGGACTGGATGTAGGCCAGGTCGCTGTCCGCGTCCGAGACAGCGGAAGCAGCGGCAGAACCAGCCGCCGCGCTGGAAGCCGTGGAAGAAGCAGCCGTGCTGGAAGCACCACCACAGGCAGCCAGGCTCAGTGCCATGGCACCGGCCAAAAATGCAGATACGATTCGTTTCATAAGATATTCCCCTCTCATGGTCCCATGGCACCAGCCCCGTACCGATCGGGGCGGGCGGCTTCGTTTCACCGCTTTACCATGCTAAATTGTTAAACTGTGACTATAGAATAACGCGTTTGCCTCCGTTTTGCAAGAGGCAAACGCGTTTTTTCGCAGTTTGACGGTTTGAGAGGGTCATTCCGCCCTTATGGCGGTGAATCTGCACAAGAACCGCGGGGTTACTCTGCCAGCGCCGCCTCAATGTTGGCCAGCACTTTGATGCCGTGCTGGCGGGCATATGCGATATCCCATTTCTTTGGCTGGCATTCTATCCAAAGAGCACGCCGCAACTTCGAGCATTCTGCCAAAGTTTCTTCCAAAACATCGCAAAAAGCCGCCCTTTGCAGAGCGGCTTCAAAAATCATCCTTTATTTTGCTTCTTCCAGCGCTTTGGCGGCGGCTTTTTGCAGCTCGGTCACATCAATGGTGCACAGGGCAGCCAGGTCCGCATCCGAGCCCTCCGCCGGGAGCTTTGCGATCTCTGCAGCGGTCTTTCCCTTGAGGTAAGAGCAGAAGCCCTCGCTGTGCTCGTACCACTCCTTGCCCAGAGAGGAAGCACCCCGCATCCCGTAGCTGTCGCCCTGCTCCAGCTTGGTTTTCACGGCGTCCGGAGCCATGACATTGCCGTCCGACATCACGGTCAGGGCGGGCTCCGCCATATCCCCGATGGCACTGGTCACCCGGCCATCGGAATCGGTGGTCAGGGCCACGATCGTCACATCCACCTGCGCGTTGACATCTTTGTCATCGGTGGCCGTCACGTCCGAAGAAGCGTTGGCTGCCTCAATCCCCAGCGAGACCCGGTCGCCTTTGGCGGCACCCAGCGCCTCGGCGTTGGCGCAGGCCTTCGCAACGGCGTCCCGGTAACCGTCAATGGCAATGGTGCAGCTGGAAAGCAGGTCGGCATCCTTGGGCTTCCCGTCTTCCTCCGTCTCCAGCTTGGCAACTTTTTCGGCTGTCATCCCTTTGAGGTAATCGGCAAAGGCATCCGCCTGCTCCGTCCACCCTTTTTTGATGCCGGAGGCCGCCGCCAGCGGGTAATCGTCCCCTTTCTGGCGCTTGGTGCGGTAATCCGTAGGCATGGAGAGCACCCCGCTGCCATCGGCAGAGATGGTGCTCTCCAGCTCATCAAAGGTCACGTCGATGATCTTCCCCTCACCGTCCAGCAGGACAGCCGCCGCCACAAGGTTGATCTTGCCTGTGCGGTGGTCGTCCGTTGTCTCGGTCAGGACTCCCAGGCCGGTTTTCCAGGCCCCATTTTGAGCCGTGCTGGCGGTGCTGCTGCTCATGCCGGACGAGCTCATACTGCCGGAGCCGGAATTCGATTTGCCGCAGGCCGTCAGCAGCAGCGCCGCTGCCACCACTCCGCTCCAAAGCGCCGTGTGTTTCAGTTTCATTTGTTACGCTCCCCTTTCCATCCGCCCTGATCAGGCGGAGGCTTTTGGGGAAAGTTTACCCGGAGGCTCCCAAGAATATTCATGGTTCCGAATCCAACCGAATCACATCAGGGGGCTGAGCAGGCGGAGCACACTGTCCAGCAGGGTGCCCAGCAGGTTGGTGCGGCAGTCCGAGAGCTGCACTTCCCGGCATTTGCGCAGGGTGTTGAGGACATCGTCCCGCAGGGCCAGGATCTGGCTGTTGCGGTAAAGCAGGGTGCCGCACTCAAAGTGGAGGAACAAACTGCGGTAATCCATATTGATGCTGCCCACCACGGCCACATGGTCGTCACTGACATAGCACTTGGCGTGGAGGAAACCGGGCGTGTACTCGTATATTTTCACCCCGGCCCGGAGGAGAGGCACGTAGTAGGAGCGGGTCAGCCGGAAGACCAGCTTTTTGTCCGGGATGCCGGGCAGGATGAGCCGGACGTCCACGCCCCGCTTGGCCGCGCCTTTCATGGCCCCCAGCAGCTCCTGCCCCACGGAGAAGTAGGGCGTATAGAGATAGACATAGCGCTTGGCCTGGGCCAGAATGTTCAGGTAAACCGTCTCAGCCATGTTTTCCTCGTCCAGCGGGCTGTCCGCGTAGGGCTGCACCAGCCCGTCCGAAGTCTCGGGCAGCTGCTCCGGCGTTGGGGCAAAGGGGGTATAATCCGTCTCACTGGGGCGGAACGCGTTCCAGACGTTGAGGAATGTGACCGTAAAACTCCAGGCGGCGGCTCCTTCCAGCCGGATGGCGGCATCTTTCCAGTAGCCAAAGCGTTTTTCCGCGTTGATATATTCATCCGCCAGGTTGACGCCGCCCGTGTAGGCCACACTGCCATCCACCACCACGATCTTGCGGTGATCCCGGTGGTTCATCACCACGGAGACCAGCGGCACCACCGGGTTGAACGGGATGCAGCGGATGTGATGCCGCTCCATCCGGACCACGAAATCCTTGGGCAGGCCCAGAAGACTGCCAAAATCATCGTAGATCAGGCGGACATCCACCCCCTGCGCGGCCTTGCGCATCAAAATCTCTTCCACGCCACTCCACATTTTGCCGGAGCGGACAATGAAGTATTCCAGAAAGATGAATTTCTCGGCTTTTTCCAGATCGGCCAGCAGCTTCGGGTACATGGCCTCTCCGCAGGGAAAGTACCGCGCCTGTGTCTTATCCCATACCGGGAACGGACCGTACCGGGCCACATAGCGGCTCAGGCCAGAAAAATGATCCCCCGCCAGCTGCCGCGCCGGCCCGGGCTGCTGGGCCAGATCTCCCGTGTGGGCTTTCTCCACGCTCTGCATCCGGCGGCGCATCCCTTTGGAGGGTGCTTTGTTGCCAAATACCAGATACAGGGCTCCGCCCAGCAGCGGCAGCAGACCGATCAGAACGATCCAGATGATCTTATAAGAGCTGTCCTCATCCTTGCGGACCAGATACAACACGATGAACAGACTGAGCAGCCGGAGTGCCGCATTGACCCATATCCGGCCTGTGGTCAGGTAGCTGAACGCCCAGAGCAGCCAGCCCGCCTGCAACAGAACAAGGGCCACCGTAATGGTAGCCCTGTTGAGAAGTCTGCTGAAAAATTTTACGATCGGCAGTCGAAAGAACATCCGCGCCACCTCTCTCCCCGGTCAGTTTCTTTGGAATGAAGATAGTATAGCGCGTTTTTCCGGTTTTATCAAGCTCAGGCTTCGCCGTCCTCATAGCCCACCAGCAGGCCGCCCAGCTCTGCATAGTAGCTGCACAGGCCGCCGCAGGGCGTCACCGTCACCTCAGCCCCGTCAAAGACCGCCTGCACCATGTGCTTGAGGCGCTCGGCCGCCGCAGGGTTGTCGCAGTGAGAGATCTGCAGTTTGCCGCCGTTGTAGCCGTGGCCCTTGAGCTCCAGCACGATGCGCTCCAGAGCACCGTGCTCCCCGCGGGTCTTGCAGAGAACATCCAGCTCGCCGATCTCGCTCGCCTGCCCGATGACCCGGATGCCCAGCATCCGTGCCACAGCGGCCACGGCGGGCTTCACCCGGCCATTGCGGGCCAGATTGGCCAGCGATTCCAACGAAAAGAGCAGATGGGTGTGCTTGTGGTAGCGCAGCATCTCCTCACAGACGGCGTCAAACTCGTGCCCGGCGGCAAGCTCGCTCTGCAGGTGCTCCGCCAGCAGGTACTGCTCCGGGCCGGTGGAAAGGCTGTCCAGCACGAACACCCGCTTGCCGGGGTTCTCCTGCTGGTACTCCTCCGCCGCCAGCTGGGCGGCATTGTAGCTGCCCGAGAGAGTGCCCGTGATGGTGATGGCATAGACCTCATCGGCCCCCTCATAGGCGGCCAGCCAATCGCTGACATTGGGGCAGGAAGTAGACGTTTTCCCCTTATAGGTGCGCAGGGTCCGGGCCATGCCCACAGCATCCAGCGTACCATCGTCCAGATATTCGGCATCGTCAGTGATGATCTTGAGCGGGACGCAGGCAAAGTCCACACCTTTCAATGCGTACAGGCTGGAGGCCGAGTCCACAACGATCTTGGTTTTCATAGCAATTCTCCCTATCTTACAAGCGGACGTCTGCCGCGTTTTTCTTTGGTTGTAAAAACACTATATCAGTTTTTCAAAAACCTGTCAACAGATTTCAAAAATTATTTAAAAAGTTTTTATTTTCCCGTTGACCCTCATTTTAAAATGCGCTATACTGACAGCATGAAACAGGAATTGAACCGCCGCGTTGCGGCCTGTGCCGCAGGCTTTGCCCTGCCCCGGTACAGTGACCTGCCCCAGGTGGGGCTGTATCTGGACCAGACCGTCCAGTTCATCAACGGCTATTTCCGGGATTTCCCCGGGGTGGAGCTCACTCCCTCCATGGTGAGCAACTATGTGAAGAAAGGCATCATCGGCCACCCCGTCAAAAAGAAGTATACCCGGGAGCAGCTTGCTTCTCTCATGTATATTGCGGTTTCCAAGACCGTGCTCTCGATGGAAAACATCGACGCGCTGTTCCAGATGCAGCGCGCTCACTGCACCGCCGAGGAAGCCTACAACTACTTCTGCGACGAGATGGAAAACTGCCTGCCCTTTGTGTTCGGGGCGCGCAGCACCATCCGGGACCTCGCTGTGGATGCCGCCACCGAGAAACGGCTCCTCCGCAGCACCATTCTGGCCGCTGCCAACAAAATGTATCTGGACTGTTTCTTCGCGGCCCAGCGGCAGGAAGAAGCTCTCTGGCCGGATATTCTGGCAGACCTAGCCTAAAGGAGTTTTGCTCATGCGTGAATTGCAGATCGGGCGGGTATACCGCCACTTCAAAGGGGACTATTATCTGGTGGAGGGAGTCGCCAACGATTCCGAGACTGGGGCCCCGTTTGTCATTTACCGCAAGCTTTACGGTGACGGCGGGCTCTGGCTCCGCCCGCTGGAGATGTTTTTGAGCAAGGTGGATCAAGAAAAGTACCCGGATTGCCCGCAGGAGTACCGTTTTGAGTTGCAGGAGATCGAAAGCGCAGCAGGACACTAAAAAATCAAACGCACTCGTGTGATGGAGTGATTCTCCCACACGAGTGCGTTTTCCGTTTTTTCTATTTTCTTACAGGTCGCAGGCAATCCTCTCAGACGGCCACGCGGCCCTCAGCCCTGCCCGAAGAAATGAAATGCTCGTAATATTTCACGTTGTCGTCACCGAACATAGCAACCAAATCAGGGTTATTCGCTTTATAGGCATTCAGATTGAACTCTGCGCTTCCCTGCCGGCCCTCTTTCATGCCCTGCGTTACAAAATGCTCAAACAGCGCTTTCTGGTTTGCGCCAAACTGCGTCTCCAAATCCGGGTTACAATTGAGGTAGTCCTGATAGTTGTACACTGCCTGATACTGCGCAAGCTGCTGGACGAACGGCGGGTTTTGGAGGGTCATGCCACGGTATATGGAGCCTACGCTAGTAATCGTCTCTGAGCTCCCATCCATATAAGTTACAACCGCTCCATCCATAGATATATGATCAATTACATCACTCCACCAACTGATATTATTAAAATTGCACCAAGTATCGAACATTGCGTTCTCAATTTCATCTTCTGTTAAATAAACACAGCTATTCGCATCAAGAATATTAGGCTGAATAAAGAAATTATTGTATGCATCCTGATAGACCCTTTGAAAGTCATCTCCAATAGCCACATAATAGCCCGTATTTTTGTAATACTTGAACGCACTATCATCTGGTGCAAGCCACCGCGTATTAAGCGAAGCATTCGTATCTCTCACAATCTTAAAAGGATAAACCGGGCCAATCGTCGTCAGCTTCTTCGTTGCGTATCCTGTGCTCCAATCTGCAGTTCCGTCGCCCACGCGATTGTACGCTGTGGCATACCAATCAATATATTTGATTACTTTATCCGTATTATTGCGATAGTATACCGTCGGTGAAGCGCCTTGATTTGGAGCATCTATATACCATGTTCCAATAGAATACATCATCTCCACATTCGGCTTTGCCGCCATCGCCGAAAGCCCAAGACACCCGCACAGCATCACCGCCGTAACCAAAAGACCTGCAAGTTTCTTTTTCATAACGCTTCCTCCTTTTTACGGAACGCTACTCGTGCGCTTCTTACACACTTTAGCCGCAGTCGTGCGGAATACGCTTTTTCAATAAAATTATAGCACCCTGCAAAGAAGTCTGTCAATACGCCCTCGCCCGCCTTTCGCGCAGGTTTTGGGCCCATTCACGCAGAAAGCAGCAAAAAAGCACCCACCCTCCCGTTTCACGGGAAAGGGTGGGTGCTTCTGTTTTATCCAGTCCTTAAGCCTTACGCATCCTGCAGCTCGCCACGGGAAGCGGCTTTCAGGTAAGCGAAGATGAAGCCGTCGAGGTCGCCGTCCATCACGGCATCGACGTTGCCGGTCTCGTAGTTGGTGCGGTGATCCTTGACCATGGTATAGGGCATGAAGACATAGCTGCGGATCTGGTGGCCCCAGGCGATCTCATTCTGGACGCCCTTGATGTCCTCGATCTTGTCCATGTGCTGCTGCTTTGCGATCTGATACAGCTTTGCCTTCAGCATTTCCATGGCGTAGTCACGGTTCTGGAACTGGCTGCGCTGGGTCTGGCAGCTGACCACGACGCCGGTGGGCTTGTGGATCAGACGGACTGCGGAAGAAGTCTTGTTGATGTGCTGGCCGCCGGCACCAGAGGAGCGGTAGACCTGCATCTCAATGTCCTCGGGGCGGATGTCCACCTGGATGGTGTTGTCCAGCTCAGGCATCACTTCCAGCGAAGCGAAGCTGGTCTGGCGGCGGGCGTTGGCGTCAAACGGAGAGACGCGCACCAGACGGTGGACGCCGTTCTCGCTCTTGAGCAGGCCGTAGGCGTTGGCGCCCTTGACCATCATGGAAGCGCTCTTCATGCCGGCCTCGTCGCCGTCCTGATAGTCCAGGACTTCGACGGTCATGCCGTGAGCCTGCGCCCACTTGTTGTACATACGGTAGAGCATCTCGGCCCAGTCCTGTGCCTCGGTGCCGCCGGTACCGGCGTGGAACGTCAGGATGGCGTTGCTGTGGTCATACTCGCCGTTCAGCATGGTCATCAGCTGCAGCTCGTCCACAGCCTTGCCCACGGCATTGACAGCTTCCTCCGCCTCGGGCACCATCTCGGGGTCGTACTCCTCGTCCAGCATCACCAGCATGGTCTCGGCGTCGTCGTACAGGCCCTGCAGTTTTTCAAAGCGATTCAGCTTGCCTTTCAGGTCGCCGACTTCGTCAAACACCTTTTTGCTCAGCTCGGCGTCATCGTAAAAGCCGGGGCGGGACATGGTATGCTCCAGCTCCTGCACACGCTTGCGGGAAGCATCAATGGCCAGAGCCTCTTCCAGATCCTTGACAGCGGTACCGTAATCGGCCAGCTGCACTTTCAGTTCGTCAGTGGTAATCATGGTCTAGTCCTCTCCTATATATTGAAACCGGTAAAAGATACAGTTTATACACAGATACTTCATTAGTATACCGAGAATTCATGGTAAAGTAAAGGGGAAAATTTACTATCATGCTGGAAATTTGAAGATTTTCACCTTTTCTTTTCCCTTTTGGGGGAGTATAATAACAGCAACTACCTTATTTTATGGGAGGAACTTATGCCGAAATATTATGGCTGCCCGTGTGAGGGCTGCGGCCAACCGCTCACCCTCCGGGACGACATCGTTGTCTGCCCCGACTGCGGCGCGCCTTATCACCGCACCTGTTACGAGAAACTGGGCCGCTGCATCCACAGCCCGGCCCACGCAGCAGGGTACGAATGGAAATTCCCGTACCAGGAAAATGAGCTGCGCACCTGCCCCAGCTGTGGCGAGCGCACCCTGCGCAGCGAAGAACACTGCCGCTGCTGCGGGGCCAAGCTGCCCCCGGAGGGTGCGGAGCAGCCCAACGACCGCGCGGAAGAAGAGCAGAATTTTGATTATGCCAGCTTCTACCGCCAGTTTGAGGAGGGCAATGTGCCCGACCCGCTCAAGGAGGCTTATCAGGCCGCCTTTGGCAAGGAAGAGCAGATGGACGGCATCTCCTGCAAGGACTGGAATGCCTACATCGGCCGCTCGGCTCCGTCTTACATGACGACCTACAGCCGGATGGAGCTGACCCACAGCAAGATCGCCATGAGCTTTTCCGCTCTGCTGTTCGGCCCGTTCTATTTCTTCTACCGCAAGGCATGGAAGCCCGCCTTTGGTTTCCTGTTTGCCGAGCTGCTGCTCTCAGCCCCTTACTTTATTGATATGCTGCAGATCACCGGCAGCAGCCTCTCCCCCGGCCTGAGCAATTCAGCTTTGCTGATGCTCTCGCGGGTCTGCTCGTTCCTGGGCTTTCTGCTGATGGTGCTGCGGGGCATGTACGGCAAATGGCTCTACCGCAAGAGCGCGGCCGCCCGCATCCGCCGCATCCAGAACGAGTTTCCGGATGCCGAGCAGCGTCGGGCCGTTCTTAGCGCACAGGGCGGCACCAGCCTGGCCGCCGTGTTTGGCAGCCTGGCTCTGCTCTTCGTTCTGGGCAGCGCTTTCACCCTGTTGCTTGGACCCAATATGCAGGCCCTGCTTGACATCGTTTCCGGCTGAGATCTCAGCTGCGCATTATAGAGAATTGTGAAGGAGTCCAAATCATGAAAAAAGTCACGAAAGCCGTCATCCCGGCTGCGGGTCTGGGTACACGCGTGCTCCCCGCCACCAAGGCAATGCCCAAGGGGATGCTCCCCATCGTGGACAAGCCTGCCATCCAGTATCTGGTGGAGGAAGCCGTGCGTTCTGGCATCACCGATATTCTGATCATCCTGGGCCGCAACCAGAGCATCATTGAAGACCACTTTGACCGCAGCCCTGAGCTGGAGGAAAAGCTGGCCGCTCCCGGCAAGGAGAAGATGCTGGAAGAGTGCCTTGGCATTGCCAACATGGCCAACATCTACTTTGTCCGCCAGAAGCAGACTCTCGGCCTCGGCCACGCTGTCAGCGTCGCCAAAGCCTTTACGGACGATGATCCCTTCGTGGTCATCTACGGCGACGACGTCATCTGGGGCGAAGATCCGGTCTGCGCCCAGCTCATCCGTGCTTACGAAGAGTTTGGCCGCCCCTGTGCCGGTGTCAGCGCGGTGCCCTGGGCCGATGTGAGCCGCTACTGCAGCCTGAAGACCACCCCCATCCACGACAACTACTTCTTTGTGGATGACATGATCGAGAAGCCCAAAAAGGGCCAGGAGTTCAGCAACTACTCCATCCTGGGCCGCGTGCTGCTCACCCCGGAGATTTATGACATCCTCGCCAATACCAAGCCCGGTGCCGGCGGCGAGATCCAGCTGACCGACGCCATGGCCGAGTACGCCCGCAACCACGGCGGCATGACGGCAGTGGAGTTCACCGGTAAGCACTACGACATGGGCAACAAGCTCAAGGTCGTGGAGGCTCAGGTAGAGCTGGCCCTGCAGCACCCGGAGATCGGCGAGGCATTCCGCGCTTACCTGAAAGAGTTCTGCAAGACGCTGTAAAATTTCTGATATCGAAAAAATCCTCCGACCCGTGTCGGAGGATTTTTTCTTATGCTTCTTCTTATGCTTCTGTTATGCCTGGCTCGGGTGGGGCTGCGGGGGCATTTTGGTAAAGAGGGCCTTGAGCACCAGCGGCGTCAGGACCGAGGAGACCACGATGAGCAGGATGACGGCAGTGAAATAGACCGGGTCCACCACGCCGACCTCCAGGCCTTTCTGGGCCACGATCAGGGCCACCTCGCCGCGGGTCATCATGCCGACACCCACCTTGAGGGAATCGCCCCAGCTGAAGCGGCAGAGCTTTGCGGCCAGACCGCAGCCGATGATCTTGGTGACAAGCGCGATGACCACAAAACAGACGCTGAACAGCAGGATTTCTGCCGTCAGGCCGCTGATATCGGTCTTCAGACCGATACTGGCGAAGAAGACTGGCGCAAACAGCGTGTAGTTGCTGATATCCACCCGGCGCTCCACATAGGGGGCATCCTGAATGGAGCAGAGCACGATGCCTGCAATGTACGCGCCCGTGATATCCGCGATGCCGAAATACTGCTCCGCAATATAGGCCATCGCAAAGCAGAACGCCATGCTGACGATGGTGATACGCTGGGTGTGGGGGTTGCGGTTGTCCAACCACTTCATGGCACGGTGACACACCACACCAATGATGATAGCTGCTACAAAGAAAAGCACCGTGTTCAGCAGCACCTTGCCAAGGCCTGTGCCCGTGCCGGAGCTGGCCCCCAGCACACAGGTCAGCACCACGATGCCGATGACATCATCAATGACAGCGGCACTGACGATGGTGGTCCCGAGAAAGCTCTTCAAATGGCCCAGCTCCTGCAGGGTGGCCACTGTGATGGACACGCTGGTGGCTGTCATGATGGTACCGATAAAGAGTGCCTTATAGAACTCCGGGCTGCCCACGGCAGAAAAACCGTAGAACAGGCTGTACAGCAGCGTACCGCCGCCCAGCGGGACCGCCACGCCCACACAGGCGACGAGGGTCGCAATGGGGCCGGCCCGCAGCAGCTCTTTCAAATTGGTGCCAAGGCCCGTGGTAAACATCAGCAGCACCACGCCGATCTCCGCAAAGATCTCAATGGTATCGCTGGTGTGCACCAGGTTGAGCAGACAGGGCCCGATGAGCAGGCCCGCGATGATCTCGCCTACCACCTGCGGCGCTTTGCATTTGCGGGCCACCAACCCGAAAAACTTGGCGCTGATCATGATGATGGCGAGGTTCCGGAAGACAGAATACATGGATTTAACCTTCTTTCACACACTTTTACTCTGGCAGGGCAGCCCGGCCGCGCGCCGGTGGAGCACCACTCCTCCCTGCCCTGCTGATTCCTTATTATAACGCTTTTGTTTGTTAAAATCAAAACAAATTTCAAAAATCCGGCAAAAAGGCAGCTAAAAATTGCATCGTGCAGGTTTCCCTATTTTTATGCAAAATTATGATACAAAACGCTTGACAATTCCGTCCGTACTTGCTATAATAAATTGCTGTCTGAACAGACACGCCGCACGGAGCGCGATGCCGCGCTCCGTGTACCCTTGGCCTCAGGACCCTGAGGCCCTCAAGTCCAAAAGGAGGTGCTACAAAATGGCAAAGTACGAAACCATGCTGATTACCAGCGCCGCTCTCGACGAGGAGGCTACCGCCGCTCTGGTTGGTAAGTTCAAGTCCCTGATCGAGGCTAACGGTACGATCGATTCCATCGACGAGTGGGGCAAGCGCCGTCTGGCCTACCCCATCAACGACGAGGAGGAAGGCGTCTACACCGTGATCAACTTCACCAGCGAGCCCAGCTTCCCCGCTGAGCTGGACCGTGTGTACAAGATCACGGAAGGCGTTATGCGCAGCCTGATCGTTGCCCACGAGGAGTAATCTTTTCGTGACCAAAAAGGAGTCCGTATTATGTTGAATGTTGTTGCCATCATGGGCCGCCTTGTGGCCGACCCTGAGCTCCGCACCACCCAGAGTGGTATCAATGTGGTCAGCTTCCGCATTGCATGTGACCGCAACTTCGCCCGCCAGGGTGAACAGCGTCAGGCCGATTTTATCGACATCGTCGCATGGCGTCAGCAGGCCGAGTTTGTCTCCAAGTATTTCCAGAAAGGCAGTCTGATTGCCATTGAAGGCTCTCTGCAGACCCGCCAGTATCAGGATAAGAACGGAAACAACCGTACCGCTGTGGAGGTCGTTGCCAACAACATCAGCTTTGCAGGCCCCAAGAGCAACAATCAAGGCGGCGGCAGCTATCAGAACGCTGCTCCGTCCTACCAGAACCAGGCCCCTGCCCGTCCGGCTGCTGTGGAGGCTGCTCCCAGCTACTCGTCCGGCAGTGCAGATGATTTCGCTGTGATTGATGACAGCGATGACCTGCCGTTCTAACACACAAAACGGTCTACCGTAAAAAAATCCAACAGGAGGTAATAAGCAATGGCTTTTGAAAGAACCGAAGGCTCTCGTCCCGCACGCCCCATGCGTCGCGGCCGCAAGAAGGTTTGCAGCTTCTGTGTCGATCGCATCGACACCATCGATTACAAGGACGTGCCCCGTCTGCGTAAGTACGTCTCTGAGCGTGCAAAGATCATTCCCCGCCGTGTTACCGGCACTTGCGCTTATCATCAGCGCGCACTGACCGTGGCTATCAAGCGTGCTCGTCACGTTGCTCTGATGCCCTACGTCAGCGACTAATCTTTGATTTAAAAAATCAACCAACCCTTTCAAAATAATCAGCAATCAGCAAAGCCCGTTTTCCTGCCGACACAGGAAAACGGGCTTTTTCGTTTGCCATTTTTGTGGTATACTGAGCTCAAAAGCTTATTTTGCGGTATTTTGCAAAGGAGGAATTTTTATGAAGCTTTCTTCTCATTTCCGCCGCGCGGCGGTATTGGGGCTTTCCCTGCTGCTGGCCGCCCAGCTGGGCGTGGGAGCCTGTGCGGCCTCTGCTTTTGATGCGGCCTACTACGCTGAAGCCAACCCGGACGTTGCGGCCGCCTGCGGCACCGACGAGGCCTCCCTGCTCCGGCATTACCTTTCCAGCGGCCAGGCGGAGGGCCGCAAGCCCTCGGCCCGGGGGAAAGCCGGTGATAGCCTGAAACTGACGAATGAGCAGATCGCGCTGGTATGGTCCCCTGTCCCCCTCAAGGATCTAGCCAATTACAAGAGCCTGAAAAAGAAGATGACCGATGAGCAGTACCAGGCCGCCTATCAGGAAGCCGTCAATCTGGTGCTGCCCGTAGCTCTCAGTAGCCGCGAAGAGCAGCTGACCTACATTGCCGCGGCCCTGCGGGAACGGTTTGACAGCGGCATGAGCTACTCCATGGACGCCGACCACTACAATGATCCCTATGGCTATTTTGTGCTGGGCTCTGCCTCCTGTGCCGGCTGCACCCGTGCCACCGGGCTCTGCCTGAACGTGCTGGGCATCCCCTACGAGCATGTCAACGAGAACCAGTACAGCCACCAGTGGTGCCGTGTGCCTGTGGGGGACACTTACTGGATCTGCGACGCCTACGGCCTCTACTGCGGTCCGGAGCCTGCACCCTACCAGCATCCGTATTTCCAGTAATCGACTGATTCTGACACTACAAAAGCCGCCCGGTTTTTACGCCGGGCGGCTTTGCTCTTTTGGTGCTCTCTCTTTCTCAGACGTTTGCCGTCTCGTGGCTCAGCCGGGGCGCGCCGCCTGCCAGCTCCTCCGCGGTCAGGGGCTTAACGGGCTCCTGTACCGGATTGTTGAGCCGCTCCTTCGCCACGGCCAGCATCAGCTTGATGCGGTTTTCCTGGTTGACCTTGGTGGCGCTGG
>ERZ809074.1839-NODE-1839-length-25697-cov-7.164067_pt1 | contig 25697 bp, 16 predicted proteins | sample MGYA00520795_ERZ809074 | MGnify/ENA primary metagenome ERZ809074 (study PRJEB31570, sample SAMEA3212989) | Homo sapiens | biome: human-gut; feature: human gut; material: fecal | place: Sweden | collected 2011 ...
TCACACGAATGCAATCATTGAATTAGTGAAAATTCGTGCGACCGTACAGGTCGCTATTTAATTCCTTGAAAAAGATTCGTGTAAATTCGTGAGATTCGTGGGCAAAAAAAATATCCCGTGGAAAAATAACAGAAACAACAACATTAACCAATCATTTATCATAATGGCAACATCTAAAAAAGAAACTGTAGACCTGACCGTAGAGCAACGCCTGAAGAAACTCTACGAGTTGCAAACCATGCTGTCGGAAATCGACCGCATCAAAATCCTCCGTGGCGAACTCCCCCTCGAAGTGCAAGACCTCGAAGACGAAATTGAAGGCATGACACACCGCGTGGGCAAATACACCGAGGACGTCGAAAACCTCAAAGCCGACATCGAGGCCAAGCAAAACAAAATCAACACGGCGCAGCAGGCCATCGACCAGTACAACAACCAGCTGCACGACGTGAAGAACAACCGCGAGTACGACATGCTGATGAAAGAAATCGAATATCAGACGCTCGAAGTTGAACTCCAAAACAAGCGCATCGGCGAAACCCAGCGCGCCATTGAAACCAAGCAGGCCGACATCGAAACCACGAAACAAAACCTCGAAGAACGCCGCGCCGACCTCGATCTCAAGAAGTCCGAACTCAACGAAATCGTTTCTGAAACCAAGGCTGAGGAGGAAAAGCTCCGCGAAAAGGCTAAGGCGCTTGAATGCGAAATCGAGCCGCGCCTGCTCACCGCCTTCAAGCGTATCCGCAAGAACTGCCGCAATGGTCTTGGTATCGTCTACGTGCAGCGCGGCGCATGCGGCGGCTGCTTCAACAAAATTCCGCCTCAGCGTCAGCTCGACGTGCGTATGCGCAAGAAAGTCATCGTCTGCGAATACTGCGGCCGTATCCTCATCGACCCCGAACTGGCTGGCATCCAGACCGAAGTGCCGGAAGAAAAGCCCAAGCGCCGCGCCACTCGCACCATAAAGAAAAAGTAGTCATCAGTCTCATCTACACAATATTTATATATAATGGGAAAAGTCCTTATCATCGGCGCCGGCGGCGTGGCCACGGTGGCCGCGCACAAAGTGGCGCAAAACAGCGATGTGTTTTCTGAAATAATGATTGCCAGCCGTACGCAGTCGAAGTGCGACGCCATCCGCGACGCCATCGGCCGCCCCGACATCAAGACGGCGCGCGTGGACGCTGACAACGTGGAAGAACTCTGCACGCTTTTCAATGAGTTCAAGCCCGACCTCGTGATGAACCTCGCCCTCCCCTACCAGGACCTCACAATCATGGAAGCCTGCCTGCAATGCGGGTGCTCCTACCTCGACACGGCCAACTACGAGCCGAAGGACGAGGCACACTTTGAGTATTCCTGGCAGTGGGCATACAAGGAACGCTTCGAACAGGCCGGCCTCACCGCCATTCTCGGCTGCGGCTTCGACCCGGGCGTAACGAGCATCTACACGGCCTACGCCGCCAAGCATCATTTCGATGAAATCCAATACCTCGACATCGTAGACTGCAACGCCGGCGACCACCACAAGGCTTTCGCCACGAATTTCAACCCCGAAATCAACATTCGCGAAATCACACAGAAAGGCCTTTACTGGGAAAACGGCAAGTGGGTGGAAACTGAACCCCTCGAAATCCACCAGCCGCTTACCTATCCCGAAATCGGTCCCCGCGAGAGCTATCTGCTGCACCACGAGGAGATTGAAAGCCTCGTGAAAAACTATCCTACCATCCGCCGCGCCCGCTTCTGGATGACCTTCGGACAGGAATACCTCACCCACCTCCGCGTGATCCAAAACATCGGTATGGCCAGCATCGTGCCCATCAACTACGAAGGCCACGAAATCGTGCCCCTGCAATTCCTCAAAGCCGTGCTGCCCAACCCGCAGGAACTCGGCGCGAACTACGAGGGACAGACCAGCATCGGCTGCCGTATCCGAGGCTTGAAGGACGGCAAGGAACGCACTTATTACGTCTACAACAACTGCTCCCACCGCGCCGCTTACGAAGAAACGGGCATGCAGGGCGTGAGCTACACCACGGGCGTTCCGGCGTGCATCGGCGCCCGCATGTTTATGCTCGGCCTGTGGAAGCGTCCGGGCGTGTGGAATGTAGAGGAGTTCGATCCCGATCCCTTCATGGAAGAACTCAACAAGCAGGGCCTGCCCTGGCATGAGGTGTTCGACGGCGACCTCGAACTGTAAAATCAATGATTTTAGTAAACAAGTAAACGAGTAAACAAGTAAACAAGACAAGTTTCTATTGTAAAATATAATTAGCAAGACATCTCTGTCTCGTCTACTCGTTTTCTTTGAGATTTTCGGCTGCACTCGGCATAGCCCGAACAAGTTCGGTTCTGCTCTCGCTTGCACGAAAATTTCCTTGTAAACTCGTCTACTAATAAATCAATATTTATTTGCAATAGATATAAAGCAATAAGGCACGGATTTTTTGAAAATCCGTGCCTTATTTGATTTATACGGTGGGTTTTATCTTACCGCGATTTTGCTTGTGCCTTCCGCTGTTTTCACAACGTAGATGCCCTGCTCCATCGTGAGCGTGCCTGCAGCTGCGGTGCGACCCACGCACTTGCCCGTGAGGTCGTAGACCGTGGCGGGAGAGGCGGTGCGGAGCGTGCGGCCGTTGAGCGTGAGGTCAGCGGCGGGAGTGATCTGCGCATTGATGCCAGAGTTGTAGAACGTACCGGTCACGCGCACCTGGTCGCCTTCGTTGGCCTGCGTGAGCTTGATGTAGTAGTGGCTTGCGGTTTCGATTTGGTGCTGGATGACATACTTACCGTCTGTGCCGTCAGCAGTAGGAGAATATATGCTGGCTTTGAGCGGAGTGGCCAAATCAGAAGCCGAATAGAGTGCTCCGACAAAGTAATTCTTTGCATTTTCGGAGGTGAAGGTGAACAGTCCAGGCTTCAGGTTAGCCACATACCACAAGGGAATGGTGGGCGATGCTTTCTTGAGCGTGAGCATGCCCTCGCCGATTTCGATGGCCGTGCTGGCGTCTTCGCCTTCAAGGTAATCGCGCAGCTCGAAGCTGATGCCTGCGCCTTCCGGCTGGGTCACGGAGAAAGCGTCCACGATAAAGGTGTCTCCTGCCTTCACATGGTAAACGCCCTTAAAGATGGCCTGCTCGCCGGTGGTGCTATGGATATCTTTCATCTCGCCAGAGGTGCAAGTGCCCTGCTTGACATAGATGGTGCTGTAGCAAATGAGGTCGTTATTGTACACGTAGGGGAAGTTGTTGGAACTGATTGTGAGCAATCCTTCCTTCTCTGCGGTATAGACATAGAAGTGGTGGCCAACTGTTGCAGGCACGATAACGATAGATTCTGCCACGGCAAATGCCATTTCGCAGCTTTCGCCGTCAGCATAGTCCACTTCTGAGAGTTCAAAGGTGCAGTCGGTTGTAACGCCCGACACCTTGATGTAACGCGTCTGACCCTTATACACTTCGGTGCTCACGTTGTTGGTGCCTGCCATGCGGTAGGTGGGCAGTTTGGCGGCCTCTTCCTGAGTGCCGTAGAAATCGACCAGCACGTTGGCATCGGAGGGCATGATTTTCAGGAAGCCCGACTTCGTGGCGGTATAGGAATAATAGCGCGTGTCGAGACCGGCATACACCTTATTGCCGCCGAGGGTTGCAGCGATGGGGTTGGTGATAAGGTCGCCCTCCTTGATGGTTTCAAAGGAAACGGTGAAGGGAATATTGTTCACACCTTCGCTGCAAGTCCATTTCAGAACAAACTGCTCGCCGGGAGCAGCCTGCGTGGTTGCGAGCGAGGAGGAGGTGCTGAGGATTGCGCTGGTGGCGTAGTTAAGCAGTTGCATTTGCGAACCGCCCGGGAGTGCCTGCGTGCAGGCCACCGTCACAAAGCTGCTCTGCGTGGCGGGGGCAGTAAGGAGGTAGTAGTACGTGCCGTCGAGGGCGGGCGTGGTGTAGGTGCTGGCCGTGATTTCGAGGGGAAGGTCGCGGGAGTCGCCGGGTTGCAGTTCAGCATTCACGAGGTCAAAGGTCTCATCGGCTGCGGTAGCGTTTTTCTTAGAAATCTTGATCAGATACGGTTCGTTGGCCTCAACGCGGAAGCGAATGCCGAGGCGGTCGTTGGCCTGGGCGTAGGCAGTGGATGTGGTGCAGTTCTTCAGCACGCGCACGGTGTCGCCTGCCACGGTTTCGGGTTTGGGAATGCTCACGAAGCCCGTCTTCAAGGGCGCGTAGCTGTACCAATAAACGCCGGCGGCGGCAGGCAGCACGTTGCCTGTTTCCTTACCCATGAAGGGGGCTTCGCAGCTCACGCCTTCATTTTTCTGCTCGAGGGAGCAATAAGCCACGGCGTTGGAGTAGGTCGAACCATGCAGGATATAGGTTTTACCCGCCGTAACGGCGAAGTTGACCTTAGCGTTATACCAATCGTCTTGTCCGATGGAGAGTTTCGTTTCCGCACCCTCGCAGCCTTCTTTTACGGAGAGGTTGGAGATAGACTGTGCCGCGATGAAGGTGAGCGTGCCGCTTTTCGTTGCGGTGTATTCCATGTAGAGGTCGCCGTTGGTAGGCAGCCATGCGGGTGCGCTTTCCGAAAGGGCAATGGGCACGGCGCAACTATAGCCGGCGGTGTTGTCGGCGGCATAGGCGGCGAAGGTGAATTTGAACTCGCTCACCTTATAGGCGTTGAGCTGAATGATGACCGACTGTCCCTTGTTCACGGCTACGCAGTTGGAGCGTCCGCCCTCGCTGCGCACTGATTTGAACTTTGTGCCCGACGTACCATCAACAGAGAAGGTCACGGTGTAGGGCTTCTCGGAGCGGATTTCAAGCAATTCGTCCTGAGTGGCAGACGCCGTGTAGGCATAATAGACATTGGCATCGGTGTTGGAAGCCTGGCTGGGCACCGTGTTCGCGCCTTTCTGAACGGGCAGTGCCGTTCCTACGCTGTACTGGGCAAAGAGACTGCCCGCAGCCGCTTGCAGGAAGCAGGCCAGAAGTAGAAATTTTTTCATACGTTTTTTGGTTGTGTGTGTGTTGGTTTTTAGAAAATATTGATGATATATAGTTCTTACAAGTGCGATTTCTCGCCATGGCAAAGTTCGAGTAAACTCAACTTTGCACATCTGGCTTAACGAAATCGTTTCAATAGAATTATGGGCTATATATATATATATATTAATATTGTATGGGATTTTGCAAAAATACGAACTTTTTAGATTATTAGCAGGCAAATAACTGCCTTTTTCTTACAAGCAACGCAGCTTTTCTGCCTTTTTTGCGGTTTGCTCCGCTTGCTGTTTACAATGTTCACACCTATGTAACGGATTTGGAACGCTATCGTTACAAAGAGGGGCGAACTTTGCAGCGTAAAAAGATAATATGGTGTATTTATGATGTTAAGAAGAAACTACAAAGTTCTTGTTCTTTTGATTTTGATGATGCTGACCGCCTCGCTCCGTGCCGCCCCCGCCGCCTTTCGCGGCCGCGTGGTAGATGCCGTGACGGGCGAATGGCTTATGGGAGTGACGGTGAAGACTATGCCGCAAGGGCCTGCCGTGCAGACGGACGAGCACGGCGTGTTCGTGCTGCCGCTGGAGCGCGGCGCGAAGCGCGTGAAACTGCAATTCACTTATCTGGGCTATAAGCGTCTCGAGCAGACCGCCGAGCGCCCCGACGTGGACACGCTCACCGTGTTCCGCCTCGAGCCTTTGGAGACAACGCTCGGCACGGCCACCGTGAAAGCGCAGGCGCAGCGCAACACGGAGGTGGCGATGGTGAACATCGAGCGCCACAGCCTCGTGGTGCAGAGCGGCGTGTCGGCGGCGCAGATTGCCAAGACGCAAGATAAGGACGCCTCCGAGATTATCCGCCGCGTGCCCGGCATCTCCGTCATCGACAAGAAGTTTGTCATGGTGCGCGGCCTATCGCAGAGATATAATAATGTATGGATCAACGGTTCGGCAGTGCCATCGAGCGAAGCCGACCAGCGCGCCTTCTCTTTCGATGTCATTCCCTCCTCTCAGGTAGACAACTTGCAAATCGTCAAGTCGCCCGCACCGGAATATCCTGCCGATTTCAGCGGCGGCTTTATCAAGATTGAGACGAAAGAGGTGCCCAACCGCAACACGGCGAGCCTATCAATCGGCGCGTCGGTGAACGACCGCACGCACTTCCGCGACTTTTTCTCAACCATGAGCAGCGGCACGGATTTCCTCGGTTTCGACAACGGCTTGCGCGGCCTTTCCTCGGGCATCGACACAAAGCTGGAGCAGCTTGGCGTGGCCGACGATGCGGTAAGTCCCCTGAGCGGCGGGCTCTGCAACGACTGGCGCGTGCGTAAGCGCGGCTTCCGCCCCGACCTCAATTTCTCCGCCGACATCAACCGCTCGCGCGAAACGGACAAGGGCGCGCTTTGGGCCGTGCTTGCCTCGCTCAACTACTCCAATACGCGTACCACCTACGCGCCTATGGAGAACGCGCTCTTCGGCGCATACGACCTCACGCACGATTGCAGCGTCTTCATGCACCGCTACACCGACCGCCAATATTCTGAGGACGCACGCCTCGGCGCAATGCTCAACCTCACGTTCGTGCCTGCCGGCAAGAAGGGGCGCTATGAATGGAAAAACATCTTCAACCAGCTCGGCAAGTCGCGCTACACCGACCGCACGGGCATCGATGCGCAGAGCAACGCTGCGCGTGAGGCTGAATATTATTACAGCAGCCGCACGGTCTACAACACGCAACTAACGAGCAAACTCGCCGAAGGCGCACACTCGCTCGACTGGAGCGTGGGCTACGCCTTTGCCAACCGCAACATGCCCGACCGTCGCCGCTACGTGCTGAACGATCAGTACGAAACGGGCAACATCGAGCTTTACACGGCCAACGACATCAACCGCGAGTTTACTTTCCTTAAAGAACACATCGGCTCTGCCGCGCTCAATTACCGCTTCAAGTTTTGCGAGGGCAAGAAGATAGAACCCGAACTCCGCGTGGGCGGCTATGGCGAATACCGCAGCCGCGGCTACCGCACGCGCAGCTTTATCTACGGTTTCAACCCTGTAGCCAACGATCTCCCCTCTGATTTCCGTAATTCCATTCCCTGGCTTCTCGGCGAGGAGGAATACCTTGACGAACAGGGCTTTTATATGCTGGACGACACGAAGATGCGCAACGACTATCAGGGCCGCCGCCTCAATGCCGCAGGCTATGCAGGCCTGTCGCTCCCCATCGGCGCGGTGAGCATCTACGCCGGCGTGCGCTTCGAGCACGACCGCATGGAACTCATCAGCAACACGCGCGACTATGAGAAGAGCCCGATGAGCAAGTTTTTTGAAGATAACGACTTCTTCCCCTCGTTCAACTTCACGTGGCGGCTGCCCAAAGAGCAGCAGCTCCGCGCCTCCTACGGCCGCACCATCAACCGCCCCGAGTTTCGCGAGGTCAGCCCCTCCGTGTTCTACGACTTCGACCTCCCCGGCTCTGTGCAGGGCAACACGAACCTGCGCTCCTGCCACGTGGACAATGCCGACCTGCGCTACGAATGGTATCCCGCCAAGGGCGACGAGATTTCGCTCGCAGCTTTCGTTAAGAACTTCAACGACCCGATAGAATGGACCTACACCGTGGCCGGCGGCACCGACCTCGTATATTCTTTTCAGAACGCCGACCGCGCCATCAGCCTCGGGCTCGAACTCGACGTGCGCAAAAATCTCGGTTTCATCGGCTTGAAAGACTTCACGCTGCTCTTCAACGGCTCGCTCATCAAGAGCCGCGTGTTCTTCGAGGACGGCTCGCGGCAGAAGAACCGCCCCATGCAGGGACAGTCGCCCTATCTCGTGAATTGCGGCATCTTCTACGAGCATAAAGGCTGGGAAGCCACCGTGCTCTACAACCGCATCGGCAAGCGCCTCATCGGCGTGGGGCGCAGCCTCGGCACCACGGGCGACCAGAGCGTGAATATCCCCGACTCTTACGAAATGCCGCGCAACGCGCTCGACCTCTCCTGCGCCCGCACATTCGGCAAATGGCGCGTGCGCCTCGGCGTGAAGGATGTTTTGGGCGAAAAGGTGGTGTTCAAGCAGTTCAATAACGTGACCCTTGCCGACGGCACGCAGCGCAGTGTCCAAGAAGTGACGCGCAGCTACCGCCCCGGACGCTCGTTCAGCCTCTCGGCATCGTATAAGTTCTGATATCCGATGCGCCTATCACCTCTCCGGCGCGATTAATGCAGTCAACTATTTTCAATCACATAATTAACAAACCCGGGGCGCATATCCGCCCCATACTATCAACCAATCTATCTAAATTATGAAAGGAAAAACGTTTTGTTTCCGAGTGGCCTTCGCGGCCTTAACCCTCTGCTCCGCCGCTTTCTTCTGCGGATGCAGCGACGATGATGAAAACAGCGACAACCAAGACGCCAGCGGCGGAACGCAGACAGAAGAGCGCAACTGGAGCGAGGACAACGGCGTGAAAGCAGCCGACAACCTCCTCTTCGAAGGCAACGTTATCGGCAACGGTGACCAGGAATTTGTGTTCAAGGGCAAGCAGACTCTCCCCAAGGGCACGTACACCCTGAGCGGCTGGGTGTACATTGCCAATGGCTCTGAACTGACCATCGAGCCGGGCACCGTGATCCGCGGCGACAAGAAGACGAAAGCTGCGCTCATCGTAGAACGCGGCGGCAAACTCTGGGCTCGCGGCACTGCCAACGCTCCTATTGTATTCACCTCTGCTGCCGAAAAGGGCAACCGCAAGCCCGGCGACTGGGGCGGCCTCATCATCTGCGGCCAAGCTCCCCACAACGCCGGCGAAGCACAGATCGAAGGCGGTCCGCGCACCAAGCACGGCGGCAGCAATCCTGCTGACAACTCGGGCGCGCTCAGCTACGTGCGCATCGAATTTGCCGGCTATCCCTTTCAGACCGACAAGGAGATCAACGGCCTTACGCTCGGCTCTGTGGGCAACGGCACGCAGCTCGACCACATTCAGGTGTCCTACTCTAACGACGACTCTTTCGAGTGGTTCGGCGGCACGGTCAACGCTAAGTATCTCATAGCCTACAAGGGCTGGGACGACGACTTCGACACCGACAACGGCTTCTGCGGCAACGTGCAGTATGGCCTCGTAGTGCGCGACGGACATATTGCCGACGGCAGCCAGAGCAACGGTTTCGAGAGCGACAACGATGCCAGCGGCTCCACCGCTTCTCCCTTTACCACCGCCACATTCAGCAACATCACCTTCATCGGCCCGAAGTACACCGAGGGTTTCGCCAACAACAGCACGTTTATCAACGGCGGCTCTTACTTCCCCAACAACGGCAGCGCCCTCGGCAAGTTCCAAAGCGCCATGCAAATCCGTCGCGGCTCGCGCCTCAACTGCATCAACTCTATCGCAATGGGCTGGCCCATCGGCCTGATTATCGACGGCGAAAAGGGCAACACGGTTGATGTAGCCAAAGCCGGCAACATCAAGTTGCAGAACATCTGGTTCGCCGACATGGACGTAACGGGCAGCGATGCCAACAAGATTTACGACGATGTGCTCTACGATGCCCGTAACAAAGTGGTGCTCGATGCCACGCGCCAGTCTTACTCCTCCGAGTTCTTCCTCTCGCAGGCAGGCAACAAGCTCTCTACGGCTGGCGAAATGCTCCTCGGCGGCACGCTGCTGCCCGGCATCAAGCAGGGCTTCATGCCCCTCGCCGGCAGCCCGCTGCTGGGTGCTGCCTCCTTTGCCGGCGCAGGCTCTGGTTTCGACCAAGTAGGCTTTATCGGTGCATTCGGCACGGAGAACTGGCTCGACGGCTGGACAAACTTCGATCCCAACAACGCTGACTATTAAGCCTCGATATAGCGTTATAGGTATTAGATTATTTCAGGGCGGACGTGCTTTCGGGCACGTCCGCTATTTCTTTGCATAAGAAAGGCTGCGGTTCGGAAATTTTCGTGCAAGCGAGCGCAGAGCCGAACTTGTTCGGGCTATGCCGAGCGCAGCCGAAAATGTCAAGAAAAGGCGCGTTTGCATGATCAAAAAAATCTGCCGCGTAAGAATAATCTTGCGCGGCAGATATAAGTGTTGCCCAAAGGCAGTGATGTCGTAAGCAAAAAGAAAAGGCAATCGAGGCGGTTATGCCTCAGCCAGCCTAATCTGAGAAAGAATGTCCTGGCACTTCGTGCCGTTGCGCATCTCGCGGTAACGCTGGAGGCTGTAGCGAAGCATTTCGAGACGGTTGGCAAGTGTCTTCTTCCCGTTAATTCTCTCTGTGTTGTCCAAATTGTTCTGCATCTGTTTCATAATCTTTTCCTTAAATTTTGCCCCGCAACTTGCGGGGCTTCTTCTGAACTATATACCTATTGTTTTGTGTTGTTGTTAGTGCAAAGATAGTGCAAGGCGAGCGCAATCAAGTTTACTTGAAATTGCCGAGCCGCAGCCTATCTTATGCAAAGATAAGGGGCAAAAATCGTTTCTGCCAAACATTTTTCCGAGAAACCGCCCTTTCGTAACCATCTTTTAGCAAGTCAGCGGCTGCCTGCAAAGAGCACTTTGCAAAATGCGGGTTCTTTATTCGTAGCGCATGGTCTTGGCGGGCTTGATGATGCCCACGATGAAACTGGGCAGGACGAGGGCAAGCAGCGTGACGAGCAGCGTGCCGGCGTTGATGAGCAGAAAGAGGGGAACGTCGAACGCCACGGGGGCGCGGTCGACATAGTAGACCGAGGGGTCGAGGCGCACGATGCCGAAGAAATGCTGCAGGGCGAGTATGCCCAGCCCCACAGCGTTGCCCCACAGCATGCCGCGCGAGAGGATGAGGGCGGAGAGCCAGAGGAACACGCTGCGCACCGTGCCGCCGCGCGCGCCAAGGGTTTTGAGCAGGCCGATGTCGCGCGTGCGTTCCAATATCAATATAAGCAGGCTGCACATCATTGTCACCACCGCCACCACGGTCATGAGGGCGAGGATTACAAGCACGTTCATATCGAGCAGTTCGAGCCATGCCGACACGGAGGCCGTGCGCGGATTCTCGCGCAGGCTCTGCGAGAGATATGCGCTGCCGTTGCGGTCAGTGCGGCCGTTGAAGCGGCCGGCCAGTGCTATCTGCGCTGCATCGATGCCGCCGTCGTCGGGCAGCATGATTTCTATGCCGCCGCACTGGTCGCCCTGCCACGAATTGAGGGTATTGACAGCGGCGATGTCAGTAACGGCGAAGAAGCGGTCGAACTGCGGCATGTGGGTGTCGTAGATACCCACGATGTCGAAGCGGCGCATCTTCACGGTGCGCTCGAAGAAATAGGCGGCGATGCGGTCGCCGCGCTTCAACTTGAGTTGGTCGGCCGTGAGGCGCGAGAGGAGGATTTCGCGCTTGCCGCGCTCCGTACCCACGGCGGGCAGGCGGCCTTCGGCGAGGCGGCTTTTGAGAAACGCCGTGTCGTAGTCCGCGCCGATGCCTTTGAGGGTGATGGCCGCGTAGGCATCGTCGGTTTTGAGAATGCCGCTCTTGGTTGAAAAACGCGCGAAGCGGCTGCCGGGCGGCAGGCAGGCACGCACGTCGCGCTCCACTCCCTCGTCTATGACAATGGGCGCGGCTTCGGGATTGTAGAAAGAAAGGGGATTGAGCAGCGTGATGTGGGAGGCAAAGCCGGAGAGCGTGGCACGGATCTCACGCTGGAAACCGCGCACAACGCCCACGGTAATAATCATCACCGCAAGGCTCACAGCCACGCTGATGGTAGACACACGCACCGCCGGGCGCGAGGCTTTGGCCTTGTTCTCCCCATCGGCGCGGAAGAAGCGGGCGGCAAGAAAAAAGGGCAGTTTACTCATTGTCTACTGACGTGCGCCCGGGATATGCCTGCAAGGCTTTGCCCAGCACGGTGAGGGCATCGGTGAGGTCTTCTTTTTTGAGCACGTAGGCGATGCGCACCTGATTGATGCCTGCGCCGGGCGTAGTGTAGAAGCCGGCGGCGGGCGCCATCATCACGGTCTTGCCTTCGTAAGAGAAGTCCGTGAGACACCATGCGCAGAACTTTTCGGCATCGTCAACGGGCAGTTTGGCCACAGTGTAGAACGCGCCCATCGGTATGGGCGAGTACACGCCGGGAATGCGGTTAAGCCCGTCGATGAGGCATTTGCGCCGCTCTACGTATTCGTCGTATACCTCTCGGGCATAGTCCTGCGGCTCGTCGAGCGAAGCCTCTGCCACAAGCTGGCCGAGCAGCGGGGGACTGAGCCGCGCCTGGCAGAACTTCATCACCGCGCTCCGCACCTCGGCGTTTTTCGTGATGAGCGCGCCAATGCGTATGCCGCACTCGCTGTAACGCTTCGACACGGAGTCGATGAGCACCACGTTTTGCTCGATGCCTTCGAGGTGGCAGGCTGAAATATAGGGCGAGCCAGTGTAGATGAATTCGCGATACACCTCATCGGAGAAGAGGTAAAGGTCGTACTTCTTGACGAGGTCGCGGATTTGGTTCATCTCGCGGCGCGTATAGAGATAGCCCGTCGGGTTGTTGGGATTGCAGATGAGAATAGCCCGCGTGTGCTCGTTGATGAGTTCCTCGAACTTCTCCACCTTCGGCAGCGAAAAGCCCTCCTCTATCGTAGTGGCTATGGTGCGGATGCGCGCGCCTGCCGAAATGGCAAAGGCCATGTAGTTGGCATAAGCAGGCTCGGGCACGATGATTTCATCTCCGGGATTGAGGCACGACATGAAGGCGAAGAGCACCGCCTCCGAGCCGCCGGCTGTGATGATGATGTCGTCGGGCGAAAGGCGGATATCGTATTTCGCATAGTAGTGCGTGAGTTTCTCGCGATAGGAACGGAAGCCTTGGCTCGGACTGTACTCCAAGACGCTGCGGTCGATGTGCTTCAACGCGTCGAGACCTGCCTGCGGCGTGGGCAGGTCGGGCTGGCCGATATTGAGGTGGTAGACATGAATGCCCCGCTCCTTGGCAGCCGTTGCCAGCGGCGCAAGCTTGCGGATAGGCGATTGGGGCATTTCCATGCCTCGGTTTGAGATTTTCGGCATAATATATGATATTGTATGCTTTGAGTTGGTTTTTTATGGCCACGAATTATTTCTTTTTGCCCACGAATTTCAGATTTTTTGCCCACGAATTTCACGAATTTACACGAAACATGCTCAATTATATTAATGGCGACCTGATTGGTCGCACGAATTTTCACTAATTCAATATTTTCGGCTGTGCTCGGCATAGTTCGAACAAGTTCGGCTCTGCACTCGCTTGCACGAAAATTCAATATTTTCGGCTGTGCTCGGCATTATTTCTTGAGATTTTCGGCTGCGCTCGGCAATATGAGCAAGCTCTACTGCTCTCGCTTGCACGAAAATTCGTGAAATTCGTGGGCAAATAAATCGTTCTTGGGTGGGGCGTTTTCCGAAACGCTCCCGCTTTTGCTGCAAAGTTAGCAACTTATAAGCAAGTATTCGCTAATTGCAATCCGTTAATCGCTAAAAAAAAGGCATTATATGCGCAGAAACTGCGTTTTTTCTGCTAAATTTGCAGTCATTAAAACGACTTAGTGCGCATTGGTTGCGCTTTTCTTTTTTTCAATTATCTCATTCTTCCCATGGAACTGGACATCCTGACCGCCGTGTCGCCTATCGACGGACGCTACCGCAGCAAAACCGAAGCCTTGGCTAATTATTTTTCGGAATATGCTCTGATGAAATATCGCGTCCGCGTGGAAATCGAGTATTTTATCACGCTTTGCGAACTGCCTTTGCCGCAGCTTGAGGCTTTTCCCCACGATTTATTCCCCCGCCTGCGCAGCATCTACCAGGAATTTTCGGAGAAAGACGCCGCCCGCGTCAAGGACATCGAGAGCGTGACGAACCACGACGTGAAAGCCATCGAATATTTTATTAAAGAGCAGTTCGACGCTATCGGCGGCTTGGAAAGTTTCAAGGAATTTATCCATTTCGGCCTCACGTCACAGGACATCAACAACACGTCGTTCCCCCTCATGCTCAAAGACTCCCTCGCCGAGGTCTACGTGCCGCAGGTTGAGGAACTCATCGCGCAGCTCAATGCTTACGCTGAGGAGTGGAAAGACATTCCCATGCTGGCCAAGACGCACGGCCAGCCGGCCTCGCCCACCCGCCTCGGCAAGGAGGTCAAGGTGTTTGCCTACCGCCTCGAGCAGCAGCTCGCCGCGCTCAAAGCCTGCACGCTGACGGCCAAGTTCGGCGGCGCAACGGGCAACTACAACGCGCACCACGTGGCCTACCCCGCCTACGACTGGCGCGCCTTCGGCGACCGCTTCGTGAGCGAGAAGCTCGGATTGAAGCGCGAAACCTTCACCACGCAGATCAGCAACTACGACAGCCTCGCCGCCGTGTTCGACGCGATGAAGCGCATACACACCATCGTCATCGACCTCGACCGCGACTTCTGGCAGTACGTTTCGATGGAATATTTCAAGCAGCGCATCAAGCAGGGCGAGGTGGGTTCGAGCGCAATGCCCCACAAGGTGAACCCCATCGACTTCGAGAACTCCGAGGGCAACCTCGGCATGGCCAATGCCCTCCTCGAGCACCTCAGCCGCAAACTCCCCATCAGCCGCTTGCAGCGCGACCTCACCGACTCTACCGTAATCCGCAACATCGGCGTGCCTATGGGCCACGCCCTCATCTCTTTCCAAAGCACGCTCAAAGGCTTGCGCAAACTGCTGCTCAACGAAGAAGCCATCAGCCGCGACCTCGACAGCTGCTGGGCAGTGGTGGCAGAGGCTATCCAGACCATACTGCGCCGCGAGGCTTACCCCCACCCCTACGAGGCACTCAAAGCCCTCACGCGCACCAACGCCGCCATCACCGAAGAAAGCATACACAACTTTATCGCCTCTCTCGAGGTGAGCGATGCCGTGAAGGCAGAGCTTATGGCCATCGCGCCCCACAATTACACAGGCCTATAAAAAACTATATATCTACAAAAACAATCCAACACAATCATTTCTAAATTTCCACAACCATGAGTGAAGAAGTATTTGGCACAGGCCAAACAGAAAACACAGAGCATGCAGGCAGCCGCGAGGGCTTCTACGCATCGCAGTCGGGCGATAACTCAGAACGCCGCCCTTATCAAAACAATTCCTACAACAACGGCGGCTACCGTCCGCGCTTCAATTCAGGAAACCGCTACGGCGGCGCAAATGGAGAGGGCGGCTATCGTCCGCGCTATCAAAACGCCGGAGGCTACCGTCCGCGCACCAACAATTATGGCGACCAAGAAGGCACAGCCTACGGCGAACGCCCCCGCCAAAACGGAGGCTACAATAACGGCTACCGCCAGCAAGGCGGCTACAACCGTCAGGGCGGTTACCGCCAGCAAGGGCAGGGCAATTATCGCCCTTACAACAACGACCGCCCCGCTTATCGTCCCAACCGCTTCAACGCAGGCGAAGCAACTGACAACTTTGACGAGGGCACGGGCTTCCGCCCCAACCGTCCTGCACAGGGCGGCTACCGTCAGCGCACCGGCGGCTACAATAACGGCTACAACCGCCAGCAAGGGGGCTATAATCGCCAGGGCGGTTACAACAACGGCTACAACAACCGCCGCCAGGGCGGCTACGACCCCCACGCCAAGTACTCGCAGAAAAAGCGCCTTGAATATAAAGAGGAGCACATCGACCCCAATGCACCGATTCGCCTCAACCGCTATCTTGCCAACGCCGGCATTTGCTCGCGCCGCGATGCCGATAAATACATCGAGGCAGGCGTAGTGACGGTAAACGGCGAAGTGGTTACCGAACTCGGCACGAAGGTGCTCCGCTCCGACGTGGTGCAGTTCCACGAACAGCCTGTAAAGATTGAAAAGAAGGTTTACGTGCTCCTCAACAAGCCCAAAGGCTACGTTACCACGAGCGAAGACCCGCAGAACCGCAAGACCGTGATGGACCTCGTGAAAAACTGCTGCCCCGAGCGCATCTACCCCGTAGGCCGCCTCGACCGCAACACCACGGGCGTACTCCTGCTCACCAACGACGGCGACATGGCCTCCAAGCTCACGCACCCCAAGTTCCTCAAAAAGAAAATCTATCACGTCTGTCTTGATAAAAACCTCACGGCAGCCGACCTCAACCAAATCGCAGAGGGCATCACGCTCGAAGACGGCGACATCAAGGCCGACGCCATCGAATACGCAAGCCCCACCGACAAGAAGCAGATCGGCATCGAAATCCATAGCGGCCGCAACCGCATCGTGCGCCGCATCTTCGAAAGCCTCGGCTACCACGTCACGAAACTCGACCGCGTGTACTTCGCCGGCCTCACCAAGAAGAACGTGAAGCGCGGCGACTGGCGCTTCCTCACCGAAAAGGAAGTAAACATGCTCCGCATGGGCGCGTTTGAATAAGCCAACCATTTTTAGTAAACAAGTAAACGAGTAAACGAGTAAACAAGACAAGTTACTCATCTTAAAATATAATTAGCACGACATACCTGTCTCGTCTACTCGTTTACTCGTCAACTCGTCTACTAATAAACGTACAAATAAATTATAATCATCATGATTAGAACCAGAATATCCGACCTCCTCGCCCGCACCGACTTCGGTGCAGAGGTGTGCGTCAAAGGCTGGGTGCGCACAAAGCGCGGCAGCAAATCTGTGAACTTCATCGCCCTCAACGACGGCTCAACCATCAAGAACGTGCAAATCGTGGCAGATGTGGAGAAGTTCGACGAAGAAACCCTCAAGCAAATCACCACCGGCGCATGCCTCTGCGTTGAAGGCACGCTCGTAGAGAGCCAAGGCGCGGGACAGAGCGTGGAGATACAGGCCACAGCCATCACCGTTTACGGCACCTGCGGCGCAGACTACCCCATGCAGAAGAAGGGACAGACCTTCGAATATATGCGCCAGCACGCCCACATGCGCCTGCGCACCAACACCTTCGGTGCCGTGATGCGCATCCGCCACAACATGGCAATGGCTATCCACCGCTATTTCCACGAGCACGGCTTCTACTACTTCAACACGCCCATCATCACCGCCAGCGACTGCGAAGGCGCAGGCCAGATGTTCCAGGTGACCACCAAGAACCTCTACGACCTCAAAAAGGACGAGGAGGGCAAGATTGACTATTCCGACGACTTCTTCGGCAAGACCACCTCGCTCACCGTGAGCGGACAGCTCGAAGGCGAGCTCGGCGCCACCGCCCTCGGCGCAATCTACACTTTCGGCCCCACGTTCCGCGCCGAAAACTCCAACACGCCGCGCCACCTCGCCGAGTTCTGGATGATTGAGCCGGAAGTAGCCTTCTACGACATCAACGACAATATGGACCTCGCCGAGGACTTCATCAAGTACTGCGTGCGCTGGGCACTCGACAACTGCGCCGACGACCTCGACTTCCTCAACAAGATGATCGACAAGACGCTGCTCGAACGCCTCCACTTCGTCGTCGAGCACGACTTCGTGCGCCTCACCTATACTGAGGGCATCGAAATCCTCGAAGCCGCCATCAAGAACGGCCGCAAATTTGAGTTCCCCGTATATTGGGGCTGCGACCTCGCCAGCGAGCACGAGCGCTACCTCGTGGAGGAGCACTTCAAGCGTCCCGTAATCCTCACGGACTATCCTAAGGAAATCAAGGCCTTCTACATGAAGCAGAACGCCGACGGCAAGACCGTCCGCGCCATGGACGTGCTCTTCCCGCAGATTGGCGAAATCATCGGCGGCTCGGAGCGCGAGGAGAGCTACGAGAAGCTCACGCAGCGCATCGAAGAGCTGCACATTCCGATGAAAGACATGTGGTGGTATCTCGACACGCGCCGCTTCGGCACGTGCCCGCACTCCGGTTTCGGCCTCGGTTTCGAGCGACTCATCCTCTTCGTCACCGGCATGCAGAATATCCGCGACGTCATTCCCTTCCCCCGCACACCGAAATCCGCAGAGTTTTAAGCATTCTGACTTATCCTATAAAAAGCAACTTCGGGGCTGTGTCCGCTTTGGAACACAGCCCCGAAGTTGCTTTTTTGTATTACCCAATGCTTATAAAAATGGCACAAGATAAATCGGAACCAGCGAAACGTCTGCGTCCTGCGCGAAATCTTTGGTGTAAACCAAATACTTTCTTAACACCCGCGATGAATAACGCTTGCAAAATTCGTCCAGCGATTTATGCGCCTTATACCCAGACGACTTTACTTCAATCGGGCAAATCTTATGTCCATGAGCAATGAGGAAATCTATCTCGTAATAATGCTTTTCGTCCTTCGGCCACGTGTGATAGAAAAGTTTATTCCCAGCAGCCACAAGCATCTGTGCCACAAAGTTTTCATAAACGTAACCGAGATTAGCAGAAAGTTTGTCCGATAGCAACTTTTCATAAATAACGTTTTCCGTAAAATCTTTATCCCAAAAAGCCAAAGTAACGAATAGACCGGTATCGCCAACAAACAACTTATACTTATTAAAATCAGAACTTAGCGACATGCCGACATTAGGGTCGCTCGTGTGATAGACCACATTTACGGTTTTGCTGTCTTCCAAATTCTTGAACATTTCCTCGATTTTCATTTCGTCTACTGCTCCAATGGCTGTATAAGGCACATATCGCGAAGCATTGCGGGTCAGCGCGGCAGGTATCGACATAAACATACGCGACACGCGGCCGGAGGGATCGATTTTAAGGAAATCATCGTCGTATAGTTTTATAATACGCCGCTTTGCCTCGTCAACCTTTTGGAAATTATTTGTGTCGATATAGGCATTTACCGCCTGCGGCATTCCGCCCACCAGCATATAGAGCCGCATATCCCTAAGTGCCGTCCGATGCGCCGTTTTGAGCGGAGACTTCATGTCCCAAAACTTGCGCAGCAAAGGCACGGAAACCGTGTCGCCCAAAGCCCAGCGAAATTCCTCGTAATCCATCGGATACATTTGCAGGCGGTCTTCTTCGCTCGGAATAGTAATAAACTCCGTGTTCTTCTTTATACTGATAAGCGAGCCTGTTTCTATATAATCGTACCTGCCGTCGGCAACCAGATATTTGATAGCTTGCCGAGCAGCCGGGCATTGTTGCACCTCATCGAAGATAATCACCGATTGGCGTTTAGAGAGCACGGTCTTATACAACTGTTGCAGTCGGAGGAATACAAAGTCAAGGTCCATCAAATCGTCGAACAGACTTTTTACCTCCTGACTTGCTTTATTGAAGTCTATCAGTATATACGACTTGTATTCATTCTTTGCAAATTGCTCAACGATTGTCGACTTTCCAACGCGCCGCGCCCCCTCGATGAGCAAGGCCGTCTGCCCGTTATTGGTACGCTTCCAATCTAAGATTTTGTCGTAAATTTTGCGCTTGAATATCCTCTCAGCCATTTGTCATGAATTAAAAAACAGTTATACCTTTCAATTTCAATCGTCTAACTACTGCAAAACTACAAAAATCCACATTCCCCCGAAATTTTTCATGGCAAAAATCCACATTCCCCCGAAATTTTTTAGGGCAAAATACCGTATTCCCCCGAAATGTTAGGGTTGAATTAGTGAAAATTCGTGCGACCGAACAGGTCGCCATTATCTAAACGCTTTGTTATTCGTGTAAATTCGTGAAATTCGTGGGGGAAAAAATAGTGGACTAAAACCCTTCATCAAAGAGGTACAAAATATCTGCCATAACGCTTGCAAATTCAATCATTATCGCTATATTTGCACCATAACGCTTTTATATGCAATCATTATGGAAGACATTTATACATACTCCGACCTACAAATTCAGAAGAAGATAGGGGCAAAAATTAAGGCCACACGGCTTAAGCAAAACATCACTCAGGACAGTTTGGCCGAAGCAGCCTCCATATCGCGTTCTTCTGTGCAAAAGGCAGAAAGCGGTGAAATAAAGTCATTTGATACCTTTCTTCGCATTTTAAGAATGCTTGGTTTACTTGACGAACTGCATCATCTTTGCAAAGAAGAAGAATTGAGTCCGAATGAATATTACGATTTGGTAAACTCTGCCAAAAGAAACTCGCGGCAGCGTGCTGCAGGTATCATAAGAAAAGATAAGGAGGTTTCAGAATGGTAGATGTAGCTAAAGTCAAAATGTTCGGCATGAATGTCGGATCATTCAGCTGGGACTATGCCTACAATCCAAACGGAGCTTGGACCAATACGCATCAAATGTCAATAAACGGGAAATATGACAATATTACGAGGCAAGATCTCCTCGCCTGCGCTTCGACCAACAATATTAAGAATGCCTCCGATATAATCAATCAAGTCTGCCAGGCAGTCTCAGAATGGCCGAGGATTGCCAAGACTTGCGACGTTCCCCAAGAAATGATAGATGCAAGATTTCAATACATGCTATTAGACATCTAACCTCTTGATAAATCATCAAGACGCGCCATATAACAAAACGAGGGAGTGCCCGCCTGGGCACTCCCTCGCATATTTTATATGTAAAGCGAATCTGCCTTAGTCCCAAATACTTGTTTTGGGTTCGTTGCCCCAAATGTCAATTACTGTGCCTATAAGTGCGCTTATTTCACCAGCACGCGCTTCCCGTCCATGATATACACGCCTCGGGGCAGCGGGCCGGAGGAAGAGAGGCGGATGCCGGAGAGGGTGTAGACTTCGCGCTGCGAAGACGAACCATCAAGGCGCACGGCAGCGATAGAGGTAGCCTTCATAGCGCCATAGATATTGATATCGTGCGCCGGCATCGTGGCAGGCACGTCCAGCCAGCCCTGAAACACATATGCATCATTACTCTTCACCTCGGGCGGCGTGATGGTAGCGCCGTAAGCCACATCCTGCGTGGCATAAAGCTCGCGGTCAAGATAATAGAACGCCTTATACGTGTTAAGCGTGAAGACAGCATTCACCGTAACATCCCTGGCAGGCATTGTTTCAGGCAGATTATCCCAACCCGTAAACGTATATCCCTCCTTCTCGGGCTGTTCGGGCAACGTGATAGCATCACCCTCACACAAAGAATACTCAGCATAAGTCTCACCGTCTACAACGAAAGTCAAAGTGTGTTGCTGGGCAGCCTCAGAGGCGACAAGCGTGGCGGCTGCATCAGACGCAGGAACCCCGATGCCCGTGCGCAGGGAGAGGAGAATGCCCGTAAGCGGCACGTTGTAAGAACCAACCGACAAAGGTTCGGCGGCATTCAGAATAAGCGAGAAAATCACGCCCTCATTGCCCGCAATCGCCTGATTCGTGGCCGAGAAACCGGCGATGCGCAGCGTACCGTCGGCCAGAGTATTAGCCATCAGCGTGTGGCCAAGCGTGCGGTCGCCGGGGCGCAGTGTGCCTTCTGCCAATGCCACGCCGTTGGGCAAGGCAATGTCCATTTGAAAGGCCGTGAGATTCGTAGTGCCGGGATTAAGGAGCGCCACGTTCAGTTCCCAGTTACGTCCGGCGCGGGTTTCAGTTATGGTGGCCTGCACCGTGCAATCGTTCTCATCGGCAGCCTGTGCGGCAGGCGCGGTGAAGCAGGCGGCGGAAAGGATAGACAATATTATATATATATATCGTTTCATGGGGTTATTGTTTCTAATAAACGAGTTTGTTAGTAGACGAGTAGACAAGTAAACAAGTAGACGAGTTTTTTCATTATTACTCACTTCATTTTACCAAAATCTTCTTATTATTCACAATGTACAGGCCGGAAGGCAGAGCGATGCGCTGCTTGCCGCCCGCAAGGTTAACAGAGCGGAAGAGGCGGCCGTCGGCGGTGTACACCTTCACGCTACCCTGCGCGGGCACATCGAGGTAGAGGGCATCGCCGCCCGTAGCATCTATGTCCTTAACCGCGTCAATGCCAGTTGTTGCATCCATATCGAAAGTTGCGGAGCGCGGCATGAGGCGCAACTCCTCGCCAGCAGCATTCACAAGCGTGGCATCATCGATACTGAGCACACGGTGTTCGGCAGCCACGAAGCCCTCAGCCGTCACGTAGAGGTCGAGCACTGCCTCACCGGCAGGCAGCACCTCATTGGCTGCACCATACACAGCCACGCGGTAACGCCCTTCGCCAAGATCGGCTATGCGGTAGGCGCGTCCCTGCCAGCCATCGGGCAGCGAGAGGTCCTGGAGCGCAATGCCTTCGGGAAGCAGCACATCAAACTGAACGGCAGCATAACCCATTTCGCTATCAATACAGAACTTGACAGGCACGCGCGACACGCCCCCTATCCTTGCAGCGAACGCCTGCGGACGCACAGTTGCCGCAGAGTGCGGCAGGAGCTGCATGCGCTGAGTATTGGCAGGCTGCTGCATGACAAGAGCAACGATATGCACGGCATCGTTCACCGTGATTTCCTTGTTCTCATCAGCATCTGCCTGATTGAAATCAAAGGTTTCGTTTTCAATTCCGAGGATATTGTTCATCACGCACACCACGTCGGCAATGCTAATAGCGCCGTCGAGGTTCACATCGCCGTGCTCGATGGCAGGCTCCTGCGTGAGATCGTAAGTCTGAAGGTTGCGGTAAATATAATCGGCATGCTGCTGCAACCACGTTTTGCAATTAGAAACAAACGTATCGTACTTGCTGCCGTCGCCCCATTTCGTGGCATTATGCACAAAAGAAGAATTAGCGAAAGCATAGTAGTCGTCCACATATTCCAAAAGCTCATCAAAGTCGTTTTCAAGGAACTTTGTCCAGAGGGCATACGTGGCACGTTTCACTTTATCGCTGTTATAGAATAGATTCGTGAAGAAGGGACGCCCTTTGTCGTCATAAGCCGTAAAGAAATTCTGTTCGGCATTACGCTGACAATAGGCTGTAGTGCCTTCATAGCCAAAGCCCCAGTCGAAATCCCATGCCGGACCAAAGACGTACTTGCTGTGAAGCGAAAGGAGATCTTCTTTATAGAGGTACACGCTCTTGGGGTGCAGGAGCTCGAGGTTTTGCGAAAGCATATTCACGAGCATATAGCGGGCAAACATCTCGCAGTCCATATCTTCCTCATACTCAGCCCCGCCGCTGTAAATCTTTTGCGTGAAAGCATTGAAATCGTTTTCGATAAGCTGCTGTTGCGCGTTGTCGGTATAGGTAGAAAGGTCCGGTTCCTTGATGTTTACAGGCAGTTGGAAATAACTATCGCGGAACTTATACGCCTCATCAAAATATTGGTCCAGTTCGAGGAGGGTGGCGTTGGTCTCGTCGTCGAGCGAAACGCTGTTGTTGGCAAAGCCCACGTGCTGCGTAAAATTATAGCTGCCGCGATACTCGCCGTTGATGTAGAGTTCCACGGGCACAATGTCATTCGCCCCCGCCGAAGCCACGGCCTTGGCGATGCGCTGCGCCACGGCGTTGGTCATCATCGAGCCGGTGAGTTTGTTGGCAAGCAGCACCCAACTCTTGCCGGCAGTCATGCCGAAAGGCTTTTTCTTCGAAGCGAATTTCAGTCGGTAGGGGTTCTTGGCATAGGGGTTGCCCGACCAGCTGGTGTTGCCTCGGCCTTTCACCTGCACCGAGTCGGTCATCGAAGGCCACACGCCCGCGCCGTCAATAATGATTTCAGCATTGAGATAATAGTCCTTGCTCGAAATCATCTGCCCATTCTCAATATTCAGGTCAATGCGCGGCACAGAGGTAGCCTTATCCGTCAGCCAGTCCACGCTCACCGTAACATCGCGCCCGTAGGGTTGCCACGTGTATTCGTAGACGGCAGGGCTAATGAGCGTCGGCTCATCGCCACCCTTGACAGCCGTCACCTTGTAGAGCGAAAACGACGACATGGCAAGATAATTCTTATAACTCGCCGAAGTCATCACGAACCGCAGATGCCGATAAGCTTTGCCGAGGTCGATGGTCTTCGAGGTAAACGACAGGCCAATGCCGTAAGGCAGTCCGTCAGCCTGCGTGAGCGACTGCACATCCACCCACTTCGCACCATCGGCAGAAGCCTGCACCGTAAACCCCATAGGATAGCGGGCGGCATCATAGCGCGTTTCATATCCGAAACGAATCAACTGCACATCTTCTTTCAAATCCACCTGCAAATAAGGATTCTGGTCAAGCGGCAACTTTTCGTATTCACCCGTGCCCCAAGTAGAATGGAAGAATGTGCTGGGGTTGTTGTCCAGCAGCATCGCCAGCCCCTCTTTATCCTCATAGTTCGACGGAGCGTTAGTAGAAAGCATATCCACGGTAAGCGGAATAGCCGTCGCCTCCTCCGTGTCGGCAGACGGTTCGCTCCACACCTCGTCCTGAACCAGCCTATGCTTCATGATGCGCCAGCCATCACGGGCAATCGTGTAGACCACATCGCCGTCAAAACGCAGGCGCGACACCTTGCTCACCTGCTCTGCACCATCCACATACACCTTCGCACCCTGCTCGCTCAGCTGGAAAGAAGGCGTGAGGCGCTTGCCGATTGCACCCACGCTGGCCGTAATGCGGTCGCCGTCGATACTGGCAATCACGTCGGTGAACACCTGTGCATTATACTTATTATTAAACTTGAAGGAGGTGAACACGGGCAAATCAGCCAGCGAAGGCCCAGCCGTGCGCACAGAGTCCAGTTCGCTCTCGTTGTAATAAACCACCGAGTCATTGTTGAGCGTGACGCAAAGCCGCCCATCCAAGGAAGCGTGCCCTTTAAGCAAAGCGGCTGGGAACACATCGGCGGTTCCGTTCTTAGAGTAGACAAACAGCGAGTCGCCCGTCTGCGCTTCCTGCGCCGTGCCGCTTACCGCCACGGCACAGAAAACCGACAAAAAAGAAGTACGTAAAAAGTTTTTCATAGTCATATAAAAGGAAAGGGCTTAGAAACAAGCACCTATGCAATGCAAAATTACGTCTTTTTTATATGTCACAGCAAAAAAACAATCATTTTTCCCGTAAGATAATTGCAGTTTTAGAAATAATCGCTACCTTTGCACGCGATTATCAAATCAACCCCATTGGAGAGGTGCTCGAGTGGTTGAAGAGGCACGCCTGGAAAGCGTGTAGCCGGCAAAACCGGCTCGCAGGTTCGAATCCTGTTCTCTCCGCACAAAAAAAGTCCTGCAATTTGCAGGACTTTTTTTGTGCGGTTTATTCTAACAATAGTTCTTAAAAGTGCGATTTCTCGCCAAGCCAAAGCGAATAAATTCTCTTTGGTCTTTTGGCTTAACGAAATCGTTCGTTTTCAACAGACGATTTCTCGCCATGGCAGAGTATTCAAGCAAGCTTGAACTCTGCTCATTTGGCTTAACGAAAACGTTCTTAACAGTGCGATTTCTCGCCAAGCCAAAGCGAATAAATTCTCTTTGGTCTGTTCTTCTGTATAGTGTTTGCCAAATGGTATTCTTTCTGTCATATGCATATAAAAAAACGACCCGCACATTTGAGCTTCAAGAAATCTCTTCCTCCTTCGCACCTCGGCAATGTTCAAACAAGTTTGACATTGCTCTCGGTTTGTCGTCGGTTGAGCATCGTTGAGAGGCTTGGCGGGTTCTGGTGCTGCAAAGGTAAGGCATTTATTTGGATTGTGCAGGGATTTTGAGGGAAAAGTGCGGAAATGGAGGTGGTTTTTACCGGATGTTGGGTTTCTCCCTGTTGTTTTTGCGCGGTAAAGGTACAATTTTGTTCATATAAATGCACCTTTTCTTGACATTTTCGGCTGCGCTCGGCATAGCCCGAACAAGTTCGGCTCTGCTCTCGCTTGCGCGAAAATTCGTGAGATTAGTGCGACCGATCAGGTCGCCATTTTAC
>ERZ809074.1842-NODE-1842-length-25668-cov-4.435911_pt1 | contig 25668 bp, 30 predicted proteins | sample MGYA00520795_ERZ809074 | MGnify/ENA primary metagenome ERZ809074 (study PRJEB31570, sample SAMEA3212989) | Homo sapiens | biome: human-gut; feature: human gut; material: fecal | place: Sweden | collected 2011 ...
AGTTGTCGGCGTTATATAACCCAATATGTGTGCTATTTCATAATTTGATAAACTAGTATTTGTCATACCGTGCTTATACGCAATATCATGGAGTCTTTTACGTCTCATGCATCCGCATGAAGAATAATAGCCCCTTCTCAGCAAAGTACCGTCTGCCACAATTTTCTTTCCGCAATCGCATTTGCAAACCCAAGCAGCATGTCCTCTACCATATAGCCCGTGTGATGCACGGCGTAAAACAATTAAATGGCCTATTCGTTTCCCGGTCATGTCAATCAATCTGCCCATATCATTTGTCGCCTGCCATCTGCTCTGCAATCCACGCTTCGAGATTCGCGGCCAGCTTGTTGAATTCGCCGGTCGAGAGGTCGCGGCTATTCGTCTTGCCGAACTTCACGCCGCAGAGCGCAGAGACTTCTTCGCCCGAAGCACCGACGCGCTGCATCTCTTTCGTGAGAGAGTGCATAGCCTTGCTTCTAAGCTCGTCGTTTGCCGAGCCCTTATAAGTATATGCATTTCGCGTTGAACGCGCTCCTGCGGCGTTCTGGCGCGTCTGAGCGGCAATCTCGTCCTGTACCTCCCGCGAGTCAACATCCTTCTCGTTGTCGAGAAGGAAAAGACCTTCAAGTGCACGCTTTCGTGCGTAAGTAGATGCCGTGCCAGTAATCTGTGGCGGTGCCATAGATGCCAGCTTGTCCGGCTCTACTGCCGTCCCCTTTGCCTCGATGACATCGCCCGTTGCAATGTCAATGAGGCGTGCCGTCGATTCGACGTAATAGCGATTGCCGATCGAGACAGCTTGGTCGGACAAGATGCAGATGACGCCATTCTCTTGAAGTAGTGGCTTGGCTGCCTGCATGATGCCGTCAGCCGTGCGGTATTCGTAGCCGTAGCCCTTCTTGTCTTTAGGTGCCTTGATGCCTTGCTGGATGGAGAGCAGGGCGGCATAGATTGTCTTTGCTTCACTCATGTCGCCCACCCCTTACTTGATCTGGATGTTCTGCTTCTCGACGATGGTCACGCCGTCGATGACAGCGCCACCCTTGACAGCTTTTTTCAATCCGACTTTGTCGACCTTCGGCGGCTGTGGCGCAAGAAACTCGTCCGGCACGGCGTTGAGATCAGCAATCTCGACAACCTCGCTCTTGCGGTACGAGACCGTGAACTCTGGCTCTTTCATCTTCTCGCCGCCAAGCTCGCGTGCCAGCGTTACTTTTGCCCACTCGACCGTAGCCTTTGCGGCCTTCTTGCGGGCAGCAAACTTCTTCTCCTGCTCCTCATACGCTTTCGCATCCGCCGCCGCGTTGAGTGCGACGAACGCTATGTTCCTTAACTTATCGTGCTTATTCATCTGCAAGGTTTCCAGTTTTTCAGGAGCGATGATCTCGCCCGTCTCCATGTCGATGCAATCGAGGATTTCCTGATTGATATCGTAAAGTTTCATGGTATTTTCTCCTTCTCAGTACAACAGTTTCTCGTAATTCGCGAGGCGGAAGTTGGACTTTACCGCCCGCGCTGTGGTATCATGTTCTATGGAAATGGTTACGCGCTTCGGAGCTTCTTGCTTGGTCGGCTGACGCCTCGTGCCGCGCATCCATCTCCCTTCTTCTGCTGTACTCATGTCGTTGCAAGTGCAATCTGTGTACGGGCAGTTGAAGCAATCTCGCGGGCTTTTCATCCCGCAGGATAAAACCCTCATACAATCATCTCCTTACGCCGTCCGGTCTCGGGCGGCTTTTTCGTGTCTCTCGCGCTCTTCTGTTAGCGTCTCGAATCCAGTGCTATGAACAGCCTCGATATATGCTGCGTCCTGCGTGTCACGCTCATGCACGGCTTTGTCGTAGGCTGACTTGATATCAGGTGGAAGATCGCGTGCATCGAGCACATCGAAGATATCGAGAATGTCCATCGAGCGGAACGGGTTGTACCGCAGCACTATTTCGCGAGAGAACGCGCATCCGCTCGCGTCGATGAAATACGGGACTTCATCGAACACGCCGATGCACTTAGCGCCCTTGTACTCTTCGAGGGACTTGATACTCTTTTCGTCCATGCTTCTCACCTCCTCACGGTCTAGGGTCGATGGCGCCGATCATGACGCCAAAGAACTGAGCAAGCAGGACGGCTGTGCCAATGCCCATGAAGGCCATGAGCACGACCTCACCGAATTTCTCGAAGTAGCCTTTCAGCTTCTTTGCCCACGGCTTGAGCTGGCGGCGACGAACTTTACGCGACTCCATGTTTTTTCCCTCCTCTGTACGTTTCCATTCCATCGATGTACGCGATTATATCGCGGCGGCGATACATTCGCGTTCTGCCGTAGAGCACGAAGGGAATCTCCCCCGCATCTACGAGACGGAGAACGGACGGCGGCGACAACGACAACATCGTCGCAACGTCTTTGAGCTTCAGCAGCTCCGGTTGGATTGCCGCCTGTGCGACGGCCTCAGCGAGAAGTTGTTTCAAGTGCTCTTCTGTCATACTCTCTGCCTTCATCGCTTATCACCACCTTTGTCATTCTCTTCGAGCCAATCTTCGAGCCACTCCATGACGCTGCGCAGCACAGCCATCGGTTCTGCGCCAGTCTGTCTAGCTACCAGCAGGACCGCACCGCCAATGACTGCTATCTGCTTCTTGCGCCAGTGCGCTGTGAGCCGTGCCGCTGCGCGGACAGCCCGGATGACTGCATCATCGCTCATCCTGTTTCGCCTCCTTCACTCTATGCTTGATCCTGCTGGCGACGTGACGGAGCACTTCTTCCGGCTCATCGCCCATGATCTCGGCCTCGCGAACGATGGCTTCTGCCACCATGGTAATGACTGCGCTAGGCGATGCGTTCGTGTTGACGATGAAGTGCTTCGCATAGCGCTCACCATGCTCTACTGGAGCTGCAGCAACGAAGTACTCATGGTACTTCTTGCCCGCCAACGTCTTAAGAATTGCCGCTGCTTCATGGACGGATTTCTCGGTGTCTTCGTATCTTTTCATGATGATCACCTCAGTCATGCTTCAAGATCGAGTCGATTGCGCTATGAGCGCGTGCGTCGTTCAACAGCTTGTCGGCTACCATCAACGCATCGTCAAGAAGACCAACGCGTTCGAAATACTCCGGCAGTGTCACACGCTTCTTCTTCTGAATGTTGTGCTTCTCTTTGTAGTTCGTGATTGAGAGGTTGACGTTCGTGTGGAATGCCGTGTTGTAAGCGTGAGTGAAGTTCCGCCAACCCTCGTCGAACCTCAGCCCTGCCTTGCGAGTAAAAGCACAAACCATTGAATTGAGCTTCTGGCGCTTGTCCTCGTCCGTCCCGACACCGTTGAACGTGTCCATGCGGCTGTGGAGGATCTTGAGATTCTCTTCACTCTGCTCCTGACGCATTTCAAGGCGTGCCGTGCGGCGCTCCTGCTTGACCAGCTCTTCTGCCATGCCGGACAGAATCTCAGCTGCCGTCATCTTCTTCTGCGGCGAGTTGAAGTAGTTCTCTTCAAGGTTGTCGTACATCTCCCACGCCTTCTCCGTGCCGAGCATCTTGCAGTGACGCGATGCGCCGCGGCGGGTCCAAAGGTAGAGGATTGAGGTGAATTTGAGGGTGGTCGAAATTTTCGACTCTCCTAACGACTCCTTGAAATCTCTAAGCGCATCGCCCATGAGTTTGAAGAAGTGCTTGCCTTCCTTGAAGTGATCTTTGTTGTTGTTGAAGTTCTGCTTGATTTGCTGTGGCTCACATTCGTAAGCCTGTGCCAGCTGCTCCGTCGTGAGCACGCGGACACCGTTGTAGTCTACTGGATACATGTCTCATTCCTCCTTTGTAGATTTTGCATCTACATCATGCGCAAAAAAAATCTTGTCTCTCTGCTCGTTGCTGAGATGAAGCGCCTGCTTCAGCGCTGCAATCTCGCTAGCCTTGAACTCTGTCCGATTATGAATCTTATTAAACAGAGACATCATAGAAATCCCAAGGACCTTAGCGATCTTTGGACGGTTGAGTCCTGCTTTCTTGATTGCATAATCAAGCTCCAGTGCATCTGTCACGGTATCACCTCGCTTTCGTTTTTGTAGACTCATCATCTACAATCATTACTATATCACCTTGTAGATTTATTGTCAACATATTTTTTTAGGCTTTGTAAAAAAATATTGATTTTGAGTCAACAAAACTGTATCATATAGATATAATAGTAAGAAAAGACGAAAGGAGTTGCTACCATGCTAGAACTGTATCGCAACATCAAACGAATCAGGGAAGAAAAAGGAATGTCTCAGGATGAGTTGGCCAGACTGGTAGGCTTCAAGTCACGCAGTTCTATTAATAAGATAGAGATGGGAGTCAACGACATTACACAGTCCAAACTGATAGCTATTGCAAATGCTCTGCATGTGTCTCCGGGTGAACTGATGGGTGAAGACAAGGAAGTGGCTACACCTACTGATCTATCCTCTCGCCTGCCCAACATGGTCTCCATCGACGCACGCACCTTTCGCGTGCCTATCGTCGGGCGCGTTGCGGCTGGCAGGCCGATTGTAGCAGACGAGGAAATTGTCGGCTATGAGTACATCGACAGCAAGTATTCCAAGGACGGCCACGAATACTTCGGCCTGCGCATCGTCGGCAAGTCAATGGAGCCAACCATCATGGACGGCGATATCGTCATCGTGCGCCGCCAGAACTACGTTGAGAATGGTGAGATAGCCATTGTACTGATAGATGGCGAGGAAGCGACGGCAAAGGAAGTCAAGGAAAGCGCGGACGGTATCACGCTGATAGGGCACAACACCGCCGTGTACACGCCGCACTTCTACAGCGCACAAGAAGTGAAGAACCTGCCCGTGCAGATCATTGGACGTGTAGTTCAATCTATTAGAAAATTCTGATTGTAGAAGGACTGCTGTATGGAAGTGTTTTTAGGTTTGCTTGCGACATTGTTTGCTATATCATTCTTTTCTAAAAAATCAGAGCTGGATGATTATATAAAACAGAATGGTAGACTAAACGAAATAAGGTCTAGGCTGGAATACAAACGTAAATCCATTGAAGAGTTGGCGAAGAAAGAACAGGAGAAAATTGAGATTGCTCGGAACGGCTTAGAATACGAGCGCACCAAAATGAACGATGTTCGATTTAAACTTTTGCACGATGAAAAAATAATCCAGACAAATATGGAGATGGCCGAAAAGAAGAGAAAACTAATTGAAGAGTTTCTTGCATTAAAGATAAAAGACTACCCTATCGTATCTTCTATTCTTGCGGATTACATGACAGCGTTTGATGATTTACGAGCGAAACAACTTGAAAGAAAAAAGAGGCCAGCAATCAAGGCTAGTGAAGAATTAAAGAGGATAAAGGCTGAAAAACGAGAATTGATTTCTCAAAACAAGGCCATGAAATGGGAGCTAGAATATCTAAAAAGCATCTTCCCTATCATTGATGAAATTGAAGATGATCCTGTAGCAGAGCAAGCAAGTTATGTCAACCCTGACTACCAACACGAAGATAAAGCTGGCTTCTGGCTGACTCCGCAAGAGTATGCTGCACTCCCTACAAGCGAGAAGTATCAACGTGCCCTTGACCGTTACATGCGCCGCAAAAAATCAAATCGAGAGATAGGATTAGAATATGAGCGCTATATAGGATACTTGTATGAGCAAGATGGTTATAGCGTCACCTATCACGGCATAGAACATGGGCTTGAAGATTTAGGCCGTGATTTGATTTGTGAAAAGAATGGATGCGTGGATATCGTTCAATGTAAGTGCTGGTCAAAAAAGAAGCAGATTCACGAAAATCACATCAATCAGCTCTATGGAACGACTGTAATGTATAAGATACAAATGGGAAATACATCTGAGCCTGAATCAGACGAAGATATCTTGTTCCGCAACATGGGGAGAATCGTTACGCCTGTATTCGTCTCAACAACTAATTTGTCAGACAAGGCATTGGAGTTTGCAAAATATCTAGGGATAGTTGTGAAGATTATTCCTTTAGCTCCATATCCTATTATCAAGTGCAATATCAACCAACGTACAGGAGAAAGAATATATCACCTGCCATTCGATCAGCAATATGATAGGTGTATCATCGACCCTAAAACTGGTGAATTTTACGCTAAGACAGTCGCAGAAGCTGAGGCAAATGGGTTTAGGCGAGCTATGCGTTGGCATGGAAACAAAGATTGAGGTGAATAACATGAAGAACGAACACGTCATTATAGCCGCCCTCGCCATCGCTCTGGCAGGCACAGGCTACTACGCTTACACACAGCACCAGCAGGTGCAGGCTTTGCATGAACAAGTAGACAGCAATGATAACCAAGTGTACCAGTCACAGAAAAAGATTATGGACTTGCTGGCAACAGTACAAGACTTGAAGAACGAGAACGCTGACCTACAAGATCGAGTAGACAGCCAGCCCGCGCCAGCGGCAGCACAGAGCGGTGTCAGTATAAGCGATATCATGCGGCAGATGGATGAGGACGACCTGACGCCAAAAGGGAGAGACTACCTAGACAACATACGAAGTGAGAAGGTATGGAAAAAGGTCAAAGAGATGATAAGAGAAAACGCTGGTACTATGTCGATGGACATCGTAAAGAATATAGCGGTAAAGGTAGCCGAAGAAATTATTTTCCCCTCGTAGTCTCATCAGGGATGCATGGATAGATTTCTTCACTGACAGAATCCTTGTTTACCTGCACATAGGTACTGATATTATCAAGTATCTCGTCCATGATATCCTTGAGCCGATAATACTTGACGTTGTGTTTTCGGATTGCATCGAGGATATCACGTTGCAGTAAATCTTCTTCACGGTCAGCAAGGATTCTCCTCACCTTTTCTTCATCCGTTATGTGTTCCACAATCATAATTACACCTCCAAATCGAACAATTTATTGACGTCAACAAAACGATAAAGAGCAGGCAGCTCTCCTCAGGCTCCTGCTCCGTTGTCGCATTGGCCGTGACCGCCCCCGCTCTCAATTCTCTCGTCACCGTGGTATGTGGGGCGAGATGGCGTGAGCAGGTACGCCAACAGAATTTCAGCTTTCGCTTTACACATATATTATACCACACACTCGCGCAGAAAGTCGCGGAGAAAGGAAAAAAAATGGCGACGATACGCACCCGCAAACGCGGAAAGACTTGGTCGTACTCGTTTGAGATTGGCAAAAATCCGGAGACCGGGCGCCGCAAGATGAAAGAGAAAGGCGGCTTTGCCACGCAGGATGAAGCATATGACGCAGGCGTTGAAGCATATGCCGACTGGAAGCATGGAAACATCGGGATCACAAGTAGTAAAGTATTACTTGATGACTTTTTTAAGAGTTGGCTGGAAAACATCGTGAAGCCAAATGTGAAGCGCGGGACATATCTGCAATACGCTAGCCGTTACCGCTCGTGCATCAAGCCGCGCATGGCAGGCATATACTTGCAGAATGTCAAGCCGCGTGACATAGACACGCTAGTACGCAGTCTGGCCGCAGATGGTAAGAGTCGTGAGACGATAGCTGGAACACTTTCAATCTTGAAGAGTATGTTTCGCTATGCTGTGTATCCCGCTGAGATGATTGCAACGAACCCCGCTGCTTGTATCTCTATTCCGCGTTCCGCGCCGAAATCTGTACTACAGAGACGCATTATCTCGCCTGAAGAGTTTACGCAGATCGTGAAGTTTTTGAATGAGAAAGAGCGCACAAAATACCTGCTGACGCCGATCATGCTTGGATACTATGCAGGGCTGAGAATCGGCGAAGCACTTGGCCTATGTTGGACGGATATAGACTTTGAGAAGAAGAAGATACACGTCGTCCGGCAGCTCCGCCCCGGAAGATTACGGAGCGAGAGTTTCTTTGCACCGCCAAAGACCGCAACGAGCACGCGCACCATATGCGTGAGTGACAAGCTACTAACATATCTGCGAGACTGGCGCAAGGAACAGGCTGCCGAAAGGCTGAGACTCGGCGCAGCGTATCAGGTAGCATATGCGCAAGGGAACGAGAAAACACTGCTCGTCCTGCCTGCCGCTGACCATCCGAAGAACGTGCATGAAATGCCCATTGTCTGTACCTGCAAGTTCGGTTTGCCTATCACACGCGAGAAGATCATGTACAGCCTGCACAAAGTTGACCTGAATTTCCACAGCTTGAGACACACGCACGCGACGAGACTGATAGAAGCCGGAGCGAAGCCAGTTGACGTAGCTGCCCGCCTTGGCCATGCTGATGTATCCATCACGGAAAACCTCTACTCGCACGACACGGAAAAGATGGCCCGTGAGACGGCCGAACTTGTAGACAAAGTGATGTAGACAATGCGTTTTGTAGACAAATTGTAGGCAAATCAAGAAGAGGAAAAGCTAGAGCCGTTTATATATAAAGGTTCTAGCTTTATTTATGATAAACAGATTCATTCTACCATACTTTGCCGCTTTCGTGAACCTTTATGGTATAATTAACTGACGTGTATCAAACATCTGTAGAGAAAGGATGGACATCTCTTTGGAACGATATCGAAAGCGCCGCGCTCTCCTGATTCTCATGCTCGTGCCGCTCCTCGCGCTCGGTCTCTGGAATCTGCGGGCCCTGCGCCATCCGGCCGGCACGCCTGTCTCGCCGCAGGAAACGACGGCGCATCATGTCATCCTCGTGCCGCTCGACGGCCGCCCGCCATGCCGCCAGTTCGTCATCGACGCGGGCCGCATCGGCGGCACGGAGGTCGTGACGCCGCCACACGAGCTGCAGGACTACTACTCGCAGCCTGGCGACACGAAGGCCATGCGCCGCTGGCTGCTCGAGGAAGTGGCCAAGGGAACGACCGACGCCGTCTTCCTCTCCGTCGACCAGCTGCTCTACGGCGGCCTGCTGACGGCCCGCGAGAAGCAGGCCACATCTGCAGAGGTCGAGGAGTTCCTCGCCTTCCTGCGCGAGCTCCACGAAGCCAATCCCGCCGTGCCCATCTACGCCTTCAGCATCCTGCCGCGACTGACGCCGCAGGACACGATCGACGGCTACGACGAGAGGCGCGACATCATGGCCTACTCGCGCCTCGCCGGCCGACAGGCTGCAGGGCTGCCCGTCGACGAAACGAAACTCGCCGCCCTCAAGGCGAAGATCCCGCCCGCAAGCCTGGAGCGCTACCTCGCACACTTCCGGGAGAACGCCACACTCAACGAACGGCTCATCGACCTCACGCACGAGGGCACGCTGACGCGCCTCGTGCTCGGTCAGGACGACGGCGAGGAGTACGGCATCCCAAACATCGAGAAGTATGCGCTCCTGGACTACATCAAGAGCCTCGGCCTCTCTGACCGCCAGGTCTTCCTGACGCACGGCGCCGATGAGATTGCCCTGTCGCTGCTCGCCGCCTGGCACAACGAGCAGACTGGTTATGCGCCGAAGATCTTCGTCGCCTACAACGACCCCGGCGCGCGCGACCGCGTCATGCCCTACATGGCCGTCTCGACGGGCGTCTGCACCGAGGAGAAGATACGCCTGACGGGCGGCTCACTCGCCGCCTCGCCGGAAGAGGCCGACTTCACGCTGCTCGTCTCGACGAACGACACCGACAAGGACACGCTCTGGAGCCGCGGTGCCTGCGTGCGCCTGCTCGAAGACAACCTCGCCAAGGGGCAGCCGACGGCACTCGTCGACCTCAGCAAGCACTTCAACGCCGATGAGACAGTCCTGCCACAGCTCATCGCGGCCGCCTTCCCTGTCAACCATCTGCTCGCCTACGCAGGCTGGAACACGACGAGCAACGCCCTCGGCACGGCGATTGCCCAGGCCTGCCTCTACCGTTCCTCGCTGGAAACAGTGAGCGGCGAGGATGAAGCCATCGGCCTCGCCGCCGCGCAGGTCCGCTTCCTCGAGAACCGCATCCTCGAGGATTACTTCTACCTCAAGGAAGATATCGACACCATCAACGGCACGCTCAAGAAGGCCGGCTACACCAACACAGCCGACCTCGACCTCGACCACAACTACCGCTGGGCCAACCTCATGCTGCGCACCTCGATGACGCGCCACCTGCTCGTCTACAAGAACACGGCCGCCTTCCGCGCGCCCTTCCCCGTCGCTGCGCCCTCGGGCACCATCTATCTGCAGCTCCACGACATGCAGGCCGACATGAGCTTCCCGTGGCCGCGCACCTTCGAGATCTACCTCGAGACGACACCATTCATGAGCCGCGTCTCATGACAAAAAGAGCGAGATATCACCTCGCTCTTTTTTGTTGCAGTACCCTTATATTCCATTCAGGATTCAGATATAGATCTCACAGTCGTCCTCGACCTTCTTGCATGCCGTGCGCACGCGCGGCATGACTTCTTTTGGATCGGCATCCGGCTCAAATTCGACCTTCATCTCCTGCATCATAAAGTTGATGGCAGCATGACGGATGCCCGGCACCTTGTTTGCCGCCTGCTCCATGAGGTTCGCACAGTTGGCGCAGTCCACTTCGATGCGGTAGGAATGATGCGGCACAGATCCTGCCTCCTTCACGGGCTCACTCTCTGCAGCAGCCTGGGGAACGGGAATCGTCTCGACAGCCGCGCCCGACGGCAGTACCTCTTCGCGGACAGCGGCCGCGGAGGGAGTCTCTGGCAGCTGGCCGCTCGCAAAGAGCGCCCGCATGGCATTGAGAACGGCCAGCACCATGACGCCGACATCGGCGAAGATGGCCGCCCACATATTGGCGAGGCCGACGGCGCCGAGCACGAGCACGACAGCCTTGACGCCGATTGAGAAGACGATGTTCTCGCGAACGATGCGCATCGTCTTGCGCGCGATGCGCTGTGCCACCGCGATCTTGAGTGGATCGTCGTCCATCAGCACGACATCGGCAGCTTCGATGGCTGCATCAGAGCCCATCGCGCCCATCGCGATGCCGACGTCGGCACGCGAGAGCACGGGTGCATCGTTGATGCCGTCGCCGACGAAGGCCAGCTTGCCGCCCTGCTCCTGCCGCAGCAGCGCTTCAACCTTCGCGACCTTGTCCTGCGGCAGCAGCTCACTGTAGACTTCATCGAGAGAGAGCTCCGCCGCGACCTGGTCGGCGACAGATTTCGCATCGCCCGTCAGCATGACCGTGCGCCGGATGCCGTTCTTGTGCAGCGCGTCAATGGCTGCAGCCGCATTCGCCTTGATGACATCCGAGATGACGATGTGGCCCGCGTAGACGCCATCGATGGATACGTGGATGATTGTGCCCTTCCTCTCGCAAGGATGCCAGGCCGCACCGATGGACTCCATCATCTTCGCATTGCCGACGCAGATACTATGGCCGTTGACCGTGGCGCGCACGCCGTGGCCGGCGACCTCCTCGACCGCCTTGACACGGCAGTCGTCCGCCTCATGCGCGTACGCCGCGCGCAGCGAGACGGCGATCGGGTGCGTCGAGTAGCGCTCGACATGTGACGCGAGGTGCAAGAGCTCTTCTGGCTCGATCGTCTCGGGGTGGATGGCCGTGACCTCGAACACGCCCTTCGTCAGCGTGCCCGTCTTGTCAAAGACGACTGTGTCAACAGAGGCGAGCGTCTCCATGTAGTTGGAGCCCTTGATGAGCACGCCGGCGCGACTCGCCCCGCCGATGCCGGCGAAAAACGAGAGAGGGATGCTGATGACGAGCGCGCACGGGCAGCTGATGACGAGGAAGACAAGCGCCCTGTAGGCCCACGTCCCCCAAGCAGGCTCCATGCCGCCGAGGAGGGCGACAGTCGGCGGCACGACGGCCAGCACGGCAGCAGCGCCGACGACAATCGGCGTGTAGATGCGCGCGAATTTCGCGATGAAGTGCTCCGACTTCGACTTGCGGGAGCTCGCCTCCTCGACGAGCTGCAGGATGCGCGAGACAGTCGACTCCGCGAAGCGCTTCGTCGTGCGGATGGTCAGCAGGCCGTCCGCATTGATGCAACCGCTGATGACCGCATCGCCCGTCTTGACGCGGCGCGGCAGGCTCTCGCCCGTCAGCGCGATCGTATTGAGGCTCGACTCGCCGTCCACGACCACGCCGTCTAAGGGGATCTTCTCGCCAGGCTTGACGAGGATCGTCGAGCCGACGCCCACGGAGTCGGGGCCGACGCGGTGCACGCCGTCCGGCTCGACGAGATTAGCGTAGTCGGGGCGTATGTCCATGAGCTCCGAGATATTGCGGCGGCTGCGGCCGACTGCATACGACTGGAACCACTCGCCGACCTGATAGAAGAGCATGACGGCGATGCCCTCCGTGTAGTCGCCGTCCTCGTAGACGGCGAGCGCCATCGCGCCGACTGTCGCCACGGCCATGAGCAGGCACTCGTCGAGCGGCTGGCGGCGCCAGACGCCCTTGGCCGCCTTGATGAGGATGTCGTAGCCGACGACGAAGTACGGCACGAGGTACGCGAGGAAGCGCGCCGTGCCAGAGAGCGGCACATAGGCCAGCACGACCATGAGCGCGGCCGCGGTGATGATGCGGATGAGGTTCTTCTTCTGCCTTTGATTCATTTTGGCCTCCATTTAAATATATGAACAGTCATTCATTCGTTATCTAGATTATAGCAGATTTCCGCGATAAGGCAAGCGAGAAATCAAAAACTCTCTGCAAAAATTTTTGATTTCCCGCTTGACAACAGGTCCCCTCATCCGTATAATATATAAATGTCGAAAGACACAGGGGTATCGCCAAGTTGGTAAGGCACGGGTCTCTGAATCCCGCATGCGTTGGTTCGAGTCCAGCTACCCCTGCCATATGAATGCAGAGCCAGTCCGCAAGGGCTGGCTTTTTTGATGCCTGCGTCACCATGCAAGTCATGGACCGTACAAGAAAAAGGGCTGCCGCACGACTCTCCCGTGCGGCAGCCCTTTTGCCTTACTTCTTGTTCTTCTTGTCTTTCTTATCTTTCTTGACGTTCTTGACTTTCTTGTCCTTGCTGCTCATGAGCTGCTTGCCGTCGACATCCTTCAGAGTCGTGATGCCCTTCTGGAAGGCGGCGAGCGACGATTCGCGCAGGTCCGGGTTGTCGATGAGCTCAACGCCGTAGCGATTGCCCTTCTCCGTGCGGAAGAAAGCGACGGCCATCTGCGTATCGGCCTTGGCCACGCCGTCAATCTGGCCGTCACCGTTCTCGTCGATCTCGATTTCCTTGGCCGTCACGGCGTAGATGGCCTTGTTCTTCGCGTTGAGATTGACGAGCATGATGCCCTCGTAGCCGTTGCTGCCCATGATCCCCGAGAGCAGTTTCTCGGCATCTGCTTCCTTGAGCTTGTTGAGATCTGGCACGCTCTTGTTGTCAAAAGCGTCCGTCAGCACGATCCAGGCGTACTTGATGTTGTAGCCGTCGTTGTCGAAGATAAGGACATCGCCCTTCCTGTCCTCGTAGAGCGCGCTGGCCGGAATGACGCCGACCGGCTTCTGCGGACACTGTATCGTGTAGCCGTACTGCTGGCTCGTGTAAGTGTAGGGCAGCGCGGCTTCGGCTGCCTGCGAGGCTGCCGCCGGTGCCTGCTCTGCGGCAAAGGCCGGCATAGCCGGCATCAGGAGCAGCGATGCACCGAGTGCCGCCGCTGCCATATAAGAATGGAAACGCATAGTATCTCTTCCTCTCTTCTTGTCAGGCTTGTTCCCGTTTCAGCTGTTCAAGATACGCGCGGGTCATCTCGAGGGCCGTGTCGGTCGTCTGGCGCTTGATCTCCGTGCGCGCGCCGCTGAAGTGATTTTCTTTGACCATCGTACCCCTCGGACCTGAAACGGCGATGAAAACGAGTCCGACGGGTTTCTGCTTCGTGCCGCCGCCCGGGCCGGCGATGCCAGTGATGCCGACGCCGATATCCGTCCCGACGGCGCGCGCGATGCCCTCTGCCATCTCGCGCGCCGTCTCCTCTGAGACTGCCCCGTGCGAAAGCAGCGTCTCGTGACGCACGCCGACGAGCGATTCCTTGATGCGGTTCGTGTACGAGACGACCGAGCCCATGACGTAGGCCGAGCTGCCGGCGATATCTGTCAGGCGGCTCGTCAAGAGGCCGCCCGTACACGACTCGGCGCAGGCAATCGTGAGCCCCTGCGCGAGGAGTTCCTTTCCTACGCTTTCTTCAAGAAGCTTCTTGCTCATTCCGCTGCCTTCTTCCCCTTCTCTGCGCCGTCAATGCGCTCGCCGACGACGTCGTAAGTGAAGCCCTGCAGGACGCGCACGCGCACGATGTCGCCCGGCTTGCTGTCCGCATCGTTCTCGACGTAGACCTGGCCATCGACCTCGGGCGCCTCGCGGTAGGAGCGGCCGACCGAGATGTTCGGCTGCTCCTCGTCGCGACCCTCGATGAGGACATCGAGTTCCTTGCCTTCGAGCGACTGGTTGATCTCCTCGGAGATCTTGCACTGCAGGCTCATGAGGTCGTGATAGCGCTCCTGCATGATCTCCTCCGGCACCTGGTTCGGCATATCGTAGGCCGGCGTGCCCTCTTCGCGCGAGTACGTGAAGACGCCGACCTTGTCGAGGCGCATCTCCTCGAGGAAGTTGCGCAAGGTCTGATACTGGGCATCCGTCTCGCCCGGGAAGCCGACGATGAAGGTCGAGCGGATCGTCACGCCGGGGATGCGCTCGCGCAGCTTGTGGATGAGCGCGCGCATCTCCTCCTGCGTGTCAGGACGGCGCATGCTGCGCAGCACGGCATCATGCGCGTGCTGCAGCGGCAGGTCGACGTACTTGCAGATCTTCGGCTCGCTGGCGATCGTCTCGATGAGCTCGTCGCTGAAGTACTTCGGGTAGCTGTAGAGCGTGCGCACCCACTTGAGCTTCGGCACCTTGACGATCTCGCGCAGGAGCTTTGCGAGCTTCGGCTGGCCGTAGAGGTCGCGGCCGTACTCCGTCGAGTCCTGAGCGATCAGCACGACTTCGCGCACGCCGTTCTCCGTCAGGTGGCGGATCTCATCGCAGATGTCCTCGATGCGGCGGCTGCGGTAGTCGCCACGGATGTACGGGATGGCGCAGAAGGCGCAGCGGTTGTTGCAGCCCTCCGCAATCTTGACGTAAGCCGTGTATGAAGGCGTCGTCGTGATGCGCGGCGTGTGCTCGTCGTAGAGCGCTTCGTCCTTGCCGGCAATGACAAGGCGATGGCCCTTGAGCGTCTCCTCGACGGCCTCCATGATGCGGCCCCAGGCGCCCGTGCCGATGATGGCGTCGGCTTCGGGAATCTCGTCTAAGAGCTCCTGCTTGTAGCGCTGGCCGAGGCAGCCCGCGACGATCAGGCTGCGGCAGCGACCGCTCTCCTTGTACTCGGCCATGTTGAGGATGGTCGTGATCGACTCCTCCTTGGCCGACTGGATGAAGGCGCAGGTGTTGACGATCAGGATGTCGGCCTCGGCCGGGTTGGCCGTGAGCTCAATGCCGTGCTGCTGGAGGATGCCGAGCATGACCTCCGTGTCAACGAGATTCTTGGAACAGCCAAGACTGATGAAACCAGCTTTCACTGAAATACCTGCTACTAAAAACATAGAATAACATAGAAATTATCTATGCCTAGAAATATTCCTTTTTCATCGTGTATGCTTTTGTCCAGGCAAGCCTGAGACTACTCACAAGTTCTTGTACACTCCAAAGGCGTCGGCCATATTCCCTGCGCGGCAGGGCAACGGCCTGTTTCCGACTAGCCATCGGTACATTTATGAAATGCGCGAGCGTGAATCAGGCGATGCGATAGTCCTTCGTATCGCGCAGATTCAGCGCTGCATTCAAATCGCGGTCTTCCTTGTAGCCGCATGCAGGACAGACGTAAGTGCGGTCTTTGAGTTTCAGGCCGCTATGCACATGCCCGCAGGCGTGGCAGGTCTTGGAACTCGGGTAGAAGCGGTCCGCGATGCGGAATTCAATCCCGATGATCTCTGCCTTGCGCCGCAGCTTCTCGCGGAAGGAATAGAAGCGCTGCTCTGACACTGCCTTCGAGAGATGGCGGTTCTTCATCATGCCGGTCACGTTGAGGTCTTCCACTGTGATGAAGCGTGGTTTTTGCTCCACCAGTGCATGGATGACTTGATTCTCGTGATTGCGGCGCAGATTCGCCAACCGCTGATGCAATCTCTGTACCGATAATCTCTTTTTCTCTATGTTTGCAGAGGCAGTAGCAGTGCTCCCACCTTTCTTCTTTCGCATCTCGTACTTGCAGCTGAGACGCCTCTGCTCTCTTCTCAGCCGTTTCTCGAGCCGTCTGGCTCGGGAAGACATATTGATATTCTCAAAAATCCTGCCATCGCTGACGATAGCAAGCGATTTGACACCGAGGTCCACACCGATGCCATCCGTCTGCGGATGGTACGATGCTTCCAAGTCGTTGTTATAGCGGCTCGTCTCCTCAATCTCAGCTGTGACCGAGACGTAGTAACGGCCCGCTTCATAGGAGACATGCCCATTCTTGATGGTCACGCCCTGCGGCAGGTAGCCCAATTCTTTCAGGCGTACCTTGCCGATGGTCGGGACCTGGATCTTGTGCCGCCAGATGGTCCAGTCGCCCTTATTGTTCTTCGGGAAGTAGAGCTTCACGTTCTGCTGGTTTTTCCGCTTGAAGCGCGGGAAGTGCGCCTGTCCTTTGAAGAAGCGCTTGAACGCCTGCTCCGCATTGACGAGGACCTTCTTGCGCGCCTTGGACCCGCACTGGTCAATCCAAGGGAATTTCTTCTTTAGTACATGGTTGACGTACTTGTCGAAGTTATTGGCGGTGACGAAATGGCGCTGCTTCTCATCGAGGACGCCGCGCTGATACAGGCGGTACAGCCAGATGTTGCGGGCGATGGACTGATTTGCGAGGAAGCGGCAGATACCGAGTGACCGACGTATCTTATCCTTTTGGCTTTCGGTGAGACGGAGTTCGGTCTTGAAGGATCTGAGCAACCGTTTCATCTCCTTTCAGCTTCCCTTCGTATTTCTGCAACACATGGATGCGGTTGGAAAACATACGGATGATGCTGATTAGGTCTTGGATCATCTCGCATTCCGGGCTGAGGTCCTCGTTGTTGACGACAATGATCTTTGCACCGTGTTCAGCCAGATGACGCTCGAACCAGCTGCAAGCTCCCTAGTATTGGTAGATGCAATCACACAAACCATACAAAGGAGGATGCCGCAAGGCATCCTCGCCAATCATTTGAATCGGATCTCGCGCGCCCACGTGTCGAGCAGGTCGTGCTTCTGCTGAGCCGAGAACTGCGGGTTCTGCGTGAAAAGCGTGAGATTCTTGCCGGGGAAGGACTGGTAGGCCATCGTCCCCGGATTTGTCGGCACGAAGAAGTAATTGTGGCTCTGCAGGGCGAGCTGCGCCTCATCGGAGAGCAGCCAGTCCGCAAAGTTCTGGGCGAGCCCCCGCTCTCTGTCCCCGCTGCCCGCGAGGATGCCCGTGCCGGTGATCCACGCCGTCGTGCCGTCTGCCGGATAGATGATCTGCAGCGGGTAGCCGTCGTGGATGTAGCGCAGCGTCTCGCTCTCGACGGCAATCGAGATGTCGACCTCTCCCATGCCGGCCTGGCGCACGGGATTCGAGAGGTAGCGGGCGTACTGCACGACGCGCGGATGGATCTTGTCGAGGAGCTCCAGCGTCTTCTCGTCGCCGAATTCCGCATCCATCGCGTAGAGCAGGTTCGAGGAGGCATCCGCGGCCATGAAATCCGTGATGCCGATGCGCCCGTCCTGGTCTGCGAGCGCCTGCCAGGTGTCGGGGATGTCTGTGTGCAGCGATATCAGGTAGTCCCTGTTGATGCAGAAGATGATGGGATCATACCAGACGCCCATCCAGTAGCCGTCATCCTGGCGGAAGGCTGCAGCGACCATGTCGCCGCGCTCCGACAAGTACGGCACGAGATAGCCGCTGCGCGACGCCTGGCCGAGCGTCTGCCAGTCGGCCAGCACCATCGCCGGGCCAGACTTCTGCGGCGAACCGGCCTGCGCCTTCGCGCGCTCGAGGACATCTGCCGAAGAAAGCGGCACAAACGTCACGTGGACACCAGAGCTGTCCTCATACGCCTGTGACAAGATCTCGGCTTCCTCCGCCGGCAGCGTTGTCAAGACTGTGATTTCCTGCTCTCTCGTCCGGTGGTCGATGTGTCCGGTGCCGGCGAGGTAGGCAGAACCAGCGATGACGATGGCCAGCAGCAGGAACGCTGTCAGCAGGAGTGTCGTATAACGTCTCATGAAACGCCCCCCATAATCGCGTTAATCTCTATCCTTCTCGCTTTTCTCGCTTTTCTCGCTGTCCGCTGCAGCGCTCACGTCGAGCAGATACGTCCAGCCGTCCTTCTCGGCGACACGGCCCTCTTTCATCAGATGACCGAGCGCGCGCTTGAAGGCGGCCTTGCTGATCTGGAACTTGTCGCGGATGACTTCAGGCGACGTCTCGTCGCTGTAGGGCATGCGGCCCTTGCGGCTCTCGAGAAGCTCAAGGATGCGGCTTGAATCCGTGACGAGTGCCTTCTCCTTGGCCTCGCGCAGCGAGGCGTTGAGGCGTCCGTCAGAGCGGACGAAGGTGACACGTGCCGTCACGATCTGCCCGACGCGCGGGCGCTCCTGCTCCTTCATCTCCTTGTTGGCGATGAAGACGATGTAGCGCTCATTCGAGAACAGGAAGGCACCGGCGTCCGTATAGTTGTAGATGGCCCCCGTGACCATCTGGCCGACCTTGACGTGTGTCGCCGGCTTCGAAGCGCGGCGCATCTCGTCCTCGACTTCCATCGTCACAGCCAGTCGGCCGGACTTGTCGGTGTAGAGCTTTGCCCAGACGACTTCGCCGACCTGCGGGCGGCCGCGCATGCCGGCGTACGGCATGAAGATGCCGCGCTCCGCGCCGACATCGAGGAAGGCGCCGTCCCGCGTCACATTGATGACGCGCAGGCGGGCAATCTGCCCCTCCTTCATCTTCGGCACGCGCATGCTGGCCGTCAGGCGGCGCTTCGGGTCCAGATAGAGGAATACATCGACGAGATCGCCGACGGCGACGGGATGCGTCTGCTGCGTCTTGTGCAGCAGGATATCATCCGAGGTATTCCCCGTCTGGGCATCGAGGAAAGCGCCCATCTCGCTGACGCGCGCAACCTGCAGGCGGGCGACCGTGCTCGGTCCGAACTTCCGCTTGGGGCGCGCAGCCTCCTGGGGCATTTCCGTCTTATCGTTCATAGTCTCCATCCTTCTGTACGGTTTCCCGCTGCTGTTCTCATGATTCATAGTCTCACTCTTCATAGGCCGTGAGCTTCGCATCGCCCCAGAGCTGTTCGAGCGCATAGTACTCGCGCATCTCCTGGCGGAAGACGTGGACGACGACATCGCCGAAGTCTAAAAGGACCCAGTCGCCCTCACGATAGCCTTCCTTGTGGCTGAAAGCAACGCCGTCCTTGGCGAGCTCTTCTTCGATGTTGTCGGCGATTGCGCGCACCTGCGTAGCCGTATTGGCCGAGCAGATGACGAAGTAATCCGGCGAGATCATGAGGCCCTGCATGTCCATCGTCACGATGTCACGCGCCTTCTTGTCGCTGGCAGCCTTGCAGATGGCCTTGCACATTTCCTGTTCCGTCATATTGTACCTCCTGTACCTTTATTCTCTATCAAAATCTTCACGTTATCAGGCAGTAGGCTCAGTTTCCCGCATCCGGGAAGAGCTCCTGCATCGCATGGCGGATGGCGTCCTGGTCCGGCATCCAGACCGTATCGTCGCCGAGCGCCGGCGAGCCCGGCAGGATGACCCCCTGCGGCTGGTCGCTCGAGAGATGGCGCACGACATTGGCGAGGTGCGCCGAGTCAAAGACCTCTGCGCTCGTCTTTACGGGCCTGCCCATCGTCTCGGCGATGAGCGGCAGCTTCGGCACCGTCTCGAGGCGCATGACCTGCTGGTAGAGCGACTTGACGAAGCGCTGCTGGCGCTGCTCGCGTCCGACATCGCCGAGCTCCGGGCTGCGGTAGCGCAGGTACTGCTGGGCCTGATTGCCGTCGAGATGCTGGTAGCCCTGCTTGAGATGGATGTTGAGCCCCCCCTCGGGGTCCTCGTAGTCCATGTCGCTCTCGACGTAGATGTCGATGCCGCCCAAAGCGTCGATGAGCGCCGAAAAGCCCTTGAGGTCGAGCACGACGTACTGGTGGATGGGGATGCCGAGCAGCTGGTTGACCTCGCGGACCATCAGCGGTGCGCCGCCCTCTGTGTAGACGGAGCGGATGCGCATGAAGTGCGCATTGCCCGGCGGATTGACCCAAGTGTCGCTCGGGATCGTGATGCAGCGGACCTTGCCGCTGCTGTTCTCCATGCTCAGGACGAGGATCGTGTCGGCCTTCGCTCCCTCCGTGTTCGTCGGGTCGGCGCCGTCGTCGATGCCCATGACGAGCACGTTCGTGTAGCCATCAAAGCTCGGGTTGACAGCGCCCTGCCAGGACGCGCGGCGCTCGGTGTAGCCGGCGTACATCGTCTGGTATTCCTGCACGAGGTATTCCGTTCCGCGCACGAGCGCGTAGATGCCGCCCGCCGCCAAGAGCAGCAGCACCGTGAAGATGACCATTGCGAGCAGGCGGCGCAGGAAACGGCGCCTGCGCAGGCGCGCGATTTCCCGCTTCTTCTGCTCGATATGGCGCCATGTTACGTTGTCCTCTTTCCGTTTCCCCATCGGTCAATCTTCCTTCTTTGCCTTCTTCGCCTGCTCTGCCTCTGCGTCCTTCCTCTTCATCTGCCCGAGCAGGATCTCGTTGCGCGCCAGCACCGTCGCCGGATGGACGAGATGGCCCTTCTGGACGACGAAGATGATGGAGTGGCTGAGCCCGGCGAGCATCATCTCGTCGAGCGAGGCCGTCTTGGCGAGTTCGCGCAGCTTGTCGACGCCGGGGAAATCCCGGTTCGGCTCGATCATGTCGGCGTACCAGATGATCTTGTCGAGCGGCGTCATCTGCGCGCCGCCGACCGTGTGGCGCGCGATGGCCTGCGAGATGGCAGGATCCTCCACGCCGTAGATCTCGCGCACGCGCACGGCGCCGATATCGGCGTGGAGCAAGAGCGGCATCGAGCGCTCGACCTCGCCGATAGCGATGCCGCGCTTCTCTGCCTCCTCGACCATAGCTTCATTGCGGAACTCTCTTGCGCAGTCGTGCAGGAGTCCGGCAACCCGCGCCTTCTCTTCGTCCACGCCGAAGCGGTGCGAAAGCTTCACAGCCGTCTCGGATACGCCGAGTGAATGGCGGAAGCGGCTCGGCTTGAGCCTTGCTTCCAGTTCCGCCTGCATCTGTTCTAACGTCATGCCATAACTCATCGATAAAGCCCTTCTTTTCTGATGTATGTCTCTACGGATTCCGGCACCATGTAGCGGATGGAGCGGCCCTCTCGGATGCGCCCGCGTATCTGTGTCGAGGAGATCTCCAGTTCCGGCGTCGCGAGCTCATGGATGTGCGCATCGCAGAGGCTGCCGAAAAAGCCGCGGAGCTTCGCCATGTCGAGCGCCGTGCCCTGGCGCCGCGCCGCGATGAAGTGGCACGATGCCAGGAGTTCCCGCGGTTGGTGCCAGTCCGGCAGGTCGTTGATGGCGTCCGCACCTGTGATGAAGTAGAGCGGCACCTCCGGGCCGAAGCGCTCAGCGAGCAGGGCGATCGTATCCGATGTGTAGGAGACGCCCTCGCGGCACATCTCGATGTCCGATGCCTCGAAGTGCGGGTTGCCCGCCACCGCGAGCTCCGTCATCGCGAGCCTGTCCTCTGCCGAGGCGACGCGCTTGTCCAGCTTGAAGGGCGAATGCGCCGCAGGGATGAACAGGACCTTCTCGAGTTCATACGCATCCCGCACGAATTCCGCCGTCAGCAGGTGGCCCGTGTGGATTGGGTCAAACGTGCCGCCCATGATACCGATGCCTTTCATGACTCACTCCCCCAGAAACAGCTCGACGACAAGCGCCAGGGCGGCCATGCTCAAGAGCATGAGCCCTGCCGCCTTCAAGTAATCCCTCGCGTCAAAGGCGCCCTTCGGCGTGGCGAGGTACTGGCGCATTGTGCGCAGATACCCGCCAATCATTCGCGGATCTGCCCTTCGCCGTAGATCAGGTATTTCGTGCTCGTCAGCGCCGTAAGGCCCATCGGGCCGCGCGCGTGGAGCTTCTGCGTGCTGATGCCGATCTCTGCACCAAAGCCGAACTCAAAGCCGTCCGTGAAGCGCGTCGAGGCGTTGACGTAGACGGCCGCTGCATCGACTTCCCGCTGGAAGCGATGCGCGTTCACGAGGTCCTTCGTGATGATGGCCTCGGAATGGCCCGTGTTGTAGCGGTTGATGTGCGCGATGGCCATCGTGAGGTCGTCGACGACGCGCACGGAGAGGATGAGGTCGCCGTACTCCGTCGACCAGTCCTCCTCCGTCGCCGACTCCATCTCCGGGCAGATGGCGCGCGCCCGCTCGCAGCCGCGCAGCACGACGTGCTTTGCCGTCATCGCCGCCATGAGCTTCGGCAGGAACTCCGCTGCGATGTCCTGATGGACGAGCAGCGTCTCCATGGCATTGCAGACCGAGCAACGGCTGGCTTTCGCATTGACAGCGATAGAGATTGCCATCTCCTGGTCAGCCGAAGCGTCAACATAGGTGTGGCAGACACCCGTGCCCGTCTCGATGACCGGCACCGCCGCGTTCTCGGTAACGTGCTTGATGAGTCCGGCGCCGCCGCGCGGGATGATGACATCGAGATAGCCGCGCAGGTGCATCATGACATCGACGGCCTCGCGGTCCGTGAAGTCGACGAACTGGATGGCGCCCTCGGGGATGCCCGCCTTGTAGGCAGCCTTGGCAAGCAGGGAGCTGATGGCGATATTCGAGCGGATGGCCTCAGAGCCGCCGCGCAGGATGACGGCGTTGCCGGCCTTGAGGCAGAGCCCCGCGGCATCGGCCGTGACATTCGGGCGCGCCTCGTAGATGATGCCGATGACGCCGAGCGGCACACGCACGCGGCGGATCTCGAGGCCGTTGGGGCGGACCGTCGAGTAGTCGCCCGTCGCAACGGGGTCCGGCAGGGCTGCCGTCTGGCGCAGGCCCTCCGCCATCGAGGCGATGCGGCCCTCGTCGAGCAGCAGGCGGTCGAGGTACGAGCGCTTGACCTTCTTCTGGCGCGCGTCCTCGATATCGAGCGCATTGGCCTGCAGGATGACCTCGCTGCGCTTCTCGAGCGCGTCGGCCATCGCCAGAAGCGCCTTGTTCTTGACATCTGCGCCGAGCAGAGCGAGCTTTGCCGCTGCGCCCTTCGCCGCCTCTGCCTTCTTCTTCATTTCTGCCTGGATATCCATCTCAGTATTCCCCCTCAGACCATCAGGACCATGTTATCCCGATGAATGACCTCTTCGTGGACAGCGCCCGCGACGAGATGCTCAAAGTCCTCCGTCTTGTGGCCGATGAGCCGGCGGAGGTCTTCTGTATTGTAGTTGACGATGCCGCGCGCGATCTCGCGGTTGTCCTCGGCGAGGACGCGCACCGTGCTGCCGGCCTCGAAGTCGCCGTCGACAGCCTTGATGCCGGCGGCCAGCAGGCTCGAACCACCTTCGAGCGCCTTGACGCAGCCCGCATCGACGACGAGATCGCCCTGCAGCCGCTTGCCAAAGGCCAGCCAGCTCTTGCGCACGCGCAGATGCGATTCGCGCGCGGCAAAGACCGTGCCGACCTCCTCGCCCTGCAGGATGCGGCGCAAAGCGCCCTCTTCACTGCCCGAGGCGATGACCATGTTGACGCCGGCGCTCATGGCCACCTGAGCGGCCTGCAGCTTCGTCGCCATGCCACCCGTGCCGAGCGAGGAGCCCGCGCCGCCGGCCATCTCGATGACCTCCGGCGTGATCTCCTCGACCTCGTGGATGAGGCGGGCATCTGGATGGGTTGCCGGATTTGCCGTGTAGAGGCCCTCGATGTCCGAGAGGATGATCAGCGCATCGGCATCGACGAGCGTCGCGACCATCGCCGAGAGATTGTCGTTATCCCCGATCTTGATCTCGTCGACGGCGACGGCATCGTTCTCATTGATGACTGGCACGGCCCCCATCGCGAGCAGGGCAAGCAGCGCATCGCGCGAGTGGCGGTACTGGTGGTGACGCACGGCGTTCTCCTTCGTCAGGAGCACCTGGCCGATGGTCTTGCCGTACTCGGCGAAGAACTTCTCGTAGATATGCATGAGCACGCCCTGGCCGATGGCGGCAACCGCCTGCTTTTCCGGAATGGAGTCCGGCTTCTTCGCGAGGCCGAGCTTGCTGAGGCCCGCCGCGATGGCGCCCGAGGAGACGAGGATGATCTCGCGCCCCTCATTCATGAGGTCGGCCAACTCCCGCAGGAGATGGTCGATGCGGTAGAGGTTGAGCATGCCCGTATCATGGGCAAGCGTACTCGTGCCGACTTTGACGACGATGCGCCTGGCTTCCCTGAGCCTCTGACGTGCGTCCATACTGCATCCCTCCGTCTTACGGCAGCTCGATCTTCGGCTTCTCGAAATTGCGCTTGAAGAGCAGGCCGTTGCGCCCGATGACCTGCACGAGGTTAGCGTCAGCGCGCTCTGCGAGCATGGCGATGGCATCGGCCGGCAGTTCCATGCAGTTCTGCAGCACGCGTACCTTGATGAGCTCGCGCTTCTTGATTGCCTCGCGTGCCGCCTGTACAACGGTCGGCGTCACGCCCTCCTTGCCAATCTGGACGACCGGCTCGAGCTTCATGCCCATTGAGCGCAGGAAGCTCTTCTGTTTTCCTGTCAGTGAATTGCGGATCAAATCGATTCCTCCGTATCCTATATGATATATCTCTTACTCGTCTCACTCACGGTACTCGAATTCCATCTCGCCGATGTGGACGGTCTGGCCTTCCTTGATGCCGCGCTCCTTGAGCTTCTCGTCGATGCCCTTGATGCGCCAGATGTACTGGAAGCGGCGCACAGCCTCATCGTTGTTGAAGTTCGTCATGATGACGAGCTTCTCGATGGCCTTGCCGTGCACGATGAAGTCGCCCGCATCATTGCGCGTGATCGTGATCTTGTCCGGGTCTTCGGCCGTCTCATCGTAGACCTTGACCTCTTCCTCCTGCTCCGGCTCCTCGACGTAGTTGTCGAGCCATTCACCGACGTAGGAGATGAGTTCCTTGACGCCCTCGCGCGTCGCCGCCGAGATGGCGAAGAACTTCAGGCCCTCCTTCTCGGCCAGCTCCTTGAGGCGCGGCAAATTCTCCTGCGCCTCCGGCAGGTCGATCTTGTTGGCCACGAGGATCTGCGTGCGGCGCGCGATCTTCTCGCTGTACTTCTTGAGCTCTGCATTGATCTTGTAGTAGTCGTCAACCGGGTCGCGGCCCTCGATGCCAGAGGCGTCAACGATGTGCAGGATGAGCTTCGTGCGCTCGACGTGGCGCAGGAAGTCGTGGCCGAGGCCGACGCCGTCGGCCGCACCCTCGATGAGCCCCGGGATATCCGCCATGACAAAGCTCTTCTCGTAGTCCGTCTTGACGACGCCGAGCACCGGCGTGATCGTCGTGAAGTGGTACTCCGCTATCTCCGGGCGCGCCGCGCTGACACTGGCGACGAGGCTCGACTTGCCGACCGACGGATAGCCGACGAGGCCGACATCTGCGAGCAGCTTGAGCTCGAGGATCAGGTTGCGCGCCTCACCCGGCTCGCCGAACTCCGCAAACGTCGGCGCACGGTTGGCGGCATTCGCGAATTTCGCATTGCCGCGGCCGCCGCGTCCGCCCTTGCAGATGACA
>ERZ809074.1844-NODE-1844-length-25634-cov-16.985300_pt1 | contig 25634 bp, 26 predicted proteins | sample MGYA00520795_ERZ809074 | MGnify/ENA primary metagenome ERZ809074 (study PRJEB31570, sample SAMEA3212989) | Homo sapiens | biome: human-gut; feature: human gut; material: fecal | place: Sweden | collected 2011 ...
AGAACCCCAGCCTTCCAAGCTGATGACGCGGGTTCGATTCCCGTCGCCCGCTCCAACTAACATAATCGCAGGTCAAAGTACTTATTTGGCTTGCGATTTTTTATGCCGAAATTGGCTCATGACACACGCCCATGACACAGATATGACACATATTAGGTTCGTTGGGCGGTAGATATGGAGCCGTGAGCGGTCTGGGCGCGATGAAAACTAACCAGATATTGTGGCGCGGTGGATCGGGACGGTTTCGCTCTTTCCCATCATTTGTGTCATACGTTGTGTCATGGGTGTGTCATATGCTGTGATGGTGGTGCTGTCGTGCGCCCTCACGATGTGGCTCTCGGGCGCGTTGGACAAGACCCCATGCGCAGGCGGTGCCGAATGAAGGCCACGGGTTACACGGTCATGCGCTCGGATGGAGTTACCTATCTGTCCATCGCGGCGGCTTCTCGCGTAAACCATATCGCCGAGACCACGATGCAAAGGCATATCGACAACGGAACGAAGGGCTATTGCGGCTTCTCGTGCCACAACCGAACAGATGCTGCCAGACGAGCGGCGGGAAGGCAGATACCATGGCGCTAGCCATCGCCTTTGTTGTCTCGTCTTTCATTCTCGACATATTGTTTCTGCTGCTTGCCGTTCTCGTGATAATCATCACCGAGTACTTTGGTCTGTAGTTGACCGCCAAACAAATTCGCCCCCGCAGCACTATGCTACGGGGGCTTTTCTCGTTTATGGGCTTCTCGTTCGTCCCTTGTACCTATTTGGGCGGCTCGATGATATAGCGCGTCTCGTTCGTCTCGCGGTCGATTAGAGCAAGATCGTAACCGTACGCGGCGGCTATGGTTGCCAGTGTCTCAACCCTCACGTTATTCCGCGCTGCCGTGTTGGTTACGTAAGAGCGATTTAAGCCTAGCTCGCGGCTAATATCCGTGGCGGTTTTGTCGCTGTCGTTCATGAGCGCCTTTAGCACCTCGCTATGGCTCACGCGCTTCGTCTCGTTCTCCATGGTTCCCTCTCGTTCTATGCGCTCCTGCGGCGCTTCTTCTTCGGCTTCGGTAGCGTGCCCTCGCGTTTGCAGCGCTCGTAAACGTCGAGCGCCCACCATCCCCACGCATCAGCCCATACCTCGGCGTTCTCGTCCATGCGCAATAGTCCGGCTACGACCTCGCGCTCAATCTCGCCGCTCCACGTGAGTTCTGGGTCTTCAAACTGCTTGTGTTGCAATAGGAATCCGAACGGATGGGTGGATGGGTCAATCACGACTAGCGACTGGTCGAGCTTGTCGGGCACCTCGAATATCTCGAATGGGGTGCCCTCTAGGTCTGTGTACCGCGCCACGCCTTTTTGGGTGGTCATGGTTCGTCCTTTCTCGTTTGCGAATGGCATACAGTCTAACCGTTCGCGCATCTCGTTCCGCTCGTTCTCGGTAAACGGTGCGGCAGTCTGCCAACTCGGTTTCAAGTTGGTAGCGTGCCGAATCGTCTGGTGCTTGCTGTTCCTCTAGTTGAATTTCTCGTATGCTATGACCCGGCCGAAAAAGTAGCTAAGTGCCATTGCCCCTAGTAGCAGAAGCACCAACTTCCAGACGGGATGGCTCACAATGTCGCAGAGATCTATGCCCATCTATGCCACCTTCTCAAGATTGCGAGCGATGCGGACAACGCGCCAAAGCGTTTGGGTCAGTGCCCTAGCTTACACATCTAACCACTCTTCGCGGCTGTTTGGGGGGAGTGCCCCCCTGCCCCCTCACAGCCCCCTACGCGCCTTGGGCTGAAATACCCCCCCCCAAAAAAAGGTACAATTACCATAGATAAAAAGAGCTGGTGAAAGGCTACATTTATGTGTGCTGGCAAGAATGGCGACAGCCCATTTAGCATTCCGGATATGTCATATGATGACTACCGCAATCAGGACGTTGTTGAGACAAATGACGGAGCGTTCTTTGATGCGCTTGATGAGATGTTTGGAATCGAACCGCGAACCGACCGTCTCAAAAACGAAGACGAAGAATAGGTTTAGTCATTTTGATATTTAGCCGTTCCATCATGGGGCGGCTTTCGCCGAATCCTTTGCAAACCTCAATTCTGGTGCCCCCAACGCATTCGGCAAAGCCCTCGGTGACTACCTGAAGAACAACAAGCTCTAGGAGAGGCGGGGCCATGGATCTTATGATGCCCTATTTCATGAAGAACCCCGATTGGTATACGACTATCGGTCCCGGTGAGAGTTTTCCGGAAGACGGAAGAGGATACCACCTGACCGATGAGGCGCCGGATGAGGCGGTTAAATCGTATAACGAATTCTACGGTCTTCTCGAGTCCGATTCCGACCGTGAGTACCAAGGCGATTCGTCATATCAAATCGACTTCTGACAGCGATCAGAACGATGTTAAGAGTTAAGCCGTCCAACGGGGCGGCTAGCTTTTTTGGATTGGAGTGCTCGATGCGCGATTACAACCTGATGAGGAACATACTGGTGTTCATCGGCTGCTCCGGCGGCGATTGTACCGTCGTCCATTACCAGCAGTTCGGCGACGTCTCAGCGGTGCGGGGCGAGCTGTCCCGCCTGCGGCAAGAGGGGCTTATCGAGTCGAGCGCGGAGTGCGGGCCGCCGTATAACATCGCCATCGTCGAGGGCCTTACCGTGGAGGGGGCCGCGTTCCTGCGCGACATAGAGGACGATCGCGTGTGGGCGTTGATGTCCAAGACGCTCGAGGACGCGGGGCTTGACCTGTCGTACCCGCTGCTCAAGAAGGTGTGCGAGACCATCGTCGAGCGCTACGTGATGAGTAAGATCCCAGAAATCTAGCAATCAGAGACAACCAAGCAGTTCCAAGCCGTCCAAGTTTTGGGGCGCAGTTCAAATTTGGGACGGGCTTTTTTGACTGCTCTAGCGATTGGCTGGCAAATGTGGTCAAAAGTCCGTCCCAAAATGACTGGTCTGGTGTTGAGCCACAAAAACGGTCCATCTACTACGTTTGGCCCGCAGGGGTCGACCATAGCAGCATTTTCGGAAAATCGGCAAGCCGTCTACCAGCGGTTTTGATTTTTCGGATTTCGGTATGGTCGAGGGTAATCGGTTAAACGTAGTAGATGGGCCCATTTCGTGGCGAACGGTGGCATTCGCGGTCCAAGGCTGACGGTTTCGGATGGCCAACCTGGAAGTTGTGGTGAATTAATTTCTGAAAAGCCCGAATAAGCCTAAATCCAGGAACTATTCCACCGCAACTTAGGAGGGGATAGGTTTAGCTGCGGGGGCAGTGGCGGAGCTTGTCGATGGTGGAGTCAGTGCTTCTGCTGCGGGCTTCGGCTGCTGTTTGGCGCTTGTGGCGGTAATCGATCATGCCTTGGATGATGGGCTTGCCAAAGCTCACGACGTCGTCGTTATAGATGGCGGTACGGGCGGCAAGCAGACAGTCGGTAAAGTCCATATGCGTTTTGCCGAACAGTTTGACGGCAAGGGCGACAACGGTGGGCTCGTCGACCATGACGTCATCGAGCAGCTTGGTCATGGCCGTCGCAATCTCAACGCGGGGGACCTTGTAGACGTCGCGCAGCGTAACGGCGACGCGTGTGATGATCTCGGGGTAGACACGAGCGGTGCGCGTGGCGATGACCTTGGCGGCGCGCGGTGACAAGACTTCGTCGTCGTTAAGCAGGTAGCGCAGGATGACGGTCTCGTCGATGATAGTGCTACTCATGGATATCTACTTCCTCGGGACCCAAAACCGACTCATCGCTTTCTGTGGCTAGGTATTCAACCCACGCGTTGCGCTCCTCGGCGCGGCGATTGGGGTCCCCATATGCTTTGAGCGATCCATAGGCAGCGGTGCCGTCCTTTGAACGCACGGCGACCGGCTGAAAGGGGAGCTTGCGCATCAAAATGCTTTGCGCGACAAATAAGCGGACAGCCTCGGCGAGCGATGTGCCCATGGCGTCGTAGAGACGCTCGGCATGCTGCTTGTCTTCCTCGCGAATGCGCACCTGCAGGATGGCTCTTTTTTGAGTCGATGACATCACTGGCCCCCTTAATGAGCGTGCAATATGAATGGTCAAATACAGCATTAGCTAATATTAACCAATCTTATAACCACTACTTTATTGCACTCAAGTTAATGAGCGCGAAATATATATCAAACGTATTACATCCTTTATAAACGAACGTGAAATCTCCCTTGGATGTACGCATGTAATACACTCACCTTTATAGCTTCTAGAGAATAATTCCAACCTGCCAAAACCCCTGCAATACACCCGTATTGCAGGGCCTATGCTCAAGTTTGCCACCTGCAAATGCGTATATTTAACCTGTATATCGTTGGAGGAATTCTATCGAAGTGCCTGTTTCGCCGCATGCATTCGATACGCCGATGCCAGGCCACGGGCGGCTTGGGACAACGTCGACAGGATCTCTCCGGCAAGGGATTCAGGAGGGAGTGAACAACATGGGCAATAAACGAGTCGTAGCCGATTCCTCACGCTGCATTGGGTGCCAAACCTGTATGGCGGCGTGCATCGAGGCGCACGACATCCCCGGCAACATCGCCGCGCCGCGCCTGCGCGTGACGCGTACGTACGAGATCTCCGCACCGGTGGCTTGCCATCACTGCGAGGATGCCCCGTGCGCCAAGGCCTGTCCTACGGGCGCCTTGTTCTTTGATCCAAAGAACCATCGTATCGGCGTCAACGAGGACAACTGCATCGGCTGCAAGAGCTGCGTCATGGCATGCCCCTTTGGCGCCGTGAGCGTGGCGACCACGCAGGTTCCCGTATTGATGGGCGACGTGCGCGTGGGTTCGCAGACCAAGAGCTTCGTGCTCAAGTGCGACCTGTGCGTGGACCGTCCCGGCGGTCCGGCGTGTGCCGAGGCGTGCCCGACCAAGGGCCTCACCCTGGTAGACGAGGAGCGCCTGGCAGAACTGACTGCCGAGCGTGCCCGCGCCACCATCGAAAACGAGGCGTAAGCGTTGGGGCGACAGGCCCAATGATTGTCAATTTAGTACCGAGTAATCGGTAGCAGAGAAAGGAAGGAGGGTGTCATGGAGAAGCATAAAGTGATTTGCCCGTACTGCGGCGCCGGTTGCCAGTTTAACCTCTTGGTCCAAAACGGCCAGGTCGTGGGTACCGAACCGCTCAACGGCATCACCAACCAGAGCGAGCTGTGCCTTAAGGGCATGAGCGGCTACGACTTCATCAACGACACCAAGATCTTGACTCCTCGCGTACTGCACCCGATGATCCGCCGCACCAAGGGCGCGGATCTTGAGCGCGTAAGCTGGGACGAGGCACTGGATTTCACCGCATCTAAGATGCAGGCCATAATTGACGAATATGGTCCTAACGCTGTCATGACCACCGGCTCTTCGCGAGGCGGCGGCAATGAGGCGAACTACGTCATGCAGAAGTTTACGCGTGCGTGCATCGGCACCCACAGCGTGGACAACTGCGCTCGTACTTGACACGGCCCTACTGTCCTCGGTCTGATGGACACGGTTGGTTCAGGTTGCATGTCATGCTCCATCCCCGGTATGGAGGATGCGGGCTGCATTTTCCTCTTCGGCTATAACCCTGCCGATTCGCACCCCATCGTCGCAAGGCGTATCGTGCGAGCCAAAGAAAAGGGTTGCAAGATCATCGTCGCCGACCCGCGCCATATCGAAACCGCGCGTATCGCCGATCTCTACCTTCCGATCAAGAACGGTTGCAATGTTGCGTTCCTCAACGCCTTTGCCAACTGTCTGGTCAACGATGGCCTCTACGACAAGGAATTCGTCGCCGAGCATACGAACGGCTTTGACGAGTGGTGGGAGACCATCAAGAACTACACTCCCGAATCCGTACAGGACATCACGGGTGTCGAGCCCGCGTTGATCCACCAAGCTGCCGAGATGTACGCCACGGCGAAGCCCTCTGCCATCATTGGCTGGGGCATGGGCGTATGCCAGCAGAAGCAGAACCTGAAGACGGTGCACACCATCGCCTCCATCGCCTGCGTTGCCGGCCAGATCGGCAAACCCAATTCCGGCCTCGCGCCCGTGCGTGGTCAGAATAACGTCCAGGGCTCCTGCGATATGGGCATGCTGCCCAACCTGTACCCTGGCTACCAGAAAGTCACCGACCCCGCCGTGCGCGCCAAGTTTGCAAAGGCTTGGGGCGTGCCCGAGGAAAAGCTCCCGCTCGAGGAGGGCTACAAGCTCACCGATCTGGGTCACCTGGTCGACGAGGGCAAGGTGCACTGCTTCTACAACTACGGCGAGGACCCGGTGCAGACCGAGCCCGATTCGGCTGGTATGCGCAAGACGCTCTCCGAGCTGGATCTGTTCATTTGCCAGGACATCTTTATGACGCAGACGACCATGCTCGCCGACGTCATCCTGCCCGCCACCTCTTGGGGCGAGCACGAGGGTGTCTTTACCGCATCCGACCGTAGCTTCCAGCACTTTGACGCGGCCGTTCCGCCCAAGGGCGAGTGCCGTCACGACTGGGAGATCTTCGCGGACCTGTCCACGCGCATGGGCTACCCCATGCACTACGACAACACCGAGCAGATCTGGAACGAGTGCATTAGCCTGTGCCCCAACTTTGTGGGCGCGACCTACGAGAAGATGGCTCCCGAGGGCGGTTACGCCCAGTGGCCGGTCAAGAGCACCGATGTGAACGACCACGGTACGCCCGACATGTTCGCTGGTGGCAAGTTCACCACCAAGGACGGCCGCGCCAACCTGATGGCGCACGACTGGGAGGCGCCCTCCGAGCTTCCCGACGATGAGTACCCGCTCATCCTGTGCACCGTCCGCGAGGTCGGCCACTACAGCTGCCGTTCGATGACCGGCAACTGCAAGACGCTGGCGCTGCTTGCCGACGAGCCCGGTTTTGTCCGCATGAATCCCGCGGACGCCCAGGCGCGCGGCATCAAGAACGGCGACATCGTCTCGATTCACAGCCGCCGCGGCCAGGTATACAGCCGCGCCGACGTGAGCGATCGCATCAACAAGGGCACGGTCTACATGACCTACCAGTGGTGGATCGGCAAGTGCAACGAGCTGACCATTCACAAGGTCGACCCGGTCTCGCATACGCCCGAGGACAAGTTCTCTGCCTGCCAGGTCGACGCTATCGCCGACCAGGTCTGGGCTGAGGGCGAGGTGGAGCGTCAGTACACCGAGCTCAAGCAGGCTCTGGTCGACGCCGCCGCTCCCCAGGACGTTGAGCCCGGCGCCGCCAAGTTCGACGACGAGACGCACGTGAACCAAATCGTGTAGTCCCGTTCTCGTTGGCTTTTTGGGCCGGGCGTCCCGTACGTTCGGGAGCCCGGCCCGTTATTTTGAAAGGAAGTGGGGATGAACCGCTTCATCGACATTAACCCGGAGAGGTGCATCGGCTGCGGAACATGCCAGTCCGCCTGTGCCGACGCCCACCGGATGCAGGGTCTTCAGGATACGCCGCGCCTGGCGCTCGTGAAGACCGGCGGTATTTCGGCCGCTCTTGCCTGCCACCATTGCGAGGGTGCCCCCTGCGCCGAGGTCTGCCCGGTGAATGCCATCGAGCACGATGGCGATCGCATCCACGTCAAGGAGCAGGAGTGCATCGGGTGCAGGCTGTGCGCCATCGCGTGCCCCTTCGGAGCCATCCATCCCGATGGCACGTCTATCGCCGGTGTCGCAGGCATGTGCGACCCGACGCCTTCGTATCCTAAGTCCCTGAGCAGCCTGCTTACGTGGGCTCCCGGCCAGTACACCTGCGCTGTTAAGTGCGACCTGTGCGCCTTCGATCCGGACGGTCCGCATTGTGTGGCGGCGTGCCCCACCAAGGCGCTGACCGTCATGGGCGGCGCGGCCGATCGCGAGCTCGACGAGGCCAAGCGCCTGCGCTCGATCGAAAACGGTCCGGTCGTCGACGTTACCGCTGTGGCCCAGGGTCTGTCCGAGAAAGCAGAAGGGAGCGTAAACAATGGATAGCATGACGCTGTTTATCGCATCGCTTGCCGTCTCGTGCATCGGTGCGCTCGCCTCGGTTCTGCTGATTAAGGCCGACAACGCCGCCAAGACCGCCGGCTGCCTGATCGGCGCCGTCGCGGCCGTGCTGTCGTTCATCGCGGGCCTCGAGGCCGTGCTTGGCGACGTTTCGTCCCTCAACACGGTCTTCTTCTTCCCGTTCGCCCGTCTCGAGCTCTTGCTCAACGGCCTTGCGGGCCTGATCGTGGTCCTCATCTCGATTCTCGCCTTTGCGGGCTTCATCTACGGTCTGTCCTACTTCGACGAGTACCCGGGCAAGGTCGGGCGCGCCGGCTTCTTTATGAACACCTTCGTCGCCTCGATGATGCTCGTCATCACCGCCGACAACGTGTTCTGGTTCCTGGTCGCCTTTGAGCTCATGTCCCTTACGAGCTACTTCCTTGTCGTTATCGAGGAGAACAAGAACTCCATTAGGGGCGGTTGGCTCTACTTCGTCATCGCGCACGTGGGCTTCGTTCTCATCATGGCGAGCTTCCTGCTCATGACCAACGGCGTGGGCGGTTCCTTCAGCTTCAGTGATTTCCGTACGCATGACTTTGGACCCGCCGTCTCCTCCGCGTGCTTCGTCCTCGCGTTCTTCGGATTTGGCGCGAAGGCCGGTATCATTCCGCTGCACTCCTGGCTGCCCCAGGCGCACCCCGAGGCGCCGTCCAACGTGTCCGCCCTCATGTCCGGCGGCATGATCAAGATCGGCATCCTGGGAATCCTCAAGGTCGGTCTCGACCTGCTCGCGGGTTCGGGCGTCCAGCTCTGGTGGGGCCTCATGGTCCTGGTCTTCGGATCCATCTCGTCGGTCCTGGGTGTCGTCTACGCCCTCCACGAGCACGACATCAAGCGCCTGCTTGCCTATCACTCCGTCGAGAACATCGGCATCATCTTGCTCGGTGTCGGCGCGTCCATGACGGCGCACGCCCTGGGCAACGACGTCATCGCGACGATCGCGCTCATGGCCGCCCTCTACCACACGCTCAACCACGCCATGTTCAAGGGCGAGCTGTTCCTCGGCGCGGGCTCCCTGCTCTATGCCACGGGTACGCGCAACATGGAGAAGATGGGCGGTCTGTTCCGCCGCATGCCGGTCACGGCCGTCTGCTTCCTCATCGGTGCCCTTGCCATCTCGGCCATCCCGCCGCTCAACGGCTTCGTTTCCGAGTGGTTCACCTACCAGTCCCTGTTCAACATCTCGACGCTCTCCGACCCGGTCGTCATGGTGTTCGCCGTCGCCTCCGCGGCCGCCCTCGCCATCACCGGTGCCCTGGCCGTCACGTGCTTCGTGAAGGCCTACGGCGTCTCGTTCGCGAGCAGCCCTCGTTCCCAGGAGGCCGCGAACGCCAAGGAGTCCCCGGCTCCGATGTTGTTCTCGCAGATGCTCCTCGCGGCCATCTGCGTGGTACTGGGAATCGGCTCCCCGGTCATCGCCCCGGTTCTGGGCGACGTCGCCCAGAGCGTGCTTGCCGGCTCCGCCGTCACAGCCACCTCGGGCGTGTCTCTCGTGAACGAGATTTCCGGTGCCGCCACCTCCACCCCCGCGATCGCCATCGCGCTCGTGGTCCTCACCGGCCTCGCGTTCGCGTTGAGGTCCTGCCTCGGCGCCAAGGCCCCCGCTAAGAAGACCGACCCTTGGGCGTGCGGCTACGAGCCCAACGAGCACATGCCCGTCGTCGCCACGAGCTTCGCGTCCGACGTCGAACTCTTCATGGGCCCGCTCTACACCCTGCGCGAGGTATGCACCAAGATTTGCTGGTCCATCGCGCACGTGTTCCAGAAGCTCACCGGTGTCGCCCAGGGCGTCGAGCCCCTGCCCGACCGTTTCCTGGTCGATGCACCGAGCGAGGGTGCCGACAAGCTGGCCGGCCTCGCCTCCAAGATCGAGGGCGGCAACTACTCCGTATACATCTGCTACATCGTCGCGGCGCTCGTGGTCTTCCTCGTGCTCGCCGTGGTCATGGTCTAGAGAGGGGAGAGGATATTATGAACATCGTTCTTGCGATGGCGCAGGGCCTCGTGGTCATGCTGGTCGCGCCCTTCTTCTCCGGCCTCGCCCGTGTGATTCGCGCGAAGATGCACAATCGCCGCGGTCCGTCCATCCTTCAGGATTACCGGGACCTCGCGAAGCTCATGGCGCGTCCCGAGTCCGTGAGTTCCGACTCGAGCTTCGTGCTGCGCATCATGCCGCCGCTGTTCCTCGCGGTGTCGTTTATGCTCGCCATGGGCCTGCCCATGTTCACGCTCCAGAGCCCCATGCCCGTCTTTGGTGACGCCATCACCATCATGTACGCGCTCGCGCTGTCCCGCTTCTTCTTCGCGCTGTCCGGCGTGGATTCCTCCAACGCCTACGCGGGCTTCGGCGGTATCCGCGAGCTCCTCATGAGCGTGCTCATCGAGCCGTCCATGCTCATCGCGCTGTTTACCGTCGCCATCGTGTGCGGCTCCACGGACATTGCGACCATGGGTCAGCACATCGTTACGGGCAACGTCTCGAGCGTCGTCGCCGTCATCCTCGCCGGCGTCGCCTTCGCGGCCGCCTGCTATATGGAGCTCGGCAAGCTTCCGTTCGATCAGGCCGAAGCCGAGCAGGAGCTCCAGGAGGGCCCGCTCGCCGAGCTCTCCGGCCCGTCCCTGGCCATGATGAAGCTCGCCATGGGCATGAAGCAGGTCGTGGTCGTCGCTTGGTTCACCTCCATCTTCATCCCCTGGGGAGAGCCCGCGACCATCGGCGTCACCGCTCTCGTGGGCGCCGTCGTCTTCCTTGTCAAGTGCCTGGTCGATTTCGTTGTCTGCGGCGTGCTCGAGAACTCCGTTTCCCGTTCGCGCTTCAAGGTGCTCGGTAACCAGACCTGGGCCGTCGTCGGCATCGCGGTCCTCGCGTTCGTCTTCGTCGTCGTAGGCGTGTAGGGAGAAGGGAGAAACTATGTCAATCGAATCGAGCTTGTCCCTCTTTGCCATGGTGGCGATCGCCGTCCCCATGCTGGGCTCCCTGCTCATCGTCATGCTGCCGCGTCCCTACGCTAAATGGATCTGCGCCTTTGCCGGCGGCATCGCCACGGTCGCTTCCGTTGGCTTGGCCGCGACGTTTGCCGGAAACGGCATGAACACGGTCGATGTAACCTGGGCGAGTATGGGCCAGACCTTGGTCATGGGCTTCATATTCGACCGGATGAGCACGCTGCTCGCACCCGCGTTCGTCGCTATCGGCCTGCTCGTCGTCATCTATTCGTTCCCGTACATGAGCGATAAGAACAAGGAGCATCCCGACGCGCCCCGTCGCCGCTTCTACGTGTACTTCTCCACGTTCATCGGCGCCATGGCCGGTCTCGCCTACAGCTCCACCATCGTCGGCCAGCTCGTTTTCTTCGAGATCACCGGCGTGTGCTCCTGGGGCCTCATCAGCTACTACATGACGCCCACGGCCAAGAAGGCCGGTATGAAGGCGCTCATCATCACCCATATCGGCGCTCTGGGACTCTACATCGGCGCGGCCTTCCTGTTCGCCGGAACCGGCACGTTCGCGCTGAGCGCGATCTCCCAGCTCGATTCCGGTATGAAGACCGTCGTGCTGCTGCTCATCCTGTTCGCCGCTTGGGCCAAGTCCGCCCAGTTCCCGCTCTACATGTGGCTGCCCTCCGCAATGGAGGCCCCCACGCCCGTTTCCGCCTACCTCCATGGCGCGTCCATGGTGAAGGTCGGCGTGTGCGTGTTCGCCCGCGCTCTTGCGAGTGCCGGCGATATCCCCGAGATCGTCGGTTGGGTCGCCATCATCGACGCCGTCGTGACTATGCTCTTCGGCTTCCTCATGTACCTGCCCCAGAAGGATATGAAGCGCCTGCTCGCCTTCTCGACGATCGCGCAGCTCGCCTACGTGTTCTTCGGCCTGGGCCTCTCCGTGTTCGGAAGCCAGATGGCGTTCAACGGCGCCGTCGAGCACATCTTCAACCATGCGTTCACCAAGACCCTGTTCTTCCTCATCGCCGGCTCCCTCAGCTTCACGCTGGGAACCCGTATGTTGCCCAAGATCCAGGGCCTCATGAAGAAGTACCCGGTCACGGGCGTGGGCTTTGCGGTCGCCGCGACCGCTATCGCCGGCGTGCCCCCCATGAGCACGTTCTTTTCCAAGTTCCAGATCATTTCCGGTGGCTTCGCGGTTGGTGCTACCAACACGGTCATCTTTGTCCTCGTGTGCGTCATGGTCGTCGAGACCGTCGCCACCTTCGCATGGTTCCTGCGTTGGATGGGTAAGGTCCTGCCCGGTGAGCCGAGCGAGACCGTGGCCGCCGGCCAGCCCCTTCCGCGCGCCATGGCGTTCGTGTTCGTCGTCCTCATGATCATGGTCGTCGTCGCCGGTCCTCTGTCCTCTAGTTGGATGGGTTAGGAGGTAGGACATGGGTTATTCGTTAGTCAATATCCTGGGCGGTCTTCTGATCGTGACCTCCACCATGGTGGTCGTCTCGAAGACCATCCCGTCCGCCATCAAGTGGTACGCGATCCAGTCGGTTGTCCTGGTGGGCGTGCTGCTCACCCTGGGCCTCACCACCGGTGCCACCGAGCTTCTCATGTGGGCCGCGTCGGCCTTCGTCACCAAGGTGATCCTCGTTCCGTTCATTCTCAACCGTGCCTACAAGAAGATGGGTTCGCCTGCCGATAGCACGCTGACCTCCTCCATCAAGCCGGCCTGGACCATCATCCTCACCGGTCTGGAGGTGGCCGTCTGCTTCGCGGTGGTCACGCGCCTGAGCCTGCCCACCGCCGAGGTGGCCACTCCGGCCCTCGCCATCAGCTTCGCGCACTTCTTCGTCGGCCTCACGTGCATCATCTCCCAGCGCAACATCCTCAAGCAGATCTTCGGGTACTGCCTTATGGAGAACGGTAGCCACGTTACGCTCGCTCTGCTCGCGCCCACGGCCCCCGAGATCATCGAGATCGGCATCGCCACCGACGCCATCTTCGCCGTCATCATCATGTCCGCCGTCGTCGTGAGGATTTGGAACGACACCAAGTCGCTCGACTCCCACGACCTGACCGAATTGAAGGGGTAGGCCATGGATGTTTCAATGCTGACGGTCGCCCTGCTCGCTTGTCCTCTCGTGTTCTCCCTGATTATGGCTGCGCTCCCCAAGACGACGTCCTACAACGTCTTCGCGGGGCTCAACACCATCTCCGTCGCGGCGACCCTTGTCCTTTCGGTCGTCACCGCGGGAACCATGCTCTCGAGCGGGCAGAATATCGACGCTTTGGGCCTGTGGCTCCATCTCGATTCGCTCTCGTCGATCTTCGTCCTTCTGGTAGGCATCATCGGGTTCATCACCGGCGTGTACTCCATCTCCTATATCAAGATCGATATCGAGGAGAAGACCATGCCGGCCGAGCGCGCCAAGCAGTACTACGCGCTGTTCAGCCTGTTCGTCTTCACGATGCTGCTCGCCTGCCTGTCCAACAACATCATCCTCACCTGGGCGGCGGTTGAGGCCACTACGCTGTCGACCGTGTTCCTCGTGGGCATCTACAAGAACAAGCAGGCGCTCGAGGCGTCTTGGAAGTACGCGATGGTCTGCACCGCCGGTGTGGCCTTCGGCCTGTTCGGCACGCTGCTCATCTACGCGAACGCCGCCGATATCATGCCCAACGCGCATGAGGCCGCCTTCCTCACCTCCATCATGCCCTACGCCGACCAGTTCGACCCGATGCTCGTGCGCCTCGCGTTCGCGTTCATCGTCATCGGCTTCGGCACCAAGGCGGGCCTGTTCCCCATGCACACCTGGCTGCCCGACGCGCACTCCCAGGCTCCGAGCCCGGTCTCCGCGCTGCTCTCGGGCGTGCTGCTCAAGTGCGCCATGCTGGTGATCATCCGCTTCTACTCCCTGTCCATCATCACGGTGGGCGACACCTATCCGCGAACGCTCCTGCTCATCCTGGGCACGCTGTCCATCCTGGTGGCTGCCCTGTGCATCTTCAAGCAGGACGATATCAAGCGCCGCTTCGCGTACTCCTCCGTCGACAACGTCGGCGTGGTCGCGCTGTGCCTGGGTATCGGTGGCCCGCTCGGTATCGCCGCCTGCCTGCTGCACTGCATCTTCCACGGCTTCACGAAGGCGCTCGCCTTCTGCATGGCCGGTAACATCCAGCACATCTACCACACCCGCGACCTGAACAAGATCAAGGGCGTCGTCGAGATCGCTCCCGTCACGGCAGCGCTCACCATCATCGCCCTGCTCGCGCTCGCCGCCTTCCCGCCGTTCGCCCTGTTCATCTCCGAGTTCCTCACCTTCGTGGCCGGCGTTCAGTCCGGTCCCATCTGGGTGGTCGTGCTCGTGGCCATCGGCCTCACCGGCGTGTACTTCGCCCTTACCGGCATCGCGCTCAAGTCCATCTTCGGCAAGGCGCCCGAGGGCATGAAGCGCCACGAGGTGCCCGCCCTCATGATCATCCCCGAGATCGCCCTCGCGATCGTGGTCATGTGGTTCGGTATCGCCACCCCGGTCGCCATCACGAGCGGCGTCGAGGATGCAACGTCCGTCGTTTTGAACCAGAGCGTCGAAGAGCTCCACGAGGCCCCTCTCTACCGCATGGTGTTCAGTTCCCAGACCAAGACAAGTGAGGTGAATTAGCACCATGGCAGAACCTGAAAAGAAGGACTACGCTCGTCGCTGCGAAAGCCACGTCGAGGCCCTGCGTGCTGCAGTGCCGGGCGCTATCGAGAAGGTCGAATGGCAGTGCGAGGACCAGCTGACGATCACCGTCAAGCTGGACCGTCTGCCCGAGGCCGTCCACTACCTGTATTACGAGCGCTACGGCTGGATTCCTGTGATTGTCGGCAACGACGAGCGCAGCCTGTGCGGCCGCTACGCCGTGTATTACGTCATCTCCATGGAGGGGGAGGACCCCGGCTGGGTGACCGTGCGCACCGAGGTCGATCCCGCCAAGATGACGTTCCCGTCCGTGACGCCGTTCGTCCCCGCCTGCGTGTGGGGCGAGCGCGAGCTGCGCGACATGTTCGGCCTGATCCCCGAGGGTCTGCCCGACCGTCGCCGCCTGGTACTGCCCGATGACTGGCCCAGCGGCCTGTACCCGCTGCGCAAGGACTCCATGGACTACCGCTTCCGTCCCGCTCCCGCGAGCGACATGGAAAACTACGAGTTCTTGGCCGATACCAAGGGCAAGGAGACGACGCTCGTCCCCATGGGCCCGTTGCACATTACCTCCGACGAGCCCGGCCACTTCCGCCTGTTCGTCGAGGGCGAGACGATCGTCGACGCCGACTACCGTCTGTTCTACGTGCACCGCGGTATGGAGAAGGTCGCCGAGACGCGCCTGAACTATGACGCCGTGACGTTCCTCGCCGACCGCATCTGCGGCATCTGCGGCTGCGCCCACTCGGTGGCCTATGCCGAGGCCGTCGAGCGCGCCCAGGGCATCCATGTTCCGCCGCGCGCCCAGTACATCCGCGCTATCATGCTCGAGGTCGAGCGTCTGCACTCGCATCTGCTCAACATTGGCCTGGCGTCGCACTACACCGGCTTCGACTCCGGCTTCCAGCAGTTCTTCCGCGTCCGCGAGAAGTCCATGGATCTGGCCGAGAAGCTCTCCGGTCACCGCAAGACCTACGGCCTCAACGTGATCGGCGGCGTGCGTCGCGACATTTTGGCCGAGCAGAAGCTCTCCACGCTCACGACCATCCACCAGCTGCGCTCCGAGGTTCAGGAGCTCGTCGACGTCTTGCTCTCCACGCCCAACTTTATTGAGCGTACGAGCGGTATCGGCATTCTGGACCGCAAGATCGCACGCGACTTCTCGCCGGTCGGCCCGCTCATGCGTGGCTCGGGCTATGCCCGCGACGTGCGCTTTGACCATCCCTTCGACGGCTACGCCGATCCGGACGTCCAAAAGATGCACGCCGCCACGGCCGACACCTGCGATGCCTTCGGCCGTACCGCCGTCCGCATCCAGGAGGTCTACGATTCGATCGACATGATCGAGACCATGCTCGAGAACTGCCCGTCGGGCCCCATCCTCACCACGGATTGGGAGTACACCCCGCACAAGTACGCCATCGGCGCCACCGAGGCGCCGCGCGGCGAGGACGTGCACTGGGCTATGCTCGGCAATAACCAGAAGTGCTACCGCTGGCGCGCCAAGGCTGCCACGTACAGCAACTGGCCGGTCCTGCGCTACATGTTCCGCGGCAACACCGTGGGCGATGCGGCGCTGATCGTCGGCTCGCTCGACCCGTGCTACTCCTGCACCGACCGCGTGACGGTGACCGATGTCGCCGCCAAGCGCGACCACGTGCTCGACAAGGAGCAGTTCGAGAACGTCTGGCGCGACAAGTCGCCGCTTGCGGGCGAGGGCACCATGGCCGCTCCGCTCGATGAGGAGGCGCTCTAATATGCTGAAGCTTTGGAAGGTTAATGCCAAGGCGGGTGACGCGACGGTCAAGTACCCGTTTGCACCGTTCCCCACCAACAAGGACATGCGCGGCAAGCCCGAGCACAACGCGGAGCTCTGCATCGCCTGCGGTGCCTGCGGCGTGGCGTGCCCGGCCGATGCCATTCGCATGGACACCGACCTTGCGGCCGATACCATCACCTGGTCGATCGACTACGGTCGCTGCATCTTTTGCGGCCGCTGCGAGGAAGCCTGCCCCATGGAGGCCATCAAGCTCACCGAGGAGTTTGAGCTGGCCGTCATGAGCAAGGACGACCTCACCAGCAAGAGCGTCTACACGCTCGAGCACTGCTCGCGCTGCGGCAAGCCGTTTGCCCCGCACAAGGAGATCGACTACGCCAAGCGCCTGCTGCAAAAGACCGGCGGCATGGAGGCCATCCAGGCCGCCCGTACCGTCGGTATGTGCCAGGAGTGCAAGCGTGAGCTCGACGCCCTGCGCGCCGCCTCGGCCGTAAAGACCGGCAACGCGCGCGGCATGGCTGCCAACGAGACGCTTGCGTCCGGTGAGCCCCAGGGCCCCGGCATGGAGTATCTGGGCGGCCACGGTGTGAACCCGGAGTATGTCGACCGCGAGCTCAACCCCGATGCGCCCGAGATCCCCGCTGGACCTGCACCGGTCGAGGGCATCATCATGGATTTTGATACGAAGGAGGAGTAACCATGGCCGAACCCACGCTTTTGCCCGAGCGGCTTCAGTACCGCCCGACCAAGATCGAGCTCGACGAGAGCATCGAGAAGGCCAAGGCGACCCTTCTTAAGAAGATCAAGCGCTCGGTGTACGTCTACCGCGTTGACTGCGGTGGCTGCAACGGCTGCGAGATCGAGATCTTCGGTTCCATCACGCCCGTCTTCGACGTCGAGCGCTTTGGCATCAAGGTCGTGCCCTCGCCCCGTCACGCCGACGTACTGCTGTACACCGGTGCCGTGACGCGTGCCATGCGCATGCCGGCCCTGCGCGCCTTTGAGGCCGCACCCGATCCCAAGATCGTGGTGTCCTATGGCGCGTGCGGCTGCACCGGCGGCATCTTCTACGACAACTACTGCGTCTGGGGCGGCACGGACAAGATTCTGCCGGTCGATGTCTACATCCCCGGCTGCCCGCCCAGCCCCGCGCAGACCATCTACGGCTTTGCCATGGCGCTCGGTCTGCTGGACCAAAAGCTCCATGCCGAGACCACGGTGGAGGCCGCCGGCGAGCAGGCCGATATCCTGCACCCCGGCGTGCCGTACAAGCTGCGCGTTGCAATCGAGCGCGAAGCTCGCGCCATGAGCGGCTACCGTTACGGCCGCGACCTGGCCAACGAGTTTATGGATACGCTCGAGGGCGCTCCCAAGGGCGATATCCGCGGTGCCATGGCGCTGCTCATCGACAAGCAAGATGATCCTCGCCGCGTTGAGGTCTACTCGGCGCTGCAGGATCTGGTGCTGGCCGGAGGTCGCTAGATGGAGCTCACGGACCGCTCTGGTTACTTTGCGGGCCCCGGCATGCTCGGCGGTTCTTTTGGCGATGCCTCTCGCGCAAGCGACGAGGCCGCCGAGGGCGTCGCCGACCCCTGCTTGGGTCATGCGCCCGACCAGGTGGTCTTCTATGAGCTCACGCGTAAGTTTGTGGAGACCGAGGAAGACGTTCCCCAGGAGGCCTGCGACGTGCTGTACTACACGCTCGCCGTGGGCCACCACACCGGCGTGCTCGACTGCTTTGAGCCGCGCCTGTCGGTGCCGGTGGATGTGTTCTATTCGCTCGTCGACGTGCTGCCGGAGGGGGAGGCTAAGGCCAAGTTCGAGGCCATCCGCTCCTTTGGCGAGTGTCAGCTCGACAAAGCGGCGGTGCCGTCGCTGCTCGAGGCCTGCGATGCGCTGCTCGACGAGCGCGGTTTTCGCGGGTCGGCCAAGGCCGGCATCTCGGTGTTCGACGACGACTTTGGCCTGCATGCCCAGCAGGTCGCGTTTCTGATGAAGTTCCGCGATCTGGTTGAGCGCGTGCGCGATGTGTCGGGCGTGTATCTGACGGGAAGGTTGCAGTAATGGGTCGCGTTGTGGATGGACGTGTGAACGGCGCCCCGTTTGCGGGTATCGTGCTCACGGCGGGAAGCGTGCTGCGTGCCGACGATGCCGCCGGCCCCGTGCTCTCCAAAAAGATGGAAGACGCACCCATCGCCGGTTGGTACACCATCGACGGAGGCCAAACGCCCGAGGACGACATCATCGAGGTCAAGCGCGAGCGTCCGCCTCGCCTGGTCTTGGTCGATGCCGCCGACATGGCACTGCCCGTCGGGTCTATCCGCCTGCTCGATAAGCGCGATGTGGCCCGCAAGTCGATGTTCACCACGCATTCGCTCCCTTTGTCGATTCTGATCGAGGAAATCGAGCAATCGTGCGAAGATATCGTCTTCGTTGGGATTCAGCCGGGCGATACGGAGTTTTACAACCCCATGTCCCCGGAGGTCTTTGACGCCGTCGACGCCGTGTACGACGCCGTGGCCGCCAACGACTTTTCCCACTTTGTCCGCTTGGGGCAAGAGCAATAGGAGCGCTTGTCCCTGCTGATTAGGAAAGAAGTGATTGACATGGCAGATTCCAAGGTGGAGTACCCCGCTCCCGATTGCCTGGCGCCCGCCGCGATCGAGGCTAAGACCGAGGCCGCCGGCGTGACCAAGGCTAACCTGCCGGTCGCTAAGGCCTTTCTGTTGGCAATGTTCGCCGGTGCGTTCATCGCCTTCGGCGGCCTGTTCTTTACCGTGTTCTTGAGCGATAGCACGCTGGGCTGGGGCGCCCAGCGCGTCGTGGGTGGCCTGTGCTTTTGCCTGGGCCTGGTGCTCGTGCTGGTGTGCGGTGCTGAGCTGTTCACCGGTAATTCGCTTATGGTCTGCGCGCTCAAGAGCAAAAAGATTACCTTGGTCCAGATGCTCAAGGCCTGGGTCGTCGTATGGGTCGGTAACTTTGTCGGTGCCCTGTTCATCGTCTTTTTGGTGTACATGGCCGGCATTTACAAGCTCAACGGCGAGGCGGTTGCCAATTCCATGGTGAGCGTCGCCGCTGGCAAGGTGACGGTCGACTGGGTGACGATCTTCTTCCGCGGCATCCTGTGCAACATCTTTGTGTGCCTGGCCGTGTGGATCGGTACCGCCGGCAAGACCGTGGTCGATAAGGTCGTGGGCATTTTGCTGCCCATCGCCGCCTTTGTGGCCTGTGGTTTTGAGCACTGCGTCGCCAACATGTACTTTTTGCCCATGGGCGCCGTGATGCACGCGTGTGGCTATGGCGCCGACGTCGCCGGCGCCGATGCGCTCAACGCTGCGGGCATTGCGTTTAACCTATCCGCCGCCACGCTGGGCAACATCGTGGGTGGCGCGGTTCTGGTCGCGCTCGGCTACTGGTTTATCTACGCCAAGAAGTCCGAGGCGTAAGGTGCCGTCTGTTTGACGTTGGGCCTCCCGCGGGGCGTTGCCGTGCGGGAGGCTTTTTGGGTCTGGGGCTCGTTGTCGGGCTTTTGGGCTGTTGTGTTTGGCTGATGAAAGGGGTAATCGAGATGGCATCTGCTGTTAAGCGTGACGGTCGCGCCGTGGTGACCACATGCGGGGGATGCTATGCCGATTGCGCCTTTGCGGCACGCGTCGAGGACGGTCGCGTGGTGGCTGAGTTGCCGGTGCCGGGGCATCCGTGCTCGGCGCGTGCCCTGTGCGCCCGCGGACGGCATCGCCTGGCAATGCCGTTTGACGAGCGCGACCGGATTTTGCATCCCATGCGTCGACGAGCTGATGGCTCGGGGTTCGATGCGATTTCCTGGGACGAGGCGTTCGCGCAGATCGCAGCGCGCCTTGGGGAGATTGTTGACGGGCATGGTCCCCGTGCGCTGGGCATGACGCTCGGCGTGCCCTCGTTCGACCGCTACTGGGCGCATCGCTTTATGCATGCGCTTGGTTCGCCCAACGTGTACGGTGCCGACGGTGCCTGCGAGGTAAGCCGACTTACCGGTTGGGAGCACAGCTTGGGCTATAGTCCCGCCTCCGACCTGGCGCATACCGACTGCATCATGTACCTGGGGCGTTCCATTGTCGATTCGTCGACGATGGGGGCCGTTGATACGCTCAACGATGCCCGTCGACGTGGGGCGAAGATTGTCGTGGTCGACCCCCGGCGCAGTGGCTCGGCTGCGCTTGCCGACCGCTGGCTGCGCGTACGCCCGGGCTGCGACTTGGCGCTGCTGTTGGGTATTGCCCATGTCTTGATTGCCGAGGACCTGTATGACCACGAGTTCGTGGCCCGCTATACCACGGGTTTTGACGAGCTGGCGCAGGCGGCCCGTGCTTGGACGCCCGAGTGGGCCGAGTCGATGTGCGACGTGCCGGCCGCAGAGATCTCCGCCACGGCGCGCGATTTAGCTGCCGCGGCGCCTGCTGCGGTGGTGGACGCTGGCTTTCATGGTGGCATCGGTATCGCGTATGCCAACAGTACGCAGACGGCGCGAGCTATCTGCATGGTTGATGTGCTGCTGGGCTGTATTGGACATGCGGGCGGCGCGCTCAATCCACCCACGCCGCTTGCGCTGGGCGACTTGGACCCTGTGCGTTTCGCGACGCCGCCGGTGCCGCGTGAGCCCAAGTTGGGGTCCGAGCGCTATCCACTGGTCGATCCGGTGCGCGGCCTGTGCACGACCATCGGTCAGTCGATTCTTGCCGGCGATTTGCGTGGGCTCATCGTCTATGCCAGTAACCCCGGTGCGGGCTATGGCAATGCGCAGGCTTGGTTGGGTATTTTGCAGCAGCTCGACTTGCTCGTGACGATTGATATTCGCTGGTCCGAGACAGCGCGCGCTTCCGACTTTGTGCTGCCTGACGTGACCTATCTGGAGGCCGACCGCGGCGTGGGCACAGTCGTGGGTGCCAATGATTCGCGCGTGTTCTACCGCAACGCCGTGCTGCCCGTGCAGCATGACGACACGCGTCCCGGTCGGGAGATTTTTGCCGGTCTGGCGCAGGCGTGTGGTGTGGGCGAGTACTTCCAGTTTACGCCTGACGATCTGGCGGCTGCCCAGGTGGCACCGTTTGGGATCGATCTGGACGAGCTCAAGGAACGCGGCTGGGCCGACACGGGCGTTGCACTGCCGTCGCGTACGGGCGAGCCGGTGATTCCCTTGAACGGTGGCAGGATCGCGCTAGCAAGCGACGTGTGGGGCCGAACCGGTCTGGGCCGCGTTCCCGGTTGGATCGCGCCCATGGTGGAGCCCGGCCCGGGGATGTTTCGCCTCATTAGCGGCAACCGTCCCTTTGAGTCGCATACCTCGCGAAGGCTTGCGGCCCAAGGTGCCGCCGAGGCGGGGTCGGACTTGGATGCTGTGCAGATGAATGCCGATGCCGCCGCTCGCATGGGTATCGCCGATGGCGAGGTCGTCGAGCTTGTGAGCGACATGGGCCGCGATCGCGTGCGCGTAGAGACGACGCCCTATCTGCATCCGGCGTGCATCTTTACGTCGGCCGCCCCGGGTGGGCGTTCGTTTGGCTCACATGCCGGTGGCGCTCAAGGCTTGGGCGTGGGCCCGCTCGACCATACGCCGTTGCGCTGGGATCCGTTGACGGGCGCCGCACTCACCCAGGAAAACGCCGTTCGTGTGGAAAAGATCGCGGCGCGCGAGGATAATAACGAGTAATTGACTCAGCTGATGTATTCGACTGATCCACGTTTCTTTTGAAAGGCCGCACATGAGCGATAGCCAGAACATGTCCGATGAGGTGCGCGCCCGCCTGCGCGCTATCCCTTCCGTCAACGAGCTGCTTTCCGAGTGGCCGGTTGTGAAGGCGGCGGGGGAGACCTGCGACGCGGTGGTGCATGCCGCCGTCACGGCCGAGCTCGACGAGGAACGCGCCGCGATTCGTGCCGGCGCCGCCCCGCGTTCCAAGCGCGACCTAGCTTCGGCCATCGAGTGGCGCGCGCACCGCTCCGCGCTGCCGAGCCTGCGTCCCGCCGTTAACGCAACGGGCGTGGTCATCCATACCAACTTGGGTCGCGCGCCGCTCGCGGAGTCAGCGGCAAAGGCCGTGGCCGAGGTCGCGCGCGGCTACAGCACACTCGAGTACAGCGTGGACACCTGCTCGCGTGGGTCGCGCAAGGAACATGCCGCGCAGCTGATCCGCTCGCTTACCGGTGCCGAGGACGCGCTCGTGGTCAACAACAACGCCGCCGCGGTGCTGCTGGTGTTGGCGACCCATGCCGCAGACAAGGAGGTCATCGTCAGCCGCGGCGAGCTTGTCGAGATTGGCGGCAGCTTCCGCATCCCCGATGTCATGGCGGCTTCGGGCGCCAAACTCGTCGAGGTCGGCGCCACCAACCGCACGCATTTGGGCGACTACGAGCGCGCCATCACGCCCGATACGGCGATGATCCTTAAGGTCCATCCTTCCAACTATCGCATCGAGGGTTTCCACGAGGAGGTAGGCTCTCGGGAGCTTGCGGCGCTTGCTCATAAGCATGGCCTGCTCTTCTACGAAGATCAGGGCTCGGGAGCGCTGCTACCCGACGACATCTTGGTGCGCGGCGGCGAAGAAACCACGCCGGCTTCGGTTTCGGCAGGGCTCGATCTGGTGTCGTGCTCGGGCGATAAACTGCTCGGTGCCGCTCAGGCGGGCATCATCATGGGCCGTCGCGATCTGGTCCAGGCCTGCGGCGCACATCCGCTCATGCGTGCTCTGCGTCCGGGCAAACTGGCTCTGTCGGCGCTCGAGGCCACGCTGCGTATCTACATGGACGGTGCCGATGTTGCCCATCGTGATATTCCGGTGCTCAGCATGCTTACGCTGCCGCAGGCTCATCTGGAGCGTCGCGCACGCAAGCTGCGCGAGCTGATGGTGGCGGGCCTCGATAAGGCTGGCTGCCCGTGTGCCGTGCAGGTGGAAATCGTCGAGGAGTCGTCGACCCCCGGTGGCGGCTCGCTGCCTACCGTGGAGCTGCCCACGATGTGCGTTGCCGTGCGTCTTGTTGACGAGCGCCCGTCCGTCGATGCGCTCAAGCGCTCGCTCGTCCAAGATTTCGACACGCCGGTCGTCACGCGCGCCTCGCACGATCGCATTTTGTTTGACGTCCGTACGCTCGTGGGCGACCGCGATATCGAGACGGCGGCGTCGACGCTTGCCGCATGCGTTAAGAAGGCGATTGCTCGATGAGTGAGGTTCAAACGCTGGTGGAGTGCCCCGTTATCGTTGGCACGGCGGGCCACGTCGACCACGGTAAGTCGGCACTGATCGAGGCGCTGACCGGCAAGAATCCCGACCGTCTGGAGGTTGAGCGCCGTCGCGGTATGACCGTGGAGCTTGGCTTTGGCGAGTTGGCGCTGCCGAGCGGCAAGATCGTGGGCCTGGTCGACGTGCCGGGCCACGCGCATTACCTGCGCGCTATGGTGCAGGGTGCCACGGGCATCGACGTGGCCGTGCTGGTGGTTTCGGCCGTCGAGGGCGTGATGCCGCAGACCCGCGAGCACGTGCATGTGCTGGAACTGCTGGGCGTCACACACATGGTGGTCGCGCTGACGATGTGCGACCTGGCTGATGCCGAGATGACCGAGCTTGCCGAGCTTGATGTCGATGACTTTTTGTCGGGTACCGTGTTTGCAGGCGCGCCGATCGTGCCCGTGTCGTCCAAGACCGGCGAGGGGATCGATGACCTACTGGCTACGCTTGACGAGCAGGTTGCCGCTTGCTGGGATGCTTGCCGTGCCCGTGCCGAGCTCACCGATGCCGCGCCGCGTCTGCCTATCGACCGCTGCTTTACGATCAAGGGCGTCGGCACCGTCGTGACGGGAACGCTGCACGATGCGCCGGTTGCGGTGAGCGACGAGCTGATGGCCTTGCCGTCGCGCACGGTCTGTCGCGTGCGCGGGATTCAGGTGCATGGCGATACGCCGCGAGCGCTGCCCGGACAGCGCGTGGCACTCAACTTGGTGGGCGATGGTGTTGCCGCGCTCGATCGCGGTGAGATGCTCGGCGTGGCGGACCGCTTTGGTCAGACGTTGCGCTTTATGATGACGTTCACCTACCTGGGCCGCGAGGGCACCAAGCCGCGTGTGCTCGAGTCGGGCGCGCGCGTGCATGTGATGGCCGGCACGGCCGAGGTCGTTGGCCGCATCATGCTTTTGGAGGGCGAGGCCCCCATGGCGGTGGGCGAGACCCGTACCGTGCAGGTGCGCTTGGAGGAGCCGCTGCCACTGCGTGCCGGAGACCATGCCGTGGTGCTGTCGTATTCGCCCATTATGCTCATTGGCGGCGGGCGCGTGCTGCTATCGCGCTGCCGTCGCTCGCGCGAGCTTTCTGCCGGCGAGCGCGCGCTGCTTGCGGCACTTGAGGCCGGCGATGCCGTCGCTGGTGTTGAGGCGTGGTTGGCGCTGCAGACGTTGCCGGTCGTGGCTGCCGACGTTGCCGCGGCGCTAGACCTTGTTTCCGGTGGGGCCGATGCCGCGCTGAACGAGTTGGTGGCGCGAGGTGCTGTGCACGAGCTTGCGGGCTCGGGCGGTAGGCTGTATGTGAATGCTGCCGTGCTCGATGCCGCGATGGATGCACTGGCGGCGACCCTGACCGCCATGCATGCGGCGTCTCCCAAGGAGACGGGCTTTACGCCCGGCGCCGTTGCCCATGCTGCGTGGCCTGCCGCTGATGATGGCGTCGCCGTGGCTCTGATTGCCGAGGGCTGCTCGCGTGGCGTGTGTGCCGCCGAGGGGGCCGAGGTATTCGACCCGCACTCCGCTGCCGCCGCGGCGCGTGTGGTGCGCGAGGCCTGCGAACGTATCGTTGCCTTGCTGGATGAAGCCGGCCTCGATGCACCGACATTGCCCGAGGTGGGCGAGCAGTTGCAGCTCGATCGCGACACCATGACGCGCGGCCTGCGTGAGCTTTCGCTCAATCGCTCGATCGTTAAGGTCGAGCGCGACGTTGCCCTATCCGCCGCCGCCGAGGCCCATGCGCGCGAGCTTGTTGCCGCCGCCATCGCCGATGCTGGCGGCGCTGCAACCACGAGTGTATTGCGCGAGGCCCTGGGTGTGTCGCGCAAGCGTGCTATCAGCATCTTGGAGCACCTGGATGCCGTGCGCTTTACGGTGCTCGACAAGGATTCCGGCGGCCTGCGTTCCCTGCGCTAGGCCGGTCACTCGCTCCCGCCTCCTCAGTTGCGGTGAAATAGTTCCTATTTGGAGGC
>ERZ809074.1846-NODE-1846-length-25619-cov-87.667971_pt1 | contig 25619 bp, 29 predicted proteins | sample MGYA00520795_ERZ809074 | MGnify/ENA primary metagenome ERZ809074 (study PRJEB31570, sample SAMEA3212989) | Homo sapiens | biome: human-gut; feature: human gut; material: fecal | place: Sweden | collected 2011 ...
TCAAAGGTTTCGTTCAGCTTTGGATTGGTTTCAAAGTTGAAGTATGCCACATTTTCGTAATGGGTGCGCCCAAACTCCAGAATGGAATAGGTCTTTCCGACCTGTCTTGCGCCCTGTAAAATAAGGGGCTTGCGGTGTTCGCTTTCTTTCCACGCTTCCAAGAAGCCCATAATCTTTCTATACATAAGCAGTCCTCCTTAAAGGTACTGACCATAGTATAGCAGATATTCGCGTAAAAATCAATGAAATTTACTTGAATTTTCGCACTAATTAACACGATTATTTTCTCTAACCTCTCACGATACGACACGAACACCGCAATTTCTGCGTTTTATACCTCTCCGAACTTGGTCGTCATCAGCTTGTAAAGCTCGGTATTGCGGGGGAACTTGTTGACAAACGGCACAAGAGAACTGCCGACCTTGAGAAGCCCCTGTCCTGCGCCGACATTCGTAATATAACTGAGCTGAAGGTCGGAGATATTAAGGAGCTTGGCAAGCTCGATACGGTCTGTGGACGCTTGGTTGAGCATAATGATAAACTCGCTGTTGGCAAGCATTGTCCTTGCCGTGTGGCTCTGCAAAAGGTCGTCCACATTCTGCGTGATACCCGTGCAGTACGCACCGTATTTTCTTACTCTTTTCCAAAGCGTAAATAGGAAGTTTGCGGAGTATTCGTGCTGAAAGAGCAGATAAATCTCATCAATGAAAATGAATGTGTTCCTGCCTTTGGCTCTGTTCTGGGTAATACGGTTCAAGATGCTGTCAAGGACAACAAGCATACCGATTGGCTGTAACTGCTTGCCCAAATCCAGAATGTCATAGCAGATAAGGCGGCTGTGAGTATCCACATTTGTATGCTTGGCAAAGGTGTTCAAAGAGCCGTCCGTGAAAAGCTCAATGGCAAGGGCGATTTCTTGCGCTTCTGGCTCGTCCTGCTTTAGCAGCTCCTCACGGAAGTCCTGCAAGGTCGGCGGCGTTCCCATATAGTTGCCTTGCTGATAATACCGATACACCGAAGCGGTACAGCGGTCAATGATGGATTTCTGCTTTGCGCCAAGACTGCTGCCGCCGATGAGCTGTTCGCAAAGGGACAAAATAAACTCCGATTTCAAGATAACGGGGTTTGCGCCGTCACCGTAATCGGAGTTCATATCCATAGCGTTGATATGGTTTTCGCTCGTTGCTGAGATGTGAATGACCTCGCCCTGCATTGCCTTAACAAGCGGCGAATACTCTCGCTCTGGGTCAATGATGATAATATCGGCGTTGGGGTCGGTCAGAATGATGTTCGTCATTTCTTCCTTTGCCGTAAAGGATTTGCCTGCACCCGATACGCCGAGGATAAAGGAATTACCGTTGAGCAGGTGGCGGCGGTTGGCGATAATCATATTCTTGCTGATTACATTCTGCCCGTAATAAACGCCGTTCTCGTGATAGATTTCCTGCACCCGAAACGGAATAAACACCGCAAGACTTTCCGTTGTAAGGGTGCGCAGGGCGTCAATCTTTCGCACACCGAAAGGCAGCACCGTATTTAAGCCGTCCATCTGCTGATATTTCAGCACGGCAAACTGACACAGGTGCTTTCTGGCAGTCGTAAGCAATGCTTCTGTGTCGCTGTCAAGCTGCTCCTTGCTGTCAGCCGTATGCACCATAGTCAGCACGGCGAACATCATTCTCTGGTCACGGGTCGTAAGGTCATCAAGGAACTCCTTGCTTTCTTTTCGCTGCTGCTCCAAGTCATACGGTACAACGGCAGAAAAGTTGTTGTTCTGGTTTTGCTTTCGCTGCCAATTCGTGATGTTGGTTTCCACACCGAGCAAACGGTTCTCCACCTCTCGCACGGCTTCATCTGTGGGAACGGGGATAATGTCAACGGAGAGCATCATATTTCTGTTCAGCTCACAAAGCTCCGCTACCATACTGTCCTTGATATAGGCGGCATATTCTCTGAGGAAAATCACACGCCCGTATCTGTCGCCCATTCTGAAACAGTCATTTTCAAATTCAAAGGTGTCGGGGCAGATAAAGTCCTTGAAGTCGTGACCCTTTCGCATCGTCTGGGAAATATCGAAGCGGAACGCCGTTTCTTCGCCTGTGCGGTAAAAGTCGTGAAAAATGCGGAGCTTTTCCTCGGCTTCAAGCTCCACGCAGCGTGACCCCAGACGGGAAAAATGGGCAATAAGGTCAGCACCCACACGGGCAAAGTAGTTTCGGGCTTCCTCGATGTTTTTCTTGCTGACAGATACCGTCACATACTTGTCCTGCACAATGGAGTTTGCTCCCGTTGCTTTTTCAAGGAGCATTTTGTTATATTCCTTGCGGTACTTATCCAGACCGTCATCAGCCATAGGAATGAGTATCGTCTGTTCAAAGTCCGCTTTGTTCAAGCGGCGGTTGTTGATTGTGATTTTCGTGGTAGCTCCGCTGTCAAGCGAATTAAGCAGCTCCGAGTATTCAAGGAACATTGCTTCCTTATCCTCACGGCTTGCTACGGCGTAATTGATGTCCTCAAATTTGAATGTCTTAGCGTACTTGTTCTTGCCGACAAGGAAGATACCGTCCTCCCAGATAGTTTTAATCGGGATAACGCTCTGTACCGATTTCGGCACGACAAACTTCTCCTTATCCTGCTTGAACAGGTTTTTGAGTGTTTTAAGCATTGTTCTTCAACGCCTCCTTTTCGTGATTTTGGATTGCTGCTTTCAGCGTTTCATAGTAGAGATTATCGGGGTGAAACACCAGCATTTTCGGCATAAGGAACTCCGATTTAATCCACGCCCAGACAAACTGCTCGGCGTTCATACCGTTGTACTTGACAAAGCCCATCAGCGCAAAGGGCGCAGCACCGAGGATGCATACCCAACTGAGGGTTTCCGTTCCGAAGTACGGGCGCAGCAGAAAATACAGACCTACCGCCACGCCGCAGGCAAGCACCGAAAAAATGAACTGTCGCAAAGACAGCCCGAAAAACATACTTTCCGTGTAATTGCGGATTTCCTTGTTTATCTTAACTTCCAATTCGTCACACCTCCTTTATAAGCCCATCATTTCTCTTACAACACGGTCAGACATTTTGACCGCACCGACCAAGACGAGCATATTAAATACAAGCTCTCCGATATAGCTCCATACCATAGACACCGACGCAGCATTAGGGTCAACCGCAGGGGGCGAAGCTGCAAAGAGCGAAAAGATGATACAGGCAAGCACAATGATTGCACCCTCCAGACACACGGCGGCATAGCTCTTGATAAAGCTCTTGCCGACGCTCTGGCTCGGCTCTCCCGCAAAAGTGGAAAGCGGAACAGGGGCAATGGCGGTATAAAGGTACAGCTTAAAAAATCTGCCGTATACCGACATTATCATAATGAACGACAGTACCGTAATGAACAGACCGCCTATCAGCGTGACCGCCCATAGCGGGATACTCTCGAAAAAGCCGCAGTCCTCAACAGCGGTCACGATTTCAGACGGCAATACCGTCTGCTGTGCCGTTCCGAAGCCTGCGGCGTTCATAATGGTTGAAATAAGACCCTGTACGATATTGAAAAGAGCCATCATCAGCTCCAAGCCATAGGTCACAGCACCTTTGGCAAGGGCGAAGCGGATAAACAGCTTTAATGCGTGTTCTGGTTTCTTGACCTCTGCAAAGCTGCCGCAGGTACGCATTACGCCTACGACGAAAAAGAGAACGAGCAACGCAAGCCCGATTGCCTGCACCGCACCGTGTATATTTACGATAACATTCCATATCGTGCCGCCCTTAAAGCTCTCTGGGGATTGGGTAATGAGTTGCCATATCTCCGACAGCTTCTCATTCCAAGTTTCAAGAGCGTTCTCCAAGTTCTGCACAATCCAATTATCAGACATTCGACCACCTCCTTATTGATTTGGATAACGGGGGCAATTCCGCAAAGCAGATCTGCCCCCGTTACGTCAGTCTTGTGTCAATCTGTTGCTCTCTCAGCCTGTGATAAGGGTCAAGATTTCCTTTGCAAAGGTAATGACCACGCCGCCTGCGAGGGTCAGAAAACCGTTTGCTCTCTGGGACGGGTCGTGAGATTTGAGGGAAAGACCAATCTGCACAATACCGAAGCCGAGCATAATCATACCGACAGCTCGCACCAGACCGAAAATAAAGTCGGACAGGTTATTGACTACGGCAATCGGGTCATTCGCCGCAAAAGCGGTCACGGATGTTCCCACAACAAGGGTCAATGTCATTACTGCCGTGCAGTAAAAGCGGAAGCCTTTTCTGACCTTGCCAGACATCGGCAGCTTTTCGGTTTTCTTGCCCTCATTCTTCTTAAAAAGTTTCATAGATAAATCCTCCTTTTAGATGTTGAATATTTCTTCCAAGTCCTCATCGGACAGAAGCTCGTAGGAAGTGCTGACAGCGTCTACGCTTACGGCGCTTTGAGGAATATCGCTGTCAAACACAAGGGTTGCGACTGCCTGCGTCGGCTCTCCGTGATTATACGGCGGCTGCCCTCCGTCAGCAGTCAGCTTCACATTCGGGTGCTTCATAATGTCATACTTGAAGTCCATTACGGGGCGTTCTCCCCGAATAAAAAGAAGTGCGTAGCGGTTATCAAGCATACGCACTTCATCTGGGGTCATAAGCTCACGCCCCGATATTTGATAGTTAGTTGAATAGTTGCCGCTTCGCCCAGAGCTTTTTCCGTAGGTGTTGGTATCAATGGTTTCCTTGCCGAGCAGTTCGGACACATATTTGTGGGTGCTTTGCTCATTGCCGCCGAGGTAAAGAAATTCATCGCAGTTGCCTACAATGCTTTCCCATTGCTTCTCGAAAAGGGCTTTGAGCTGCGCCAGATTTTGCAGGATAATGGACACCGATACCCCTCTGGAACGCATAACGGACAAAATCTTATCGAAGTCATCGGGCAGCGATACATTCGCAAATTCGTCCATTATAAAGTGGCAATGCACGGGCAGGCTGCCGCCGTATTTATGGTCTGCCAGATAAAAGAGCTGTTGAAAGAGCTGCGTATAAAGGATACTGACAAGGAAGTTAAAGCTCGTATCATTGTCTGGTATCAAAGCAAACAAAGCGACTTTCTTTTCTCCCAGACTCGGCAGGTCAAGCTCATCGGTGGCGGTAAGCCCTGCAAGGCTCTCCAGATTGAATTTTTCAAGTCTTGCGGCAAGCGTGATTTGAATACTCTTTAAGGTCTTAGCAGAGCCAGAGTGATAATCCCTGTAATACTTGAGGGCGATATGCTCTGGGTTTACCATTTCCAGACGGTCAAAAAGTTCGTCCAGAGGGCTTACATAGCTGTCGTCATCCTCACGGACTTCGCCTGCACGAAGCAGCTCCATAACCATAGGGAAATTCTGCTCGTCGGGCGGAGCTTCGTATTTGAGATAAAACACCAACGCAAGAAGCAGCATACTTGCCGCCGTATCCCAGAACGGGTCTTGCGACTGTGAGCCTTTTGGCGTAGTTGCCTTAAACAGATTCGTTACCAAACGCTGCACATCGTTGTCGTTGCGCAGATACACAAAGGGATTGTAACAATAGCTGCGGTGCATATTGATTAGGTCAAGGACACGCACCTCATAGCCTTTGCGCTCCAACAGACCGCCGATGTCACGGACGATTTCACCCTTCGGAACAGTTTTGTCAAGATAGAAAACGGAAGTATTACTGATAATTTTCACTTTAGAAATTGGCGGCTTTTACATCGTCACGCATCAGGCGTTTCACCTTATCTTCCAGCGTGTCCTTGCTCTCCTTGCTGAAATGAACGCAGACAACATAGGTGGTGCCGCCTATCCTCATGTTGAACGTTCCTGCCGGAATTTCCTTGTGTTTCTTTGCTGTGTTTGGCGTTTCTTTCATTCAATACCTCCCAAATTAGGTTCTGAAAATCAAGAGGTCATTTTGACCACTTGATTTTGTGTGTATGGCAACTGCTGCACGGCGTAACCAACAGCTCATTTTACGGAATTTGCCCTGCAAAGTGGGGTGGTTCGTTTTGAACCACCCTACATCAAGTGACAAAAGTTGTCATTTGATTCCGCCTGTGCTGCGGTTAAAATCAGTGGTTCATTTTGACCCACTGATTTCCGGCGTTGCCCTGTGTGCGCAAAAAGCCGGACAGGGTGTGTGTCGGCAACGAAGTCCGGCAACGGGCTTCAAAAAACCTGCAACATCGTCCCGTCCTGCTCCTATACTATTTTTATTCTTTTCTTTGATTTCTCTGTTGCTTTTGTTGTCAGAGAAGAAAAAAGCCTTATAGATAAGGGTTTTCAAGGGGTTAGCCCGGCAACGGGGTCGGCAACGGGACAGCAACCGGGTCGGCAGCACGGTCTGCCTTTCAGAATGGAAGCTCCATTTGGCGGGTTTCTTCCTCGGTCAGCTCACGAAAACCGTCCGGCAAAATTGAGCCTGTTGCCGATGGCTCGTCGCCGGAAGCGGCTCGTTCCCAGCCCCGCTGTCTGCCGTACTTGGCAAAGATGCGGGGATTGGAAAACGCTGTCCAGCCCTCGATGCTGTTGTTCATAATCTCGTTGATTTCCCGGATTTCCCATTGCTTCGGCTCGTCAAAGGAATGGTTCAGAGCTTCCGCATAGATCAGCTTGGAGCAAACCTGTGTGCCGCTGTAATTGTCAAGGAAAGACTGAATCAGCCCCGCCTTGGTGTCCTCCGGCATGAACTGCCTTTGCAGCACCTTCAGCTCCTTGTTCATTTCCTTGGATAAGGTCAGCCTTACAGGGAAGTTGTGGTAGAAAAACATGGCTTCCGCCCACATCAGGTCGATATACGCTCTCGATGCGGCTTCATCCTCCAGAATGTGAACCTTGGCGTTCTCTGCGTGTACCATGATGGGCAGGAACCTTCGGTTGCCGCTTCGGTCAAGGGGCAGGAAGTCCAGCGTATTGGAGCTGCCGCCGAACACGCATTGCCGCAGCCTGTCTGCCGGGTGGGTTTCATACGGCACTTTGTAGGTTTCCTTTGCCCTGCTGATAAAGGACTTAATATCCTCAATGCTCTTGGCATTGGCGGTGGCAATCATCTCGGACATTTCGATAATCCAATGTCCCTGCATCTTGCGGTAAACATTGTCATCGTCAATCCTTTTCAGGTCATCGGAAAACCATTCATCTTTGACTGCCAGCAGACGGAAGAAGGTGGACTTTCCTGCACCTTGTCCTCCAACCAGACAGAGCATCACCTCAAACTTACAGCCCGGCTTGAATACTCTGAGAATTGCTCCCAGCATGAACAGGCGCAGACATTCATAGGTATACTCGCTGTCCTCTGCGCCGAGATAGCGGGTGAGAGCATAGCGGATGCGCTCTGCGCCGTCCCATTTCAGGCTGTTCAGGTAGTCGCGGATGGGGTGGTACTTGTTGCAGTCCGCGACAATGGAAATGGCTTTTTCAATCTTCTTTTCGCTGGTCAGTCCGTACTTGTCCTCCAGATAGAGCATGAGGTAATTAAAGTCCGTGTCGTTCAGGGTCGCTGTGGGCTTCTCCCACCAGAGGGCTTTCACAATATCAATACGCTCCGTCAGAATGTTGTAGCGGATAGCACCTTGTAGATAGGGGTCGTTCTGAAACACGGTCAGACAGTTCCGTATGCTGTTTCGGATAGCTCCGTTATCGGTCAAGTCCAGACTTCCTCTGACTTCTTCCACGGTCATGCCCGGCTGTGTGTTCTGCAAATCGCTGTTCAAGTCTCATCACCTCTTTTCTTTGCTCGGCAACCAGAGCCTTCTTTTCTTCGGCTGTGCCGTACAGGAGAATATCAAGCAGATACTCGATATGGCTTTCTCTCTGCAACGCTTCCACGAACAGGGGATGCCATTCGTCCTCCGGGTGCTTTGGTGCGTATTGCTGCTTCCATGTCCTGAGATGATGGAAGTAATCGGACAGCACCTTATAGCATCTGTTTTCTTCCTGCTGATACTTTTGTTCCGATGTGGGTTCTCTTATCCTTGCTCTGACAGAGGGCTTGCGTCCGCTGTCGTAGCCGATGCCAAAATCATTAGCTATTTTCACAGCGGCTTCCCTGCTCGGCAGTCCAAACAGGCGGGAAACAAAATCAACTGCATCTCCGTCCGCTTGGCAGGCAAAGCAATGAAAACGCATATCCAGCTTCATGCTCGGATTCTTGTCATTGTGAAACGGGCAGATTGCCATGCCCTGACGGTTGACCCTGATGCCGTACATCTCTGCCGCCTGTCGGGTGGTGACATTGCCTTTTACTGCTTCAAATACATTCATCGCATCATCCTTTCGGGGAACAAAAAAAGACACCTGACATTTTCACAATGAAAACGGCAAGTGCCTTACAGTTCCATATTCTGTTTTTTGTGCTGTGTGGGTTTCCGCTCCGGCTGCTGCTTCCCCTGTCCCGAATCGTGCTTCAATCTCTCGGTTACGGAGTGCTTCGGTTCGGGCTTCTTCTCAACCGCCTGTTCCGGCGCAAGGACTTTGCCGACCCAATAGCGAATATCCTTCATCGGCTTCAATTCCTCTCTGACGGCGGCAAGCTGCCCGGCAAGCTCGGCATGGGAGCTTTTCAGACCATCGTATTCCGTTTGCAAAGCGTCCAGATTGACATTCAAATCAACGCCCTGTTTTTTCAGATAACGGAACGCCTTGTTGAAGCTGTCCAGTTCGTCCCTGTGGCTTTCCGCAAAGGCGGCTTGCCTTGTTTTCCAGCCGATTTTCAGATACTTGTCGTGGACTGCCTTGTGTGTGTTGAAATCGGCAACGGCTCTTTGAATGCCCGTAATGACCTGCATCCGTTTCTCGGCTTTCTTCATAGCTGCGCTGATTGACTTGCCTTTCTCATTCACGCCTTGCAGGGCTGCGTCCAAATCTTCCAGCGTGAAAAGCTCATGGTTCTGCAAATAGTTCATAGCTTGGGAAACGGCTTTCAGGTCATCGACCGTGCCTTTCTGCTGTCCGTATCTCGACCACTCGCTGCGCTCCGCCTTTCGCAGATTCAGATAAGAGCTGAGAAGTGCGGTAAGCGTGGGGGAAGTATTTTTCTTATCCGCTTCCGTTTCCGTAAAGGCGGCTTTGGTAGCTTCCAGAATCTCCGCAATCCAGCTCCGCAGATTTTTGATGGTTCTGCGGACAGCGTTCATCATGCGGTTCGCCGCTTTTATATCCCGGTTCAGATTGCCGATGTTGGTTTCAATGCCCTTGCTCTCTAAGGCGCAGACAGCGGCTCCCATGTGGACGGTCGGGACAATATCAAGTCCCTGCCTTTCATATGAACGCATATCCACTCGTTCGGGGCTTCCAGACATTTCAAGATAACGGTTCTGCACAATCTCCCAGCCGTGCCGCCATTCCTCGGCGTGGTACTGCTCGTTCCAGTCAACGGTATCCTCCTTGTGGCTTTTCCATCTGCCGGAGGGGAGCTTGATGCGTTCGCCGTTCCCGTCAAGGTCGTAAACCTTGCGGCTCTTGGGCATCCACTTTCCGTTTTCGTCAATGGCTCGCATGGTCAGCATGATATGGCAGTGCGGATTGTGTCCCGGTGGGTCAGGGTCGTGTATCGCAAAGTCACAGCACATTCCTTTGGATACGAAATGTTCCTCGCAGTATTCCCGGAGCATCTGCGGACATTTTTCAAGCGGCACTTCCCTCGGCAGGGCAAGCACGAAACGCCTTGCAAGCTGTGCGTTCCATTGCTTCTCCGCTTCTTCGGCGGCGTTCCAGAGCGTCGCCCGGTCTGCATATTCCGGCGGAGCGTTTGCCGGAAGCAGGATTTCCGTGTAAACAACTTCGGGCTGTTTCCTGCGGTGATCTTTGGATTTTTGGTCATACTCGGAGAACAGCTTCTCTCCGGCTTGATAGGCTGCTCCTGCAACGGCGGAGCTGCCCTTGCTGCGCTGGACGATGCGGATATTCAGATGGGGAACAGGCATTTTGTTGAATCTCCTTTCTCGGCGCAATAAAAAATGACCGCTGCTTTTCGGCACGGTCAAACAAAACTTGTCGGTCAGAAATGATTGCTCTGAAATCGTTTCTGGACGGCAATTCTACAAAGGGGTAGCTGGCTTTAGCCAGCGCAGGGGAAGTGTAGCTTCCGCTGGATGATTGGAGCGAAAGCTGCGGAAATCATCAGGCTCCCTGCAAGGGGCTTTCGGCAGAACGCAATGCACAACCTTTAGGTGGTGTATAATTGCGCCCTCGTCCAAAGCCGAGGGTTTAGCTCCCGTCCGTTGTCAGCTCGTTTTCCCGGTTCTCAATCAGCAGATTCAGCTTCTTTTGAACCGCTTCGCTGTGGAAGATGAAGGTCAAAAGCTCCATCACGTCATCGTCTGTCAAGACGGTCGGCTTTCTCAAAAAGGTTTCCAGCATCCCGGCACGGGTGCAAAGGCGGTGCGTGCGCTCACCTCTGGTCAGGCGTTTCAATTCGCTCTGCAACCGCTTCTCCTTGTGCTTCGCTGCGGTCAGCTTCTTTTCAAGCACATACTTCTCATGCTCCAATTTTTCAAATTCTTCCTTGCTCATGGCGTAGCTCCTTTCTCAAAAATGGGCAAAACAAAAGCGACCAACTTTTAACGGTTGATCGCTTTGGGGATTGTTATTCAGTTGTAGCTTTTTCTTCGCACTTACATCGCTCGGCATATCTTTCGAGAAGCTGGAAGCCGCCTCAAGTCTATCAGCAGCAGATAGAAAGAATACAGTACCCATCAGATGGGTCTATCTTGATTTCATTTTCAGATTCACACCTATAACGATTGTCCCCAAAGACAGGAAATATATGCCCAATAGTATCAATCCGGCTGTGTGCATATCTTCTTCGGGAGCGGAGTACATGAGAAAAAACAGAACATCAAGAAAGAATACAAAGGCAAGATTCAGCAGGTCGATTGTAGCGAGCTGCTTTTTTACAATCTCAGAATTGTCTTTTTTCTTGTCAAACCCTGCAATGATAGAAAAGTCATTCTGTGCGGTGGTATGGAGAAAAACAAAGTGAATCAGCAAAGATATTCCCAAAAGGACGCCGGGGGCGATAACCACTGGGAACATAGGAATCCTGCCGGAAAATGCGAGAACGAAATGCACTGCCGTGAGTGCGGCAGACGCAAGCAACAGCACCCGCCGGTATCGCAGCGTATCCCTTGGTTTCTCTGTTCCTGTGCTTTCTCCATTCACCATTGCAGTCAAATCCGTATCAAACAGCTTTGCTATCAGGTCGAGGGTTTCAACATCCGGCGTCGCAATTCTACGCTCCCAATTGGAAACAGCCTGACGGGTAACGCCGATTTTTTCTGCAAACTGCTCCTGTGACAGCCCGTGCTTTTTACGCAGGGCAACGATATTATCAGCAAGGTTTTTGCTCACGGAAAACCCCTCCTTCCTTTCGCAACTCTATTATACTTGATTCCGGCTTTGCTTTCTATCATTCAGACTTGTCAAAACCGCAATTTATCTTTGCGTTGTCAATATCGCTTTCCCAGAATTGAAGTTGTCCATATAACATTACTTGCGGATTCTTTTCAGCAATCGCAGTATCGCTAATCCGTCGCTTTGTGGAATTATAGACAGCCATGCAGGATAACGTAAGGGGATTATGGTATAAACAAAAAGGCCCAGATTATAGTACGCCACAAAGCAGAGTGCAAAACGTATATAGGTGTTTGAAACTGCAATGGAAGTACGGGCAAGCAAAACAAACAGGGCTACTGTTATGAGGAAAGAAGATATTGGTCCACCCGCAAGGGTCAGCAGGGCGGACTTTTTTGAAAGATTGTCTCCGCATTCAAAATGCCCGCTGACGGGGAATGAGCAAATTAGCAATCGCTTTGTTTTGAAAATTTCCTTGCCTCTTCCTACAGTAACATACCAATCGTCTAGTTCCTTTCCTGCGCTGAGTAGATAACCAAGTATATGACCTGCTTCGTGTGCAAGTATCGACAGTATTGAACCGAGCCAAATTATAATGACGCAGCTTGCAATGCCCATAATATAATCCATCGCAGCGACCTCCAAGAAAACGCATTTTATCCGATTCTATTCACATCGTGTGTAAAATAACCCAATATGATTATAGCATGCAAGCTGTGGACACTTCAATGCCCGTTTCCATACAATTCTGCAACTTTTCCATGAATGTTGCTCCGCTCATTGCCTGTTTTCGTTCTTCGCTTTATGGGGCGGTTAATCCCTATTAGGTAACTGCGCATGCTTCGGTGTAAAGAAAAGCGCAACCGGCTTTTCATCGGCTGCGCTTTTGGCGGCTATGGGCGGTAATAGCGGTCATTCTTTTTTCTGCTTCTCTTTTATTTTCTGATTCATCTTCTTCGCCTGCGCTCTAAGTCCAAGGAAAGCACAAAGCCACCAAAGGGCTGCGGTTCCTACTGCAATCAGGAAAAACCTAAGAACGCCGGAGCTGTTTTCCATCCACCCTGCCAAATATGCGGTCAGAAGAAAGACAGGCATACCAATCAGCGTGTGGATCAAGGTTTTGAGCCAAGGGGCAAGTTTTTCGTTGTAGTAAATCAGCGCAGGGACATAAAAACCGAGCGATATGACGATGCAGCAGATTGCAAACCGCTGTAAATCTCCTCCCGTGTACCCTGCAAAGAAGCGGTCTACCCCTCCCGCAAAAACAGGTCCGATAAACAGAGTTGCGACAAAAGTGAAGCACCCCATGCCGATTCCCGAATAAATCTGTTTCAGCAGCTTTTTCATGCGGAACACCTCCCTATAATCCTAAATATTTTTTGAAAGCGGGCAGATACTTCCGTGAGATACATTCCTTGCAGCCGTTTTTCAGAGTTACCATCATAAGCCCGCCCAAAGTCGGCTCAACGCACTCAAGGTATTGTAAGTTGATAAGTACAGACTTGGAAATACGCATAAAGCTAACTCCGAGCATATCCTCAAATTCATACAGCCGTCTGCCGCTGTCAAAGCGTTTCGTTCGGGTGTAAACGGCTGCCCTTTCGTTTTCTACCCGAAGCATATACAGCTCCTCCGGGCGCAGGACAAAGATCCTTTCGTTGTCCGTTACGGTTATCGCCTTGTTGGAAACTGCGCCCTCAAGAATGGCTGCGGCTTGGCGCACGGCTTCCGTCATTTCATTCGTGAAGATAACGGCATACGGCTCCTTGGCAGTTTCGGTCATTTTGATTTCAACTTTCACTCGTATCACCTCGCTCCCTGCTGCAAGTATATTATAGCGCAGGCTCTGTTTTTTGTCTGTGCTTTTCAGGTAAGTGGTAGGTTTGGACAGGTAAGATGCGATTTGAAGAAGGTAAGTTTCAATGCACTTACATTATACCAGCCGGGTTAAAAGCGTTCAATCTGTTGTACAGCCTTGAACTGCAACTTTTCTATGAACGCCGCTCTTTTTCGCCGCTTCGCTTGCCGCCCTGCGGCGTTCCTCGCTGTATGGGGCGGTCAGACGGAAAGAGAAACGCCCCTTGCGGATCACAAACTCCTTGCAGCCCGTGTCCGGGTCATCGTCCGTCAGCTTGCAGGCGGCAGGATATTTGCGGCTGTACTCGGTCAGCCTGTTCCTGAGGTCGGTGTTGTGTGTGCGGATATAGATCAGCGGGTCTTTCTCGTCAAACCAAATATCGGTGGTCTTTTCCTGCTTGGTCAGTCCTGTTCTCATACAAGCTCCTTTCTGCGTCTCTGTTACGCAATAGAGGTGTTTTTCGGGTGTTTTCTCCGGCTCTTGACTTGGGGAAAACGGCGATTTTCAAACAGAAAACGCTCCGGCGATACATTCCTCGTCCGAAGCGTTCCTGTTGGCTGTTTTCAGTTTTTTGCGGCTCTTGACCGTCAATCGTAAATCAGCTCATACTTCACGATTTCCTCTGCCTGTGCCTTGCAGGAGTTCATCAAGCCCACCCATTTCATGGGGTCTGTGGCTTTCAGTTCTTCCGTTGCTCCTGCACTCTTTGCAAGCTCCGGCATCATCAGGTCAAGGCGGCTTCTTGCGGCTTGCTCGATTTCGGCGCAATGCTCGTAGAGCGTTTCGGACAGCACCAGATGTGCGTAGAGTGCAGGGCGGTGTTCCCTGAGGTACGCCTTGCGCAGCATACCGTAGTGACCGAGCCGGATATTCGGCTTTTGCAGTCCGATGTCGGGGATGTAGTAATCTCCGCACTTGATATAGTTCAGTTCCATAGTTAGGCTCCCTTCCTCTTGTGGTACTCATCCCTGCGCTTGGCAAGGGTGGCTTCATAGCGTTTGATGGCTTCGGGGTCTCCGGCTTCCGCATCCGCTTTCATTTTCCGATAGCATCTGACATTCGCTTCGCTCTGATACTTTTTCATTTCAGCCAGCTTCCTTGCGGCTTCCTCATCGGTCTTGGCAAGCTCCGCAAGGGCTTCACGCTCCGCCTTGCGCTTGGCGGTTCTCGTCCTCGTATATTCAGCCTTGCGTGCTGCCATCATTGCGGCATATTCGGGGTCAGCCGCCATTCTCGCTTCCTCACGCTCCTTTTTCCGCTGTCTGGCTATGGCTTCCTTGGCTTTCAGAGCTTCCCACGCCTTAGCGGCTTCCGGGTCTGTTTTTGCGGCTTCTTTCAGCTCCTTTCGGGAAAGTTTTTTCTGCCTGTTGGCTCGTTCTGCCCGTTTACGCTCAGCTTCGAGAAGTTTTTCACGCTGCAAACGTTCCTTTTCCTCCATTTGGGCGATATGGGCAGGGTCGGCTTCCCTGGCTTCTTTGATTTTCTGCTGTCTGCGGTGGTTTCGCTCCCGCTGCATGGCAAGTCTGCGTTCGTATTCGGCAATCGCTTCCGGCTCTCCGGCTTCTGCGGCTTTCTTCAATGCCGCCTTTTTCTGTTTCTGGACTTCGGCGGCTCGCTTGCCCTTTTCCTGCTTCTTTCGCAGTTGTTCGGCTTCGATGGCGGTAATGCGTTCTTCTTCGGAAACAGCTTCAACAGGCGGGTAGTAGTTGCCGATGAAATTGAAATGAATATCAATATTCTGCTGGCGGTAGATGGTTCGACCGCCTGTGGCTTCGTGAACCTCAATTCTGTCAATGAACGCATAGAGCATGGCGTCGGTCAGTTTCTCGCAGTCCCGGTATTTCCTGACCAGAGCGATAAAACGAGATGCGTCCACTTGCTTGATCTCGTCCTGCTGAACCAGATTTTCCAGCTCTGCAACACGCTTTTCCAACACAAGCTGTTCTTCATCGTACTGCTGGATCATGCGCTGTGCCTGTCGCTCCGGCAGCAAGCCGTTTACGGAGCTTTCATACAGCTTATTGATTTTTTCGTCTAAATCGGCTATCCGCTTCTTCGCTTCGGCAAGCTCCTGCTGTCCGTTGTCCGATGCCCTTGCCTGATGCTCATTCCAAACGGCTTTGAGCTGGTCAATGAACTCGGCTTCGTTTTCAAGGACATATTTGCTCACCGCCTGAATTGCCCGCAAAATCGTCGCTTCCAGAACCGATGTTTTCACATAGTGGGAAACGCAATCGTTTGTGGCGCTCCGGTAGTTGCCGCATTGAAAAGCGGAATCAGAATCATAGCGTTTGCCGCTGTGCTTGGTTTCGGGGCTGATATAGCCCATCCTTGCGCCGCAGTCGGCGCAGTACACCAAACCGGACAGACGGTGGGAGTAGGTGCCGTTCGCCACTCTCGGCTTTTTCTTTGAGCGTATCTTTCTGGCAATATCCCATGTGTCCTGGTCGATGATGGCTTCATGCGTATCGGGGAAAATCATCAGCTCGTCCGGCGTTGCGGCTCTGCGCTGCTTGGTCTTGAAGTTCTCGCAGATGGATTTGCCCAACACGGTATGACCGAGGTATTCCTGCCTGTCGAGGATATAGCCGATGGTGGTGGCGTTCCAGCGGTAAGGGTCTGCAATTTCCTTGTGACGGCAGTTCTTCGGCTGATTCATGGCAGCGTAGGCAGACGGTATCAGCACCTTTTCCTTGGTCAGAATCTCTGTAATGCCTGTTGTGGTAACGCCCTGACATGCCAGCCGGAAGATTTTCCTGACAACCTCTGCGGCTGGCTCGTCCACGATAAGTGTCTGTTTATCGCCCGGTTCTCTCTTATAGCCATAGGGGATTGAGCCGCTGCATCTCAGCCCGTCCTTCATTCTGGACTTGAATACCGCCTTGATTTTGTTGCTGGTGTCCTTTGCGTACCACTCGTTCATGATGTTCAAAAACGGAGTGAAGTCATTGTCCTGCGGGGTGGCGCTGTCCACATTGTTGTTGATAGCTATGAAACGAACGCCCTTCTTCGGGAAAAGAATCTCCGTGTAATAGCCGACTTGCAGGTAATTTCTGCCAAAACGACTAAGGTCTTTTACAATCAGGACTTCCACATGACCTGCTTCGATTTCTTCCAGCAGGGCGGCAAAGCCGGGACGGTTGAAATTCGTACCCGAATAACCGTCGTCATAAAAATGGCGAATGTTTCTCAGCCCTTTCTGACGGGCATATTCTTCGAGGTATTTTTTCTGATTCTGGATGGAGTTTGAGTCCCCGGCCTGTTCATCGTCCCTTGATAATCGCTCGTACAGAGCGGTGATTTTGAGTTCCTCTTTCTTTGCCACGGTTTTGCCTCCCTTCGTTATGTAATTTGCGCTTGTAACACGCTCCCTTTTTCTATCCTCTTATAGTATAGCCGTTTGGGTCAAGCACCACAAAAGAGGTGTTGCATTGCATAGCGTTGGGCTTGCAAAAGAAGCGTGTTTTGCCTGCACCAGAGCCGCCGCAGACTAAGATATTGAGATTTCGGCGATGCTTTTTCCCGTCAAGACCAATGCGGACATTCTGGGTCAGCAGCTTGTTCTCGGACAGGTCTTTATCCCGATACTTTTTGTTCAGCGCATCGGCGTTGCCCCATTTTGCAGAGCCGTGTTCCTCACGCCTGCGGTAGTTCCTGCGTGTGGAGAAATAAATACCGATAGCCATACCGTATGCGGCTAAAAAAATAAGGACAGTCTTTACGCTGTCCTCACATACGGTTATGGCAAAGGGACTTCCCATAGCATCGGTCAGTCCTCGGATGATTTCTACAATGCCGCCGCCCACATAAGGGGCGGTCAGCAGAGCAAGCCACACGACAGGAACGACGCCGCAGGCGGAAAGGATTAGGCTTGTCTTTTTGTCGTTATCGTTCCTCATTACACCTGCAATGCACGACCTTGAATTTCTTTGTCGGGGCGTGTGCTACCTTGCTAATCAGCTCGTCAACAGGCTCGGTGGGGCGTTCCTCCTGTAACTGCCGTGTACGCAGGGTGTTAAGTGCATTGATAACGATATTTTTATCGTACTTATCAAGTGCGATATGGTATCGTTCTTCTCTCATAGGCTGTACCTCCGTTTATCGTTCCTGTTCCTTGCTTTTGGCAGGCTTGTTTTTCTCCATACTCTTATACATTTCGCTCTGGATTTCACCCAGAACATCACGCATAGAGCCAAGTTCTCCCTTGAAAGCCTGTGTATCCGTTTCCGCAAGCTCTTTCGGAAGTCTGGAGAAATTAAAGCCTCTGGTGTCAACGCCGTAGCGGGAGCTTATCATATACGCCACGCAGTAGGATTTGAATTCGGACGCTTCTCGGCTTTCGTTATGCTTAAAGTCAAAGACCGCCGCTGATACTTCCTTTGCCATACTCACGAAAAGCTGTTCCTCGTTAAGACCCGTGCGGATAAAAATGCTCTGCTGTTCGCTGTCGTAGTAGGCAGGCATTTCAAGGTCTGCAACAGGTACAAAAGGCACGGGGCTTGCGTCAATGAGTGCCGATACAAGCTCACGCATAGATTTCTTTTCCTGCGCTTCCTGTCTGTCCTTTGCAGAGGTTTCGGAAATGTCATAGACCTCTTTGGCGTTGTAGCCAACCGCCTTAGAACCGTCATCACGGGTGTACTCCTTGCTCGGCTCAAGGATAACGACTTTCTTTGCGTCCTTGTTCACATAGACACGGCTCTGCTTCCAAGCGGCTTTTTCTTTGAGCTGCGTTGCTTCTGGCATTTGCGCAGATACCAGAATGGCATTGTTTACGGAATAGCGGTCAAATCGTCCTTGCACATCAAGATACTGACGGAAGCTGTCGCCGCTAATCATCATTTCGGAGCAGGTGTTGTCAATCAGCTCGTAGGCTTCTTTGCGCTGTGCCTGCTTCTGGGCAGCCCATTGCTCTTTGTCAAACGGTTTGCTGCCGCCGCTGAATACATCATAGATACTCATACTTGCTTACCTCGCTTCTTTGGATTTTTTGTGTTTCTTTTTTCTCTGGGGCTGTTTGTGTTCGGTCTTGCCGTTGGCACTCTTAGCCCTGTCGGAAGCTCCGCTTTTGCCCAGGGCGGAAGTGCCTTTGTCCGCTTCCTGTTCCTTGCGGCTCTCCTTGATTTTCCGCAGTTCCTCTTTGACAGAGGGTTTATCCTTAGTCATAGTAGCCCCCTCTACGGATTTGCTTTGCTTCTCTGAGATAGGCTCGGACTGAGGGGATTTTTCGGTCTTTGCCACCGAGGGGTTTGGGGCGTTTCCCTCCTTGCCGACAGGCTTACCCATAAGCTCATCAAGCAGCTTGTCCTTTTCTGCTTTTTCGGGTGTTGTGATTTCTGGCTCTGGCTGTCCGTTCTTTTCGTCTTTGGATTTCTCCGCTTCGGTTACGATAGAAGCGGTGTCCACCGATGCAAGGTTGAAGCGCTCCACGATACGGCTGATTTTCGATGCGTCCTCCGCACGGGCAATAACATCGACCTCTGCATTAGGGTCGTTATTCTTGCGGTCTGCAAGTACGCAGTAAAGAACGCCGTACTTTTTGGCTTCCTGCGTGAATGTTTTGAGGTCGTCGTTTTTCACGGTAAAGACCTTCAGCTCTTTTCCAGAGCGCAGCATTGAGGAAAGCCGTGCCTTGCCTTTGGTTTTCTTTTCTTCTTTCAGAATGGAATACAGCAGGATTGCGATGTTTTTCGCTCCTGCGCCTGTGATTTTTGCAGCGACCTCAAAGCCCTCCAAGCTCATTCGGACGATTTGTTCTGCCGCTTCGCCGCTTGTGTTCATTCTTTGTCAGCTCCTTTCTTTGCTGTTCTTGTTCATCTGCCCGTATAGCTGCGAGTTTTTCTTTAAGGGTGTCGCTACGGGCGGCGATACCCTCGCAAAGTTTAACCTCCTTTCGCAGAATACTAAGACGTTTGGAAATATCGGATAGCTCTGCCTTGACCTGTGATTTTGTATCCTCGTCCTTTGCGGAACGGGATTTGGAGTAAAGCTCCTTACGCTTTTCAAGCAAGGCAGACATTTCCGTTTCCAACGAGCCTTTGTACGACAAAAGCTGCTGTGCCGTATCAATGTGATTCCGACAAAGCAGCCTTGTTTCTTTTGCTATGGCTTCCATTTTCATAAGGTCGTCCTTTAGCAGATAGTGAAGCCGAGCATAATTCTGTTTTTTGTTCTTCGGCAGGATACCGAGCTGGTAGCAGTAATGGAGATAAAGTCCACGCAAACCGCCGATTTTCTTAATATCCGAAAGTGACCCCTTGACCCGATAGACCTTGACCTGCTTCGGCGGGTCGGTAAATCGGTCAAGCCTTACGGCATAAGAGTTCTGGCTGATACGCTCCGTTATTCTGTCGTTGGTATAATCCTCTCCGAGCTTATAGAGCCGCTTCGGTCTTTGCCAGCCCTTTCCGATAATTGTCCAATACTTGCGATTAGGGTCAAAGCTCACACGGTAACCTATTTCAGCCATAATGCGGTCAAAGTCTTTCAGCGTGTAGGATTTTGCAATTGCTTCATCAACTGCCTGCCTTGCAACATTATCTCTTGTGGGGCGTCCTTGTTTTTCCGCTTGATAAAGCGCATAGGGCTTTTTCTTGCCGCTTGGGTGTTCGATAACAGACAGCGCATACTCACGGCAAAGCTCATCGGAGCGCTGACGGAGCAGCCGCAAGTTTGCTTTGTTGTCGTGATAGTGCTTGCCGTCCGCAAAGGAAACGGAGTTTACTACAAAGTGGTTATGCAGGCACTCGGTGTTGAGGTGGGTAGCAACAATGACTTGGAATCTGTCGCCCCACATTCTCTCGGCAAGTTTGACCCCGACCTCGTGCGCCTGCTCTGGCGTGACCTCGCCAGACTTGAAACTCTGGAAACCGTGATAACAGACAATCTCACTCGTGTCGCTCCATTGGGCTTTAGCAACCATCATTTCATCTCTGGCGGTTGTCGGGTCGCAGTTTACGCCCGTGACAAAGAAACGCTGCTCGGTCTTATCCTTATTGGTGGCGTACTCCATTACATCGACCATAGCCTGTAAATCAGCTTCGGTGTATTTGGGGTTGGCGGTTTTTTCGGGATTTTCTGCGTAGTCAATCGGGTGGTCGAGCCTGCCACGCACATCCCATATCTCGCAGACCGCCATTAAGATACCTTGCAGGGCAGCAGATACCTTTTGCGGATTTCGATTTGGAACTCGTGCCATTTCCTCGCTTCCTCTCGGAGCATCGGCGTGTCGATAAAGCCGAGGGCGTTTGCCTTGACCGCAAGCTGATTGATACGGTTGCCGATAGCCGACAGCTCTCGCATCATTTTATAGAACTCTGGGTCGGGCTTCTCGCACAGGCGGTATCCCTTTACCGTTTCTCTTAGGAATGCTTCTTTTGAGCGACCCGATTTTCGCACAAGCTCGTTAAGCTGCTCGGCTTCTTCCTCAGTCAGACGGAAAAGTATCTGTACATTTCGTTTTCGCATTTTTCACTTCCTCTCTCTTGGACAGACGGTTTATCTGTAAGCAGCACATAATCGCAACGCCCGTCAGTCCGCCGAGCATTATGCCGATGATGAAAAATATAAACTTACTCATTCTCAAACTCCTTTCTGTTTTCAGGGGGTATTAGGGGCAGCCCCCTAACAAGCGAATTTGGTTAGCCAAATTCAGTGCTTGGTAAGACATATCATTCTTCGCACCCGTTCTCATACAGACATTCTCCGCACACGGGGCAGAAATACGGACAGTCCGAACAATCATCTTCTTCGAACAATTCTTCCTCATCGGTATCGTCAAGACCGTCCTCGCTGTGCTTGGTAATATCGGCTTCTCCGCAGACAAAATCCTCATCGGAAAACTCGATAAGGTCGGTATCAAAGAGAATGATTTTGACTTTCTCCGCCGCCTGTTCGGGGCTGTCGGCGCAAACGGAAACGGTCTTTTCGTAGTGGGCGGTAAGGGTCACATCATAGTTTTTCAATCGTCATTTCCTCACTTTCGTTCTTAAATTTAGGGTTGGTTTGGCTGCGCTTTTTTCAGAAAACCTGCTGCACAATCAACGGACATCACTCCTTTCACGGACGGACTTTTGCCTTGAAAGCCCCAGATAGGACATTAAAAAATCGTTGACATCCTTGCCGACAGGCGGCGGAGAATCAACGATTTCATAGTCCTTTTTCAGTAATTCAGTTAAGGCGGCAGTACACAGCCTGCCCGTTTTGTCATTGTCAAGATGCAGAACAACGGTCTTGATTTGCGGATTTTCTTTGAGATAAGTGGACAGCGCAATGGGAACTTTGCTCTCGCTCAGTTCCTTTTTTGGCTGATATACGCCCGACAAAGAAAGCAGATTTTGTGTCCGATAGTCCTTGCCCTCGCATTTAAGGTAGGTCGCATAGGACAGTAAATCAATGGCTGCTTCAAATAAATGCACCGTGTTTATCGGCTCTTTTGCAAGCAGTCGGAACGAGTATCGCTTGTCGCTTCCTGAAGCGTCCTGCTTGAAATTGCTGCCGAGCGTGCTGCGCAGGGCGGCATACTTGGCTGTTCCGCTTTTATCCTTGCCCACAAAAACGGCGTTGTGATAATCGGCACTTTCGCAAATCGTACCGTCTGCAATGCACTCCTGTATAAGCTGATAATCAATGCCACGCCCGAAAAGATACTGCATTACTCGGCTGCAATCTTTGTTTTTCGGCGGCAATAGCAGAACTTTCGGCGCGTCCTTTTTCGGCGTTTGCGGCGGCGTCCATTCAACCGCACCACCCGTCAGAGCTTCGACGGCTTCGACAAATCCGTAATCCTTGACCTTGATAAGATAGTCAAGGGCGGAAACGCCGCCGATACCTCTCGACCACCAAAACCATTTGCCATTGGAAATCTTTAAGCTGTCGTGTTCTCTGGTGCAGTAAACGCTGCCGCCGACACGCACCAGATTGTTCGGCTCATAAGCTCTGAGATAGGAGAGCAAGTCCATTTGCCGTGCCTGTTCGATAACTGCAGGGTCAAGCTGCACATAAGGTCTGCTGCTTCTCATTCAATCAAATCACCTCCAGAAATAGAAAAAGCCGAGTGATTTTCGTTCGGTGAAAACCACTCGGCTATGTACGGATTTGTCGCTCAAATGCATCTAATGTTTCTTCTGCTTTACTTTCTGTGCTAACTCTTTTTTTGACCAGTTCCACTCAAATTTATAAGACCACCCTGTTTTGGGCGCAGAAATTACCCATTTATATTGACCATTATATTCTTCTATAGTTTCAACTTTACTTCCCACAGAATCCTCGTGGTCTAAAAATGATTTCAATTTTACCTCTTTTGTGCAAAATTCTTTAGGCATTCGTACATCAATGGTTATTTTATCAGTGGGACATATTACATCGCACCAATAAAAGTTTTCAAACTTTCGCTTCTTATTTGTACCAAAAAAGTGCGTTTCATATGTGTTCGTCTGCCAAAAATATTGGTATTTAGGAAAAATTATATTATACTCATAGTCATTACCCAATTTGCCGATTTCTCTTATTCTATACTCTTTGGGTTTTACCTCAAGCTTAAATTTCTCGTCTGAAAACCAAGTCCTACGAAAGTACATTTTGTTTGCCCTAAACCTGTTCGTTTTGAATGAATATGTACTATAAATGTTTATGGTATCGCCGCAGTACTCAACTATAATATCTAATGATTTGATGTGGAACTTATATCTGTGAGGGCGCAACTGCATAAAAGTAGATATAATATAAACAACAAAGAAAGCTATTCCTAACAGCAAGAACTTTATATAGGTTGGGGTGTTTGGGTCATCCAACATTGGCACATTTTTCCCGAAAAGCCAAGCCGCTAATGCTCCAAAACATGCTGATGCTATTTGGTCAATCAATAAAGAGTCGAGAGATTCTTTAATATATTGCTTAACCAGTTCTTTAATCTTTCTCATAATATCACCCTTTTGAATTATATCATAATTCTATGGATTTTTCTACATTTTCCTATGTAAAAGCGGCATCAGCTTTTCGCCAATGCCGCCGTTCTCGGTTATAAAATGCCTGCCTTTTTCAGATACCCCACGCTGTCATAGCAGCCTCGGAAATAAATTGCTTCCTGCTGCATATCGCAGAGCCTCGCCCGAAGCTCCAGAATTTCTATCAGCGCCGTACATTCCTGCTCGGATAAATCGCTTGATTTCTCCATATCGAACACAGCCATTACTTTCGGATACTGTCTGTAAAGGCTCTCTATCTTTTCCTCTATGGAACGGTATTCGGAATTGGTTTCTCGCAGCTTAGATATGACGGAGCTTAGATACTCCTCGAAAATATTGCTGTGCGCATCGACAAAGGTTTCAAATTTGAAATTATCAAGCACGGTTTTCACCTCCGATTTAATACTTCTTGTACCTATTATACTTCCCCAAAAAGGTCATTACAAATATACAAACAGCATTATCTCTCTCGATTTGCACATTTTCTTTCGGGTTGCTCCTCGCTCTGGTCTGGCTCGGTATCCATAACGGAACGGTCTTTCTCGTTCAGATTTAGCTCGATATTGAGAGTGTTCAGCCGTTCCGTCTTTTCCCGCAGCTCATCTTCAAAGGCAAAAGGCTTTTCAACCTCTGCTTTTGCAGTTTGTAGCTGCTCGATAGTTTCCGTCCGCTTTGTCTTTGCGACCTCCAATTTTACAGGGATTTTCGCAAGCTCATTTTCAATTCGGGTCAGATTGCCGAGTGCATCACTGCCCAATTCCACCTTGTGCTTTGCTTTTCCGCAAAGGTTTAGGCAGTAATGGGTGTTGAGCGTATCATAATAGACCTCCATTCTAAAGCCACGGTAGCTGCCGATTTCCACGGGATTTGCAAGAGTATTTTCCTTGCAGACGGCAAGGAGCATTTCGCCTGCGGCTGCTTTTTCGGTAAAGGTCACGCCTTTTATGGTCATCGGGCAGAACTTATCCTCGCCCTGCGGCTTGTGCTGCTCGGCAAGTGCCGTGTCGCTTTCGTAGCCTGCAATGCGTTCCTCATACTCCTTTATGGTCTGCGGATAGAATTTGAGTATCCTGTCCTCAAGGTCGTAATGCTCGGACAGATAGCTTTGTTTGAGTACACGCAGCTTTGATACCTGTATATCCAAATCCATTTTCTCCTTGAAACGCTCATCGCCTGTGGCAAGCATTTTGACCTCGGCAAAGGACAGCGCAACCTCGTCCACATCTTCGGCAGAACGGACGGGGCTTTTGCTCGTCATTATCTGGCTGATAAATTTTTGCTTGCTCTCTACCAACTGATAGAGGTAGGCGTCAAAGGTCTGCTCAGTAACATAACGATAGACCTCAACCTCTGGGAACATATTACCTTGCCGTTCAATACGCCCTTGCCGCTGTTCAAGGTCGCTCGGTCGCCACGGACAGTCCAAATTATGAATGGCTTTGAGCCTGTCCTGCACATTCGTACCTGCTCCCATTTTCGGGGTAGAGCCTAAGAGGACACGCACTTCGCCGCTTCTGACCTTTGCAAACAGCTCCTTTTTCTGTGCATCGGTGGTCGCTTCGTGAATAAAGCGTATCTGCTCCGCAGGGATACCCCTGTCGGTCAACTTTGTTCGTATATCGTCATACACATTGAAAGTGCCGTCGTTTTTCGGCGTTGACAGGTCGCAGAATACAAGCTGTGTCGCCCGTGCATCGGCGTTTTCCGTCCAGATACGGTACACATTATCCACGCAGGCGTTGACCTTGCTGTTTTCAAAGTCTGGCAGCATCGGGTCGATAAGCCTTTGGTCGAGTGCCAGCTTGCGTCCGTCATTCGTGATTTTCAGCATATTGTCGATATACGGCTCTACAAGTCTGTCACGGACTTTCTCGGCTCTCTTTGCGAGGGAAGCAACCATTTCCGTTTGGATTTCGCTCGGAGCGACCTTGATATTGCGGTAGTTGACCTTTGGCACGGGGAGCTTCAGCATATCAGCGGTCTGAATATCGGCTACCTCACGAAACATCTGCATCAGCTCTGGCAGGTTGTGAAACTTGGCAAATCTTGTTTTCGGGCGGTAGCTTGACCCCTCGGGGTCGAGTTTGTCAAGATACTTTTTGTGGATTTTCTAAATTAAACGATTTGTCCGTAAAGAAATCGCCCAAAACCTCGTGCTTGCAGATGTCTTGAAACACCGTATTCAAAGGCTTTTTGGCACTTTCAGACTGCTTTACATTTACGATGAATGTTGTCTTTCCAATGCGTTGTGAATAAGAATGTTTCTGTTCTTTCATATAGTCCGTTCCTCTCTTTCATAAAATTTTGATTGATGGGTATTCACATTAGAACACCCATCAACCGCAGATTTTCAATATATCAACAAGTCATTAAGTCGTGAGTATAATGGAAAAGGTTATCTTTCCATACCACGCTTGTTTCTTCGAGCCTTGATACGCTCCTGTCGTT
>ERZ809074.1852-NODE-1852-length-25569-cov-4.332210_pt1 | contig 25569 bp, 22 predicted proteins | sample MGYA00520795_ERZ809074 | MGnify/ENA primary metagenome ERZ809074 (study PRJEB31570, sample SAMEA3212989) | Homo sapiens | biome: human-gut; feature: human gut; material: fecal | place: Sweden | collected 2011 ...
CCCCAGCCGATGCCGAGGAACGGGTGGTCCTGGATCATCGCGACCGTGCTCTCCCAGAACGCCAGGCGCATCTCCGTCGAGGTGTCCACCTTCGTAAAGACGGACGTGATGCGCTCGTAGAGCATCGGGTCAACGGCGAAAAGAAGCGCGATGACGACGACACAGGCGGCGAGCACGCGGCGGTCACGGAGCGCACCGTAGCCCGCGAGGATGACCGCAATGACGAGGCAGGCGCCGCGCGCATACGTCATCGCCAGGCAGGCCGCTGCCGCGAGCATGAACGCGCCCAGGAGGATGCGGCGCTCGCGGTTACGGCACTTCATGAAGAGGCCGAAGGCCAGGCAGATGAGGATGTCGAGGTAACCCGCGAGGATGTTCGGGTTCTCCCAGGTCGAGAAGACGCGCTTGCGCAGCTCTGGGAAGGCATCGCCGTCCACCCACTTCATCGAACTGATGTCAATGCCGAACAGGAACTGATAGTAGCCATAGAGCAGGACGATGACAGCTGCCGCGCAGGCCATGCGCAGGATGGACTTCATCTGCCAGGGCTCCCGGACGTTCTGCCCGATCAGGAGATACGTCAGCACGTAGACGCCGACGAGGTTGTAATAGTTGTAGAAACTAAAGCCGCGGTCCGGCGAGGACAGCACCGACAGGGCGCTGATGGCCACGAAGAGCACCGCCGGCACGTCGAAGCGCAGGTGGCGGAAGTGGAAATCCTTGTCCACGTAGAACCGCAGGGCAGTCCCCGCGATGCCGACGAGCAGAGCGACTGTCGCCGCGCCCGGCGAGAGCGGCAGGAAGAACACCTCGGCCAGGAGGCCGTACCAGGCAATCGCGCTCGCGCGCCGCTTCCAGCGGCCTTGTGCGAGGGCCCGGCGCTTCTCGCGGATGTGCGCGCCCGTCAGGTTTGTCTTATCCTTCTTCATTTGCTCACCCCTTCCGCTGCAGCAGCATCTCGCGGACGCCGCCGACGAGGTACAGGGAGCCCGCGATGACGAGAAGCTTCTCGCCGTTGGCGAGCTCCAGCGCGCGGTCAAGCGCCTCTTTGTTCGCCTCGAAGGCCTCGACATGCTGCACGGCCGGCGCGACGCGGCGCAGGAGGTCGGCAGCCGAATCGGCGCGCTCCGACTGCGGCACGGTCACGACGACTGTGTCGTTCGGCCGCAAGAGGATGTGGAGCATCGCATCGATGTCCTTGTCCTTGAGGATGCCGAGGAGCAGTACGCGCTCCTCGGCGGGAAAGATCGCATCGAGGCTAGAGCGCAGCGCCCGCATGCCGGCCGGGTTGTGAGCGCCGTCCACGATGACGGTCTGCGCCCCGAAGTCGAGCCGCTCAAAGCGGGCCGGCCAGCTCACGAGGCGCAGCGCCTCCGTGACCGTCTCCATCGTGAGGCGCGCGTCAATATTGTGCAGCAGGCGCAGGGTCATCAGGGCCACCGCGCTGTTCTCGACTTGATGGACACCGAGCAGATGCAACTCATACGGCTGATGATCGATGCCCAGAAGCTCCGAGCTGAACTCAAGCTGCTGCACGCAGCCGTCGCAGCTGATGAACTTCGAGGAGAAATCCTCGCCAGCCACGAAGATGTCGGCGCTCTTTTCCTCGGCCACCGCGCGGATGACAGAAAGCGGCTCCCCCTTGGCGGCCGTCACGACGGGCACGCCGTCCTTGATGATGCCAGCCTTGTTCTCCGCGATGCTCTGGAGCGTGCCGCCGAGCTTGTCGGCGTGCTCCATCGTGACATTCGTGATGACCGAGACTTCCGGCGTGATGACATTCGTCGAGTCGAGCGTGCCGCCGAGGCCGACCTCGATGACGGCATACTCGACCTGGCACTTGGCAAAGTAGTAGAAGCCGAGCGCTGTGAGCACTTCAAACTGCGTCGGACACTCCGCGCCCTCTGCGAGCATCAGGTCGATCTTCTCGCGGATGACCGTCATGCCCGCTGCAAAATCCTGCTCACTGATATTCTGCCCGTCAACGCGGATGCGCTCCGTGTACGAGACGAGGTGCGGCGAGCTGTAGAAGCCCGTGTGGATGCCGCTGCGGCGCAGCGCTCCCTCGACCATCGCCGAGACAGAGCCCTTGCCGTTCGTGCCCGTCACATGGACCGTGCGATAGCGGTCCTGCGGCCGGCCGAGCAGCTCGAGGAGCCGCTCGATGCGCGTGAGGCCCAGGCGGATGCCAAATATCTTGAGCCCTTCCAGATAAGAAATGGCTTCCTGATAATTCATATCGCGTCGCTCCATTCTCAAAGCTTGGCGAGGTCCTGGATGCGTCCCTCGACCGCCTGCTTCTTCTCCTCATAGCCAGCGAGCTTCTCGCGCTCCTTGGCGACGACAGCCTCCGGGGCCTTCTTGAGGAAGCCCTCGTTGCTGAGCTTGCCCGAGAGGCGCCCTATCTCCTTCTCGAGCTTATCGAGTTCCTTCTGCAGGCGGGCCGTCTCCTTCTCGACGTCGATGAGGCCCTTGAGCGGCAGGTAGATCTCGACACCGCCGACGACACCGGCCATGGCGTTCTCCGGCTTCTCCGCATCGTCTGCGAGCAGCGTGACCGGCTCAGCAGCAGCGAGCGCCTTGAGGTAGCCCTCGTTCTCCTCAAAGACCGGGCGCAGGCTGCTCTCCGTGAAGTGCAGCATGACCTCGCTCTTGTGGCCCGGAGCCGCGCCGACCTCGGCGCGCAGGTTGCGGACCGTCTTGATTGTCTCCATGATGGCCGTCATCTGCGCCTCAGCCGCATCGTCGCGAAGCGAAGCGTCAGCCGCCGGCCAGTCCGCGATCATGATGCTCTTCCACTGCCCATCATGCGGCACCTTCTGCCAGATCTCCTCCGTGAGGAACGGCATAAAAGGATGCAGCAGGCGCAGCGTGTGCTCGAGGACGTACGACAATACGTAGAGGGCCGTGTTCTTCGCGCGCTCGTTCTCCTTGTCGTAGAGGCGCGCCTTCGTCAGCTCGATGTACCAGTCGCAGAACTCGTTCCAGATGAACTCGTAGATCATGCGGCCGGCCTCGCCGAGCTCGAAGTTATCGAGGTTCTTCGTCACGCCCTCCGCCGTCTTGGCGTAGCGCGAGAGGATCCACTTGTCGGCCAGCGTGAAGTCGCTCGCCTCCGGCTTGAAGTCCTTGTCGAAGCCCTCGAGGTTCATGAGCATGTAGCGCGACGCATTCCAGATCTTGTTGGCGAAGTTGCGCGCACTCTCGACGCGCTCCCAGTAGAAGCGCATGTCGTTGCCCGGCGTATTGCCCGTGATGAGCATGAAGCGCAGCGTATCGGCGCCGTACTTCTCGACGACTTCGACCGGATCGATGCCGTTGCCGAGCGACTTGCTCATCTTGCGGCCCTGGCTGTCGCGCACGAGGCCGTGGATGAAGACATGGTGGAACGGGATGTCCTTGCCGAACTCCAGGCCCATCATGACCATGCGAGCCACCCAGAAGAAGATGATGTCGTAGCCCGTGACGAGCGTCGCCGTCGGGTAGAACTGCTCAAGCTCCGGCGTCTTGTCCGGCCAGCCGAACGTCTCAAACGGCCAGAGGCCCGAGCTGAACCACGTGTCGAGCACATCCTCATCCTGGTGGATGTGGTGGCTATGGCAATGCGGGCATTCCGTCAGGTCCGTGCGCGAGACGCTCGTCTCACCGCAGTCATCGCAGTACCAGGCCGGGATGCGGTGACCCCACCAGAGCTGGCGCGAGATGCACCAGTCGCGGATGTTCTCGAGCCAGTTGATGTACGTCTTCGTGAAGCGCTCCGGCACGAACTGGATGCGGCCGTCCTTGACGGCTTCGATGGCCGGCTTGGCAAGGCTCTCCATCTTGACGAACCACTGCTTCGAGACGAGCGGCTCGATCGTCGAATGGCAGCGCGAGCAGTGGCCGACGGAGTGCTCATGCTCCTCGACCGAGACGAGCACGCCCGTCTCCTCGAGCTCCTTGACGAGCGCCTTGCGGCACTCGTAGCGGTCCATGCCCGCGTACTTGCCGGCACCCTCGAGCATCTTGCCCGTGTTGCCGATGACCTTGATCTCCTCAAGGTGATGGCGCTGGCCCATCTCGAAGTCATTCGGATCGTGAGCCGGCGTGACCTTGACGGCGCCTGTACCGAATTCTTTGTCGACGTACTCATCCGCAAACAGCGGGATGCGGCGGCCGACGACCGGCAGTATGAGCGTCTTGCCGACGAGATCCTTGTAGCGCTCGTCGTCCGGATGGACGGCGACGCCCGTATCGCCGAACATCGTCTCCGGGCGCGTCGTCGCGATCTCAACGTACTTGCCCGGCTCGCCCTCTACCTCATAGCGCAGATGCCAGAGATGACCCTGCTCCGTCTCATGCTCGACCTCGATGTCCGAGATGGCCGTATTGCACGACGGGCACCAGTTCGTGATGCGCGTGCCCTGGTAGATGAGGCCTTTTTCATAGAGGCTGACGAAGACCTCGCGGACGGCGCGGCTGCAGCCCTCGTCCATCGTGAAGCGCTCGCGGTCCCAGTCGAGCGAGGAGCCGAGCGAACGCAGCTGGAACATGATGCGGCTGCCGAACTTCTCCTTCCAGTCCCAGACGCGCTCGAGGAACTTCTCGCGGCCGAGCTCATAGCGGTTCGTGCCCTCCTCGCGGAGCTTGCCCTCGACCTTTGCCTGCGTCGCGATGCCGGCATGGTCGCAGCCCGGGATCCAGACCGTGTTGTAGCCCTGCATGCGGTGGTAGCGGATCAGGATGTCCTGCAGCGTGTTGTCGAGCGCGTGGCCCATGTGCAGCTGGCCCGTGACATTCGGCGGCGGGATGACCATGCTGTACGGCTTCTTGCTCTTGTCGACCTCTGCGTGGAAGAACTTGTTCTTCTCCCAGAACTCATACCACTTCTTCTCAAACGACTGCGGGTCATAAACCTTCGGGATGTTGTTCCCGAGCTCTTCTTTCTCTGGCATTGTAATCCTCCTCATAAATAAAGCGCTTCCGTCCCAAAAGGACGAAAGCGCCTGCCTTCGTGGTACCACCAATCTTCTCACGCAGCCCATGCCGCGTGACTCTCGCGTTAACGCCGCCCACGTCCCCGCCTAAGCAAAAGCCTCAGCGAAGCAACTCCGAAGCGACCTTCCGCATCCCCCTGCCAGGACTCACACCAGCCGTCCCGTCTCTTTGCCAGGGAAGATCCCTACTCCTCTTCGTCATCGTCTTTGCGTATTTCACATTATGGAAGTTATCTTATCACAAGAAGCCCTAAAATGCAATGCAAAGCATTCAAGACAAGGCAATCGTCCGACAGTCCGACTGCGCTCCCGGATGGCGTCAGTCCGCGGTTGGCAGGCTTTTGGCGGCCATGCGGCGGAAGGCGTTGAGGTCGTGGCGAGTCTCGCGCTTCTTGCCGCGGCGGTTGTAGTACTCGACCTTGTCGCAGTACATGCGCTGGTCGGTCTTTGTGATGGCCCTTTCGAGGTGCGCGGTGTCTGCCACCCATTCGCTGCCGATGGCAATGGACAAGTCGGTCTTGCCCGCGGCCAATTCGCGCAGGCGGCGGACGCTCGTCTTGAAGTCGAGCTCGGTGACGAGCGGCACGAGGACGAGGAACTCGTCGCCGCCAATGCGGTAGGTGTTCTCGAGGCCGTAGCACTTCGTCAGCAGGCGCGCCGCCTGCCGGAGCGCCGCATCGCCCGCCTGGTGGCCGAGTGTGTCATTGATCTCCTTGAGGCCGTTGACATCGGCGTAGACGATGCCCACGCTGCTCGAGTACTTCGTGAGGAAGTCAATCTTCTCCATGCAGGCGTTGCGGTTGTGGAGGCCCGTCAGGGCGTCATGGCGGCTCGCGTGCTCGAGCTCCACCATGAGGCGGTGGTTCGTGATCTTCGACGAGATGAAGTACGACACCGTCTCGAGGATGGCGACCGTGTTGATCATATCGCTCTTCTCGTAGTTATCGGCGCCGAGGTAGCCGATGATCTTGCCATCGTGGTAGATCGGCGCATCGATGATGCGCTCGATGCCCTGGCGCTTGAGGTTCCAGTAGTCGACGGGGTCGTCCGCCTTGAGCACTTCGATGTCCTCGATGATGACGCTCGTCGCGTGCTTGAGGAATTTCTCCCAGCCGCCGATGTACTGCTCGTAGTCGAGATGCTGCAGCGTGTCGATCTCCGGCGCGACGCCCGGCGCGCACCACTCGAACGTGTTCGAGACGGTCTTGCCGTCCGTCTCGAGGATGTAGAGCCGGTCCGGATGCAGGATGCGGCTGAGTTCCTGCAGCGCGTGATTCATCGCCACCTCATAAGCCTCCTCGCTGCTGAGGATCTTTGAGATGCGCAGGACGATGTCCTTCGTCGTGAACTCGCGCTTCATCTCCATCTGCCTCTCACGGTCGATGTCGACATTTATGAACGTGTACGCGACATACCCCGGCTGCTTGAGCGGCATGATCGTGAAGTCGAGCCAGTGCCCAATCTCTGGCGCATAGATGCAGTCATGGATGACCTCACCATCCAGGCTAGCCTTCGCGCAGTACGTCATCCAGATCGGATTAGCACGTTCATAGCAGGACAGGAAACGCTGTCCCAGGAGCTCCTCAGGCCCCACACCTGCCATCTCACTGTAGATCTTGTTGACATAGACATACTCTGCATCCTCGACTGTCCTGCCATCTTCTGCAAAAATCAGCTTGTAGACTGCATACGCCACCGGAACATCGCTGTAGATGTCCGGCATCCAATTCTTCTCCATCGTGATCACCTACTACCTATCACGACATGCTCTGCACACTCTACAAAACAAGCCGTACTATTTTTCTCATTTCATTCTAACACTATTCGCCAACCTTTGCACATTTTTTTACGCCCAAGCCCCCGCGAAACGCCCGCGCAAGGATCGACGGCTTCATGCTGTCGAAGCCTGCCAGCGCCGACGCTGCCGACTGCCGTCTTCTCCCCTGCCAAACCTCACGCAAGGTTTTGGCAAAAAAAGAGAGGGGCATGTGCCCCTCTCCGTAACATAAAAGTTAGAGATCAGAATCTGTGATCGTGCTTATTTCACCTCAGCAGCACCGAACGGACGGCCCTCGTTGAAATTGCGGGCGTTCTCCATCGTCACCGTCGCGATGGCCTGCAGGGCCTCGCGCGTGAAGAATGCCTGATGGCTCGTGAGGATGACCTGCGGGAACATGAGCAGACGGCCCGTGACATCCTCCGTCGGGACGTCGAAGCTGTGGTCCGTGTAAACATTGGCATCCTCGCCCTCGTAGACGTCGAGCGCAACCGCATGGAACTTGCCCTTCTTGAGCGCGGCAATGAGCGCTTCCGTATCGATGAGGCCGCCGCGTGCAGCATTCGTGAGCATGACATCGTCCTTCATGAGGGAGATGGCCTTCTCATCAATGAGATGATACGTGCCGCCTTCGCCCATGATGAGCGGTGCGTGAATGGAGATGAGGTCAGAGCGCTTCAGGACCTCTTCCTTCGAAGCATAGGTGAGCAGCCCCTCTTCCTCGAGCTTCTTGTTCGGGAATGCATCCCAGCCGATGACCGTCATGCCGTAGCCCTTGCAGATGCGCGCCATGCACTGGCCGATGCGGCCCGTGCCGAGGATGCCGGCGACCTTGTTGTGGAGATCGACGCCGAGCAGGCCCGTGAGGTCGAAGTTGTTGTCACGCACCTTGTTGTATGCCTTGTGCAGGCGGCGGTTTGCAGCCTGCAGCGTCGCCATGGCATGCTCTGCCACTGCGTACGGGGAGTAAGCCGGTACGCGCAGGACCGTGATGCCGTACTCGGCAGCGGCCTTCTTGTCGACATTGTTGAAGCCGGCGCAGCGCAGGAGGATCAGGCGGACGCCGCCGTCATGCAGCTGCTCGATGACAGAACGCGGTGCCTCGTCGTTGACGAAGATGCAGACAGCGTCATAGCCGTTGGCGAGATGTGCCGTCTCATCCGTCAGGCGGCTCGAGAAATACTTGAGTTCGACGTTGTACGTGCCCTCGCCCTTGTCCTTTGCGAGCTCGCTGAAGTAGAGACGGTCATAGTCTTTCGTGCCGAAAAAGGCAACCTTGAGGACAGAGCCCTTCTTCTCCTTCGGGCCCATGGCATCGAAAACAGCCTGGATCTGCTGTGCAGCCTCTTCCTCATCGGGGCCGTCCACGGTGACATTGACCGTTGCGCCTTTCGGAGCGTGGAGGTTCAAGATCTCCAGCACGTTGTTGCCCTGGGCAGTCTCATTATCGACCTCGAGCGTCACCGCCGCCCGCAGGTTGCTGCATGCCTGCGCGATCTGAGCTGCGGGACGCGCATGGATACCGAGTGAGCACTTCACGACGACTTGGAATTTTTTCATTGATAAGATCCTCCCCAAAAAATGCGGTACATTTATCGTATTGCTAATACGATTATACGACGCCGCGCGTGTGAAAGCAATAACATATTTGCAGTCCTCTGCACTTTTTTGAACGACTGTTACCGAGATTGGCTAGTTGTGACTGCCTGATGGGTATCCCGTGAACCTCCACCCTGTCCATAACTCTGTGGATTTCCTGTGGATATCCTGTGGATAAATCGCGGCAGGTGTGGATAATTTGACGAACTGTCCCGGTTTATGGTTCAGGATATGATCAGTCCGTGTCCGCCCTGTGTTCCTATATGACATAGTAAAAAGCCGCAATCCGTTGGCGCACAAGGCTTCCGAGCTCCTCTAAGACAAGACAAAGCAAAGACAAAGAAAGAGTAACGTAGTAGCGAGCAAGCGCTCAGCGACGACGCAGCCAGCACGGGATGTCACGCCCGCTACGATAAATCTGTAAATATCTATTTTATACTATACAAATTTACACTTTGAATGTCTTCACAAACATCCTTCCTGTTTCATTGCGTCCGATTTTGCCCTGCCGAAGCAGGCAGCTACTTTCGTTTGATATAACGCTCCACAGGCTTAAATTCCCCAGTAGCGATAGGTACATATCTAAGTGCTTCTCGAAATGTTAAGCGATCTCAGATTTAAAGTATTTTGCAAGATTGATTGCCGCATTCAGGTCACGGTCTATCACATGGCCGCAAGCAGGGCAGATGTAAGTTCTGTTGTTCAGCTTGAGGTCTTTCTTGATATGACCGCAATGAGAACATGTCTTCGAACTTGGGTAGAAGCTGTCCGCAAAAACAAGCTGGATGCCGTACGGTTCACATTTATACTCCATCTGACGGCGAAATTCGTAGAATTTCTCGGACGCAATTTCTTTCGCGAGATACCTGTTCTTCATCATGCCCTTGACATTCAGGTCTTCCATGACGATACGCGATGGCTTGTTTTTCACGATCGCGGCAGTCGTCTGATGGATATGATTCTCCCGAATGTTTTTCAAGCGGCGATGAAGCAGGATTATCCTTTGCCGCTGCCGTTCAAGATTCCGGCATTCTCGGATTGGCCGTTTCCAGATAGGCCTGCGGCCCGGCCTTTTCTCGTTCCGCTGTACGGTTTCGTAATGGTCGATGTTGGCTGTAAACTTCCGGCTCTGCCTGCGCTGTTCGCGGCGGAGCTTTTTTTCAAGGCGGTGTACTTCCTTTGTTTTGTTGATGTTTTTAAACACCGTCTTTTTTCGTTCGCCGAAAGCATAGCAGACAGCCAGTTCTTTTACGCCAAGGTCGATCCCGATGGAATCTCCAGTCAATTCAACATTCAGCCTGTCCGGCACCTCATAGCCAAAGCCGATATACCAGTATTTGCCATCAAACGAAATCCAAGGGGTCGAATAATGACAGCCCTTCGGAATCTTCGGCAATGGCTCAGCAGTCCTCACGAAACCGATTTTCTCACCGTGAAAGCCGCCATTTTTGCGGGTAAGGCTTTCATAGTTCACATAAAAACGCGGCGTGGTTCTGCGCTTTGTCTTGAATTTCGGTCTGCCAGCAGCACCGCTGAGGAATTTCTTCATGGCACGGTCTGCTTCCTTGACTGCCTGTTTCATGACATTGCTGCCGACTTCTTTCAGCCATTGGTGCGTTGTCGGTTTGAGCTGATTGTTGATTTCCTTGCGGATGACGCCCTCAGAAATGCTCTTCTTACCTTTTCTACCGTTGGCGAGATAAGTCTTATACTGTTCCTCGTTGCGAGCGAGGAAGTAGTTGTACGCCCATCTCGATGTGCCGGCGCTTTTCCAGAAAAGGATTTCCTGTTCAGGCGTCGGCAGAAGCCGGATCTTCTTCCCTCGAAGCATTTTGTTTCACCTCTTCAATCAGTTTCTTCGTCTTTTTTGACCGTTGACCGCAAAGCCTGTTGGCAAAAACAGTAATGATTTGAATCAAGTCATCCGTCAGCTCTTGCTCTTTGCTTTGTTCGGTCTTGTCGATAATTTCGATTTCCACGTGATTGATGGTGCACAGATACTCAATAAGTTCAAAGCCGAACCGGACAAGCCGGTCTTTGTAAAGGATTACGACTTTGGAAGCCTCTTGATTATTAATTTTTTCAATGAGCTTGCGCAAGCCTTTTTTCTTGTAATTAATACCAGAACCGATGTCCCGGATGATTTCAAATTCATATCCTTTGGCATACATATACGCTTTGACGTTTTCAACCTGTTTCTCCAAGTCGTCTTTCTGTGCCGGCGTCGATACACGGCAATAGCCGATTACCAGATTGCTTTGGCTTTCTTGATGAGAAAACTTTTTTAATTGCTCCGCAGAATAATATCTCGTTCCGCCTTTGGATACATACGTAGGGACAAGTTCTCCCGTTTTATGCATCCGCCTTAATGTTGTTGGGGTTAACCCAACTTCTCTTGCAAATGTGCCTATGCTTATGAGTTTCATCTGTTTCACCTCCTGCTTATATTATAACAAAAGATGAGCAGATATGCAGTATTATATTAGATATTTATAGATTTATCTTGTTCACCATAGGACGCAGCTCCCATGGCAGTCTTGCTGTCACCAGCAGACCTCTCATGCTTTCACATGAGCGCAGACTATATCTTCACCCTTTTTTTAGGGGCAGTATTTTTCTTCCGCCATTGGCTTGCGGTTTTACTCTCCCTCTAGGAGATAGTCGTTGGGGGTCTCCCATGCAGCATACTTTGCTGTTTAGGGCTTTCCCTGCTAAACACCCATTGTCTTAGCACTTAGGGCGAACGTTTCTGGCGTGTCACGCTTTGCCTTTCGCCAGCACTGATTCGTTTTGTTTCACCTTATGCCATCCTCACGTTTTTTCTGCTTTCGCACCAAGCAGTTTGCCGTTTCCAGCTGCTGTTTCGGTGTGAGGCTCTTAAGGATTAAAAGCATTTAACACTGAGTTCGCACCAGTTTTCCTGATACGAAGGGTATTCTGTCGATAAATTTTTACAGATATTTATCTGTTTGAGTAAATATCTGGCAACAGTTTAGTTACCCAAGTTCCCCGCGGAACGCTCTCGCGAGGATTGACTGCTTCATGCTGTCGATGGCTGCCAGCACCGACTCCGCCGACTGTCGGACTTCTGTAAGCGCTAAATCACCTGGTGTATAATTCATCGCCTTGATGGTTCACCCTTTCGTTGTCGCTGAGGCACATATCAAAAAAGCTCCGCTGAGGAGCAGTGGAGCTTTGATGGTTCATTTGCAGTTTTGCTGGATGGTCTCGTTCCATGGCAGGACGTCGTCGAGGTGCTCGGGATGCCGCTGGATGTCAGCATTCGTCAGGTGCTCGAAGAGGTACTTGAGGTACTGGAACGGGTTCAGGCCGTTGGCATTGGCAGTCTCGATGATGCTGTAGACGGCGGCGCTGGCCTTGGCTCCTTTCGGGGAGTCGCTGAACAACCAATTCTTGCGGCCGATGGTGAAATTGCGGATGGCGCGCTCGCAGATGTTATTCGAGAGCGCAGCGTTGCCGCTTTTCAGGAAGGCCTGGAGCGCTTCTTTATGGCTCAGGGAGTACTGGACGGCTTTGCCGAGTTTGGATTTCGGCAGGACTTTCAGCTCGATGTCCTGAAGCCATGCGAAATAAGCCTCGATCTTCTCTTTTTCAAGCCGGAGACGCTGTTCTTCGCGCTCTTCTTTCGTGAGCCCTGCAAGCCCTTTGTCGATGGACTTCCGCATGTCTGTATAGCCGCAAGCCAGATAGATATGTTCCGCCGTGAGTTCTCGGATTAGCATGATGAGAACACGTCCCTTAGGATACAGAGAGTCTGTCACAAAAGTTTTGGCGGCGTATCTTCTGTTACCGTGATACGTGTTGTCCCACAGGAGATCTCCAAAGCTGGCTATAGTGATTGCGCTGGTTGAGAGGACGGCCTTGTGCACTTCTAATGAAACGAAGTGAACCTCTTCCTGCGATGCGGATTCGGGTGGCTCGGTCAGTGCCGAAGTTGATTTCTGCACGGCGACAATATGCCAGGCCGGAAAGCCCGCTGGCCCGTTGCTCCATGATGATCTGCGTCCACTTCTGAACATTATGATGATGTTTTGCCTGACGAACTGACGTCATACGGATACCCCCCTGCGTCCACCGAGGCACATACCGCCGCTTCTGAGGATTACCGAATTTACCGATTTTCCCGGACTTCCCGAGATTCCTGAATTTCCTATATTTCCTCATATTACCAAATTTCTCGGCGCGTGCCTTAATGCATTCATGTGAGACCATTATCCCACAAGGCGGAGAGAGAGTATATACACTGTATTATTTAGCGCTTACAGAACAGCTATCGTTAAGTACTATGAAGGCAAAAAAATACGGATGCCCGTGATGAGCATCCGATTTTTATTACTTGCACTTAATGAACCACTAATTCATTCGGTATTCCGTCTTCTTTAGAGCTTGTTCCTGACGAACCATATGCAGAAATCAGGCTCTGCATCTCTTCATCAAACTCTTTCATACGAGTATCTTGATTGAAAAAGTGCAGTCCCCAGATCCTATACTGATTATTATCAACGTATGTTGTCACTGAAATTGCTTCTGCTTTCATCTGCAGCAGGAAATTCTCTTTCCACTTATCTTTTTCAAGAAGCATAGTTCCCTTCGGCTCCACGAATATTTGTAGCTGCTCGAATCCATCCGTTTCTGGCCGCTGAAGGAATATTACATAGTCCGGCTCGAAACGCTCTCCATCTTCAAATGAATAGAGGTGGAATTCCCGCTCGTTTCTTACCAGATATACCTTGCTGTATACTTTTCGTAGCTCCTCTACATAATCACGAAAATATGCAACAAACGCTTTTTCTTCGGAAGTTCCGAAGTTATCGGTATAAACAAACCAATCTTCCTGAGACAAATCTATTTTCCATTTCTCCGGGACAGACGAATCATTCTGAGAGATACCCACGCCACCATCATGTGGCTCAGTGTAGTTGACTGTTTTATTACGGAATACTTCACGAACACGATGTGCTCTAAACTTTTTTGTTCCCCAATATGTTTCCTCTATACCAGAAATCGAATCACTGATCTTCTTAAGCGTATTGAAGACCGCCTGGTACAACACATTGACAGCTGGTTTTTCTTCAGGACAATGGATATCAATTCTTACTTTCCCAAGATACTCATCTTTTGTAATGAACTCCCTCGTAGAGTGGACATTGGGAAAATACGATTTCAGTATATTGAATCTGAAAATCGGATATTTCATCATAGCTTTGTTAACAATGGCATAGTTAATACTTGCTATTTCTCCGATAGTCATGTGCACAGTTTTCAGATTGCTCACTGTATAATCATTGCCATCTTGTCCTTCCAGCATAATCGCATCCAAACCAGAACTGCCTGAGGAGCACGTATAGCTATAAAGAGCATCACGAACATTCGGCTGAAGTCCGAATACTTCTTTACGACTCTTAACTTCACGGTCATTTATAAAAATCAATCCATCTTGATAGAGCGGGTCTGTCTTAAAATCTTCTTTAAGTACATATTCCCTTTGAACAATTTTATCTGTATCAAGTCCAATCTCGCGAAGAGCCTGATGAAGCTCTGTCACGTATCGATGATCGTTTTGGCAATGATAGAAAAGCGTCTCGCAAACCCTCATCTCATTTGTTATATCGTCGTCATATTTTCTCTGATATTTCGGCTGTTCCGGATCTATCTGGAACGGGCAGTACCTCGCACCACGTCCAATCAGCTGAGCCTCAGCAATTGTTGCCGGGGATATTTTTCTTCCGCTTGACTGACGAGTTTCATATAAACGAACAATATCAAATAGATTAAGGACATCCCAGCCCTCATCTAGCTTCTTGACTTCAAAAATCGCTCTGTATGGATTATCCGCATCTTCCAAAGAATTCAAGAGAATCTGCTTATTTTTGGCATCCTTATCATCATTTACAGAAACACAATGCGGTTCCGCAAAGTCATCTCGTAGTTCTGCAGCGAGCGTATCCGCAGAGATGCCATTATCTGTAAAGTAAGTATAGGCTTTTTTTATAACAGGATTATCCGTTGAAGTGAAAAGCTCCAGCAGTTTATTCCCTGACAGATGACTTATTATATCGATGAAAGATGCCATGAACTCTTTGCTATCAGCAATCTTCGCTGCTTTGAACAAAACGACAGGCTTTATAGCCAACCGGTGATCCTGAAACACTTTCAAACGATACTGGCTTAGTACCAATGCCTGCAAAGCGCGATCCATCAGCGGCAGATCAGAGCGGAGTGTCACAATATCCTTTGAATATCTATCCTGATAGAAATTTGGAAGCGGATAATTGAAAATAATCTTGTTTTCATAGGCAGCTTTGATAGCCTGATTTTCAAGGTCACATGTCGCTGTAAATTCAAGCAGCACATTACCAGGGTTCCTACTGAATATATTCTTTACGGTCTGTTCCCATGAATGATAGCTATCAGATTCTGCCGCCGACATTTTCTTTTTCGTGTCTACATTCAAATGGTGCGCTTCATCAGATATAAGCACAACTTTCTGATTGTCAAAATCATCAAATGACATCCCATTTTCCTTTGTCATCCACATATCCATATGGAGCCCCTGAGTGCTTGAAAAGCAAATATTAATCTTATCAGGATCAGAAGTTTGGAAATTGCTCACTTCTTGGATGACAACTCTTTCTCCATCAATAACAATCTCATCATTGAACAGATATTTTGTCGAAGAAGCATCGAGAAAGTTCACTTTCGTCTTTTCCACAATATTGGATAAGTTTACAAAGAACAAGAAATTTCGATATCCCCGCTTATAAAGATAGAGCATAAGCCCTGCCATTATCAGAGTCTTTCCGCTTCCTGTCGCCATATGAAACAAGGTCTGAGACGGATTCTGACGCAGATTTCCTTCAAAATTCTCGAAAGCTTTTTTCTGATAAGGGCGAAGTTCAAAATTTGGATTGATATTTTGCTGTATGTATGATGGTATTTCCTTACCTACTCCCGCTTCGCGCAGGACATCCATCTTATTATATAAAAATGCCATGCGCTTAGACCTCCTTGTAAAAGCTTCTTGTAAATGCCTTGTCCGCCTTAGAAATTTCGAAGTCCTCGTCATCCATGTCACAATAATTCACATAGAGCAGATTCTTGTCTAAAAGTTCCATCAGAAAGCGCTTCTGGTCATCAAGGGAAAGCGATTCAAAATCTGAAGCCGTAGCTTCAATATCCGCCGGATCCACCTTGCAGCTAATGAATCCACTCTTTACCATACGGCTGTAGATGTCCTTAAGAACAGTTGTTTTCGAAGCAACTTGAATCTCATCCACGAAGTTCTGATTGAGCTTTGCAAGCTCACAATAAACAAATGATCCGCCGCCGTTCCATCCAACTGTATTAGAAATACCAGAGCGATCACCTTTAATTACATTTTCTAATCTGGTGATACTATCGTTGTTAGCATAATCAAGCTGTTCGATTCCAATATATCTTCTATTCATTTTATGCGCAACTGCAGCCGTTGTTCCTGATCCCAAAAAGAAATCCAGCACTAAGTCTTTCTCTTCTGTTGAAATAGAAATGATACGCCTGAGTAGCTGCTCCGGCTTCTTTCCACGCTTGAGTTTTACTCCTCCTTCGTTTGCTAAATCGGCTTTTGGTATCTCTCCATGAGTCCAGAAATCTGACATTTTATTGGTTTTCAATGCCTTAAGTTTAATCCCCTTCTCGACTGCCTCTCTGTTAGTATTCAGCCACGCAAACAGCTGTTTTTTATAATAATAATTCGTCACAACTTTCCCCTTTGATTTTCCTCTACTGACTAAATACTCTACAGAGTATAGCTCATCATCGTCAAAAGAATTTATGATATCCCACTGGAATGTATTTTCATCTTGAGGAACATTTAATCGATAAATATAATCATAATTTTTATCATAAATATCTCGAATCTCATCTTCTCTTTTTGAGAAGTTTCTGAGAGAAATCGACTCAATTTTATAATTCTTATGTTTGTATATTTTTATTTCCTCACCTGTTGATTTTGATATAAAAGTTCTATACAATTCCTTTTGTCCAACAGTTCGCAAAATAGAATTATATCTCTGCATATGCTTTTTTTCCAAAGGTACTGCCGTTTCCATATCATGAGCAGAAAAAAGCGATTTATCTTTTGCAAATACTGTGATGTATTCTGTTACGTTTACAACAAAACTTCCCCCTTGTCCTAATCCTGCCACACCTGAACGCTGATACGCTATTGTTGAAATAAAATTGCTTTCACCAAAAATGCCATCCATCAATACTTTGAGATATGCCTGCTCGTTATCATCGCACTGCACATAAATCACTCCATCAGGCCTTAATAACTTGTGAGCCATTATTAACCTATTTTTCATAAAAGCAAGCCATGAGCTATGATTGAAATTATCATTATAGCCAAAACTATCGCTGCCAGTGTTGTAAGGTGGGTCAATATAAATGCACTTTACTCGTCTCTCATACCGCTTGAGCAACGAAGCCAGCGCCAAAAGATTATTACCTTTTATAATAAGGTTATCATCATCACGAAACTCCGTTATATGTTCATCTACCCCCCCCGAGTGGACACGTTTCACATTCACCAATACCTTTGGATAAAGAAGCCGGTCAATTTCATCAGGAGCAAGTGTCTCATTATAGAAAATCTCCGAACGTTTCTGATCCTCTTTCGTCTGTCCACCCTCGAGTACACAGTCCTTGTACGGGAATACAAGTTCAACCTTTCCGGAAGTCGTAATCATATCGCCATTTTCGTCAATAAGACCAATCTTATTTTTGAAACGGGTATAGCTATCTGGTAAGAATTCACGGTTGTTAATCACCCATGCAAAGCCAACTTTGTCAAAAACAAAGACGCCATCGACCTCGGTAAAAAAGCGAGCTTTCGTCTCATCATTTGAAACAAGTAGATGTATCAGATCCTTGTCCATCTGCATCGCCGCCTCATAGACAGAATTACGCAGAAATGTCCCATTTTCAGCAAAAAATCGCTTGTCCTGTTTAAGGACATCAAGAACAGTGGCAAAAAAGTTCTTCATATCAATTCTCTCCATCTTCCATAAAAATTTCAGGTCCGTTGTACCGTATTTCTACGGTGTTAAGTTGTACCAGTTCATTCGAGCTTTCGAGCAACACCTTCAGCAGCAGTTTTGCATTCTTTGCCGAATTTCTTATGTATTTATCGGTAAAGCCAGTGTATGGAGGACATGTCCTCCATACACTGGCTTTACCGTCACTTTCTTTCACAGGCATATCCAAAAAGCCTGAATTGCTACTATCTAGCTTGCGTTGGAGTTTATTCCAGACACAGTCAGAAATGAGCCTGTGCTCCTGAGCACGGATGATAATCATCATTGTGAAGTTCGGCAAATATTTTGAACAGGTGTCCATTTCAATACGCTGATGAAACTGGCTAAATAATTTTGGCATGCTGCCTAAAAGGTGTAAGGTGCTGTATAACTAATTTAGTATAACACAAAAAGCCGGTACAGAACATCCTTCCCGATGTCCCATACCGGCTTTTTCTCATGCAATCTTCTGTTTTACATCAGCCACGATGGCTTTGACCACCTGCTGCATCAGGGTGATGTAGAGGCGGTTGCGGATTTTGCCCCACCAGCTGGTGGTGGCCTGGATTTCCACTTTCAGCGGGTCCGTGAGGTTCTTCATCTGGGCTTCCACCATCTTCTGGACGTCATCCAGGTCGATGGGACTTGATGGCTGCTTCGGCTTCGCTCCTGGCGAAGGATACGACGGCATCGGCAACGGCTTTCTTGATTTCTTCACGGTTCATGGTCATTTACCTCCCAGGATCAGCTGTTCATAATCTGTCACTCCCCTGGCGACAGCTCTGGCCAGGGCCTCCTAGGTATTGGCAAGGATATCTTCATCGCCGGGATTGGTGATGAAGGCCAGCTCGACCAGGACGGCTGGCATGTCGGTGTTCGTGAGGACATACAGGCCGTTGACGCCGGGCGTGGCAATCTTCACGCCACAATCTGTCGTATCCAGGGCATCGACAATCTGGTTCTGGATGCAGTTGGCCAGCATGCTGCCACGGTAACTTCCGGCGCAGGCCCAGGTTTCTGTGCCGTTGGCATCCTCGGCTTCGGCGGCATTGCAGTGGATGGACACGAAGATGTCGGCATCACTGGCATTGGCGGCCTCGCAGATTTCCTCCAGGCTGTTGGACTGGAGCAGTTCTGTTGCTACTCCTGCCGCATTCAGGTAACTTTCCGCAGATTGACCGACGGCCAGGGCCACGTCACATTCACGCAGACCGCTTTCACTGTTGACGGCTCCCGGGTCGGGATGCCCGCCCAGCGCATGACCGGGATTCAGGAATACTTTCATGGTTTTTCTTCTCCTTTCTGATGAATGGCGGACTTCACGGTGCAGCCGATGTAACCGAGAAGCCCTGATGCAATGGACATGGCCAGCTCGTTCAAGGCATAAAAAATCGCCAGGATCAGTGCTGTTACCAGACCGATGATGACGATATAGTCGGGAATATTCACTTTTTCAAACATGCCTTACACCGCCTTCGGCGTGACAGTCACAGCGCCATCCTCGCGGACGATATCGAAATCCTCCATGGCCAAGATGCGGTCAGCTGCTGATAAGATGGATACGCCGCTGTAGCGGCTCCTGCCTTCACGCCGCCGCTTGATTTCTTCCTGCACCCAGTCGAAGACCTGCGGGCTGATGATGGCTTCGTGGGTAAGCAGGGCCATCTTGTCCGACAGGCCGGAAATCTTGCTTCCCGTCTACTGGATGTGTTCATGCTCCGTCAGCTTGTCCGACAGGCCGCTGACCGATTGTTTCACCGCCGCCATCTGGGTCTTCATGGTCCCCAGGCTGGCATTGACGCTCCGCACCGTGGGAATGAACAGATCCCGCAGCCGGATAGCGACATCAATGGCGTTATTAGCCATGCTGTTTCACCTTCCTTTCCATCATCCGCCTTATTTATCTGCCTCATTCTCTTGTTATCTGCCTCATTTCATGCTAAAATGTGGCAGATAACAGAAAAATGAGGGAGATTTTTATGCGGACATTTAACTACTCGCAGGAAATACAAAATTTACTGACACCTGAAATCGTCCAGCTTCTCACCTGTATCCATGAACACAAGGGACGGCAGGATTTATTTCTGGAGGCAAATACAGACGAACTGAAAACACTGGTAGACGTTGCCATGATCCAGAGTACAGGGTCTTCCAACCGTATCGAGGGAATCTTCACCAGTGACAAACGATTAGAAGCACTGGTCAGCCAAAAAGCTGAACCGCACAATCGGTCTGAACAGGAAATTGCCGGATATCGTGAAGTACTCGCCTTGATTCATGAAAATCACGACTATATTCCCCCTGCCCCTAATGTCATCAGGCAGCTCCACCGAGATCTGTACTCTTACTCAACAGGAGCCATTGGAGGAGACTATAAAAACACAGATAACGTCATTGCGGAAACAGATGCACAAGGGCATCAAAAGACCAGGTTTATTCCCGTTCCTGCTTTTCAGACAGCTGACGCTATGGATTCTTTATGTCAATCGTTCCAGAATGCCTGGCAGGAAAACATCATAGATAAATTGCTGCTGACTCCCATGTTCATCCTGGATTTTCTCTGCATTCATCCATTCAATGACGGAAACGGACGGATGAGCCGGCTTCTGACACTCCTTCTTTTATATCGTGCCGGCTACATCGTCGGGAAATACATCAGCCTGGAAATGCTGATTGAAAAAACGAAAACCACTTACTATGAAGCTCTTCAGGCAAGTTCTTTCGGCTGGCACGAAAATCAAAACACCTATGCTCCTTTTGTGAAATATTATTTGGGCATCATCATAAAAGCATATGATGAATTCGAAGACCGGATTCAATACTTGGTAACCAAAAAGATTTCCAAGCCAGACCGTATCAAGGCCATCATTTCCCAGACACTAGGAAAAATCAGCAAAAAGGATCTGATGGAACGCTGCCCGGATATCAGCCAGGGAACTATAGAACGCACTTTGTCCAGTCTGGTAAAAGAGGGCTATATCATCAAAGTTGGCTCTGGTCCGGCCACAGCATATATCCGCAAGCGATAAAAAGACAAGCAGCTTACACTATGGTGTGCACCCCGTCAATAGGACACGAAAAAAATAATGGATTTGCGGTTCGCCTGAATGGCAAGCCGCTTTTTCTATGCGACAAGATAATGGTTAACGCCGGTTCAAGTCATCGCGTATGCGGCGGACGACAAGAGCCCCCGCTGTGAGAGACAGCAGGGGTTCCTGAATATCTTCATCATCTTGTTAATTATTCCACAGAAATTGGAAAAAACCTGCCTGCGCTGCTTTGCCGAGTCATCAGCGATGGCGCAGCCAGCACGGGATGAGGCACAGGGCGCTGACGGCGAGGCCGAAGAAGAGCGGGTTGCCGGCGGCGCCGAGGAAGACGGCGGCGAGGGCGGCGACGGTCGAGAGGGCCATGGAGAGTGTGGCGCTCATGGCGGTGATCGTGCCTGGCGCGAAGATGGCGAAGCTCAGCGGCAGGAAGATGCCGCCGCTGCGCAGGGCCATGGACAGGAAATTCCAGAAGAGGACCTGGCTGCCCTCGTTGGCCAGAGCGATAAAGGCGGCCAGCGTGATGGTCAGAAGGACGATCAGGCGCGTAACGGCGAGCTCTGAGAGGTGGTACGGGTGGTTGGGTGTCGGGATTTCTGTGATGTCGATGATCTGGTTCTCAGGATCTTCGGCGAGCTTGTGGATCTTGCGCGCGCGTAGCGTCACGCGGGCGCGGTGGAAGATGTCGCGCGAGAGCATCGTGCCGATGCCGAGCGAGAGTCCGGCAATCGAGCCGATGAGCGAGAGCATGATGCCACCCATGGCGATGCCGCCGAGCAGGGATGGCTGCTCCGTCAAGAGGTAGACGGGCAGCGAGAGGATCGGCATGATCTCAGGATGGGCCGCGCCCATGTAGATGCCGACCATCGCGCACGGCAGTCCGACTGGCAGGCTGATGAGCGCCGCCGTGAAGGCCGCAACGGAGGCCGTGCGCGGGTTCGAGGCCGAGAAGATGGCCTGGATGTACGACTGCGTGCAGAGCATGCCGATGACGACGGACGAGAAGTTCGCGAGGATGTGGCTCATATCACCGTGCAGCAGGCTGAACGCGCCCTCTGGCAGCGCCGCCGCGACGGCCGGGTCTGCGAACAGCGAGTGCGCTGCCATGACGCCGGCGATGGCCATCGTGATCCAGATGACGATCATCTTGAGGATGCCGCCTACGCCGGCACTCTTCATTCCGCCGAAAAAGGCATAGGCTGCGACGGTCAGGATGAGCAGGATCGTCGCGGGCAAAAACGAGATGCCGAAGATCGAGGCGATGATGTAGATGGCCGGCAGGCAGCTTGCCACCGCGCTGAACAAGATGCCGATGGATGAGACGACACTCGAGAAGATGCCGCAGGTCACGCCGAAGTTCTGGGCGAGGAACTGCGGGATTGTCTCGAGTGCCGTGCGGCGCAGGGGCTTGGCGTAGAAGAGGCCCATGATGATGAGGCCAACGCCCGAGCCGATGGTGAACCACCAGGCCGACAGTCCGACTGTCGCGGCGAGCTGCGCCGTGCCGACTGTCGCACCGCCGCCGACACACGTGCCCGCGATGCCGCCCGCGACGAGCGGCACACCGGCCGAGCGCCCGCCGACACTGAAGCCTTTCGTCGAGTGGACCGACCGCGCCGCCCGGATGCCGAAGCCGAGGACGACGGCAATCGTCGCGCAGATGACGACGAGTTGAAACAAAGAAATGTCCATGAAAAAAACACACTCCAAAAAAGAAAAACCCCCGCTCCTATGAGCCGGGGCATTGAACGGTCACCCGAACCAGATCCAGAGAACGCCGGCGACAGCGATGACGACGGCCGCCGTATTGCGGTGGTAGTAATCGGCGAGCCAGCCGATGTGCGTCACACCGTAGAGCCAGCCGAGTACGCGCAGAGCGATGTAGTGGATGATGCAGCCGACGATGTAGGCGAGGCCGACTTCGATGGCGATGGCCAGCATCGTGATGGACAGGCCGATCATCGCGAAGATGCCCGTGAAGAACAGGCCGATGATGACGAGGGCCGCCACGATGACGAAGAGCGTGCCGCCGAGCGCAACGCCGATGCCCGCGAGTGCCGCCAGGAATCCCTTCAAGCTATCCATAAGAACTCCTCCTTTTAAAAATATGGTCAAATGTGTCCGGAAGTGTTTGTCTAAGCACATTTGAACCAATATATCTTGTCATATCTCCACAAAAGCCTTGCTTTCAGAGCATTAACCCGTTTGCAATGCTTTGTAGGGGATTGGAAATTCAACTGGTTTTTGTCGGGATACATTGCGGTAACGTAACCCGTATGAGTTTCACCGTTGCGATAAGTGTAGGTCACATAATCCCGATGATGGAAACCGCAGACTTCATCGACTCCAGCTTTGTTTTTGCGACGCATAGGCTTTATAGTCCACTCTTCGATGTCTATGTTCTCTGGCTTCAAGTCAGTTATACAGACTGCATCATTGGAGTGAGTCTTTGCAATATCCCAGTCTTCACGTTTATTGGCGGTGTTGCCGCCAGTAGTCAAAACTAGCGAACCTCTTTGTTGCAGTTGTTCTCTGAACCAATGCTTGCCCTGCATAACACGCTGGGCATCATCAAGTCCTTCGACATGACCTGTGGAGCCAATCAAAGCATAGTACCTATCTGCAAACTGTGATTCCCTGCCAAAAGTTTTAGCATGGCATTTAGGGCATAGTGTTATCAGATTACTTATAGTATCAGCCCCGCCGGTCTTTCGTGGAGTAATGTGATGTACTTCAAAACGAGTTTTGGTCTTGCCGCATTCCACACACTTGCAGCCATCACGATGAATAGCTGCCAGCCGAAGATTGTTGTCCAGCCTGTTCGACTTCTGGTATTGCCAACGATAAGGCTTGTAGCCATCGGTTAGTGCCCGAATGTCAATTTTTACGTCTTCCAACCAGTAGCCGTCAATGCGAACCCACTGCCTAAGTCTGTCAATTACTCGAAGAATTGCCTGTTTTCTTTGGATTATCGAAGGCATTAGCCTGCCGCTACGCCTTGATGATGCACGGTTTAGAAACCTGGCGGGGCGATACTGCTTATGGTATCTATGATACCTGCGATAGCCACGACGAACGGTCAGCAAATGCTTGACATCCTTGCGCTGCTCGATAGTGCCTTTGAACAAAACCTTGTTTCTGGTCTGGCATTTCTGCACCAGAGCCATGCCGACATGATTCGCACCATCGTCAATACCACAACGAATTTCATCATTGTTGGGATTATCCATGACTTTATTCAATTGAATTATCATTGGAAACTTCGATACCAGTCGAGCTTTATATTGACGAACAAGCCGCCAAGCATTCTGCTCGATTGTTGGGTCAAGTTGTTTTCTTTTCGCGTCCAAAACGAACGCATATTTCTTGATTTTTGGCATCTCTGCCACCTTTCCTTTTGGAAGAATTTTCCTTCTTGCCCATGTCGTCAGGAAGCCCATGTGTTTCCCTGTTATCACCGCAGGACATTAGCGATGTTTCTTAGTTGGCACTCTCAGAGCAGCGGACTGATGGTTTACATCCGCAGGTGAGTCTTTAGCTTATTCTGATAACTTAGTTCATCCCGCAAGCAGCTTTCGCTGAACACGGTCACTGGGGCTTGAAACGGCTTCATAAGCATCTATGCATGAGATATTTGTCCACTTATGCGTAGATTTATCGATACTATCGACTACTTATTAGTTCGTCCTTTCAAGTTCTGTCATGCAACTTCATGATTCACCTTCATTATAGGAAGAACGTCTGCCCTCCGCAAGATGCTTTTTGCATCAGCCGTTCTTTTCTTCGAGCAAGGGCCTGAGGAACTTGCCCGTGTACGACTCCGGCACTTTGACGATGTCCTCGGGGCGCCCCGTCGCCACGATGGTGCCGCCCTTGTCGCCGCCCTCCGGGCCGAGATCGATGATGTAGTCCGCCGTCTTGATGACATCGAGATTGTGTTCGATGACGACGACCGTGTCGCCGCCTGAGACGAGGCGCTGCAGGATGTCGAGGAGCTTGTGGATGTCGGCCGTGTGCAGGCCCGTCGTCGGCTCGTCAAGGATGTAGAGCGTCTTGCCCGTCGAGCGGCGCGAGAGCTCTGTCGCGAGCTTGACGCGCTGCGCCTCGCCGCCCGAGAGCGTCGTCGCCGGCTGGCCGAGCTTGATGTAGCCGAGGCCGACATCCTGGATGATCTTCAGCTTGCGCGCGATGCGCGGCACATTGGCGAAGAAGTCGACGGCCTCGTCGATCGTCATGTCGAGGACTTCGGAGATGTTCTTGCCCTTGTAGCGGACCTCGAGCGTCTCGCGGTTGTAGCGCGCGCCCTTGCAGACCTCGCAGGGCACGTAGACGTCGGGCAGGAAGTGCATCTCGATCTTGAGGATGCCGTCGCCTTTGCAGGCCTCGCAGCGGCCGCCCTTGACGTTGAAGCTGAAGCGGCCGGCCTTGTAGCCGCGCATGCGCGCTTCGCTCGTCTGGCTGAAGAGGTCGCGTATCGCATCGAATACGCCCGTGTACGTCGCGGGATTCGAGCGCGGCGTGCGGCCGATGGGCTGCTGGTCGATGTCGATGATCTTGTCGATGTTCTCGAGTCCCTTGATCTTCTTGTGCTTGCCCGGCTTGCCCTTCACGTGGTAGAGGCGCGAGGCGATGCCCTTGTAAAGGATCTCGTTGACGAGCGTCGACTTGCCAGAGCCCGAGACGCCCGTGACGAGCGTCAAGGTACCGAGCGGGAACTTGACCGTCAGGTTCTTGAGGTTGTTCTCTGCTGCGCCGACGACTTCGATGAACTTGCCGTTCCCTGGGCGGCGCTTTTGAGGGACCGGGATGAATTTGCGGCGCGAGAGGTAGGCGCCCGTGACGGAGTCGGGGTTCTTCTTGATCTCCTCGGCCGTGCCCTCGGCGACGACGCGACCGCCGTGCGCGCCGGCGCCCGGGCCGATGTCGATGATGTGGTCGGCCGCGTACATCGTGTCCTCGTCGTGTTCGACGACGATCAGCGTATTGCCGAGATCGCGCAGGTGCTTGAGCGTCGCGAGCAGGCGGTTGTTGTCGCGCTGGTGCAGGCCGATGCTCGGCTCGTCGAGGACGTAGAGGACGCCCTGCAGGCCCGA
>ERZ809074.1857-NODE-1857-length-25509-cov-15.889801_pt1 | contig 25509 bp, 26 predicted proteins | sample MGYA00520795_ERZ809074 | MGnify/ENA primary metagenome ERZ809074 (study PRJEB31570, sample SAMEA3212989) | Homo sapiens | biome: human-gut; feature: human gut; material: fecal | place: Sweden | collected 2011 ...
AGTATAGTGGCGAATCCACGATATTACAAATGTGAGGTCATTTCATATTATCTTGACCACAGGCTTGTTGCAGAGCATAAGGATAAGGATGATAAGGATCAGACGGTTACAGTAAGTAAGCCTGCACTTGATTCTCCAAAGACAGGAGATGAAAGCTCTCTTCTCATCTGGATTGCCATAGCAGCCATTGCAGCAGGTCTTGGCGGGTTTATTACTGCACGTGAAGTGAGAAAGAGAAAGGACAGAGACTAACCTTTAAGTGGGACATGTGCCCACATACATTTATTTGTGAATTGGCAATTTACAAATTGAAAAAAAGTGTGAATCTGTGATAAAATTGGTCAAATACCATACTGAATCCGGGAGGTAACCGGTATAATCCCGGCCTGAGAATACATTATTCTAAAATGAAACGAGGGAAGAAAATGAAGAAAAGATTATTTAGCATAGTGCTTACCCTTTGCATGGTACTGGCACTGATGCCGCAGATGGTGTTTGCAGAAGACATAAGCGGAGTCCATAATGAAAATGTGACCGTTAATAGCGGTGATACAATTTCCGGCGGCACATTCAATGGACAAGTGGAAAACGGAGGAGGGACTATTAACGGTGGCATCTTCAATGGACCTGTACATAATTTAGAAGGGCCAATCACTAATGGGATATTCAATGGTGAGGTAAAAAATTTAATAAATGGTACAATTAGCGGCGGTACGTTCAAAGGCCAAGTAACTAACAGCACGGGAGGTCTTATCTCTGGCGGAACATTTAATGGAGCGGTATATAATTATCATGGAGATATTATTGGTGGAACCTTCAATCAAACGGTATACAGCGATAATATTGGCATGATTGAAGGCGGTGTCTTCTACGGAGGTATTTCGGGTGGTGGCGACATAAATAGCAGTTGTTGCTCCGTAACCTTTAAGAATGAAGACAGTAGTTATGCAACTGAGATTGTGGCGGAAGGCAGCAAGGCGACTAAGCCTATCGAACCTGACGCACCGGAGGGCATGGTGTTTGCTGGCTGGTACTTGGACGAAGAACTCAAAACTCCGTACGATTTTGAAAGCGAAGTTAAAGATAACATAACCCTCTATGCTGGATGGGAAGAAGAAAAAATCACCTTGACTGTGCCTTTCACCACTACAGTTGAGGTGAGCGGAAATGCTTCACCGGGTGAGACAACCTTTAACCTCGAGGTTGTAGATTCCCAGGGAAATGAACTGCAGCCGAATGATTACAATGTGAAAATTACCGCATCTGTTGAAACAGATGGTGCAGGAGACTATAACGGTAATTTAACCTTCACAGGAACAGCGTCAGCGATTTTGAGAATGTTTGATAAAGAACGTGATGAATACGGATATATATATGTTAAGCAGGCGGGTGTAAATGATTCGAACTGGGATGTTGATGAAGCAGCATGGGGGCTTTTCCATAGAAGTGTTGTTGAATTAAGTGACGAAGAAGTAGAACCTTCCCCTATCTGTATTTTCCCTGCAGTAAAAGACGGTACATCATACCATGTAGAATATGGTGAAAATGGTGTAGACAAAATGACGTTCGTCAACAAATATGCCAGCTCGGCGGTCGATTCTTCAGGTTCTGAGGGCACAACAAACGGAGAGGCCGACAAGGACTCAAAGGCTGACGCTGAAGATTCAGCAAAGACCGGTGACGATACTAACCTGGCTCTGTGGCTGGCACTGATGCTTCTTGCCGGAGCAGGCATAACAGGCACTACCATATACACAAGAAGAAAAAGAACAAATGAATAAAATAAAATCTTAAATGAAATATCAAACAGGAACGGTAACGTATTTTACGAAGCCGTTCCTTTTTCATTTGAAGAAAGTAACCGGTAAACCACCCGTGCCTTTACAAACAAAGAACAAAAGAAAACGAGGAACCTCTTGCGAGAATTCCTCGTTCTTTGTTTTCTGTATTTCAACCAGGCCAGCATCGCTGCTGGCAAGGCTATTTCATCTCGGCAATCCGCTTTTTGCATTCTTCCGGAAGCTTCTCCGACCATGGAAGCAGGTCCTCCAGGAAATCCAGATTCGTATCATCCATGTGTTTCGGAATCTCGGTCAGCAGATATGGGATGGTTGTGTCTGCCCCCCCCTCTCAGTTAATCATCGATACCGTATTTGTTTTCCAGTGCGTCTTCTGCCAATTCCAGCTTATCTTCCAGTTTTTCAATCGCACGTTCTCTCGCTTTGTATGTCTCGAAGCTAATCTCTTTCATCTGGTACGCATACTCAAATTCATCGTCAAGCTTATCCAGTTCGTCATCAACTGCGTCTATCTGTTTTTTTAAAGTGAAGAAACGTTTGTGATTCTCAGATGAATTTGAAGATGTTTTTGCGTTGTTTACTTTCTTTGTTATTTTACGGATATCTTTTTCATAAGAAGAGAAATCATAATCCGCTGCATTCGCATTCTCTGCTGTGCTTTCTTTATTATTGACGTTACCCTCATCATCATCGGTGTTTGCTGTTGTAACTTCCTGTGTTTTCGTTTCTGTATTATCTGCAGATTCATTAGTGGATGAGGTGCATCCTGTAACGGCAAATATAAATGTGAGGGATAACAAAACTACTAATAATCTTTTCATAACATGTACTCCTTTCGTCTTTCTTTGAGGTGCTTTTGTTGTTATATGCATTATATGATGGAAAGATTAAAGAATGATTAAAGCAAAAAAATTTTTCAAAAAAATGTAAAAAAAAGTACTCTAGCACCTGAAAACGATTGGTATTATAATGATTGCATTATGAGATTACTGATTGTAGAAGACGAAAATGATTTAAGAAATATTGTCAAAAAAAGACTCGTCAAGGAACATTACAGTGTAGATGCCTGCAGGGATGGTCTGGAAGCGATGGATTATATCGATATGACTTCCTACGATGGGATTATTCTTGATATCATGTTGCCGGGAAAGGATGGATATGAAATCTTAAGGGAATTAAGGCAACGAGAAGATGACACACCGATTCTGTTACTGACAGCAAAAGACAGCATTGAAGACCGCGTCAAAGGACTAGATCTTGGTGCGGATGATTACCTGATCAAACCGTTTGCATTTGAAGAACTGCTTGCAAGAATCCGTGTCATGATGCGCAGAAAGCCACAATTTACATCCAACCAATTAAAAATAGCAGATCTTATTCTGGATCGTGACACAAGAAAGGTTACAAGAGCCGGAAATGAAATTGATCTTTCTGCGAAAGAATTTATGGTTTTGGAATGCCTTATGCGCAATAAAAATATCGTAATGACAAGACAGCAGATTGAACAGAATGCGTGGGACTTTGATTTTGAAGGTGGTTCCAATGTAATCGACGTATACATTCGCTATTTGCGAAAAAAAATCGATGCGCAATATGAACCAAAACTCATCCACACTGTTCGCGGTGTCGGATATGTAATGAAGGAAAACGAATGAAACAGATGACGATCAAGAAAAAAATTACGCTATGGTACACCGGAATCATCGCCGTAATTTTAGGGACTATTTTAGTTCTTGTTCTTCTTTTTGTGGATAAAGTTGGAATTTCTGCGACAGAAGAAGAAGTCAGTGCCGCAGTGACCGGTTTCTCTTCAAATATTAATTTTCAGGATGATTCCTTTTATCTTGACGGGGATACCGAGTTTTACGATGACGGTATTATGTTCTGCATTTACGACAAAAATGGACGATTAGTTTATGGGACGATTCCAAGTCAATTTCCCCCGAAAACGATCCTCAAGTCGAATACCCCGCGAATGATAAACGGACCAAATCGAAAATGGATGGTATATGACAGCGTTTACGCTTACGGCGACAATGAGGAACTGTGGGTACGCGGAATTACCTCCGTACACTCTGTAGAACTTTTCATGCAGACATCCGAGAAAATGCTGTTAATCGTATTTCCGTTACTCATTGTTCTGATTGGGGCAATCGGATATTTTATGATTAAGCGGGCATTGAGACAGGTAGACCTTATCTGCGATGAAGTTGAAAATATCAGCAATGGAAAAGATCTTTCCAAACGATTGTCTCTTCCAAAAGCAAAAGATGAATTATACGAATTGTCGGAGAAATTTAACGAAATGTTCGAGCGATTGGAGCTTTCCTTTGAAAAGGAGCGTCAATTCACATCAGATGTGTCCCATGAACTGCGGACTCCCGTTGCTGTTATCATTTCCCAGTGCGAGTACTTATTGGAAAACGAAAACTTAGCTGCGGAAGAAAAGGAAGAGATTGCAGTCATCTTAAAGCAGGCAAAACGAATGTCAAAACTGACAAGCGAAATGTTAATGATTGCCAGAAACGAACAGGATGAACAGCATTTGATGGAAAAACTGGATTTTGGATTATTAAGTGAACTTGTAATAGAAGAACTGCAGACAAAAGCTCGGGAAAAAAATATTGAGATCAGCCTCCAAAAGCAGGACGACCTTTTTATGAACGGTGACCAGACATTGCTTTTGCGTATGATGATGAATTTAATAAACAATGCCATCAATTACGGAAAAACAAATGGACATATCAGTGTTATCTTGAAGGCCGAAAATGACCGGATCGTCGGTGAAGTGAAAGATGATGGCATTGGAATAAGTGAGGAACACTTGGATAAAATCTGGGAGCGTTTCTATCGCATAGACAAAAGCCGTTCCAGAGAAAATGGCGGTACCGGACTCGGCCTTTCCATGGTGCGCTGGATTGTAAGCCTCCACAATGGAACCATTCACGTCGAAAGTATCGAAGGTGTCGGAACGAGTTTTATTTTCCGATTTCCGAAAATACAAGGCTGCGGTAATCTTAAAAGAATTCAGAAACAGAAAGAAGATTTCAATGGATAAAACAGAATTGTTCGAGAAAATGCCGGTACGAATTGCGGTAAGAAAGCAAATTGTACCGGCAATCATAAGCCAAATGGTAACACTCATATACAATTTGGCAGACACGTATTTCGTAGGGCTTTTGAACGATCCGGCACAGACGGCGGCGGTAGCGGTGGCAGCCCCTATTTTTTTGATGCTCACGGCAATCTCGAATCTTTTCGGCGTGGGCGGTGCAAGTACCTTTGCACAGGCGCTGGGCAGAAAAGAGAATAGAACGGCATCGCAGATATCGTCCATCGCATTCTGGTTTGGTCTGCTGGCATCGGTTCTGTTTGCGTTTTTCGTACTTATTTTTATGAGACCGATTCTGATGGTCTGCGGAGCAACAACCGAAATATATGAATTGGTGCGCAGTTACGTGATGTGGACGGTCATCATCGGCGGGCCGGGGACGGTTCTGAACATCCTGCTGGCGAATCTGATCCGCGGAGAGGGCAGTGCGGGAATTGCCTCCTTCGGAGTATCCGCCGGAGGATTCTTGAACATCCTGCTGGATCCGTTTTTCGTCCTTCCGCAGTTTCTGAACATGGGGGCTGCCGGAGCCGGACTTGCAACCGCGATTTCAAACCTTGCCACAACCCTGTTTTTTCTTGGTTATGTTTTTAGCAGTAAAAACAAGACGCTGCTGTCCGTTTCTCCGTCGCATTTGAGATATACGCGGGAACGTATCGGACTGATCCTCTCCATCGGTTTTCCGTCTGCGGTGCAGTATGCGCTGACGGTGGTTGCGGTTGCAGCGATTACAAAGTTTGTGTCCGGCTACGACACGGCGGCGGTGGCGGGTTTCGGCATCACAAAGAAAATCGATCAGCTGCCGCTGTATTTTTCCATCGGTGTAGCAAACGGCCTGCTGCCGCTATTGGCATACAACTATGCGGCCGGCAACCGAGAACGGCAGAGGCGGGCGTTTCAATACGGCTGCGGGATTGCAGTGGGTTTTTCCGTACTGTGTCTGATCGTCTATGAAGCGTTTGCGCCGAATATCGCTGCCATCTTCATCAAGGATGCGGATACGATAGACTATGCAGCCGCATTCCTAAGACGGATGGTGGTGGCCATGCCGATGGTGGACATGATTTCCCTGCTGGCCGCTGTGTATTTCTATACGAGGATTATTGGATTCCGGCGTTCACTCTGATTCGGTTAGTTCAGGATTTTTCCGTCAATGCTTATGGTGACAACCTGCCACGGAATGAATTTTCCGCTGTTTTGAAGCGCTCTTTTTACGGCCGTCTCAAGACCGCCGCAGCATGGAACTTCCATTCTGACGATGGTGACGCTTTGAATGTTGTTGCTTTGAATAATCGCCGTCAGCTTCTCGCTATAGTCCACCTGATCTAACTTCGGACAGCCGATTAATGTCACTCTGTTCCGGATAAAATCCCGATAGAAGCTTGCATGCGCGTAAGCCGCGCAATCGGCGGCAATCAGAAGGTTAGCGCCGTCGAAATACGGTGCGTTAACCGGTGCCAGCTTAATCTGTACCGGCCAGTTCGGACGCTTTGGCATCTGAGCGGCTTTCACTGCTTCTTCGTCGTATTCCGGTGCTTCCCGCTCTTCAAAGGAAATGGCGCCGGTAGGACATTCCGGGAGGCAATCCCCCAGACCGTCGCAGAAATGCTCTCGTACCAGTTTGGCTTTTCCGTCAATCATATCAATGGCACCCTCGTGACAGGCGACAGCACAAGCGCCACAGCCGTTGCATTTTTCTTTATCAATTCGAATAATCTTTCGTATCATTTTTAGTACCTCCGTTCATCGCATTTCATGTTTATTTCTGTTAGGATTATAGTATTATAGATATAACTTGTATGTTTGATTTCCAACAGGAGGAATACTTTTTTGGAGAAATACTTACCGATTCTAAGAGTCAGTCCTTTCTTTAAAGGGCTTTCAGATAGCGAGATTTTGTCCGTACTTCACTGCGTCAATGCCGCAACGATTTCCAAGAAACGGAATTCCTATATTCTCAGAGCGGGAGATTCTACGGAAGTGATGGGACTTGTGGTGTCCGGCAGCGTTCTGGTGATTCAGGAAGATCTGTGGGGTCATCGGAATATTCTGTCTAAATGTTGTGCCGGAGATTTTTTTGCTGAACCCTATGCTGCAAGCCCGGGGTCGATACTGAATATCAGCGTGATTGCGGATGAGGATTGCGAGATTCTTTATTTGAATGTGCAGCGGCTCATGGTTTCCTGTCCGGCGGCCTGCGAACATCATCAGAAATTAATCCGAAATCTGGTTCGCGTACTGGCAAATAAACTGCTGGTTTTCAACGATAAAATCACGCATGTGGGCAAACGCACGACTCGGGATAAGCTCCTGTCGTATCTGTCCGCAGAGTCCGTTCGGCAGTCATCTTTGAGCTTCGATATTCCTTTTAATCGGCAGCAGCTGGCGGATTACCTTTGCATCGATCGTGCGGCAATGTCCGCGGAATTATCAAAGCTACAAAAGGAAGGTCTGATAAAAACAAACCGAAATCACTTTGAGTTGACCGTATGCAATCAATAAGAATTGAAAGGTCTACTCTGCATTTTTAAGGGCTTCATCCATTGGAATCCGGCGGATTCTGCGGTATTCCAGAAGGGATACAACCGCATATGTGCCGATTCCGATGAGGAACATTTTCAGGTAGATCTTCGGGTCGATTCACAGAGCAATCCAGCCGGAAACGCTGGACAGCATCATCTCCCGGAACACCACACCCATAATCGCTTTCTCAATCGGCAAGCTCAGCAGGAGGCAGATTATAACCACAATCGTTGTGGACCAAATGTACAATTTGCCGATTTCACCGTTTGTATAAAGGCTATAGCTTCCGTAATACATGGAAGCACATACATTTTTCATTACCGTGTATCCCAGAATATTACCGACAATTGCGCCAATCAGGGTGACGATAATCGGAAGTGCCATGTATTGTCGGATGAGTTCTTTTTTGACCCGGAAATTCCCGTCTTCAATATTGTACTTCTCAAAAACCTCATTGTAGGCCTGAAGCATACTGACGTCTGCCACGAGAAATCTGTCCCGGCGACCGTATCGTGATTCGTGCCGGCGGCATGATTCCGCTGGACGGCAAGGTACTGAAAGGGGAGGCCATGGTGAATCAGGCTTCCCTCACCGGGGAGTCCATGCCGGCAGCTAAGCGTCCGGGAAGTCCTGTGTATGCCGGAACCATTGTGGAAGAAGGCCGATGCGTCATCGCCGTGGAGAAGGCCTCCGGAAGCGGTCGTTATGACCGGGTGGTTCGCATGATTGAAGAATCGGAAAAGCTGAAATCCACCCCCGAAGATAAAGCCGCCCGAATGGCCGACAAACTGGTTCCCTACACCTTTGGCGGCACGGCACTGACCTATCTGGTAACGCGAGATGTGACCAAGATGCTGGCAGTGCTAATGGTGGACTTTTCCTGCCGGCTGCGTATTCGCACCTCTATCTCTGTATTGAAGGAGAACTGGCGGCGGTCATCTGTATTTACGACCCGCTTCGCCGGGAAGCACGGGATGCAGTCCGAGAACTGCATAACTGCGGCTTTACCAACGTGGTTATGATGACCGGCGATTGCCCGTGAGATTGCCGATATCATCATTGCGTTGGAGGCCCTCTTCGAACTGGTGACACTCCGCAAGCTCAGCGTTGCCTTGATGAATCGCATTCACAGAAGTTGTCGCTTCATTGTGGGCTTTAACCTGTCGCTGATTGCACTGGGCGTCGGCGGCGTGCTGCAGCCGACAACTTCGGCACTGCTGCACAATGGATCTACGCTGGGCATCAGCCTGAAGAATATGAACAATCTGTTAGTAGAAGGTGAAACCGCTCAAAGTAAATAGATGAACAGGAGAGCAGAGGGACAAAGGATTGTTTCTCTGCTCTTTCCAACTCTTGCAGGCAGACGGCATTTTCACTCACATGATGCAGCTCAAGAAAGAGAGTCAAAATTGGACGTTTCGACGGGCGTGAAACTCTTTTTACAAAAAAGACAATAATTGACAGGAATCTCTTGACTCGTAAGCAACTTTTGGGTTTACAGTATACTCAGATTAGAGGATAATGCTTATGAGAAGGAGGATGAATATATGCGTACCGGCGAAGTTGAGAAGCTTACCGAGGTTAAGGAAGCGAACATCAAATTCTACGAGCGAGAGGGATTGATAAAGCCTCGGCGAAATGAGAATGGGTACAGGGATTTTTCGGATGAGGATGTGAAGATAATTAACCGGATTAAGACGCTTCGAATGCTTGACGTTCCGATTCCGGAGATAAAAAAACTCTTTGATGGAGATGTTCAGTTAGAAGCGGTTTTGGAGGAACGCCTGAGTGAGATGAACCTTCAGGCGAAGGTATTGGATAACCGGATGGAGTCTTGCCGGAGAATTATAAAAGAAGGTATGGAGCTTGCCGACATTTCACCGGAGGTTCTTTCGGGAAATCGAGAGGAATGGTCGGAAAAGCTGCGGCATATCGTCGATGAGGATATTGATAAACGCTTTATTCTAAAAGGCGTTGCTTTTACCGCAGCGTTTGCCGTTGGTGTTAAATTTACGGTGGTGGTGCTAACCATGGGTGGGTTCTCGCAGCAAGACACAGTGTTCTGTTTTTTTGGCGGAATGCTGGCGATTTTATGCGGATTTGTGTATATTTTTGCGGAAGCCTTGACCAAGCAGGATTTCTTGTATGCGTGGGGCAAGAACTGGGGAGGGTCCGGAATGGGCGGACTGGCCAATTCGTATTCGATTCTCGGCATCGGGGTTGGTTTGGCCGGAACCACGTGGCCGCTCTGGGGCGGCCTGCTGATTGCGTGCATTGCCCTTTCTGTGATTATCCGAATGGTACTGATGCATGTAATAAAAGAAGCAGAGCGTCAGAAATGAAAGCACGGCAAATGAATATGATGAGAAGGAGGCGACCGGGTCAATGTCATTAAGTTAAGGTGACAGAAATAAGGGTTCTATATCATAAGTGATGTAGGGCTCTTTTTTTCGTAGAATGAGGAATAATGTTACAAAACGCATCGAATAATATCGGAAAAATGTTGCATGTTCTGCCGCGAAATGAAGAATAATGTTACAAAATACATTGAAAAGTGTCGGAAAAATGTTACAATTCTAGTATCGGGAGGTCTGTGAGATGCTAGAAAGGAACATTACGGAGAAATTAATCTCGTGGAAAAATCAAAAAAATAAGAAAGCACTTTGCATTATTGGTGCGAGGCAGATTGGAAAGACGACGACAATTCGAGAGTTTGCGAAGGAACAATATGAATATTTTGTCGAAATTAACTTTATACTGGATAAAGGCGCGGAGAAGATTTTTGAAGGAAAACTGGATGCAGATACGATCATTGAGAATCTCACGGCATTTAAGCTGCAGGAATTAAAGCCGGGAAAGACACTGATTTTCCTGGATGAGATTCAGGAATGTCCGAATGCGAGATGCGCCATTAAATTTCTTGTGGAAGATGGCAGATTTGATTATGTAGAATCCGGGTCGCTGTTGGGAGTTCGGTACAAAGAAGTACCATCATATGCCGTGGGATTTGAAGAAATCGTATATATGTATCCGATGAACCTCAAGGAATACTTTATTGCGAATGGCGTGCAGAAATCGACGTTCGAGATATTACAAGCATGCTATGAAAAGCACGAACCGGTTCCACAGACGATACATGAAACATTGTTGAAGTTGTTTGCGACCTATATCGTTGTAGGAGGGATGCCGGACGTTGTGCAGACCTATGTGAACTCACATGACATCGGAAAAGTAATTCAGCTCCAGAGAAGCATTTTAGAATTATACAGACAAGATATCTCCAAGTACTCATCTGATACAGAAAAGATAAAAATTAAAGCTATTTTTGATAGCATTGCTTCACAATTAGACGATAAGAACAGGAGATTTTTTCTGAATCGGATTGATAAAAATGCAAGAATGAATCGGTATGAGGATTCAATCCTATGGCTGAGTGATGCAGGTGTTGCACTTCCATCCTATAATGTGACAGAACCTCAACCTCCACTGCAGCTTAATGTAAAGAGAAATTTGTTCAAATTGTTTATGGGAGATACAGGTCTTCTGTGTGCTTCTTGTATGGAGAACGTACAGTTTGAATTATTGCAGGGAAACATGGACGTGAATATGGGAAGTATTCTGGAAAATGTATTCGCACAGATGATAAAGGCGAATGGATTCTCTCTGACATATTTTGAATCAAAGAAGTATGGAGAATTGGATTTTGTGATTCAGAATGGGATGAAAATCGATCTTCTTGAAATTAAATCCGGAAATGATTATCAACGGCACTTGGCTCTGGATAAAGTTGCTGCTGTAGGGAATTGGAATTTTGGTAGAAAGATTGTATTTTGCAAAGGAAATGTAACGAAAGAATCAGGGATTGAATATTTCCCATGGTATATGAGTATGTTTTATCAGCCGGAGAAAGAGCCGAAGAAGTATATATACGAGGTTGATTTATCCGGATTACAACAATAGAAATAAAGAGGTCTGCAATGGAAAAAATTATTGTATCGGAACTTACATCTTTTATAGCGCACGCCCCCACGGCATTTCATGCGGTGGCGGAATTAAAGAATCTCCTGAATCGAGACGGGTTTGAAGAACTGCATGAATCCGAGCGGTGGGAGATTGAACCCGGAAAAAAATATTACGTCACAAGAAATAATTCCAGCATCATCGCGGTCAAGGCCGGAACCGACCTGGATGATTACAGCTTTCATGTGACCGCATCTCACAGCGATTCTCCCTCTTTTAAGCTGAAAGAAAATGCGGAGATTGAAATCGCAAAAAGATACACGATGCTGAACACCGAAGGGTACGGCGGAATGATTTGTTCCACCTGGTTTGACCGGCCCCTTTCCCTTGCGGGAAAAGTAATGGTAAAAAACGGAAATCGGTTAGAGACTCACTTGGTGAAAGTGGATCGAGATCTTCTGATGATTCCAAGCCTGGCCATTCATATGGATCGAAAAATCAATGAAGGCCGGCCACTCAACAAACAGATGGACATGCTGCCCATATTATCCGGCAGCGCGAAGGGACCGGGTGCCGTTAAAAAACTGATTGCGGAAGAGCTGGGCGTATCGGAAGAGAACATCTACGGGATGGATTTGTTTTTATACAACCGAATGGAAGCGATACGATGGGGCCATGACGATGAATTCATCGGATGCCCGAGACTGGATGACTTGCAATGTGCTTTTACCTCTATGAAGGGATTCCTGACGGCAGAGAACGATCGGAATATCAATGTCTATGCCTGCTTCGACAACGAAGAGGTGGGATCGGGCACAAAACAGGGAGCAGCGTCCACATTCCTTTATGATGTTCTGTGGCGGATGAACAAAGCGCTGGGCAAGGACGAAGAAGAATTCCGCCGTGCCGTGGCGAGCAGCTTTATGCTGAGCTGTGATAACGCCCACGCGGTACATCCGAATTATCGGCAGAAGAGCGATGAAACGAACTGCGTCTACATGAACGAGGGCATCGTGATCAAATCCCACGCCGGGCAAAAATACACCAGCGATGCGGTCAGCGTGGCGATTTTCAAGATGATTTGCGAAAAAGCAGAGGTGCCGGTGCAGTTTTTCTCCAATCGGTCGGACGAAGCGGGTGGCAGCACTCTGGGCAACATTGCCATGTCCCAGGTATCCATGAATACCGTGGATATCGGATTGCCGCAGCTTGCCATGCATTCGGCGTACGAGACGGCGGGGGTGAAGGATATGGAGTATATGGTAAAAGCAGTGACGGAATTCTACGCATCGGATATCCGGGGGGATTCCGACGGAAATTTTCGGATTTAGCGGCGGATTGATTTTCTTGTTTACAACGAACAAACGTATAAGGTATACTTATTTTGTTATGTTCATTGATTTATTAAGAGATGAGCTTGCATATTCTATGTACAATTTAATGGAGGCTTAGATGAAAGCAGAAAGACGTGTAGGTACGGTTTCCCGTGGAATCCGGTGTCCGATTTTCCGGGAAGGAGATAATCTGGCAGAACAGGTAGTGGAGAGTGTTCTGGAGGCAGCGGAATCCGATGGGTTCGAGATTCTGGACAGAGATGTAATCGGTATTACCGAGTCTGTGGTTGCCAGATGTCAGGGAAACTATGCTAGTGTGAACGACATTGCAGAGGATGTAAAGAACAAGCTGGGTGGAGAGACCATCGGAATCGTATGGCCGATTCTTTCCAGAAACAGATTCTCCATCTGCCTGAAGGGCATGGCAATGGGTGCCAAGAAGGTTGTTGTAATGCTTAGCTATCCGTCCGATGAAGTGGGCAATGCACTGCTTACCATCGATCAGGTGGTGGATGCGGGAATCAATCCGTATTCCGATGTGCTGGATGAGAAGAAATACAGAGAACTGTTCGGCGTGAACAAGCATCAGTTCACGGGCGTGGATTATGTGGAGTTCTACAGTGAAATTATTCGGGAAGCCGGTGCTGAGGCGGAGATTGTTTTCTCCAACAAGCCGGAGACGATTCTCGAGTACACGAACAATGTCATCAATTGCGACATTCATACCCGATTCAGAACCAGAAATAAGCTGAAGGATCTGGGCGCAAATGTTTACGGCATGGATGAGATTCTGAATGCACCGGTAAACGGAAGCGGCTTCAACGAAGAGTACGGCCTTCTGGGAACCAACAAATCCACCGACGACCGCGTAAAGCTCTTCCCGAGAGATTGTCAGCCTTTTGTGGATGAGGTTCAGGCCATCATGAAGAAGAAAACCGGAAAGCAGGTGGAAGTTCTGGTATACGGAGACGGCGCTTTCAAAGATCCGGTGGGCAAAATCTGGGAACTGGCGGATCCGGTGGTTTCGCCGGCATATACGGAAGGCCTGAACGGAACACCGAATGAGCTGAAGCTGAAGTATCTGGCCGATAACGAATATTCGGATCTTACCGGAGATGCGCTGAAAGAAGCGATTAAGCAGGCCATCAGCGATAAGCCGGAGGAGAGCCTTGTGGGAAACATGGCATCGGAAGGCACCACGCCGAGAAGGCTCACCGATCTGATCGGTTCGCTTTGCGACTTGACATCGGGATCCGGAGATAAGGGAACACCGGTAATTCACATTCAGGGATACTTTGATAATTACACCACCGGAATGTAAAGGAAAAAGAGCGGAACGGAGGTCTGGAGGATGAGTAACAGGCGAACCTTCTTTTATTATGTGATCCCCTCCGTGTTGTCCTTCGCACTCTCCGGAATTTACGCCATTGTGGACGGTTTTTTTGTGGGCAATTCCATCGGGGATGCGGGGCTTTCCGCAATCAATATCGCGTATCCGATTACTGCGGTGCTGGTTGCCACCGGAACCGGAATCGGCATGGGCGGTGCTGTCAAATACTCCATACTGAACGCCGGCGGGCACGAAGAAAGGGCGCGGGATTACGCCGCCGAGGCGATATGGATGATGCTGTTGTTCAGCGTGCTTCTTACCGGATCTTTCTACGTGTTGTCGGAACGGCTTCTTTCCGCGCTGGGGGCATACGGCGAGCTGCTGGTCCTGGGAAAAGAGTACACGACGGTAATCATCCTGGGAACCGTGCTGCAGGTATTCGGCACCGGAATGGTTCCTTTTATGAGAAATTACGGCGGCGCGATGTGGGCCATGATCGCTATGATGTGCGGTTTTGCCACCAATGTGATATTGGATTACATCCTCGTATGGGTACTGAACCGGGGAATGACCGGTGCGGCCCTTGCGACGGTGATGGGACAGGGAGTCACCATGGCGGTGGCGCTGGTTTATTGTGCTGCCAAAAAGAAATTGTTTTTGAAGATGACGTCCGGCGATATGGGGGTACGGGCGCTGCAAATCGTGAAAATCGGGCTGGCGCCCTTCGGATTGACTCTCGCTCCGGAAATTTCCCTTGTGATTATCAATCGCTTTTCCGCTTCCTACGGTGGACAGCGGGCAATCGCAACTTATGCCTGCATTTCCTATGTCATCTGCATTATCTATCTTCTCTTGCAGGGCGTAGGCGACGGCAGCCAGCCTCTTATGAGTCAATTCTACGGAGCGGGGCAGGGAAAAAATCTGAAGGAAATCAAGAAGCTGGCATACAAATCATCGATGGCCATCGCGGTAATCGGCGGGATTCTGATGTATCTGCTTCGAGGTCAAATCGGTGTGCTGTTCGGTTCGTCACCGGAAGTCAATGGGGAAATCATGATGGTCATGCCGATTTTTCTGCTTTCCCTCCCGGCCGATGCCATTACAAGAGTGACATCGGCAGCTTTCTACGCAACGGAAAAAAGCGTGTGGTCCTATGTGCTGATTCTGTCGGAGCCGGTGTTTACGTTGGTACTGGTACTGATTCTGCCGCCGCTGTTCGGAGGTCAGATCATGATCTGGTGGAGCTCCGTTGCGGCAAAAATCGTTACGGCAGCGGTGGGCATTGCGCTGTCTGTTTTTATAAAGACGCAGAAAGGGCATGAACCGCAGTTGTCGAAAGAGGTGTACTGAGGAGGCTAGCGATGGGACTTATCGGATTAAAATTCGAATATATTGGATATGGCTCGGAGCATCGGATATTGCTGCTGCATGTCAAAAATGTTACAACAAGCGAAATTCACGTTGCGTGTGATGGGAGAGATATTTTTCCTCCGAACTGGAGTGAATTCTGCGATTTGCTCCATCGGCTCGGATTGTCGGAGTTAAAAGATTCTTTTTTCTGAGGTGTGAAGTTGGATGTGTTGTTTCGGCATATCCAACTTCATTTTTTACTTTAGGATGATTTAATTAGAATGAAGTACGATATATCTATTAGAATTGTGAAGTTGGTGTGAAGTGTTATGCATTTCCGGCGATTTACGCCTATTTGGCACAACATTCTGATGGAAGGGTGCTGCTTTTGTCGATACTTAGAATGACTGATTTGTATAAACACTCTTTAAATTAGAATTGCTTCAAATTCTTTGCTTAAAGCCTTCAAGCTGCTATGTGAACCGGGTTCGAAACCTCTTCTGTTTACCATCATCCTCTATTTTCACCTCGCTTGTTGTGCAAAAGTGTGCTCAATAGGGCAATCTGCATAACTTTTCACACTAACTACACAAACAGAGGCACTGACGATTCTAATTGTCGCGAAATAAAACCTCGTGTGAAATGGTGCTAAGTCTACCGATGGTTCATTCCATTTGGGAAAGAAATTCACTATTATGGAACCGAACATAAGGAGGAAATCTATGAATCAAGAAAAAACTGGGGCGTTTATTGCGGAACTTCGAAAAGAAAAAGGCCTTACCCAAGCACAACTTGCGGAGCGTTTCGGCCTTTCCAATAAAGCGGTATCCAAATGGGAAACCGGGAAAAGTCTGCCTGATGCATCCATCATGATTGACTTGTGTGACTTTCTCGGCATTACCGTAAACGAACTGTTAAGTGGTGAGAGAATTCGCGTAGAAGACTACATGGAAAAAGCGGAAGAGACGATTGCGAGTGTAGTTCGAATATCACAGGAGGAAAAAGTTGCTACCTTGAAAGAAATTCGAAACCGGGGATTATATTCAATCGTCATTGGGATGATTCTATTCGTCGCAGCCATTTACGCATCCTATGTTCTTAATGAACATCGAATCTATGGATTACCTCAGGCGGCGACAATGGGGATGCTCGGCTTCATCGGATTGATTATTTCAAATGGAATGGTATCCATGTGGAAAAGCAATCGCCTATTGAAGGAATTTAAGAGTAAGTAGTGCAGTTCTGGGAGAGGAATGAAAGTTTTTTTACCGTCGTGAAAGTGTTCTTTATAATATACAAACAAATTCTCCAAAAGACTTGATTATAAATTACGAAAAGAAAATAAAATGCAAAGATTTACTAACCCAAGAGACATTTATCATGGCAAAGGTGCACTGGAAGTGCTGAAACAATTTGAAGGAAAGAAAGCAGTTATCTGTGTGGGCGGCGGCTCCATGAAGCGTTTCGGTTTCCTGGACAAAGCAAAGAGTTATCTGGAAGAGGCCGGAATGGAAGTTCGTGTATTTGAAGGAATCTAATCGGATCCATCCGTTGAGACCGTAATGAAGGGTGCGGCATTTATGCAGGACTTTGGTCCGGATTGGATTGTAGCAATTGGCGGCGGCTCTCCAATCGATGCGGCGAAAGCAATGTGGATTAAGTACGAATATCCGGAAGTAACTTTCGAGGATATGTGCGTGGTATTCGGACTGCCAAAGCTGCGCACCAAGGCAAAATTCTGTGCGATTTCTTCCACATCCGGAACAGCGACGGAAGTTACCGCATTCTCCATCATCACAGACTACGAAAAGGGAATTAAATATCCAATCGCCGACTTTGAGATTACCCCGGACGTTGCAATCGTGGATCCGGAGCTAGCAGAGACCATGCCGAAGAAGCTGGTAGCTCATACCGGAATGGATGCGCTGACCCATGCGATTGAAGCTTTTGTATCCACAGTTCACAGTGATTTCACCGATGCACCGGCAATCCGTGCAATCGAGCTGATTCAGGAGAACCTGATCGATTCCTACAATGAAGATATGACCGCTCGCGACAGCATGCACAACGCACAGTGCCTTGCCGGCATCGCGTTCTCGTCCGGCCTGCTGGGCATCGTACACTCCATGGCTCACAAGACCGGTGCTGCATTTGCGGACTACGGTTCCCATATCATCCACGGTGCGGCGAATGCAATGTATCTGCCAAAGGTTATCGCTTACAATGCGAAGAATGAAGAAGCTAAGAAGAGATATGCCGTAATCGCAGACTACATGCACCTTGGCGGAACCACCGAAGATGAGAAGGTTGCCGCTCTGATTGAATACGTTCGCGGAATGAACGACAAACTGAACATCCCGCACTGCATTAGGAACTACGGCGGCGACAGCTATCCGACCGAACAGGGCTTCGTACCGGAAGATGTATTCCTGGAAAGACTCCCGGAAATCGCTGCAAACGCAATTCTGGATGCCTGCACCGGTTCCAACCCGAGACAGCCGAGTCAGGAAGACATGGAAAAACTGCTGAAGTGTTGCTACTACGACACCGAAGTAGATTTCTAGAATGCGTTGTATAATTCGAGACAACTTAATTCAAAATAGTCACCAGCAGAAAAGGACCTCCGCATTTCAATCCAATGCGGAGGTTCTTTTTTTGAAATATACGAGCGAATAGGCTATAATAATAAGGTTCGAGAAAAAAATTCAGAGAGAAGATTGCATTATGAATGAAAGAAATATTGTTATTGTAAATGGGAATTTGTGTGATGCGTCAGAGTACGATGCCCTGATTAATTCCCAGGAAGCGTATGCGTACGAAGTGATTCGGGTCATTGAGGGAAAACCGCTTTTCCTGGAGGATCACCTGGAGAGGCTGAAGAATACCCTGGCGGGAATCGGGATGCAATGTGATTTTACGGCGGAGTCGCTTCGGGCGGATTTCGGGCGCCTTTGCACGGCGAACGGTGTTTCGTCGGATAACGTGAAAATCATCATTTGGGAGGACACGGTGTGCATGATGTTTACCGGGGCCACCTATCCCAGCGAAGAGATGTATCGTGACGGCGTGGGCGTAGGGGTTCTGGCGGCGGTTCGGGAGAACCCACAGGTGAAGATCAGCAACTTCTGGCTGCGGGAATTCGCCAATCGCATGATTGCGGAGAACGGGTTTTTCGAGGTGATGCTGGCAAATCGGAAGGATTGCATCACGGAGGGCAGCCGGTCCAATATGTTCTTCATTAAGGACGGCGTTGTGGTGACCAGTCCGGCCGAGGGCGTTCTTCTGGGAATTACTCGTAAAAGAATCATTTCGGTGTGCGAGGAGAGCCGGGTGCCCATCGAATATCGGGAGATTCCGCGGAAGGACCTGGGGGATTTCGATGCGGCGTTTATCAGCGGAACGTCGCCGAATGTACTGCCGATTCGCTTTGTGAAAGATGAGGATCGGATGATAGAATATGATGTGAATGATGGAACTCTGAGACGCGTGATGGCGCTGTACGACTCGGAGATTGCCGGATACCTTGGATGTTAAGAAAGCTGCTTTTAGAGAGTACAGGAGGACGTTATGAATAAGGCAGACCGAGCGGAAGAATTATTCCGCAAAGGATACAACTGCAGCCAATCGGTATTTGTGGCTTTTGCAGAGGAACTTGGAATGAGTGAGGAAGAGGCGGCGAGAATGGCATCTCCCTTCGGTGCGGGTTTCGGCAAGCTCCGGGAAGTGTGCGGGGCCGTCTCCGGAATGACGATGGCAGCCGGTGTTCTTCGGGGATACTCCGACCCGGCAGATGCGCAAGGGAAAAAAGCACTGTATGCGCTGGTGCAGAAGATGTGCCGGGAATTTGAGGAGAAAGAGGGATCCCTCATCTGCCGCGAGCTGCTGGGACTGAAGAAGGGACAGGATTTGGAGGAGCCGGCGGTGAGAACCGAGGAGTATTACCGGAGCCGCCCTTGCGTGGGCGCCTGCCGCACTGCGGCGGAAATCGCAGAGAAATATTTGCAGAAAGAGAATGGTTAAGATACAAAAAATTAATCTAAGCACACATTTATATTGAAATCGTGAATTTGACTTCACTTTTTTCGGCGATTACAATAATCGGGGAATTTGTATCATCTGAGAAAGGATTGAATAATATGCCTAATTTAGAATTACCGAAGTCATTTGACGAATTTGTGGATGCGAGAAAAGCCGGCTTCATTCACGTAAAAGATTACGTGGAAAACGGCGGACATCTAGTCGGAATCTTCTGTTCCTACACTCCGCTGGAACTGTTCGATGCGGCCGGCGTATGTGCGATTGGTCTGTGCGGAACCAGCAATGAGCCGATTGCGGATGCGGAGAAGGTGCTTCCGAAGAATCTATGTCCACTGATTAAAGCAAGCTACGGTTTTGCATATACGGACAAATGCCCGTATACCTACTTCTGCGACTTTATCGTTGGCGAAACCACCTGCGACGGGAAAAAGAAGATGTTTGAACTGCTCAACGACATCAAGGAAACCTACGTAATGCAGCTTCCGCAGGGTCAGAAGAGAGCGTATGCGAAGGATATCTGGTACGAAGAAGTCAAACTCCTGAAAGAAAAGCTGGAAGAAAAATACGGTGTGGAAATTACCGACGAAAAGCTGAGAGAGGCGGCCGGAAAGAGAAACGCCCTGAGAAGAACTCAGCTGGAGCTGTACGCACTTCAGGGAATGAATCCGCCGGCATTGAAATCCACCGAGGTGATGTCCACCCTCGCTCAGGGACTCTTTCACTTCGGCGTGGATGCACAGCATGCAACTTACCGGGCAAGGGTCGATGCGGCAAAAGCAGCATATGAAGCGGGAGAAAGACCGGTTTCCGAGAAGGCCAAGAGAATTCTCCTGACCGGCTGTCCATCCACCGGTGTTATTCAAAAGGTGGGCGTTACCATTGAGAACAACGGCGGCGTAATCGTCTGTCTGGACGACTGCGGCGGTGAACGTACCACAAAGATGATGGTAGACGAGGATGCGGACGATATTCTGAGAGCGATTTCGGACCGTTATCTGGAAATCCATTGTTCCGTTATGACCACCAATGAGGGCCGTATCGAGAACACAAAGGAAATGTGCAAGAAGTATAACGTGGACGGCGTGGTAGAACTGGTACTTCAGGCGTGCCACACCTTCAACGTGGAAGCAACCCGTATGCAGGAGATGTGCGACGAAGAAGGAATTCCGTACATGAAGCTGGAAACGGATTACTCCACAACCGACAGCGGTCAGATTGAAACAAGACTTGCAGCGTTCCTGGAAATGTTATAGACTTTCAATAGCATCACAAAGAGCAAGATTTCTCTTGCTCTTTTCTATAGGAGAAAAATATGTATCAAGTAGGAATAGATATCGGCTCCAGTGCCGCCAAGGTGGCTGTAATCAAGGATGACGAAGTGGCAAAAACAATGCTGCTGGACACCGGGTTCAGCAGCCGAAAGGTGGCAGACAAAATCTATGAGTCATTAGCGTCCGAAGGAATTACCAAGGACAATGCGAAATACGTGGCCACCGGATACGGCCGGGTTTCCGTTCCGTATGCGGACAATGTGGTAACGGAAATCACCTGTCACGGAAAAGGCGCAGACTACCTGTTCAAGGAAAACGGAACGGTAATCGATATCGGCGGACAGGACACCAAGGGAATTTCTCTTAAGAGAGGGCGCGTCATGAAATTTATCATGAACGACAAATGCTCCGCGGGAACCGGCAAATTCCTGGAGGTTATGACCGGCCGGCTGGGATTGACATTGGAAGAATTGTCGGACTTGGCAAGAGAAGGAAATGAGATTTCTATCAGCTCCATGTGCACCGTGTTTGCGGAATCGGAAGTGATCAGCTTGATTGGAAAGGGGACACCGAGAGCGGATATTGCGTTTGGCGTAATCGAATCCGTCATCAACAAGGTAGTAGCATTAATTGCCCAAGTGCCGGCGGATAAATACTTCCTCACCGGCGGACTGTGCGAGGATGACTATGTGCGGGAGCGCTTGGAGCTGGCATTAAATGCGCCGGTAAAGAGCACACCGCTGGCAAGATATGCCGGAGCCATCGGTGCTGCAATTCTGGCAGCGGAGGAATAACTGATTAAAACGGAAAAATGAAACCGGCATCTGAGGGGGATGCCGGTTTTGCATGAGAAAAAGCACAGATTTATCTTTTTAAATTAGCCTTTCTCTCTGTACAATAACAAAAAAAATAACAAATAAACTACAGGTAGAATCCTTTGATACCATAGGTACATTGACATCATAAAGAATAGCATGTAAAATAAAAATACGAAAATGCATATGAATTTTCTTTGCAAAAAGGAGAGGGATATGATTGATTTTCATTGTCATGTTTTGATGGGCATTGATGATGGAAGCCGAAATTTGGAAACCTCCGCATCTATGTTGGAGGCATCGAAAACGCAAGGGGTGCAGCAGATTGTGTGTACACCCCATTTTGATGCGGCCAAAGATCGGATGGAAGAATTCCTGATAAACCGGGATCACGCATTTCAAGTACTTCAGAAATGGATCGATGCGTCGGACGCAGTTGACATTCGGCTATATCCGGCTGCAGAGGTCTTTTTTTTCCGCCACATGAGCGAAGTGAAGGATCTGAAGAAGCTGACCATCCGGGGTACAAACGTGTTGCTTTTGGAAATGCCCTTTGATGTCTGGGAGGATTCCTACATAAGCGAGATTGAAGACCTGTGCCGCGAATATCGAGTGGTGCTGGTTCATTTAGAACGGTATATGAACTTCAAGAATCGAAAGTATATTCGAAAGGTAATTGAAATGACGCATCGGCTGCCGCTGTACGTTCAGATTAATTGTCGATCGGTTGCAGAAGGATCGATGCGAAAAAAACTCATCAAGATGTTTCGGAACGGAGAGGCTCATTTCCTAGGGAGTGATTCTCATAACATGACTCGCCGGCCGCCGAACATGGACAGCGGTATGAAGGCGTTGGAAGACAGCCTGGGAACGGCTTTTGTGAAACAGCTGAAAGCGCAGAATCGGAAGTTTCTTCAGGATGCTCGGGACGAAGGGCACGATAAGTAAGAAATAGAATAGAACAAACAGATATACAGGTATGGAGTGAGTGGATGAACGATAGGAACCGAAAGGCAAAATTAAACAAAAAATCCATGGTGATGATCGGCGCAGCATTTTTGATAGTTCTGGCGGTGGCCGCCCTTATGTACTATATGGATCACCGGTCCACCGGTACAAGCGAGGGCTCCGGCAAAAAGGTCTACACCATTGACGGGGAGGAATGTTACAAAAAACAGAACATCGAGACGTACCTGTTCCTCGGTGTGGACGCTGCCGGCGACAGTAAAAATACGAAGCAGAAAAAGAATCAATCCGTTCAGTGCGATTCCGTGATTCTTCTGGTAATCGATCGGGTGAACAAAAACTTTGCCATTCTGCCGTTAGATCGGGATGCGATGGTATCGTTGGAGATCCCGGACGAAGATGGAAACATACTGGGCGAGAATACCATGCAGCTGGCATTAGCCTATGCCTACGGAGACGGCAAAGAACAGAGCTGTGAGCTGGCCGAGGATGCGGTTTCCGGACTGCTGCACGACCAGCGCATAGATGGATACGTGTCTTTGAGCATGGACGCTATCGGCACGGTGAACCACCTGGTGGGCGGTGTGGATGTTACGGTAACGGATGATTTTGCCGGAGAGAGCGGCCTGGCAAGCGGTCAGACCGTACACCTGTCGGATGCTCAGGCGGAAACCTTTGTGCGCGGACGAAAGTCTGTCGGGGACGGCACCAACGAAAATCGAATGAACCGGCAGCAGACCTACATCGAGGCGCTGTATCCGGCGGTGATTGACCATGCAAAGCAAGACAATAATTTTGTTTCAAACGCCCGCAAAAAGTTGGACAAGTACATGGTCACGAATATGACGGATTCGGATTTCAGCAAGATTATCGAAGCACTTTCCTCCGATAAAAAAATAAACGTATCGGATATCAAGTATTCCCGTACAATCAACAAGGATACCGGTTATGCGGAAGTGGAATACGACGAGGGGAGTCTGGAGGGCGTGATTAAGAAACTTTTCTACGAACCGGTGGAAGAGTGGCCGGATGATTCGGACGAGAAATAATTTCAAAAGATACGGAAAGAAAGATATTGAGAGAGAGCAGTTACGGAAGGAGTACACAGACAGATGACAGAGAAAACGATTGCGGAATCGTCGAGAAGGGGGAATGAGGTACGAGAAGATGAAATCGATCTTCTGATGTTGGCATCTCATTTCCTGGAACATGCGAAATTTATCATTGTAAGTTTATTTATCGGGGCATTCCTTTTCGGTGCCGTATCGATGTTTTTAATTCATCCGAAGTATGAATCTACGGCGAAGTTGTATATCATTTCCGCTTCCAAGGGTTCTATTGTGGATTTAACAGACTTGAATGTAGGTACTACTTTAACAGCGGATTACGAAGAACTGATTATTAGTGAACCGGTGGCGGAACAGGTTATTAAGAATCTGAAGCTGAAGGAAACTCCGGAAAAACTATTAAAGAAGATTTCCATCTCCAATCCGCAGGATACTCGTGTACTGTACATTACCGCTACAACGGAATCTCCGTCCGAGAGTATGAAGCTGGCCAATGAATTCATGGATGTCTCCTTGAAATACCTCCCGGATACCATGAGCACGAATCCGCCGAATGTGGCACAGCGTGCGAAGATGCCGGATAAGAAATCCGGACCGAGCAACAGCCGGAATACGCTGATTGGCGCGCTCCTTGGTTTTATCCTGGCATGCGGAATTCTGACCGTACAGTATCTGAAGGATGATACTATTCACTCGGCAGAGGAATTCGAAAACTACTTCGGAATTATGCCGATTGCATCCATTCCGGAAGGAAGCGGAGACCTGTTTGACAAGGAAGAAGAAGGCAAAAGGCGAGAAAAACGAAAGGGACGGAAACATCGTACGAAGAAAAATGGAGGTGCAAGATAAATGAAAAGTTTAAATATAGAATTACCGGCACTTCCGTACATGATGGAAGAAGCGTTTAAGAAGCTGAAAATCAATTTTCAGTTTGTGGGAAATGATACGAAGAAAATTCTGATTACCAGTAGCATTCCCAACGAGGGAAAAAGTTTTGTGGCGGTGCAGCTGTGGCAGATGCTGGCGGAATCCGGAAGCAAAACCCTGTTCCTGGATTTGGATATGAGAAATTCAGTGCTGATTAAGCGGCTGAATATGGAGTTTGAGGACGAGAATCCGGTGGGCATCGATTACTACCTTTCCGGGCAGTGTGAATACGAGGACGTCATCTACAAGACCAACGTGGAGCACGGCGATTTCATTCCGTGCATCAACCTGTTGGAAAATCCGACATCGTTGATTGAGGATCATCGGTTTGAAGAGCTGCTGGATCGGCTCAGCAAGGAATATCGATATATTATCATCGACTCCGCTCCTTTGGCGGCGGCAGCGGATGCCAATGTCATTGCGACAATGAGCGATGGGGCGGTATTCGTGGTACGAAACGAATACACATCCCGGAAGTTAATTCGAACATCCATTCAGCAGCTGGAGCAGATTCACTGCAAATTGCTGGGGGTCGTATTGAATCGGGAATCCGTTTCGTCCAAGTCCTACGGGAAATATGGCTATTACGGTTATGATGGCTATTATGGAGGAGACCGGGAAGACAAATAGTGGATACGGTTATCAGATTACGTGGCGAATCGTTAATGATAATAATATAAAGAAAGGAGATTTTAGCTTGAAGAGACTTAAGTTTATTTTGTTAACGGCTATTCTTGCATTTACCATGGTAATGCCTTCGTTCGCTTTTGCGGCAGTGGACAGTCCGGCGAAGAACCCGACTTACACCGCAGTTGTAAAGGGTGCGAATTCCAAGACCTACGATGGAAAGTCTGCTGTAGTAAAGGTATACGTAATTACCGATGACGGTAGCGACAACATTAAGACGGAAGTAAAAACTATTACAACCCCTGTTAATGCCGGAACGTATAAATATACATTTAGGTGAATTGAAAAAGTAAGTTCCAGTTCAGCCAAAAAACTTTCCGCTTTGCAAAA
>ERZ809074.1873-NODE-1873-length-25347-cov-4.828088_pt1 | contig 25347 bp, 18 predicted proteins | sample MGYA00520795_ERZ809074 | MGnify/ENA primary metagenome ERZ809074 (study PRJEB31570, sample SAMEA3212989) | Homo sapiens | biome: human-gut; feature: human gut; material: fecal | place: Sweden | collected 2011 ...
CCCCCGAACCCCCTTTTCCAAAGGCTTTCGACTGGTGGGGAGGCCGCGCGGAGGGAGTTCGTTCCGATATGAGAGGAACCTTTATGGGTGGCCCTTCAAATAGGCTTCATTTATGGGACGTTGCGGACAGGGATGCGATAAGCGTAAAAGCCTTACAGATCCATCAGCCGGCCAGGGAGGAAGTTGCATACGCCGATGGCTCGGATCTTGCCGTTTTCGTAGAGTTCCCCCATCGCTCTCCATGAACCGTAATAGTCCCCAAAAGGCATGTGGATCAGGTATAAATCCAGAGTGTCAAGCCCCAGACGGCTCAAGGACGCTTCAAAGGCTTTCTTCGTTTTCTCATAGCCAGCCTCTTGAATCCATACTTTGGTGGTGATGGACAATTCCTTGCGGGGGATTCCGCTCTCGCGGACGGCGGCTCCCACGGCTTCCTCATTCCGATAGACCGAAGCCGTATCGATAAGCCGATAACCTGCCGCCAGAGCCTTCGAGACGGCTTGTTCTCACAGGGTGGCATCCGGCACCTGAAAGACGCCGAAACCTTCCAGCGGCATTTCGATTCCATTACGCAATATCGTGGTCTGCATGGGTATTCCTCTTGAGATGTAGGGAGGGCGGCAAACTTCCATGTTATCTCCGTGTGTGTTTTGAGCAGCCATGTGAGGTTTTTTATTCCGCCCGCTCGAAGGCAATCGAAAAGTCGCCGTGCATGGCAGCCAGCTTTTCTATGCCCGAAGTGATGCGCCCAAAACGGACCAGTCCTCTGGACAGGCGAAACTCCCGGTAAAAGATGGCGATGTTGCCCCACGGGGCATAGAACGTCAGATCTCCCGCCGAAGGCTCAATGCTGTCCGGCATGTCTTCCGTGGAAATCACGCGCGGCGGGTTGCCGATTTTTTCCGTCCCGTTGTAGTCCTTCACCGTCAGGGTGAGCGGGAGCATACTCAAGAAATCACGGCCTGCGGGATTGTCTTCCAGTACGGCGGGAAGGGTTTCCCCGTCAACGATCAAGCGTATGCGCATGGGTTCACCTGCCGGAGCGGAATGGGGGAGAAGTGCCGCCAGGAGGAGGGCCGCCATAGGCAACAGGCAGTGCTTCAGGGGCAGCCGGCGGCCTTGCCGCATGGTTTGTTTCGCGTTCATGGGCTTACGCCTTGTTGCCCAGCTCAAAGGCGGACTTCAGGGCGGCGGGAACCTGCAGGATCGTCCCGGCTCCGTCGGCACCCGTACCCCGCACAACGCCCCTCAGCGCGGCCTTTTCAAAACAGGCGATCCAGCCCTCCAAGCCTTTGACGGCCCCGTCCATTGAACTCTCCGCGCTGTCCGCCGCCGTTGCCAGCAGATAAATGTCCCTGAACGCATAGTCCGACGGGAACAGAGGATTGGAGCGATCGAGCAGGGTCTTCATCTGGCCGCACATCTCATAAAAATAGATGGGGGTGGCGAATGCGATTACCTCGGCGTCCTTCATTTTTCGGACGATGGCGTCGGCATCGTCATGGATGACGCATCGCTGCGTTTTCTGGCAGGCCAGACAGCCTTTGCAAAAGCCGATGGTTTTGTCGTGCAGGCTGAGCAGTTCCACGTTATGTCCGGCTTCCTCCGCACCTCTGGCAAATTCACGGGCCAGCATTTCGGAGTTGCCGTTCTTGCGGGGGCTGGTCGAAAGGATCAGGATGTTTTTCTTCATGGAAATCGTTCTCCTTCTATATTCATTGTGGACGGTTGGGGCGTTCCGCCCTCCATATGGAGGTGACACGGATTGCGGCCACCGAAATGGGCTCAGGCCTTGTGCCCCGTGTCTCTGGCGAAGAGGGAAAAACTGACCGCGATCAGCAGAGCCGCCATGACGCTGATGCCCGCCGCCGCCAGAAAGATGCCATTGATGCCGAGGTTGTCATAGGTGAACCCGCCCACGGCGGCGGCAAGGCCAATGGCGAATTGCGTCGCCGCGACGGTGAGCCCTCCGGCAAGCTCCGCCTTGTCGGAGAGGGTGCGGGCGATCCATGTGGACCAGCCTACCGGGGTAAAGCCGAACGCGAATCCCCAGAAAACAGCCAGCGCGATGCCGATGTCCGCGTGCCCTTGGGAGAGAAGCAAGGCGAGCGCGGCGGCTGTGAAGGCCAGATGGACCAGAATCATGGTTGACCGGAAGTGATTCCCGAGGAGCGCGCCCGCAATGAAGGTGCCGAGGACGTTCGCCACTCCGAAGACCAGCAGGATCACGGAAAGCGTATTGGCTCCCAAGGCGAGATCCAGCTCCAGAAAGGGCCGCAGGTATGTGAAGAAAATATGGTATCCGCCGAAACTCAGGATGTTCCCGCCGATACCCGCCAGAATCCATGTGCGCCGGAGCAGGGCGGACATGTCCCGGAAACCGCTGCCCGCGCGGGCCGGGAGGGAGGGCAGGGCGCGGTATTGCCAGACGAACCCGAAAGCGGCCATGAGCGCGCCGAGGAAAAAGACATTTCGCCAGCCGATCAGATGGCCGATCCAGCTCGCCACGGGCAGGGCGATGATCGTCGCTACGGAAACCCCGGCGTAGACGATGCTCAGGGCGCGGGGGACGTCCTTCGTGGGGACGAGCTGCAGGGTGACGGCGGAGGCCAGCGACCAGAAACCGCCCACGCAGATGCCGAGTATCGCACGCCCGATGAGCATGATCGAATAGGTCGGAGCCATGCCGATCAGCATGTAGGACGCGACAAGCATGGCGGAAAAAGCCAGCAGGATGCGCCGCCTGTCGGTGTTTCCCGTCAGCGGGGCCAGCAGGAGGCTGGTCAGCACGGCGAGCACGCCTACGGCGGTGACCGTCTGCCCGGCCATGCCCTCGGAGACGGCAAGATCTCGGGCAATGGGCGTCAGCAGGCTTACGGGGATGAATTCGGCTGCAATCAGGGCCATGACGCCCATAAATAAGGAAAAGACCGCCGACCAGCGGGGATTGCCGGTCTGAAAGACACCGTTCTGCATACTATGCCCTTTGGGATGAGGGCGGTGCCCTCAACTGAGGCCCCGCCCTTCCCGGAATGTTACTTCAGATTTTTCGTAAAGAAGTCGGTGAGCTTGCCGAAGGGGATAAGGCTTGCCCTGTCATACAGATCCACATGCCCGGCTCCGGGGACGATATACAGTTCCTTCGGTTCCGCCGCGAGCCTGTACGCGTCTTCGCTGAACTCGATGGAGTGCGCCTTTTCGCCCGCGATGAACAGCATGGGGCGCGGGGAAATCGTCTCGATGTCCGAGAACGGGTAGAAGTTCATGAACTTGACGTTGCTGGTGAACGTCGGGTGCGTGGTGAGCTGCGGGGAGGAGCCTTCCGGAGTGAATTCCCCTCTCGGCGTCCGGTAGAATGCGTAGAATTCCCGCTCGATGGGCGTGGACGTTTCCGTCAGTTCATGGACGGTGCCGCTGGTGTACCGGGTTTCGCCGCCCGTGAATTCCGCATAGCGCTGTTCCGCCGCTTCCCTGAGGATCTGCTTTCGCTGCTCCAAGGTCATGCCATGCCGGAGTCCGTTCCGGTTGGCCGCGCCCATGTCGTACATGCTGATTGTCGCTATGGCCTTCAGGCGGGGATCGATCTTGGCGGCGCTGATGGCGAAACTGCCGCTGCCGCAGATGCCGATGACCCCGATCCGTTCACGGTCCACAAGAGGGTTCGTGCCGAGGAAGTCCGCGGCGGCGCTGAAGGTTTCGGCATACAGGTCCGGTGAAACGGCATTGCGCGGCTGGCCTTCGCTTCCGCCCCAGAACGCCAGATCCACGGAAAGGGTGACGAATCCCTGTTCCGCCATTTTGACGGCGTACAGGTTTGCGCTCTGTTCCTTCACCGCGCCCATGGGATGCCCGACGATGATCGCGGCGTGTTTCGTCTTCTGATCCAGATTCTTGGGCAGGAAGAGGTTCCCGGCGATGTTCATGTTGTACTGGTTCGGAAATGTGACCTGCCGCACGGTTACGCTTTCGCTCTTGTAGAAATTGCTGGCGTCGGTGGGGATTTCCTGAGCCAGAACCGGGGCGGCGGACATTGCGCCGATAATGGCGGCGGTCATACCGAGCTGTTTCATTGCGCGCATCATGTTGTCTCCTTTGAGGTTTGAGTATTCTTGATCGGACTGGGGATTGAAAGGAACGCGGCAGGACTGTTTCAGCATCCTTTTTTCAGTTGAAAAAGAAGGTAATCAAGGCAATCCAGCTTGTTCTGATCCTTATGGAGGTCTTCAAGAAGCAGATTCCGCTGTTTTACAAGAATATGTATTTGGCAAAATATGTTCCCTTCCTTCCTGCTCTGCATGAATTGCTCGATGATCTGTTGTGAGCATCCGGCATCATGCAGGTTTTGGATCAGCGGATCGTCTTGTTTGGGGTTACCTTTCATAGTTGCTTTCTCCTGTGACATGCATATAAGAGCGGGGGCATTGAATAGCAAATACTTATATTGAATCCTTTACCATGCCTAATAAGCATGGTATGAATCGCCATATCAAAGAGTTTTCTCAGGCTGGCAAGGACGTCATCACGTGTCACCCGGATTCGGGGAAGACATGCGGGCGAACGGCGCGCGGCGGTCTGTAATAAGCGGAGATGAGCTATGGAACTGAGGGTGCTTCGCTATTTCCTTGCCGTGGCAAGGGAGGAAAGCATATCCGGGGCGGCGGAAGCCCTGCACGTCACCCAGCCCACGCTGTCGCGGCAGATGATGGAGCTTGAGGAGGAACTGGGGAAAACGTTGTTCCTGCGCGGGAAAAGGAAGATTTCTCTGACGGAGGAAGGCATGTTCCTCCGCAAGAGGGCGCAGGAGATCGTCACGTTGGTGGAAAAGACGGAATCCGAGTTCAGCGCGGCGGAAGAAAACATCAGCGGTGATGTCCATATCGGAGGCGGCGAGACCGACGCCATGCGGCTGATTGCCCGCGCGGCGCACAGGCTCCAGTCGGCGTACCCCCACATTGCGTACCACCTGTTCAGCGGCAATGCGGATGACGTCACGGAACGGCTGGACAGGGGGCTTGTGGATTTCGGCGTCTTCATCGAACCGGCGGATCTGTCGAAGTACGACTTCATCAAGCTGCCGGTGACGGACATTTGGGGCGTGCTGATGCGAAAAGACTGCCCTCTCGCGGCAAGGGCAACGATAAGGCCGCAGGATCTGCTGGGCCTTCCGCTCCTCGCTTCCAACCAGCATCTGGTGAAAAACGAATTTTCAGGATGGTTCGGAGAAGGTTATGAGAAGCTGAACATCACCACGACATATAATCTGCTGTACAACGCCTCGATCATGGTGGAGGAAGGCATGGGATACGCCCTGTGTCTGGACAAGATCGTCAGGACATCCGGCGGCAGCCCGCTGTGCTTCAGGCCGCTGGAGCCGAAGCTGGAAGTGGGGTTGCATATCGCCTGGAAAAAGTACCAGTTTTTCTCGAAGGCCGCTGAAAAATTTCTGGAATGCCTGCAACGCGAGATCGCGGATCGGCGGGAGGCGGATAGCCCAGCGTACCAATAGAGCCACAGGCAAGCGGACGCAAAAGGGGAAGAGGTGCTTTTCTGGAAAAGCCCCTCTTCCCCTCTGGTCTATTCTTCTTTTGCCTACAGATTACATCCGATCCGGCGTCCGTCTTCAATGGCGTTCACGATGAGGCTGCCGACCTGCGCGCCGTTGACCGAGCCCGCGCAGAGCACCTCCTTGACCGAGCCCTTGAGCGCTTCGAGCAGGCTGGTGTCGGGTTCCTGCGAAAGGAGCACCATCACCGTGTCGGCTTCGATGAGTTTGCGCTGATTGTCCTTTGTGGTGATCACCACGCCCTGATCTGTGATCTGATCGCAGGTCACGCCGCCGAGCAATTGGACGTCCTTCTTGGCGAGCCACGGCTTGAGCCGATCAAGATAGCGGGGCGGGATGCCTTTGCCGAACGTCTCGGAAGGTTCCAGTACCGTCACCTCACGGCCGCGCTTGCGGAGGAAGACCGCGCCTTGCAGCCCTTCGATCTGCCCGCCGATGATCGCCACGCGCTTGCCGATGGGCAGGAACAGTTTGGTCAGCTTGTTCAAAAGCTCGGGCCCGAAAACAAGCAACGGCAGCTTGACCTGTTTCGACAGGCTGTTGACGCCCGCGACATTGCGGTTTTCGACGCCCTTGAGCGAGGGCAGTCTGTACAGGCCCCCCGTGGCGATGACCACGGCGTCCGGCTTTTCGGCAAGGATCTTGGATACGGTGGCTTCCTCGCCAAGCCTGACCTTGATGTTCAACTTGCCGACCTGCGTGGTCAGATAGCTGATGACGGGGCGCACGTCCTCGACTTCCACGCCCTTGATCATTGCCGCGAGGGGCAACTTCCCGCCGAGCCGCGAGCTTTTTTCAAACAGCGTCACGTCATGCCCGCGCAGGGCGGCGACGCGGGCCGTCTCCATTCCGGCGGGGCCGCCGCCGATGACCACAACCTTCTTTTTCTTTTCGGCGGGCCGGATGGCGAAAAGGCTTTCCCGGCCCATGGCTGGGTTGACCCGGCAGCGGCGCGGGCGGCCCACCGGCGGATCTTCGCAGGTTCCGCAGCGCGTGCAGCGCACGATATCCTCAATGCGGCCTTCCGCGACCTTGCGGGGGAATTCCGGGTCGGCCCAGAGAACACGCCCGAAGGCCACGAGATCCGCCTTGCCTTCTTCAAGGATCTTTTCGGCCTTGGCCTCGTCAAGACGGCCTACGGCGATGACCGGAATGTTCACAGCCTGCTTGATGGCGGCAGCGGCGGGGATGAGCAGGCCGTCGCCCATGAAATCCTTCAAGTAGGGCTTCATGTGTTCTTCCGGCTCGGGATAGGGCCAGTAGTCGGGCAGATAGCGGAACGGCAGCGGTCCGAAGCCGTAGCCGGACACGCTGATGTACCGCACGCCCGCGCCCTCGAAAATCTTGGCGATGGCCACGGTTTCCGCGATGGTCAGCCCCTTGTCGGCACCCCACTCCTGACCGTTCATGCGCAGGCCGAGGGGATAGTCCGCGCCGAGACGCTCGCGCAGCCCGGCGATGATTTCGAGAGGCAGCCGGGTACGGTTTTCGAGGCTCTGGGGGCCATACTGGTCGTCGCGGCGGTTCCAGACCCGGCTCACGAAGCTTTCCAGATAGTAGCCGTGCGCGCAGTGGACTTCGATGCCGTCAAACCCGGCGGCTTTGGCGCGTTCGGCGGCCTTGAAATAGAGTTCCTTGTCCTCCGCGATTTCTTCGGCGGTGAGGCCTCGCGTGGGCTTGCCCACCGGCGGGGGACAGGGGATTTCATCCGGCCCGAGATCGGAGGGGCCGATGGGCAGGCCGCCGCCGTGTCCGGTCATGGCCGAGGCCCCGGAGTGGTGGAGCTGGCAGAACACGGGGCAGCCGTGCGCGTGGCAGCGTTCCACGAGGCGCTTCATGCCGGGGAGGAACCGGTCGTCGTGGAGCGCGCCGTAAGCCCCGGCGGGATGGTCGGAACGCCATGTGATGGCGGATACGATCACAAGCCCGACCCCGCCGGCGGCGATGGCTTCGTAAAAGTCAATGACCCTGTCCCCGGCCGAGCCGTCGTCCTCAAAAAACCAGCTTGACTGGGGGGCCTTGATCATCCTGTTTTTCAGGGTGAGGCCGCTTCCGAGCGAAAGCGGTGACAGGAGCTTATGGAATTGTCCGGTGCTCATGCCGTCTCCTTGCGTGTGTAGAATGTATGGTTGACCCGCGTTGGGCGGGATTTCGGGCAAAGTGAGGGCTCCGGCGGAGGAAGGGCCGCCGGAGCCGTGGGAATGACGGGAATCCGCTAGAAGGAGTAGAGAACGCAGACCGCGCCCTTGAAGTTGTTCTTCTTGGATTCGTAGTCTTTCCAGACGTTGGAATCGAGATCCATACGGATGTAGCCGAGTTCGAGGAACAGGCTGAGGTTCTTGTAAATCTTGTATTCCGAATCGACGTTCACTTCCCACGCCTTGTCGGCGGTGGTCATGTAGTACATGGAGGAAACCGTTTCGGAGGGCTTCGTGATCATCTTCTGGCGGACATTTTCGGTATTGTTGGTACCGCGATAGAAGGCCACGCGGAGGGTGTGGCTGAGGTCTTCAAAGAAAGAAATGTCCTTCAAGTGGGCCACGATGCCGAACGTGCCGTCGACGCTGGTGCCGAGGACCTGCTGGGCGCGGCAGAAGTTCGTGCCGTCGAAGCCGTAGGAAGTCACCTTCACGTCGGGGTTGATGGTGGGCAGGCGCTCGGAACCGTTGTTGACGTTGGCGTCGTCGCCGGAGGAATACCATGCCGTGAGGCCGGGCGTGACGGATTCCATCTTGTATTCGGCAAGGGCGGACACGATCCAGCCTTCGCGTTTGACGTCGATCTTCTTGCCTTTGGTGCTGAGGCCTTCGCCGAGATCGACACGGCCATAGGTGGCATCAAGGGCGAAGCGGAAGGGATCAAGCACCTTCAGTTCTGTCGTGAACCCGGCCCACCACGCGTCGCCGTGGCGATCGGTCAGGCTGTTGCCCGTCAGGGTCTTGTTGCTCACGCCGAGAGGCAGCAGGCCCTGCAACAGTTTCTTCTGGTCACCGGAGGCCCCGGCGTTTTCAAAGCTGTCTCGGCCCACAAAACCATACATGGCCCACGGGGTCACCTTCACGCCGTCGAACTTGAGGGGCAGGGTGATGCCCGTGAAGTCCATGGCGTCGCTGTAGTGGTATTGCTTGCCGTAGTCGGTGGCGCTGTCGGTGTTGTCGTTTTCGGCGCGCAGCCAGAAGAGGGTGGCTCCGATGTTCTTGGTGAACTGGGTGGACAGGGTGATGCCCGCGCCGTCCGCGCCGCCGCCGAGGATGACGTTCGGAAGGGCGAATCCGGGCAGGCTGAAGTTCTGGAGGCCCATACGGACCTTGGCGTCCGTCTGGGGGATGACCCAGTCAACATAGTTGTAGCGGACCTTGACCACCTTGCCGTCAGTGCCGAGGGACGCGCCGTCCGCGCCCTTGCCCCAGTTCTGGGGCCCGATTTCAAAATAGACGACACCCTTGAGGCTTTCCGACGCGATGACGTCGATCTGCGTACGGATACGGGTGGCATTCTGCATCTTGTCGGAGCCGTTGTGTTTTTCAAAATTACGGTCCGCGAAGGACATGGCATTGTGCCATAGGCCCTTGGCTTTGATGTCCACGGCGTTGGCGGCGGATGCGGCGCCGATGACCAGACCGGCGGCAAGCAGCAGGGTAATCACTTTCTTCATGGGATTCTCCTCAGTTTCTCCTCAAGCGTTTTGGATTGGTGCAACCGTTTGTGTCTTTTCGCTCAATTGGAGGGGCTGCTGCCCGCCACGCGGACTGTCCCACGACGCAACCACAGCGAAAGATTGAAAAGAATCTGATCCCCCACGGAAAGCCGTTTCTCTCCAGGATGGGGACCGGATTGCCCCTGTAACGGTATCCTGCCTATGAGAACAGCAAAGAGTGGGCCAATATCAGCATGTTACACGGATGTACGGAAAAGAAGAATCATTTTGCAACATTAGAAAGGCATATCGTGAAAAGTGTCTTCAATGCTGTTCATATTGAAACCATGTGTATATGAACATGTCTTTTTTATGGACACAGCTTGAGGAGGCCATTTATGGGAGAAATGGCCGCAAGGGACGACCTGGAAGGTCAGGGGGAAGGGATTATGGATGAAGAACGCGATACCGGCATGGCCGCCATGAGCCGGAAGGATCGCAGAGAGCATACTTCCGGTCACATCCGGAGGCGTCAGGCGTTATGGCTAGCGGTATTCGTCGGGGTTGAGGCCGAGTTTTTTGAGCTTCACGTAGAAGCCGCCGCGTGAGATGCCGAGGAGTTTGGCGGCTTCGCGGACATTGCCCGCCGTCCGTTCGAGCGCGGCGAGCAGGCGTTTCGCTTCGTGGCCGGGCAGCGGTTTTCCTGTGGGTGCGGAAACCTCGGCTGCGGAGATCCGGGCGTGAAGATCGGAAAGCCCGATGACGTCGCCTTCGGCAAGGGCCACGGCCCGCTCCAGAACGGTTTCCAGCTCCCGGACATTGCCGGGCCACGAATACCTGAGCAGAGCCTCCATAGCTTCGGGGGCGATGGGCTTCGGCTGTTTGCCGAGGGCCTGCGCGAACCGGGAAGCGCAACGGGCGGCAAGAGCCTCAATGTCCGAACGCCTTTCACGCAGCGGTGGAACCGTTATGGTATATTCCCGTAAAAGTTCATGCAGTTCTTTAAGAAAAAGCCCTTCGCGCACGGCTTCGGAAAGCCCCGGGCCTGCCCCGGCGATAAGGCGGACGTTCACTGTGCGGCCTTGCCCTCCGCCGACGCGGGCGGTTTCTCCGCCGCGCAGCAGGCGCACGATCCCCATCTGTGCCGTCAGGGGGAGGGCTTCCACGCCGTCGAGGAACAGCGTGCCGCCATCCGCCAGCTCGCATTTGCCGGGCCTGCCGCCTTCCCCATCGAATCCAAACAGTTCGCTGCGCATAAGGCTGCGCGGGATGCCTCCGCAGTGCACGGCGACGAAGGGGGCCTCCCGGCGGCGTCCCGCGTTGTGGATGGCCTGAGCGAAGCCGTGCCGCTCCGTCCCTTCCTCACCCGTGAGCAGGACCGGAGCGTCATGCCGCGCGGCGCGGCGGAGCGCCTCCCGTGCCTGGGCAATGGCGGGGGAATCGCCCGGAATATCGTCAAGCGCGTAGACCGCCCCGGCCCCGATGGTGCGGGCCGCGAACCCGCACAGGCGGCGCGATTCGCGCAGGGCCAACACGCCGCCCTTGCCCATACCGAGCGGCGCGAAGGAGAGCACGCACGGGAGCGTGCCGTTCGCGGTATGCAGCAGGGCTTCCCGATCCTGAAAGGCATTGTGTTCGTCAAGGATGTCGCGGCGCACTGCCTCGGAAAGCACCGTGTCCCGCAAGTGGAGATGGGGCGGCAACGCCTCCAGCCCGAGCATGGATAGCCCGCGCCCATTGGCGGAATGGATTTCACCCGAGGCGCCGACCTCAAGGATGCCCTCGTCCAGCACTTCCATGATCGCACGCTGCCTGCCGAGAGCGGCCCGCAGGTGGAGCTGTTCCGCGATGGCGTGGGCCGAAGCCTCCACCATGCCCCGCGTATGCAGATGATAGGATTCCCGGGCGATGGAAACATTGAGGACGCCTGCAAGCGTGCCGTCTTCGTAGCGGATGGGGGATGCGGTGCAGCTCCAGACATGATGCCGGGCGCAATAGTGCTGTGCGCCGATGATGGTCACGGTCTCCTGTTCGACAAGGCAAGTCCCGATGCCGTTGGTGCCGGATACGGCTTCCGTGGCGATCTGGCCGGGAAGCACGTCGGGCCCGTCGCCCTCACTCCGCAGGGTGTGCAGTACGAGCCCTGAGCCGTCTGTCAGCGAAATGCTGCACTGCGTGGCGCGCACCACGGAAAACAGTTTGTCCATGATGGAACGGGCGCTGCACAGCAGATCGCTGTTGAGGCGCTGGGCCTGCTCAAGGAGCAGCGCGTCCACGCGTACAATGCTGTTGGCTTCCGTGGTAATGCCGGATTCCCGGCAGCGCTCCCAAGAGGCGAGGATGAACGGGGGGATATATTCGGGATCCACGGGGGCGGTCCCGTCGCGGAATTTTTGCCATTCCGCATACAAGGCTGCGTGCAGGGCTGGGGACGCCTGATCCGGCGCCTGAATCATGAGTGCGGGCATGGAGTGACCATCCGGAGAAAAACCTACTAGCCTGAACACTGCGAAAAAAACAGATTATCGCCTTTTACATACTAGAAAGTGATACCGGAAAAGCCTCCGCCGGGCAAACGGAAAATGCGCGAGTCCCGCTGGGGCTCCGCTTCGTGCTTTACTGGGAGGCTTTGCCCCCCTGGCCCTGCAAGAGGTTCCCCCGTCAGTGCGGGCGCGCCGGAGTCGGCACAAGTGGGAGCGGGTGAATTCCCGCTGGCACGCGGGTTGTGCTTTGAGCTTATGCGTATTTCCCTCGGCGGCATTGCCGCTCAACGGAAAACGGAGGTGGGGTAAATGAAAGGCATCGTGGGCGGCATTTCGCCTATGGGAAAAAGCATGGGGAAAGGCATTCCGCGCAAACCTGAATGAATTCCCCGCGCGCCGTTTTCCCATCAGCGAAGCCTAGTAGGGAAGTGGAGGGGCCGGAGGAGGCATACCCCGTGTGGGCTCTCACATTAAAGGGGTTCCTCCCTCCGGTGCCGTCCAAGGTGGCTGAAACTCAGGCGCTCTTGGTTTCGCCTTCGCCCATTGGGGAAAAGACATCCGTCGCATTGCCCCGGCTCTTGCCGAGGCCGAGCAGGGTTGCGGAAAAGGCGGTCACGAACATGGCCATGAACAGGATGAACATGGAGGCGTATTGTCCGATGCCGTAGGCGGCCTGACCGGGGGCCTGCGCTTCCATGATCCACCCGCTGGCGAGCTGAAGCAGGGCCGTCCCTATATAGGAGTAGATGTTGATCATCCCGGTGGCCGTGCCCACGATTTCGGGGGGGAAGTCCTCTTGTACCTTGGTGAGGGCGATGCCGCCGAACCCGCCGCAGAAGATGCCGAAGGCGAGGCTCCAGACCGGGAGCAGGGAGGCGGGGAGCACGGGATGATCCGCAAGCAGCGGCGCGGCGAGCAGGATGGTGACGCCGCTGGCGGCGAGGAGCAAGACACCCTTGGACCACCGGACCCACGTCACGACGACCCCCACCAGCGACGGGCCGACCACCGCGCCGAGGGCCATGCAGAAAAGGATGCCGCCTGCCGTGCCCTTGTCGAGGCCGTAGCCTTGAATGAAATACGGCCCGGCCCAGAGCCCGGTCATGGCGTAGAACGACCCGTACATGCAGAAGAACCATGTGGATACGCTCCAATAGGTGCGGCTGCGGACGATGCGGAGCATGGTTTCACGCAAGGGCGGGGCGGGGTGTTTGCGGGGAGCGATGGAAACCCATGCCGGGGCGTACCCGGCCTCTTCGGGGCGGTTGCGTACCCACAGCCATGTGGCGCTGGCCACAAGCACGGTCGCCGCCGTAGCCGCGAACATACTGCCGCGCCAGCCCACGGCCTGCGAGAGCAGCATGAGCGGATAGGTGGCGAGGAGCATACCGCCCGTGCCGAGGGAAAGGATCAAGCCCGTGCCGAGGGCGTGCCGTGCCGGAGGGAACCAGTACAGGATCACCCGCAAGGCGGGCACGAAGACCATGCCCATGCCGACGCCGATGAGTACGCGGCCGGCCGTCGCCGCCGTTACCGAGCCGGAAAGGGCGAACAGGAGCGACCCCGCCGCCCCGATAAGGAGGAACGAGGCGATGGTGTTGCGCGAACCCCAGCGGTCCGAAAGGATGCCCGCCGGGATCTGCATGAACCCGTACGGGTAAAAATAGGCGGAGCTCATGACCGACATGAGCCCGCCGCCGACGGCGAATTCGCGCATGATGTCCACGGCGAGGGTGCTCGTGGATGTCCGAAAGAAACTGACGAGCGCATAGCAGATGGTCAAAATGGAAAAAATAAACCATGCATGTCGGGTCATGGCTTTGGATGAATGGGGGGACATAGGGCCTCCGTGAAAGCCGCGCCCGCCGGACGGGAGGGCGCAGCAAAGCCTTCCGGCGGAAATGCTTTCCGTCGTCGGCTTTTTCGGGAATAAGGGGGGACGTGCGTCCTGCGGGACGCCCTCAACAGGGGCTGAAAGCGTCCCGCCGGGGGATTATTCCCCGCACGGGATATCGAGCTTGAGCGCCTTGATCGCGTTGCGGTACAGCAGGTTGGGCAAGACTTCAGGCTTGAAGGGCAGCGCCTTGAACTGCTCCACGCCTTCGCGGAAGCCGATGAACGGATAGGCCGTGCCGAACAGGAAACGCTCGGAGAGGAAGGTATTGGCGGCCATGACGTAATCGCTCACGCCGGGCATATTGTACATGTACATGTCAGGGCAGAGGTACAGGTTGGGGCGCTTGAAGGCCACGAACAGGATTTCCGTAACCCACGGATAGCCGCCGTGCGTGTTGATCACGGTCATTTCGGGGAAGTCGCCGCACACCCGGTCGATGATGATCGGGTTGCTGTGGCTGAGATCCGGGCCGTTGCCCCCGCCGCCCATGAGCAGCACCGGGATGCCGTGCTCGGCGCAGTATTCGTATATGGGGTAGATGCGGCGGTCATCGGCATACATGGGGCTGGCCAGCACGCCGGGCTCCATGCCCACGGCCTTGAGCGGCCCGTTCACCACGAAACGCTCGATCTCCTCCAGCGCCTTGGCGCGGTTCGTCGGATGGATCCCGGCGACGCCGATGAATTTTTCCGGGTAATCCGCGACGATGGCGGCGATGTCCTCGTTGGGCACGTTACCCATGAAGGCGTTGGCCTGACGGCCCGGCACGACACCCAGCGTCACGCCGCCTTCCTCCATTTCCTTGAGCATCAGCTCCATGTCGCCCTGTTTGGCGGACGGCGGGGGAACCATGCCGAGCTTGCCGCTCCAGCTGGCGATGCGTTCCTGATTGCGGAAGATGTGCATATTCAGAAAACCGCGCGTGGCGGGACGGAGCCTGAAATCAATGATCATGATATTTCTCCCGGCCCTTGCGGGCCTGTTGGGGCGGTGCGTCCGCAGCGGGCGCTTACTTGATGGAACACCCGGCCTGAAAACCGGACTCGATGGCGGTCAGGATTTTGCCGACGGAGGCGCAATCCCCCACGCGGACGCAGGGGCAGCCCATCTCTTCAAGCTCGGCGGCAAGGGCGTTTTCGGCCCGGTAGCCCACGGCGATCACGAGCGTGTCGAAGTCGTCAAGCCAGCGTTCCGAGCCGGAAGGGAATTTGGCTTTCACCTTGCCTTCTTCGGTGACTTCAAGCACCTGCGTACCGGTAAGGATGCGCGTGCCGTACTCCCTGAGGCGCTGCATCAGATAACGGCGGGTACGTGATTCCATATCCTTCGCCAATTCGGGCTGAAGTTCGAGGATGGTCACATCCGAACCCTGCGCGGCGAGGAACTCGGCGGTTTCACAGCCGATAAGCCCGCCGCCGATGACGAGCGCCTTTTTCCCGGCTTTGGCTTCACCGGAGAGGATGCTCTGGGCTACCACCGCGTTCCGGGCCTTGCGGCAAAAGCCGGGGAATACCGGGGCGCTGCCCGTGGCGGCGATCACGGCGTCCGCGCCGAGATCCCGTACCGCTTCGGGCGTGAGGGCGGCCCCGAGGTGCAGCCCGACGCCCGCCCGCTTCAACTGTCGCTCGAACCAGCCCGTGACATGGCCCAAATCTTCTTTGTGCGGGGGCTTGCAAGCCACGTTGAGCAGACCGCCGAGGCGATCCGACTTTTCATACAGATCCACCGTATGCCCCCGGAACCGGGCGGCAAGGGCGGCCTGCATCCCGGCGGGGCCGCCGCCGATGACTGCGACTTTCTTGGGGGACACCACGGGATTGAGATCATACTTGCCTTCCGCACCGGACAACGGGTTCAGGGCGCACCCGACGCCCGTTCCGCGCGCGGATCCGGCTACGCAGCCCTCGTTGCAGCCCACGCACCGGATGATGTCTCCGGCCTCGCCCGCCGCGACCTTGGCGGGCAGGAACGGATCGGCAATGAGCGCACGGCCCATCGCCACCATGTCCGCATCCCCGCGATCGATGATGCCCTGAGCCGTCTGCTCGTCGGCTACGCGGCCCGCCACGATGACGGGCACGGCGGCCTCAATGCCGTCGCGCACGGCGCGGGAAAGGGGCGCGTTCCAGCCCTTCTCCACGCAGGCAGGCGGGGAAACCATGAAATTCGTCTCGCGCAGCCCCACGGAAACGTGCAAAGCGTCGATGCCGTCGGCTACCAGCCGCTTGGCGAGGGCGACGGAATCCTCCAGCGTGGTGCCGCCGGGAAGCCCTTCAACGGCGCTCATGCGGTAGGTGACCGGGAAATCCGGCCCCACGGACTCGCGGACTTTGCGGCAGACCTCAAGGGCGAAGCGCATACGGTTTTCCAGCGAACCGCCGTATCCGTCGGTGCGCCGGTTGGTATAGGGGGAAAGGAACTGGCTGATGAGATAGCCGTGCGCCCCGTGGATTTCCACGGCGTCAAACCCGGCTTCGCGGGCACGGATGGCGGCCTTGCCCCAGCATTCCACGAGGCGGGCGATTTCCTCTTCGCTAAGGATCACGCTGTTGTCGTAGGGGGTCACGCCGGGGATGGCGGAGACGAGAGGCACGGCATGGCCCGAAAATTGGGGGAGCGCGGCGCGCCCGCCGTGCTGGAGCTGGATGGAGATGCGCGCCCCGTGCCGTTTCACGCGGCGGGCCAGATCGGTGAGGCCGGGCAGGCGCGCGTCGTTCGCGATGCTCAGGCCACGGGAGAAGGAGTTGCCGGTGGGATCGACGGATGTGGCCTCAATGGTGACAAGCCCGGCCCCGCCCTTGGCACGCTCTTCGTAGTAGCGGAGCATACGCTCCGTGACGCCGCCGTCCGGCGCGGCGTATTTCGTACACATGGCGGGGAAGACAATCCGGTTTTTGATCAACAGCGTGTTGATGCGGATTGGATTGGTGCAACAAGATGTGTTCATGGAACCTCCAGATGAGAAAGACATCTTGCCTGCGGCAATGCAAGCCATGTGCCATCTTTCCGGCGGATGAGGCGTGCCGCGCCGGGCCGTTTCCGCCTTTTTCCTGACCCCCGGAATTCATTCCGATACAGTGGGCGGCTCTGAATATCCCCGGTGTTCCCGTATCTTCGCTTCCCCGTCCAGAGAGTGTGCCCGGTGTGCAAAATGTGGGCATGTATTTGTAGACATGTTCATAGAATATGATTTATAATAGACATACGTAAACACGCTTTGTGCGGAGAGGAACATGGAAGAGCATATCGAGCGGAACAAAAGGGTCCTTGAACAGTGGGAGCGCTTCCACAGGCAAGAGCCCGTGGACGAATCCGCCGTCCGGCCCCTGATCCTGCGTTCATGGAAGCGCTGCCGCCTTCAGGGGGTCAGGCCGGACAACGCCTCCAAAGTGTCCCTCAGCCCCGCCGCGCTGGAAAAGCTGCTCGATCGGAACGCTGATCTTGTGGCGGTGGCCAAAAGCATCATGGAAAAGCTGTATAACCCCATCAGCACTTCGCGCAGCTTCATTTCCCTGTCCGACGCGCAGGGGATCGTCCTGCACGCGCTCTGGGACAATACCGGCAGCTACCCTATCCCGCACCTCGCGCCGGGCAACCTCGCGGCGGAAAGCGCCTCGGGGACCAATGCCATCGGGACGTGCCTCGTGGAACATACGCCTGTGGAGACGCTGGCTTCGGAACATTACTGCCGCTCGTTCCACGGCTGGTTCTGCTCGGCGGCCCCCATCAGGGACAGCCGGAACGCCATCGTCGGCGTACTCAATGTGACGCTCCCGAGCGCCCTGTACCATCACCATACCCGGGGTATGATGGAAGCGGCGGCCCACGCCATCGCGGAACAGCTCCGCCTGCGGCTGCTCCTTCAGGAACAGAAGGCCATCATTGAAATGTTGGATGAAGGGGTGGTCGTGCTGGAAGGCGACGGCACGATACGGACGCTGAACAACAAGGCGCAAGCCATGCTCGACCTGCCGCCGGACGCTGTGCACGGCAACATTCAGGACATCATCTTTTCCAGCGACATCATCCGGGCGATCCTCTCGGAAAGCGGCCAATTCAGCGATCAGGAAGCGTTCCTCCAGCTCAAGGGCGGTTCGCTCAACTGCATGCTTTCGCTCACCCGCTTGGAATCGGGGAAAGGCCGGGTGCTGACCCTGCGCGAGACCAAAAGGATCAAGGAATCCGCCGTGCGCGTCACCGGGGCCAAGGCCGTCTATACTTTCGATCACATTGTCGGCAACGCGCCCGCCACGCAGGAGGTCGTACGCATGGCCCGCATGGCGGCCCAGAGCGATGTGACCACCCTCATCCTCGGGGAAAGCGGCACGGGCAAGGAACTTTTCGCGCAGTCCATCCACAACGGGGGCAGGAGGGCCAACGCGCCTTTCGTCGTGGTGAACTGCGGGGCACTGCCGCGCAACCTCGTGCAGAGCGAGCTTTTCGGCTATGATGAAGGCTCTTTTACGGGCGCGAGCCGCCTTGGGAAGCCCGGCAAATTCGAGCTGGCGGACAACGGGACCATTTTTCTTGATGAAATCGGGGAGATGCCCCTTGAAGCGCAGGTCAGCCTGCTCCGTCTGCTCCAGAACGGCGAAGTGACCCGCGTGGGAGGGAAACACACCCGCCTCGTCAACGTGCGGGTGCTCGCCGCCACGAACCGTAATCTTGAAAACGCCATCCGTCAGAACGCCTTCCGCGAGGATCTCTACTATCGCTTGAACGTCTTCACCCTCAACGTGCCTCCCCTGCGCGAACGCAGTTCGGACATCGCGCTTCTGATCAACCATTTCCTCGATCACTTCGTCGCCTCCCTCGGGCGCGGCCCCTTGCGGGTTACGGATCGGGCTATGGATGTGCTCCTCGGTTACCCGTGGCCCGGCAACATCCGTGAGCTTGAAAACGTCATAGAAAGGATGGTGCATATGTCACAAGGGGTGCCCTCCATCGACATTGACGTGTTGCCCGCGAACATCCTCAATCACGAGGGCATACCGGGGGGCGCGCCGCGTCCCGCCGTCCCTCGCGGGCTCCTTTCGCATCAGGAGAAGGAGACCATCGTCCGGGCGCTTCAGGAGGCCGGGGGCAACATCCGGGCGACCGCGAAGGCCCTCGGCATTTCCCGGAGCGGCCTGTACGTCAAGATGCGCCGTTTCGGCCTGTCGCCGGACGAGTGCCGGTAGGGTCAGGGAGGAAGGGCGTTGGGAAATTTGGAGGGGGAGGGGAAACTTTCTAGAGAAAGTTTCCCCTCCCCCTCCTCTTCAAAGATTTTCGATTGGTGGGGAGGCTGTGCAACAGGAGTTCGTTCCGGCGAATAGAGAATAAGCGAAGCAAGCAGGCCGACAGTTCGTTTCACTTAAAGAAAGACGCGAGGCACTGCCGCGCGTCTTTCTTTTTGACACAGGGAAAGATTGAAAACATTCCCCACCCTCCATCCGGGGGTGCAGGGGAATGATTCCCCTGCCGGGGGAGTCTGAGGGGCGAGGAGCCCCTCAGTCTTTCAGTTTTCTACAGCCAGCCTTTTTCCTTGTAGTATTTTGCCGCGCCGGGATGCAGCGGCAGAGCGAGCCCCTGACCCGCCTTCTCGGGCATGAAGGATTTCCAGAACGGGCTGGCGATCACGATGTCGTCGCGCTTTTCGCACATGGCCTTGACCATCTTGTAGGCGATGTCCTCGGAGACGTTCTTGTTGATCATGAGTTCGGTGCTGGCGGATACGGTGACGATGTCCTTGCCGAACTTGCCGCCGTAGAACGACGCCGGGATCACGTCGCGCTGGAGGCCGTACTTCTCACCCACGGCCTTGATGATGTTCTCGTCCACGGGCAGGATATCGAGGTCCACGCTGTTCATCATGTCCTGCACAATAAAGGCTTCGCCGGGTCCGATCCACAGGGCCACGTCAAGCTGGCCGTCCTTCATCATGCTGGCGGCGTCGTTGGTGGAAGGCGTGTAGATCTTGCCGCCCCACGCGGTGATGTCCTGCTGGCTGATGCCGTATTCCTCAAGGATCCACTTGCCGAACAGATAGGAGTTTCCGGCGGTATGGGACATGGAGATGCGGATGGGCATCTTCTTTTCCTTGATCTGGGCGAGGGACGTAATGCCGGAAGCCTTGTTCACGATGAAGTGCATCCGGGTTGAGTCGTGCAGGTTGAGAAGGCCCATGACGTTTTCCGTGGGCTTCTTGTAGGGATCGATGCCCTTGGCCGCCGCGAAGATGACGCTGTGCGCGGCGATGCCGAAGTCGCTCGCGCCCTTCTCGACGTGCATGACGTTGGCGAGCCCGCCGCCGGGGAAGAGGGAGACGTCAAGCTCGGGATACATGGTGGAAATGGCTTTGCCCATCGCGCCCATGCCGACGTACCACGCGCCGCCGGCGGCCTTGAGTTCGGTAAAGTTCTTGGCGAGGGCGGGAGCGGCACCCACGGCGAGGGAAAGGGCAAGGGCTACGGCCTTGAAGAGATGCTTGCAGGTCATGATTTATGCCTCCTCGGGCAGTTCGATGTTCAGAAGCTTTGCCGCGTTCTTATAGAGGAGCTTGGGTAGGACTTCAGGCTTGAAAAGCCCCTTGAAATGGCTCACGCAGTCCACGATGGGCATCAGCGGGTAGGCCGTGCCGAACAGGAAGCGATCCTGCATGAAGTTGTTCGCCGCCATGATGTAATCCGCCGCGCCCGAGCAGTTGAAGAGATACATGTCCGGGCACAGATAGATGTTTTTCTGGAAGAAGCACACGCCGAGGATCTGCTGCACCCACGGCCAGCCGCCGTGCGAAATGATGAAGTTGGTCTTCGGGAAGTCGGCGGCGATGCGGTTGATGATCTTGGGATCGCTGTAGGTGATGTCCGGCCCGGCCCGGCCTCCGAGCATCAGGATGACCGGGATGCGGTGCTGTTCGCACAGATCATAAATGGGATAGATGCGCGGGTCGTCGGCGTACATGGGCTTGTCCAGAGCGCCGGGCTCCATGCAGATGCCCTTGAGGGGGCCGTTCAGCACGGTGCGGTGGATTTCTTCCAGCGACTCTTCCCTTTTGGAGGCGTTGAGCCCGGCCATGCCCACGAAACGGCCCGGAAAATCACTCAGCAGGCTGATGATGTCGTCGTTGGAGATGGACCCCTTGAAGTGGCCGTTGCGGCCCGGGATGACGCCCATCGTCACCCCGGCGGTGTCCATTTCCTGAAGCATCAGTTCGGGGGATTTCCGGGCGACGGACGGGGCCTGTTTCATGGAAAAGCATTCGGTGAGCTTTGCGGTGCGGGCCACGTCGTCGTAGACGCCGATGTTCAGGAAACCCCGTGCCGGGGGCCGCATACGGAAATCGATGATCATCTTAAAACTCCTTGAAGCTGTTTATGTGAAATGATTGTGGGACCGAAACAGCCTTCCCGCGGGCGGGATGCCGGGTGGACCACCCGCAGGAAGGGCTCCTGCCGGAGCGGGGTTATGCGGCGATGGGTGCTCTCCTGCGGCGGAGCATCTGGACGATGCCTACGGAGAAGAGGAGCCCGAAGCCGATGATGTCGGTGGAGAGGCCGGGATAGATGAGCGTCAGCCCGCCGATGAGCAGGAAGGCGCGTTCCCATGCGGAGGTCGAGCACAGAAGCCAGCTCTGCATACCGCCCGCGATGCCGATGACGCCGATGATGGCTGTGATGGCGGCCCAGATGATTTCGGGCGTTTCGCCGATGCCGAGGAGCGCGGGCTGATAGACGAACATGTAGGGCACGATGAAGGCCACGATGCCGAGCTTGAGGGCGATAAAGCCCGTCTCCATGGCCTTGCTTTCGGCGATGGCAGCCCCCGCGAAGGCCGCGACGCACACGGGCGGGGTGATGAAGGACAGGATCGCATAGTAGAACACGAACATGTGGGCGACGAGCTGCGGGGCCCCGGCCTTGATGAGCGCGGGTGCGCCGAGGGTGGCGACCACGATGTAGGCGGGAGTGGTCGGGATGCCCATGCCGAGCACGAAGCTGGTCAGCATGAGGTAGACCATGAGCAGGAACAGGCTGTCCCCGGCGAGGATGGTGATCAGGTTGATGAACTTGTAGCCGATGCCGGTAAGCGAAAGCACGCCCACGATGAGGCCGGAGCAGGCGCAGCAGGCCGAAACCATCAGGGCCCCGCGCGAGGAGGCGACGAGCGCTTCTATGAAGGATTTGAAGGTGAAACGGGTCTCGGCCTTGAGCATGGCGAGCAGGACGATGCTCAGCGTGGCGATGTTGGCGCAGAAGACCACGCTCCGGCCCATGCCGAGCAGCAGAATCAGCACGGCGATGGGTACGAGGTAGTAGAGGCGGCTGACCACGGACTTGGTTTCGGGGACCATGTCGGGCGAGAGCTTGCCAAGGTCATTCTTGACCGCTTCAAAGTGGATCATGACGAGCAGGGCGAGATAATAGAGGATCGCCGGGAGCAGGGCGGCTTTGGCGACGTTGAGGTAACCCGCGCCGGACAGATCCGCCATCAGGAAGGCGGCGGTCCCCATGACCGGGGGCATGAGCTGCCCGCCGGTGGAGGCGACGGCTTCCACCGCGCCGGCGAAGGGGGCGCGGTAGCCGACCTTCTTCATGAGCGGGATGGTGAAGGTGCCGGTCCCGTAGACGTTGGCGGCGGCGCTTCCCGAGATGGTCCCGAACAGGGCCGAGGCGAAAATGGCGACCTTGGCGGGCCCGCCCTGCGAGTTGCGGGTGAGCAGGCAGGCGAGATCCATAAAGATGGAACTCATCTTGGAGCGTTCGAGGAACGCCCCGAACATGATGAACCCGAACAGGGTCGACGTCGCCACGCCGATCGGGATGCCGTACACGCCTTCATTGAGCAGGAAAAGATGTTCGACGATGACGTCGAAGGTGAAGCCCGTATGCTTGACGGCGCGGGGCAGCATGTCTCCGAAGAAGGCGTACAGGATAAGCGTCGAGGCCACGATGACCAGCGCCCAGCCCGTGGTGCGGCGGGTGATTTCGAGGACGAGCAGGACCGTTGCGGCGGCGAAGAATTTGGCCGCCGGGGTTACGTCGTCGATGTAGCGCATACGGGTGGTGATTTCGGTCAGATGCAGGGCGAAGTAGACCGCCGTGGCGATGGCGAGACCCGCGCAGCACAGGTCGATAAGCAGAAACAGCGTGGGTTCTTTCTCGTTTTCCTTGTATTTACGGCAAGGTATGAACAGAAAAACGAGCACTGTGATAAACGACACAAACATGACACGCATCATGGAGCCGTCAAGCACCCCAAAACCTGTGGTAAACCAGATCTGGAAGAGGGCCAAAGCCAGCGCAAACCCCTTTGCAACCGGCTTTATCCCTTCCCGTGTCAATGCGAATGACATGGTGATCCCCTTCTTCACGCAGGCCGTGCGGCCTGTCCAAATGTTCAACCTCTGATGAAGCCTCGGACTATCATGCTGAAGGGAAAGCAATAATTGGGCCGGGCCGTATATTGGGCGCCGTATTGTGAAAAAGGGAGTAAAAGAGGGTGAGAAATCGGGATGTTCTCGGGAGAGAAGACGAAAAACGGCGTGTTCACGCTTGTAGAAAAAAAGAACATGTCCATAGACATGTATAAAATCTGATTATCACGCGACACTCCTCATTCTGGGTGATGGCCGGGCCTGTCGACATTCAGATTCTTCTCCATGAGGCCGGAACGGAAAAAGCCCCACGGATAATGCGCGGGGCTTTTTGTATGGAAAGAAGATGTTGGCTGGAAGTGCTGAAGCCACTGTGGAGCACAAGGTACGATGCAGAGGGCCGCATCCTTCTTTCAGAAGCGGGCCTTGTTATCGGGGAAGTCCCGAACTGCCTTTATTTCATGATACGTCAATGGTGAGGCCTTCCCACGCCACATTGCGCAAGTCGGCTTCCCAGGCCGGGGTCCGTTGCGAGCGGGGTGTGTAGTCCAGACACCACCGGGCGAGGCTGAGGGGAAGGACCGCTTCAAGCGGGAGATCGGCAAGGCGTTGCAGGTCCGCCCTGCTGATGCCTCCGGAGGTGAGCAGTTCCAGCATACCCGCTGGGAAAAGCCTCCCGGTTTCTCGGGCTTGCATGGAAATGGCGAAAGCCGCCAGCATCGTCCGGCCCGGGAGAGGCGGGAGCGGTTCGCCGCACTCCATGAATAGATCACGTACGGCGTGGAGCATGGTCGGAAGATAGCGCACGAGGAAAATCCCGCCGTGGCAGCAAAGCCCGTGCTCAAGTGCAAGCGTCATGTAGGAAACGAACAGCCCCGGATAGATGTTCCGGTCGCGCAGGGCTCCGATGACGGCTTCCGGCACAAGCGGCAGATGGAAGCCCGGAAATTCGAACGCGCCGTTGTCCGGCGACAGGCGCAGAGGATGCCGCCGCCCGCGCCCGTCTACGCCCCAGAAAAAGGCCGTGCCGTTCCCGGCTGTCCGGGGCAGCTCGCCGCCGGAAGCTACGCAGGGGCTCCAACAGCCGCGCACGCCGGCCAGACGCCGTAAAAGCCCCTCGCGCAGGACCGGCGTAAACAGCGCCCTGTGCAACACCGAATCGGGCCGGGCAAGATCGCCGATCAGCAGCTCCCGGGCGATTTCCTCCAATTCGAGATAGGCGACTACGGGCCGGGCATCCGGAAACAGGGCGGCGTACAGCTTCGCGTTGACCCGCGCGGCCTGTTCCCCAAACCGTTTGAGCGCGAGCGTGTCCGGGGCAAGCAAATGGTGCAGCACCGTCCCAAGCCCGCGCTCCTCATAGGCCCTGGTCGGCCTCCAGTGGGCGGCACTTGAACGTACGTCCTTTGCGGCCAAGGCGGGGGCATTCAGTTCCACGGTATCCTGCCAGGAACTCCGGAACAGCGGGAACCGTGCCGGGGCGTCCGCGTGGAAGGATTGCAGCCCGCGCGGGTATGCCGAACTTTGCAGGGACACGCCGCCGCAGGACAGCACGGGGATTACGGCCCCTGGTGTGCCGCCGGCCAGACGGTCAAGGCCGAAGAACGGCACGGCCTGCACCATTTCAGGCAGGCAGTCGATGCCGTGCAGATTCGCCGACAGGACGGCGCTGTTCCGGGAAAAATACCGCTTGACCGCCTCGCCAACATCGTTGCCGAGGCTTCGTGCCGCGTGTTTCGCCATGCAGTCCACGATGGCGTCGGAAGGCCGACGTTCCCCGTCCGCCGCCGCGTAGGCCGAAGCGGATATTTCACCGAGGCTCATGCCGCGCCATGCCGCAAAACAGCCGGGAAGATAGGGAAAGGCCTCCCAAAGAGGCTTGAAGATGGGCATAGCCAGCGGATCAATCATGTGTGCTCCTTTGCAAGGCGGCATCCAGCGGTGCCAACACTATTGCGCATCGTTGTCTCTTGCAAGGAACAAAGCAAAAAGCGGGCCGGAAAGGAACCCTCCCACGTGAAATGCCATACTGCGGCGCACGGAGGAGGATCGGAGGAGGCGCTTTGCGGAAAACATGTGGCGGCTATGCAAAAAGCGGAAGCTGATCCCCTCAAGGGGAGGGCGGCAATCCGTCATGCGCCAGCCTTGGCCAAGCGCCCGGTCAGGGCGAAAAGGATGTTCAGGACGGCGAGGACCGCCGCCATCCCGAGCAGTCCCGAATTCACGCCCCACAGGGCGATCACCTGCCCGAGAGCTACCGGGCCGAGCATTTGGCCGAGCCGTTCGGTGATATTGTAGATCCCCACCGTCCTGCCGGATCCGACCTGCCGGGAAACCGGGATTTCGAGCGCATAGGTTCCCTGCGCGCTGGCGACGATGGCATTGCACAGGGCGAGCAGCGCCACGCAGGCG
>ERZ809074.1876-NODE-1876-length-25321-cov-45.508747_pt1 | contig 25321 bp, 22 predicted proteins | sample MGYA00520795_ERZ809074 | MGnify/ENA primary metagenome ERZ809074 (study PRJEB31570, sample SAMEA3212989) | Homo sapiens | biome: human-gut; feature: human gut; material: fecal | place: Sweden | collected 2011 ...
ACAATATGAGGTCGATATATGCTGGAAGGGAGGACGATACGTGGTGGGTACATGGTGAAGCGTGTGATTGAAGCTTTTCCCTTAGAGCAGGGCACAATGAAACGACCATAACAAGCGGGTCGTTCATTTCGGACGAAGCCGTTTTGGGTTAAAAAACAGAAATACCAAAAAAATAATGTTTTTATTGACTTCAATCTCGGATTTTGTGGCTATCTTTGCGGTAAGATATGCTATACACAGCATTACCCAAGAATAAGAAAGCAAAACCATGACAGCTACAGAGCAGACAAAACAGTCGTTGGAGCGGTTTTTCAACAAGATTGCCCAAAAGTTACCCTCATGTGACGAACCGTCGCTGATGAGCGACATTCACGTCAGAGTGTCGCAGGAAAGCGGCGACGTGATGGCGTTCGACGACGACGAGAACGAAATAACCCGTTGTGTCGTAGAGCCTTGGATAGACAACAAGGAGGACGACTTCTACGACAAGGTGACCAGTCAGCTCCGCCAGCAGATGACGGCGATGAGCCAGGTGGTAGAAGGTCTTGGCGTGATGAAGCCCTACAGCTATGTGCTCGAAGATGACGACAAGGACAGTATCGCAGAGCTCTACGTCGTGGACGACGACACGATCATCGTGGGCGGCGACCTGATGGACGGACTGGACGAGGACCTGGACCATTTCTTCAACCAGCTGATGGATGAACATTGCTAAGCGACTGGCCCTCGGGCTTTCCGCGCTGACCCTCGGCAGCATAGCCGCCACGGCCCAGCGCCACGAAATCCTCGACCCCAACATTCGGTCGCTGCAGGTCATTGCCGACAACGACTGGAGACGGATGCCCATCATCGGCCTCCGTGGGGGGCAACTGTCCGTCAGTTTCGACGACCTCACACACGAATACCACCGCTACGCCTACCGGCTGACGCATTGCGAGGCCAACTGGAAGCCCTCGGAAGCACTCTTCGAGAGCGACTACTGCGACGGCTTCGCCTCGGGCAACACCATCGACGACGTGCAGGAGAGCATCCTCACCAACACGCTCTACACCCACTATCGACTGACGCTGCCCAACGGACAGTGTGCGATGAAGCGGTCGGGCAACTACCTGCTGACCATCTACGACGAGAACGACGACGACCGCGAGGTGGCACGCATAGCCTTTATGGTGACGGAGCCGGCCGAGGCACAGATGGGCGTGGGGCTAAAGGTGCTGACCAATACGGACGCAACCATCAACCAGCACCACCAGCAGGTGGAGATGGAGGTGGGCTATGGAGGATACAGGGTGACGGACCCACAGCGGCAGATCACCACAGTAGTGCTCCAAAACCAGCGCTGGGACGACGCCCGCTGGAATGCTCGCCCGCAATATACGATGGCCGACGGACTGAGGTGGAGCCACTGCGGCGACTACCTCTTCTGGGCGGGCAACGAGTATCGGAAGTTTGAGATCCTCTCGACCGACGTGGCAGCCATGGGAGTAGATCGCATCGACTGGGACGGTACGCAGTATCATGCCTACCCCTGGACGGGAGAGCCACGCCCCAACTACATATACGACCCCGACGCAGACGGCGCCTTCGTGATCCGCAACTCAGACAACTACCATGCCAATACGGAGAGCGACTACCTGCTGGTACACTTCCGCTACCGCTGCGAGAAGCCCTTTCAGGAGGCAGTCTATCTGAACGGCAACTTCACGCAGGACCGCTTCCTGCCACAATACAGGATGGAATATCATGCCGAGACACAGAGCTATGAATGCAACGTGCCGCTAAAACTGGGTTATTACAACTATCAACTATTGATAATCGACGAGGCAGGACGCCCTGCCCTGCTCCCCACAGAAGGTAACTTCTACCAAACAGAAAACAGCTACCAAGCACTGGTCTATTACCGACCGATCGGCGGACGCACGGACCAGCTGGTAGGCTATGCGCAGATGAAATGCAACGAACGGTAGGAACAGAAAACCAAAAAGACTGACAGTGATAATAGATATGAGAACAAGGAAAGCGATATTGCTGATAATGCTACTGGCGACGGTGCTGGGACTGGACGCAAAGACGTGGGAGGCAGAGGACATCCCGATGGTGCACCTCACCGACGCACGCCGCTACGTCTGCGACCCCGACGAGATCCTCTCGCAGGCGGAGCGCGACTCTATCGACAGCTATCTCCTGCGCCTCGACAAGCAGTGTGGCGTGGAGTCGGTGTTCGTCATCGTAAAGCGCGTGAGCAACGGCGACACGTTTCGCTTCGCACAGGACCTGGGCAACCGCCAGGGAGTGGGAAGCAAGAAGACCAACCGCGGACTGGTGGTGGTCGTAGCCGTGGAGGACCGCCGATACTTCATCGCTCCGGGAGAGGGCCTGGAGAAAGACCTGACCGACATAGAGTGTGACGACATCGGGCGGGCTTGCATCGTGGCCAACATGAAGCGCGGAGAGCCCGGACAGGCCGTACTGGCCACAGCCCAGGCGGTCTATAAGAAACTGAAGACCGGGACGACAGGAATCCAGGAGAACACCGACGAGGACGCTGGCGCAGGACTGGCAATCGTCCTCTTCACCGTGATCTGCATCGTCGTCGTCCTCGTCATCCTCAACCGCAGGGACAACCGCGGCAAGGGTGGCGGCGGTGGAGGAGGAAGCCGACGCTCTGGCGGCCCCTTCATCATCTGGGGCAACCCGGGCCACACCAACGACTCCGGAAGCGGATGGGGCGGAGGATTCTCCGGCGGCAGCTTCGGAGGCGGCAGTTTCGGTGGAGGTGGTGCTGGCGGAGGCTGGTAAGCGTTCCGCGGGACCCGCTCCGAATGGTGGCGAAAGCCGAACTGGCCAACGAGAACAACAACAGAATTATAATCAGAAATCTATTAGTATATGGAATCAAAGAAGCTAATGAAAGTAGGGTCTATCGTCGTGGTAGTCCTGATGATTGTGGGGTGGCTGGTGAGCAGCTACAACTCCATGGTGTCCAACCAAGAAGAGGTGACAACGGCATGGAGCAATGTGGAGGCGGCTTATCAGCGCCGTGCCGACATGATGCCACAACTGGCAAAAATCGTGAAATCGTATGCCAAGCACGAGCGCGAGACGTTTGAGCAGGTGACGAAGGCACGCAATGCGGCCACACAGATACACCTCGACGCAGCCGACCTCACACCTGAGAAGCTCAAGGCCTTCGAGCAGGCACAGAACCAGGTGACGCAGGCGCTCTCCCGCCTCATCGCCGTCTCGGAGCGCTACCCCGACCTGAAGGCCAGCGAAAACTACAAGTCGCTGATGGTGCAGGAAGAAGGTACGGAGAACCGCATCAACGAGGCACGCCGCCGCTACAACGAGAGCGTGCAGGGCTACAACCTCTCCATCCGCCGCTTCCCCAACAACCTCCTCGCGGGTATGTATGGCTTCGAGCGCATGACGAAGTTTGAGGCTGCGCAGGGTGCGGAGAAGGCTCCGGATCTCGACATCTAAGGAAAAAGACATCGGCACGATGCGTCCGCTGCTAGATGGACGCATCGTGCCAAAGCCCTACCCTCCTACTTTCTGACGATACTCCTCCTTGACGCGCTGCTCCACCTCGTCGAGCGTCTTGCGACTGACCCTGACAGCCTTGAAATAAAGGAAAACAAAGAAAAACACAATGGCGAGGACGAGGGAAATCACAAAATTGAGCACCTGCGACTTGACGCCCAGCCACGCCACAAACTCCATGCTACCGATGAGGGCGGCAGGTGCCACCAATGCGTCCGCCCAGTTGTGCTTGCGGTAACTGCGGAGGATGCGCTGATACTCCTCGTCTTCTTGCAACAGGCGCTGACGATTGTCAGCCCATTTTTTCTCGAAAGTTTTCTCTATCATAAGTTTCTGTTTGATTCGGTGATTCAAAAGATCGATGATTCAAAAGATCGGTGAAACGATCGTTCAGTGAGACAAAACAATCATACAAATAGGCGCGCTGTGATACCATCGCTCAGATAGATGCCCTGGCGAGTGAGGCGCAGGTGGTCGTCTTCGCGGACGAGATAGCCCTGGCGCAAGTCCTGGTCGGCAGCAGCTAAAAGGAAGTCGAGGCGCTGGCTACCGAAGTCGCGCCGGATCTTGCCCAGATCAATACCTTCTGCGGTGCGCAGCGACGTCAGCACTACGTCCTCATAATGGGTGTCGGGATCGAGGGCCTCCACCGTGCAGGGCCGTTCACCACGACCGATGGCAGCAATATAGGTTTCGATGTCTGCCACATTCCATGACCGCTGCCGTCCGTCGAAGGAGTGGGCAGAGGCTCCCAGGCCCATATAGGGCACGTCTCGCCAATAGCTACTGTTGTGGCGGCTCTCGCGCTGGGGCAAGGCAAAGTTGCTGATCTCGTAGTGGCGGTAGCCGGCAGCAGTAAGCCGGTCCACCAGGCTGTCGTACATGCGGAGCGAGAGGTCGTCGTCGATCTCTTGAATGCGCCCCTCGCTGAGCCAGCGATGGAGCGTCGTCCCCTCCTCGTACATCAGACTGTAGGCCGAGATATGCTCCACGCCGAGACGGAGGGCCTCGTCGATGTCCTGTTCCCAGTCGGCGAGGGTCTCGCCCGGAAATCCGAACATCAGGTCGATGGAGAGGTTGCGGATGCCCGCCTGGCGCAGCAGCGTCGTGGCCCGTCGCACCTCAGCAGCCGTATGGCGACGGCGAAGCAGGCGCAGGCGGTCGTCGGAGAAGGTCTGCGCCCCCATCGAGATGCGGTCGATGGGCGATTGGGAAATCCAATCCGCAAACGCTGGGGTGACGTCGTCAGGATTACACTCCATCGTCACCTCGACAGGCTGCGGCCTATATACCTTATATATATAGGAGAAGAGACGGTCGAGCTGATCCGTTGTGAGCTGGCTCGGTGTGCCACCCCCGAGATAGATCGTCGTGATGGCCTCGTCGGCGGGCAATTCCTCCGCCCGCAACGTCAGTTCCTGGCAGAGGGCATCGACGTAGGCATCGCGCAGCGCGGGAAGCGTCGTCGAATAAAATCCGCAATAGACGCAACGACTGGCACAAAATGGTATATGTATGTATAATCCTGTCATTTCACTTGCAAAAGTACTAATTTATTTTAAAAAATAGAGTACTTTTGCCATCGTTGTTTGGCTTTTACAAAAAAAATGCCTAATTTAGTGGGCGAAATGACAGAAATGCCTGTCCTCTTTCAATTACCCTACAAGTAAATAACGATATTATTAATCGCTTAAATCTATCCGATATGAAAGTATATCAGACAAATGAGATTAAAAACATTGCCTTGATTGGCAGTGCGGGTAGCGGCAAGACCACACTTGCCGAGAGTATGCTTTTCGAAGCTGGTATCATCAAGCGTCGTGGCTCCGTAGAAGCCAAGAATACGGTAAGCGACTATTTCCCTGTGGAGCAGGAGTACGGCTATTCGGTCTTCCCCACCGTATTCCATGCAGAGTGGAATGGCAAAAAGCTCAATATTATCGATTGTCCGGGTAGCGACGACTTTGTGGGGGGTGCCATCACGGCCCTCAACGTCACCGACCAAGCCGTCATACTCATCAATGGCCAGTATGGCCCGGAGGTTGGCACACAGAACAACTTCCGATATACCGAAAAGCTGCACAAGCCGGTCATCTTCCTCGTCAACCAGCTTGACAGCGACAAATGCGACTTTGATCAACTCATCCAAAGCATGAAGGACATCTATGGTCCGAAGTGCGTGCAGATCCAATATCCCGTCCAGACGGGTCCCGACTTCCACGAGATCATCGACGTGCTCATCATGAAGAAACTCTCATGGGGTCCGGACGGTGGTGCACCGAAGCGCGAGGAGATTCCCGCCGAGGAGATGGAGAAAGCCATGGAGCTCCACAAGGCGCTCGTGGAGGCTGCCGCCGAGAACGATGAGGCACTGATGGAGAAGTTCTTCGAGGAGGAGACGCTCACGGAAGACGAGATGCGCGAGGGTATCCGCAAGGGCCTGGTGATGCGCAACATCTTCCCGGTGTTCTGCGTCGATGCCCACAAGGACATGGGTGTGCAGCGCCTGATGGAGTTCCTGGGCAATGTCGTTCCCTTCGTCAGCGAGATGCAGAAGGTCCACAACACGCGTGGTGAGGAGGTGACACCCGACTCCAACGGTCCGGAGAGCATCTACTTCTTCAAGACGGGTATGGAGCCGCACATCGGCGAGGTGAGCTACTTCAAGGTGATGAGCGGATCGATCAAGCCGGGCGACGACCTGGCCAACGCCGACCGTGGCAGCAAGGAGCGCATCGGACAGATCTTCGCCTGTGCGGGTGCCAACCGCATCCCCGTGGATCAGCTCAACGCGGGCGACCTGGGCTGCACCGTGAAACTGAAGGATGTCAAGACGGGCAACACGCTCAACGGCAAGGGTACGGAGGAGCGTTTCGACTTCATCAAATATCCCAACTCCAAGTATTCACGCGCCATCAAGGCCGTCAACGAGAGCGATACGGAGAAGATGATGGCAGCCCTGCTCAAGATGCGCCAGGAGGACCCGACATGGGTGGTGGAGCAGAGCAAGGAACTGGGCCAGACGATTGTTCACGGACAGGGAGAGTTCCACCTGCGCACGCTGAAATGGCGTATGGAGAACAACGAGAAACTCGCCGTGAAGTTTGAGGAGCCGCGCATCCCGTATCGTGAGACCATCACGAAACTCTCTCGCGCCGACTACCGCCACAAGAAGCAGTCGGGTGGTGCCGGACAGTTTGGCGAGGTCCACCTGATTGTGGAGCCATACGCCGAGGGCATGCCCGATCCGACGACGTTCAACATCAACGGTCAGGAGTTCAAGATGAACATCAAGGGCCGCGAAGAAGTGGACCTGGAGTGGGGCGGCAAGCTCGTCTTCATCAACTCCGTGGTCGGTGGTGCCATCGACGCACGCTTCATGCCCGCCATCCTCAAGGGTATCATGGACTGCATGGAGCACGGTCCGCTGACGGGTAGCTACGCCCGCGACGTGCGCGTGATCGTCTATGATGGCAAGATGCACCCGGTGGATAGCAACGAGCTCTCCTTCATGCTCGCCGCGCGCCACGCCTTCTCAGACGCCTTCAAGCAGGCTGGTCCGAAGATCCTGGAGCCGATCTACGACCTGGAAGTCTATGTGCCGGCCGACTACATGGGCGACGTGATGAGCGACCTGCAGGGCCGCCGCGCCATGATCATGGGCATGGACAGCGAGGCTGGCTACCAGAAGTTGCAGGCGAAGATTCCTTTGAAGGAGCTCTCCAACTACAGCATCGCGCTCAGCTCCCTCACGGGCGGACGCGCCAGCTTCTCGACGAAGTTTGCAAGCTACGAGCTGGTGCCCAACGACATCCAGCAGAAGCTCATCGCCGAGCATGAGGCTGAGCAGAAGGACGAAGACTAAAAAATGGGACGCTTCCTCCTGATCAAGACTGCATAAAAAAAGATGCCGCCCGAATCAGCTTTTGACTGGTTCGGGCGGCTTACTTATACGTGGTTGGGGGCGACACGCGGGAGGCGAAGCGCAAAGGCGAGTCGCTACGGGAAGTTATCGGGGGCAGAAGACCTTCATGACCTTGGAGCCAACCTTGACGATGTTGATGCCTCGCTGCAACTGCGGGATGCGGCGGCCCTGCACGTCGTAGTATTCCGCCTCGGTGTCGTTGAGCAGATCGACGAGGGTAGCGGCATCTACCTGGTTGGTGCCCTCATCCACGCCGATGGTGAGCTGGGCGGATCCACCCTTCTGCGTAGCATCGGGCTGGATATAGGCGCGGTAGGCAGCTATCTTCACGCCGGTGGCAGCAGGCTTGTAGTCGCGGACCAGGCGGAACAGGTTCTTGGCGATGAAATAGCAGTCGTCGTTGAGTTCGATAGGCGCAAACGTACCGATCAGACGAGGACCATTCTCTGTATTCTGTGCACCGCTCTCAGCATTCTGCTGACCACTCGCTGCATTCTGCTGACCATTCTCCCCCGTCTTGGGTTTTGTCACGGCCTTCGCCTTCTCGTCGGGAGAAGCCGTACCACTTACGACGCAGAAGCTGGTCTGGTCAGCGTTCTTCTTGCGAACGACAACAGGCTGGCCTGCCGCTATCACGCCTTCCTCCACGCGCACGAGCTCCACACTCTCCGTTCCTACCGACTTCAGGGTATAGAAGTAGCAGGTGTTGTCCTCTGAACTAGGCTGGATGGTATAGGGCAGACAGAGCGTTGCCCATTCAGACTTTACCTGGCGCTCGTAGGAAGCGTCGTTCACGTCGCAGTCTTCGTAGAGCTTGTATGCCTTGCTGTCATCCAAAAGCAGCGCGTCGATGGTGAGCGGGTAGCCTGTGGCTCCAATTATCTCATTGCCATTCGTGCCAACCTTCTTGGTGAGATAACCCCACACGTAGCTGGCGTAAGTCTTATCTATCGTTGAAGGTTCGAAGGAGATAGCGCCTTTCAGTAAATGGCAGTTGCGAAACATATTTGAACTTGAAACTCCATTTTTGAATCTGAAAAGATCGCTGACATAGATAGTCCGAAGCGCGGAGCATCCGTCAAACATATCGGTAGCAGAATTTGCCAAACCAGTGTTGAAACTGGAAAGATCAAGCATTTGAAGGCTACTGCATCCCTTGAACATAGCATCCAGCTGCATTCTGGGCTTATCAGCCGGGAAGTTGGACACGTCGAGAAACTTAAGAGAACTGCAACCAGAGAACATAGCGTATAAGCCGTGATATAACACTCCCTTCGCATTGAAATGGGACAAGTCAAGCGAATCCAAACTTGAACAGCCACCAAACATTTGGTTCATGGATGTCACATTCTCCGTATTAAAACTTGAAATGTTGAGATCATGGAGCTTTGTGCACCCATAGAACATCTGGGCCATTGTTGTTACTTTCTCTGTGTTGAAATGGGAAAGGTCGAGCGTTTCGAGGTTCGAACACAGGGCAAACATCCCTGACATATTCTTGACGTTGGACGTGTTGAGGTTTTCGATACCCTCTATGCTGGTAAGATTCGTACAACCATTAAACCAATTGGAGCACGTCGTGTGGGTTTCATCACGGAAACCAGCTTTGAAGACAACCTTCTGAATTTCTGCCGGATGAGTGTTCCAACTCTGAGTATCTCCATAATCCAAAATATTATAGATGTTGTCGCCCACGGGCTTCGTGCCGCTGCGATGGAAGGAGAGCGTGCCGGTTGGCGCATCCCATCGCACCCAACTGGCAGTAGCAGCCGTGAGATAACCTCCCTCTCCCGTGTGCGCCATCTCCACACCCGTCTTATTAGGGTTATAGTTGGGCAGATTAACACATCCGTCAAAAATCGAAAAATCTAGGGTTACTTTATCTGTAGTAAATGCAGAAGTGACATAGATCGTCTTGAGGTTTTTGCAATTACTAAACGCATCAACCATGGAAACCATTTTGGGCGTTGCAAACGAGGAGAGATCAAGCGTTTCAAGCTTCGTACATGAGAAGAACATCCCAGTCATAGATTTCATGTTCTCCGTATCAAAACTGCTTAAATCAATACTTTCAAGGTTAGTACATCCTTGAAACATGTTTTGCATGTAAGCCACCTTTCTAGTATTGAAACTGCTGAGATCGAGACTCCGAAGTGACGAGCATTTTTCGAACATTGATGACATTTGCGTCACATTTGCAGTATTAAAGCCAGGGAGATCGAGACTCCGAAGTGACGAGCAATTATTGAACATTCCTAGCATAGTGGTCACGTTTTCGGTATTAAAACTGGAGACATCGAGGGTTTCAAGCGTGCTACAAATGCAGAACATATTCTCCATAGTGGTTACTTGTCCAGTTTTAAAATCAGTAAGATCGAGCTTGGAAAGCGCCCTACAGCCATAGAACATCGCTTTCATGTCTTTCACGTTTTCAGAATTAGAACCGGATAGATCGAGTTCGGTAAGACTTTCGCAACCTTTGAACGTTGCATTGAGATCAGTCACGCTGCTGCCTATGAAGCCTTTGGGCAACTTGATTGAGCGTAGATTCTTAGCGCCATCAAACATAGCATACATGTATTTGACCTTTTCCGTATTAAAGGAAGACAAATCAAGTGTTTCCAAGCTGGCACAGGAGGAGAACATTAATCGCATATCATCGACCTCTGACGTGTTCAAATAGTCCAAGTGCTCAATCGTTGTCAAAGCTTCGAACCACCAAAACCAGGCTCCACAATCTTTGGGCCGTGCATCCTTGAAACTCTCGTCAAAGACCACGCTTTTTATTTTTTTTCTTTCATCTAATTGCTGCCACAAGGGACTATGGGAAATACCTTGATCGTTCCCTTCAACGAAATTCGTGTCATAATAGAGCGTGAGGGTCTGAGTCTCTCGGTTCAATCTCGCATACATTATAGGATCCTGTGTCTGCGCCATCACGGGCAACAGGAGCATAAGCATCAGCAAGAGCGAGAGCGCGCATCGGCGCTGCAACAGATATTGGGTCATTTTCTTGATCATGTTGATAGTCATTTTTATTTTAGTTTGGGTGCACCACGGCACCATTCGTTGGTTGTGATAGAAAGAAGGGGCAATAGGCAATTTATTCCCCCCAGAGGAAGCCATCCTCGTCTAAGGTAAATTCGGCGGCCTCCAGTTCCTGTCGAGTCTGAAAGCGCCCTTTATAAATCCTTACCTGCGAGGGGTTGATCATCATGCACGGCCCAGTCTGCGCGACGTCAACCTGGGGCTTGAGATACTTTTTTTTCTTCATACTTTTATTTCTTGTTTTTGATTATTGTCTTCACGATTAGTCCGTCGGGCGCACACGACAAAGACTCTGCCTCTGCCGCGTACGAACTTTTCCGACGCGATTATTAGTACAAAAGTAGGGAAAAGAAGCGAGACAGGGTGTCGCATTGCCCTGTCCAGGTGTCTCTTTGGTGGTAAATAGTTGTCTCCTTCCTACCAAAGAGACAATGGTTCATAGTCAGGAGCGGTTGCGTTTACATATTTTAAGAAACCAAGGAAAGAGCCGTCAAATATCAGAAAAGGGATCTTCAGATACGGAGAAAAGGGAATCTTCAGATACGAAGAAAAGGGCTCGTCTTCCTGCTACGAAAGAGACGCATCCGAATCGTGGGATCCGGCCAAATAGCGCTCCCGCCAAACGGTCGGCGTACACGCCTCACGCGCCTTGAAGATGCGGTAGAGGTGGGTGCGGGAAGTAAAACCACATTCGGAGGAGATGATATCATTGCTGTAATCGGGGTTGGCAATCATCATTTTCTTGGCCGCAGCGAAGCGGATGTCGCTCAGCCATATCCGGAACGTAGTCTTCAGAGACTGGTCGAAGTATATCGTGAGTTCGTCTTTCGAGACATGGATCGCATGGGAGAGGGAGAGCAGGTTCACCCCCCCATCCTTATAGCCCATCGCTGCGCACCATTCGTCCAGCCGCTGCTGGATCTGCTTTCTTCGATCCTCAGGCATCAGCATGGCAGTTTGCGTCTCCTCCGCCTGGTCGGCTGCATGGGCCGCGTCGGCATGAAATGCGTTATCAGGCGTTGCGTTATCAGGGGTTGTGCCAGCATGAGGCGCATTGGCACGAGACGCGTTGGTAGGAGCCCCATTGGCAGGAGTTGTGCCAGCATGAGCCCCATCGCATGGAGCCGCCTCGCCAGGAGAAACGACACCAGGAGAAACGACACCAGGAGAAGCGACACAAGCAGAAGCGACATCAGGAGCCGCGACGGCCTGTTGTGCTACCGTCTTCTCCTGCTGAGCGACTACGGCAACAGTGCTGACCTTTTCCTCCGCCTCTTCGTCGAGCAGCGACTCCTTCGGCTGATAGCTGTAGCCCAGGGCCACGAAACTCAGGACGAAGAAGAGGAAAGCCATGAGCCCCAGAGGCGCAAAAAAGTAAAGCAACTTGGTGGAGATGATGGCAAATGGCGACACCAAGGCGGGGAAGAAAAGGATGAGGAGGCTGGCGCGGGAGTAGCGTACATAGGGCATGAGGTCGCCGCCCGCCATCGTCTCCAGCAGACGGCGGCGCTTGATGATCTCGCGGACGATGACGACGATGCAATAGACCACATTGGCGGCAAAGAGGGCCAGCATAGCATAGAGCCAGGCCCCGATGCGCATTTCGCCATGCTGGAGGAAGCCGATGAAGAAACAGGCGAAGATCGCCAGGTTGATCGCCGCGCAGACCACATAGACCCTCCTCCGCCGGACATGCGTGGCCTCAATATGGAAGATGCCCATCGAGATGAGCGAAAAACAGGGTGCATAGACGAGGGCATTGACCGTGGCACCCACCGCGTCGTCAACGGCCCTGAACCCATAGCGCATCTGCATCAGATAGTGCGCCGCCAAGCCCATGATGCCGACAAAGATCAACCATCGTGCGCGCTCATAGCGCGGATTGAGCCATCGCGTCTGGAGACGGGTGACGGCGAGGGTGAAGGCATTGAACAGCATGAACAGGAAGCATGCGAACTGCAGCAGAAACAAATGATCCAAAGGATAAAAGATCTCGTTGGAATAGGAAAATAGGTTTTATGGACAAGGCATCTGCCCGGCGCTTGACGCCAGGCAGATGCCTCATAAAGATACAGGCTGTAGGGGGTAGTACCCTCTCCTACTTCGTCATTTCATAGACCACGTCCATGAGCTCCTTGCCCAGGGCGTCGGCCTCCTCCATCGTGGCCGCCTCGCTATAGACGCGCATGATGGGCTCAGTATTGCTCTTGCGGAGGTGGACCCACTTCGTCGGGAAGTCGAGTTTCACACCATCAATATCCGTTACCCGCACGTCGTCCATCGATCCGAAGCGCTCCTTGACCTTACCCAGGATGGCATCCATATCAGTGTCGGGCGTGAGGTCGATGCGGTTCTTGGCGATATAATAGGTCGGGAACGTCTTGCGGAGCTCACTGCACGTCAGTCCCTTCTGTGCCAGCGAACTGAGGAAGAGGGCGATGCCGACCAGGGCGTCGCGACCGTAGTGGCTCTCGGGATAGATGACGCCACCATTGCCCTCGCCACCAATGACGGCACCCACCTCCTTCATCTTGGTGGTGACATTGACCTCGCCGACGGCAGAGGCAAAATACTGGCAACCATGGCGCTCGGTGACGTCGCGCAGGGCGCGCGTAGAACTGAGGTTGGAGACGGTGGCTCCCTTGACGTGGTCGAGGATGTAGTCGGCCACGCTGACGAGCGTATATTCCTCGCCATACATCTTGCCGTCCTCCTGGATGAAGGCGAGACGATCGACGTCGGGATCGACGACGATGCCGAGGTCATAGCCTCCTGTTGCCACCTCGCCCATGATGCCTCCGAGATTCTTCTCCAGCGGCTCCGGATTGTGGGCGAAGTCGCCATTGGCCTCGCCATTGAGGATGGTGTAGCCGACGCCCAGTCGGTCGAGGAGCTTCGGCAGGATGACGCCGCCGACGGAGTTGATCGTATCGACGACGACGCGGAATCCACGCTTGCGAATGGCCTCCGTATCGACCAGGTCGAGGGCGAGGACCGCCTCGATATGACGGTCGTCGAAACTGTCGTCCTGGCGGTAAGTGCCTATATGATCGACATCAGCATAGTCGAAGTCCTCCTTCTCCGCCATGGCGAGCACGGCGTTGCCGTCGTCCTTGGTGAGGAACTCGCCCTCGTGGTTGAGCAACTTGAGCGCGTTCCACTGGCGCGGGTTGTGGCTGGCGGTGACGATGATGCCACCTGCCGCATGAGTCATACGTACGGCCAGTTCGGTGGTCGGGGTCGTGGCAAGCCCGATATCGAGCACGTCATAGCCCATTCCTATCAGTGTGCCGCAGACCACCAGTCGGACCATGTCGCCCGAGATGCGCGCGTCGCGACCTACCACGATACAGTTGCTGCCCGTCGGGTCGCTCTGACGGATAAACTTGGCATACGCCGTGGTGAACTTGACGATGTCCAACGGGTTGAGCGTATCGCCGGTAGGGCCTCCGATGGTTCCACGGATGCCGGAAATGGATTTGATCAGTGTCATATTTTCTCTTTAGTTTTGTAATTGCATGTTATCTTCCGCGCTCGTAGGTGATATCGTAGAGACACGGATAGACCGACATCGTGGCCGCATAGGTGCCCTCGGTGGAGGGTACGATGATGCGCACGCGGGCGATGCGGTCGTCGGCCGAGAGCGGCCTACCCACCTTGATGTAAGGCAGCGGGGAAAGCCATCCGTTGGGCACCTGGGTGCTGCCGGAACTTCTTCCATAGACTTGATACATCACACTCGACGTGGGGTCGAAAGAGGCCGTGAAGGTGCCGGAGGTGTTCGTGACCGACATCTTATCGACCAGCGCGCTGAAATAGAGGATGTTGTTGGTGGCGATGATGCTATCGGTGAGGAGGTTGCGCTCGGTGAATCGGCAGAGCACGGTGGCCGTCTCGCCATCCTTGATCTTCTCTCCGCAACCCTTCTCTACGATTTGGAGATAGATGCCCGAAGACTCGAGCAGCACAAACTCGTTCTTGCTCACGTCGGTCATCGTGTCTTGATCGAAAAACTGGCGTTCGGAGATGACCGTCACGCTGCTGTCGTTGAGATACTGGCGGATGGCTCCGTTCTCTCGTTTGCGCTGGTCAGCATAGGTCTCGTCATTGCTGCACGCCGACCAAAGCAGAGCTGCGAGCGGGAGGAGGAGAAAAAGCGTTTTCTTCATCGGAATCTTTTACGTTCAATAATATCTTACTGCAAAGTTATAGCAAATCGTCTGTTCCACCATAAGACGACGCCCATTTTTAGCTACTTTTGACATTAAAGACTGCCCTACGGACCATGATCCTGGGCCGCGAGGGGTCATCGCAGCTGCTCCTTGTAGGCCATGATGGCTCGGAGGACCACCTGCTCGGCTTCCTCGATGGAGCACTCCAGGCGTCCGCCTGCCGCGTCTTCGTGTCCTCCGCCGTTGAAGAACTCCTCCGCCATCTTGCGGCAGTGGAACCCATTGCCCGAACGGAGGCTGACGCGTATGACCTGGTCCTTCTCGGTATCCTCGCGCAGCGAGATGGAGAGTTTGAGTTTTTTGATCTTCTGCGGGATGTTGACCACGCCCTCCAGGTCGCCCCTGACAAACTGGAAACGTCGCATTTCGTCGCGCGTGACGGTGTAGTAGGCCGCATGGGAGGCCGGCAGGACGCGCAGTTTCTTGAAGATCACATAGGACCTGAACTTGATGGCCTGTGGCGAGTAGTTGTTATAGACGCGGTTATAGACGCGGTCTTTGTCCACGCCCTTCTCCAGCAGGTGGCTGATGATGAGATAGACGGCTGGCGCATTGGAGTTGTAGGTGAAGGCCCCCGTGTCCGTCATCATGCCGCAGTAGATACATTGCGCCATCTGCAGCGTCATCTCGTCGTAGGCGCCCAACTGCCACAGCAGGCGGAAGACGAGTTCCGACGTGCTCGACATCGCAGGATGGGAGACGGAGAGCGCCGCCTCGACGGTCGGGCCCACATGGTGGTCGATGAGCAGTCGGGGCGCCTTCGACTGGGCAATGACGTCCGCCATGTCCCCCGTGCGCGAGAGGTCGTTGTAGTCGAGACAGCAGACGAGGTCGGCCTTGTCGAAGGCCTCCTTCGCGCGGTCGGGATGCTTGTCGTAGCGGAGCAGCGTCTGCGATCCTGGGAGCCACATCAGAAAGTCGGGAGCGGCATCGGGGATCACGCAGGTGACCTCCTTGCCCAGAGCCTGCAGATACTGCGCCCAGGCCAACATCGACCCGACGGCATCTCCGTCGGGCGACTTATGGACTGTGACTACCACAAAGCTGGCATCGGCAGTCAGCTGCCGCAACAGAGCAAGCTGACTGTCGTCCAGAAGGTTGATTTCCATGTAGAAATGGTTGGTGATACGATTAGAACAGTTTGGCGGGATAGACGCCCTCATCGACGAGGCGCTGGATGCGATCCACGACGCCCTGACGATCGGCAGGATAGGTGACGCCAAACCAATGGCTGGTGGTATCGAGGACCTTGACAGCCGCCGTACCGTCGTTGATGAGCTTGTTGACCATCAGCGGGATGAAGAACTCGGCCTTCAGGTTGGCCATGTTCTCCGGATCGGAGAGGAACGTCTTGAAGTAGTCCTCGCTATAGTCGAAATAGTCGGGCGTGAATCCCCATACGTTCATCGAGACCGGCGTGTTGTCGGGCGTCGTCACCCACTGGTCGTCGTCGTCCTTATACTGCACGGCGCCGTCCCTGCGCTCTATCTTCGTGCGCTCCACGACGGTGGCCAGGTTGCCCTCGGCGTCGGTCGTGCAGATGCCACGCGATACGGTTCCGTTCTCGCTGAGCGTGTTGCCCACGCGGAAACCCACCATCGCATAGCGGTTCTTGCTGCCCTCAGGGAGCTCGGAGAGATACTTGCCGATGACCATGAAGGTGTCGCGGTTGTAGAAGTCGTCGCAGTTGATGACGCAGAACGGCTCCTTGATGACGTCCTTGGCCATCAGTACGGCATGGTTGGTGCCCCACGGTTTCACGCGGCCCTCGGGCGTGGTGAATCCCTCGGGGAGGGCGTCGAGGCTCTGGAAGACGAGTTCTGCGGGGATGTGGCCCTCGTACTTGGCGAGGACCTGCTTGCGAAACTGCTCCTCGAAGTCCTTTCTGATGACGAAGACGATCTTGCCAAAGCCCGCCTGGATGGCGTCGTATATGGAGTAGTCCATGATGGTCTCACCATTGGGTCCAAGTCCGTCGAGCTGCTTCAGCCCGCCGTAGCGGCTACCCATTCCGGCAGCCAAAAGAAGTAATGTCGGTTTCATGTCTTTTTATGTTTTTGTCATGATTATACTTTGTTCTCTCTACCTATTTATATAGCGCTCGCGCGGCGCCCCATCCTCCGGAGCCCGCCCAGGCGCTCGCCTCCCCCACTCGGGGCTAATCGAGCAGGGTGCTGCTGCGTACGCGGCTCAGCGTCTCCGGCGTCATCTGGAGAAAACTGGCCACATAGACCAGGGGTGCGCGGAGGACAATCTGCGGCGCCAGTTTGCAAAACTTGCGGTAGCGCTCCTGTGCCGTCTCGAAGCGCACGAGGTCGGCCATGACCTGCGAGATCACGAGGCTCTCCTCCAATATCTTGCGAAAGAGGATCTGTATGTTCACGTTGTGGAGGGCCACCTGCTCCAGGCGATGCTTGGGGAGCGCATAGATATAGGAGGCCTCCAGGGCCTCTACCTGCAGATGGGTGGGCTCTTCGTGAAACAGGCTCTCGATGCACATGAAGATGGTGTGGTCCACCCCCAGGTGCTCCGTGATCTGCTTGCCGTTCTTGAAGTAGAACTGGCGGATCAGTCCGCGCTCCACATAGTAGATGTTGCGGCAGACCTCGCCCTCCCTTAGGATTATCTCGCCCTTGCTGAACTTCATGGGCACCAGCACGCTCTCCAGCACGTCGAGCTCCTCGTGGGTCATCGTACTGTACTTGCGTGCCAACTCGCGGGCTACCTCCCTGGGGGTTGCTATCGGTTCTCTCATCGTGTCTCCTCTTTTCTCCTTTTATATATCTTGTTGGCCGAAGGATGTTCCTCCGGCGGTTAGTCCAATTTCAGCACGGCCAGGAACGCCTTCTGAGGCACCTGCACGTTGCCGACCTGCTTCATGCGCTTCTTGCCCTTCTTCTGCTTTTCGAGGAGCTTGCGCTTGCGGCTGATATCACCGCCATAACACTTCGCCGTCACGTCCTTGCGCACCTGCTTCACGGTCTCGCGTGCGATGATCTTCGCTCCGATGGCCGCCTGGATGGCAATGTCAAACTGCTGGCGCGGTATCAGTTCCTTGAGTTTCTCACACATCCTGCGTCCAAAGGCCACGGCGTTGCTCTCGTGGGTCAGCGTGGAGAGGGCATCGACGGGCTCGCCGTTGAGCAGGATATCGAGCTTGACCAGCTTCGAGGGGCGGAACGAGTCGATATGGTAGTCGAACGAGGCGTAGCCCTTGGAGATGCTCTTGAGCTTGTCGTAAAAGTCGATGACGATCTCGCCCAGCGGGATCATGAAGACGAGCTCCAGTCGGTTGCCGCTGACGTAGTTTTGGCTCACGAGCTCGCCGCGCTTGTCAAGGCAGAGCTTCATGATCGGTCCGATAAACTGGCTGGAGGTGATGATGCTGGCCTTGATAAACGGTTCCTCGATATGGTCTATCATCGTCGCGTCGGGCAGCCCCGAGGGGTTGTGTACCTCCTTCACCTCCCCCTGCTTGTCATAGACCATGTAGCTGACGTTGGGGACGGTCGTGATCACGTCCATGTTGAACTCGCGGTCCAGTCGCTCCTGGATGATCTCCATGTGGAGCAGTCCGAGGAATCCGCAGCGGAATCCGAAGCCGAGGGCCTGGGAGCTCTCCGGCAGGAAGGTCAGCGAGGCGTCGTTGAGCTGGAGCTTCTCCAGCGAGGCGCGGAGGTTCTCGTAGTCGTTGGGGTCGATGGGATAGACGCCGGCAAAGACCATCGGCTTCACCTCCTGGAATCCCTCGATGGCCTTGGCGCAGGGCCGTTCGACGTGGGTGACGGTGTCGCCCACCTTCACCTCCTTGGCGTCCTTGATGCCGCTGATGATGTAGCCCACCTCGCCAGCGGAGAGCTGCGCCTTGGGCACCATGTCCATCTTCAGCACGCCCACCTCGTCGGCGTCATACTCCTGGCCGGTGTTGAAAAACTTCACCTTGTCGCCCTTGCGCACCACGCCGTTATCGATCTTCACCAGCGTGATGATGCCGCGGAAGGAGTTGAAGACCGAGTCGAAGATGAGGGCCTGGAGCGGCGCGTCCTTGTCGCCCGTCGGCGCGGGGATGCGGTCCACGACGGCGCGGAGGATGTCATCGACGCCCTCACCCGTCTTGCCCGAGGCCCGGATGATCTCCCCGGGCTCGCAGCCGAGCAGATCGACGATCTCGTCCTCCACCTCCTCGGGCATGGCGTTGGGCATGTCTATCTTGTTGATGACCGGGATGATCTCCAGGTCGTGGTCGATGGCCATATAGAGATTGCTGATGGTCTGCGCCTGCACGCCCTGTGTGGCATCGACGATGAGCAGCGCGCCCTCACAGGCGGCAATGCTTCGCGACACCTCGTAGGAGAAATCGACGTGGCCCGGCGTGTCTATCAGGTTGAGCAAATATTTCTTTCCCTCCATCGTGTACTCCATCTGGATGGCGTGGCTCTTGATGGTGATGCCGCGCTCGCGCTCCAAATCCATGTTGTCCAACATCTGACCCTCCGTGACTTGGATGGTCTTGGTGCGCTCCAACAGACGGTCGGCCAGGGTGCTCTTGCCGTGATCGATATGGGCTATGATGCAAAAATTCCGTATATGGTCCATTCTTGTATTGTAATTTCAAAATGCAAAAGTAGCAATAAAAAACGAGATACACGACTTCCAGCCCGTTTTTTGCTCGCCAACCGTGCAAAACCGTGCCACGGGACGCGCTTTGGTAAAACCTTTGTGGCTCTTTTTGCCACTTAGAGGAAATAAAAAACACGATTTGGCGTTATTTCCATAGCGTGGCGATGGCGGACCCGGGACACGACCTGCCCAGGGGCGGCTTCACCATAGCCGACATTTACAGAAACTAAAAGAGAAAAACTGACATGAAACAGACAATTTTAGTGACGGGCGGAACGGGCTTCATCGGTAGCCATACCACCGTGGAACTGATCGAGGCTGGCTACGACGTGGTCATCATCGACAACCTTTCCAACTCCAAGATAGAGGTGCTCGACGGCATCGAGAAGATCACGGGTGTGCGCCCGGCCTTCGAGCAGGTAGATCTGCGCGACAAGGCTGCCACGGAGGCCGTGTTCCAGAAGTATCCGGCCATCGCTGGCATCATCCACTTCGCCGCCTCCAAGGCCGTGGGCGAGAGCGTCCAGCTGCCCCTGCTCTACTACCGCAACAATGTTGTCTCGCTCATCAACCTCCTGGAGCTCATGCCTGCCTATGGCGTCAAGGGCATCATCTTCTCCAGCAGCTGCACGGTCTATGGACAGCCCAACCCCGAGAACCTGCCCGTCACCGAGGACGCGCCCCACCAGAAGGCCACCTCGCCCTATGGCAACACCAAGGAGATCAACGAGCAGATCATCTACGATTTCATCCATAGCGGCGCAGCCGTCAAGAGCATCGTCCTGAGATACTTCAATCCTATCGGCGCCCATCCCTCGGCGCTCATCGGCGAACTGCCCAACGGCGTGCCCAACAACCTCATTCCCTACGTCACGCAGACGGCGATGGGCATCCGCGAGCAACTGACCATCTTCGGCAACGACTACGACACGCCCGACGGCACCTGCATCCGCGACTACATCTATGTCGTGGACCTGGCCAAGGCCCACGTGGCGGCCATGGCGCGCGTGCTGGACCAGGAGACCGAACCGATCGAGTATTTCAACATCGGCACGGGCAAGGGCAACTCCACGCTGGAGATCGTCACGACCTTTGAGGAGGCCACGGGCGTGAAACTCAACTGGAAGTATGGTCCGCGCCGCGAGGGCGACATCGAGAAGATTTGGGGCGACTGCACCAAGGCCAACCAGGTGTTGGGCTGGAAGGCGGACACGCCCCTGGCCGACGTGCTCCGCAGCGCCTGGAAGTGGCAGGAGAAACTGCGCGAGGACGGCGTGATGTAGAATAACCGAAGTTTCGCAAGTGGTTCAAGAACGGGCTGAAGGCCCAAAAGCTCCTAGCTACTGCCCTTTCAGGGCGTGTGGAGCTTACATGCGAAAGTTGAGTAGAATAACCTTTGGGCGGGAGGGGCCGACCTTCCCGCCCCTGACAGAAAAAAGATATGGAAAAGAGAAAGATTTGTATGGTCACCGGCGCGACGAGCGGCATCGGTGAGGCTTGCGCGCTGCGCTTTGCCAAAGAGGGCTACGACGTGATCATCACGGGCCGCAGAGACCACCTGCTCCAGGCACTGGCCGAGCGCATCGAGGCGCTGGGCGTGCGTGCGAAGACGCTCTGCTTCGACGTGAGAGACCAGCAGCAGGTGTTTGACGTCTGCGGCAACCTGGAGGCCGACTGGGCCGAGATCGACGTGCTGATCAACAACGCCGGACTGGCCTTGGGCCTCGACCCGCTGCAGGATGGCGACCTCGACGACTGGAACACGATGATCGACACCAACATCAAGGGCCTGCTCTACGTGAGCCGCGCGCTCGTGCCGGGCATGGTGGAGCGCAACCGTGGCGAGATCATCAACATCGGTTCGGTGGCTGGCGACGCTGCCTACGCCAACGGCAACGTCTATTGCGGCACGAAGGCGGCGGTGAAGATGATCACCGACGGACTGCGCATCGACACGGCCCACACGCGCATCCGCGTGACCAATATCAAGCCGGGACTGGTGGAGACCCACTTTAGCAACGTCCGCTTCCACGGCGACGACGAGCGGGCCAACAGTGTCTATCAGGGCATCAAGCCGCTCACGGGCGAGGACATCGCCGACGTGGCCTACTATGCGGCCAGCGCGCCGGCCCATGTCCAGATCGCCGAGGTGCTCGTCCTGGCCACCCACCAGGCCAGCGGTTCCGTCGTCAAGCGCAACGCCGAATGATGACGGTGGCGGAATATCGGCAGGCCGTCCTCCAGGCCATTCTCCAGGCCAAGGACAAGGACGGAGCGCCGCGCACCGACGAGGAGACGGCCAAGACCTACCTCGACTCGCTCAGCGACAACGAGCTGGAGGAGGGCATGCTCTTCAACACGCCCGAGGAAGTGGCCGAGATGGTGCTGGAGATCCTGTAGCCGCTTGCGGAGTTGGGAAAACAACAAGATACTTTTTGTTACTCAAGTTTCGCATTGCGGAGTTGGGAAACAGCAAGATACTTTTTGTTACTCAAGTTTCGCATTGCGGAGTTGGGAAACAGCAAGATACTTTTTGTTACTCAAGTTTCGCAAGTAAGCTCCACACGCCCTGAACCAACGGTCACCGGCCGAAGGGAAAGGTAAAGGGCAGAAGCTCCACACGCCCTGAAAGGGCAGAAGCTCATAGCCCAGGGCATCGCCCTGGGTTATTACGGACGCAAACCTGTCGCCCTGTAAGGGCAAAAGCTTTAAAAATCCAGGCAATATATAAGGCTTTTGCCCTTACAGGGCGCCTTGCTGATTGCTATTATACCCAGGGCGATGCCCTGGGCTAGGAGCTTTTGGGCCTTCAGCCCGTTCTTGAACCACTTGCGAAACTTCGGTTGTTATCCCCCTTGATTATAGCTTCACTTTCTTTGCCTTGCCTTCGCTCTCGTTGCTCATGCGGTCGAGGGCGGTGACGACATAGACACACTTGGTCTTGCCGTGGTCGTAGGGCAGGACGTAGCGCGGCTCGCGCGTGATGGCGGCGATACGGGCAGGATTGGACAGGTCGATCTTCTCGCCCTTGGCAAAACGATAGACCACATACTGGTGGGCCTCGTCCTGCCATCCCTTGGCCTTCTTCGCCGGCAGCCATTGGAGCGTGTAGCCCTGGGCCGTCCAGCGCGCCTTGACCTTGCGCACCTTCTCGGGCGCCTCGCTGTCTATGAAGGGCATGAGGGGCTGCAGGGCCGGATAGCGCCAGTAGTCCGTGCGCAGCACCGTGCCGTAGTTGCCGGGATTATCGACCGCCGCCTTCGCATACCAGAGCACCGTGCCTTTGACGTTGGCACACTGGCGGTGGAGGCGGTGCTTGGCGCCCAACTGGTGGACGCTGGGGTTCTGCGGGTCGGGATATTTCACCGTGCGCAAGACGTCCTCGCCGATATACAACGGGCGGTTGGCGGCGTGGCGGTTCCACCAGCCGATGAGCTCCTGGTAGTCGGCGGCCTTGTGGCCGATCTCCCAGTAGAGCTGGGGCACGCAGTAGTCGATCCATCCGTTGTTCACCCATTTGAGCACGTCGGCATAAAGCTCGTCGTAGTTCTGCAGTCCGCTGGTCGCGCTGCCGTTGGGGTCCGACCGTTTGTTGCGGTAGATGCCGAAGGGAGAGACGCCAAACTTCACCCACGGTTTGATGCGGTGGATCTCCTCGCCGAGGGCCTTGATGAAGACATCGACATTGTCGCGGCGCCAATCGGCGACGGAGGCAAACTGGCGTCCGTAGCGGTTGTAGGAGGCCTGGTCGGGGATGGCGACGCCCGCCACGGGATAGGGATAGAAATAGTCGTCGATATGGAGGCCATCGACGTCATAGCGGCTGACGATATCGCCGACGATGCGGAGGATATAGTCGCAGTTCTCGCGCTGGCCGGGGTCGAGGATCTTGAGTCCGTCATAGTCGAAGACGCGCTCGGGATGGGTCACGGCGATGTGGTTGACGGCCAACTCGCGCGTGTCCTTCGTCTTGGCCCGATAGGGGTTGATCCAAGCGTGGAGCTCCATGCCCCGTCGGTGACACTCGTCGATCATCCACTGCAGCGGGTCCCAATAGGGCGAGGGCGGCGTGCCCTGACGACCGGTCAGGAAGCGGCTCCACGGTTCGTAGCGGCTCGCGTAGAGGGCGTCGCACTCGGCGCGCACCTGGAAGATAATGGCATTGACGCCGTCTTTCTGCAGCTCGTCGAGCTGATAGGACAGCGTGCGCTGCATCTCCTGGGTGCCGAGGCCAAGAAACTGGCCGTTGACGCACTGGATCCAGGCGCCGCGAAACTCGCGCTTCGGACGGCTCTCCTGGGCCACCAACTCGCTGACGGGCAACAGAAGGAGCACCGACAGCCATATCACTCTCAATATCTGGGAAGTTTTCATACGATGATTTTCATGCAATGATGTTCATACGAGGGAATTGTGCCAAACCTGCGGGCACGAGCGAGGGGCTAATGGCCGTTCCTGGCCGCCTTGCGAAACTTCATGCGGTGAAACTTGCGCTCGGCGTCGAGGGCGGCCTTGAGCTTCACCGCACTCATCACCTTCAGCATCCGCAGGTGGTAGTCGCGCTCCACCTGTCGCATGCTGATCTCGAGGTTGTCGCGGCGCTCGATGAGGGCGCGTGCCGCACGATCGTTGTCCGCCGACTGCTTGCGCAACTGGCGCAGTTGGCCGTGGATCTTGCGCTTCTTGGCCACCATCTCCTTGTAGAGGGGCACGAAACGGCGGGTCTCCTCGGGGGTGAGGTGCGCCTGCTGGACGATGTAGGTCTGCTTCTCGGCCTCGAAGGCCTGGGCGTCGAAGTGGTGCTGCGCCGAGGCGGCTGTCAGGCCACAGAGCAGGAGGAGCGTGAGGAGGAGTCGTTTTCTGAACGGGTTCATAGGCTCAAAGTGTTATTCTCCGGAGATATAGGCGTAGGCGTCGTCCTCGTCCATCATCGTGTAGTCGGCGAGCCGGTCGAGGTCGTCGGTATAGGGTTCCGCCTTCGAGACCTTGGGGGCGTGGGACACGGTCGCCGCCATGTCGCCCTGCGGATTCGTCGAGCTCACGCCGAGTCCGACAAGGACAATCATGCCCACCACGCAAGCGGCTGCCACAAGAGGCGACAACTGCTTCCACAAAGACTTGCGGACGACGCGCACCAAGGGCGGCGCTGCGTCGGCAGCCACGCTCCGCATCACCTCCTCCTCTACGCGATCAAAATAGGCGTCGGGGACGGTGAAGGGACGATCCGTACCGTACCGGGTCTTCAATGCCTCATCTATCTCCATCATGATTTCTTCTTTTCATATTAGGACGCATCGCGACCAAGAAAGTTTAGAGCCCATCGAAAAAAATCATCATGCCGCGAAGGAATTGGACAAGGAGGCCGATGGCGAGGAAACCGCGATAGCAGTTGGCGAGGTAATCTCGGTATGTGATTCTCCCGCCAAGATTGACATCTTAGAGTGGCGAACCCAAGTCTATGAAAAACAATCTCATCTATGGAAGAACTCTGTATCATTGCGTTGAAGGTTTTAAAGATGAATCAAAATGGAGACCTTGCCGATGGTAGCTTAGGACCGGCGCCGATAGTTGCTTACCCTTCACTCCTGTCGTAAGAAACGCCCATCGCGGGCCCTCTATGGGCTTGTTCCGCAAGTCTTGCATCTGGGTGCAAAGGTACGAAGAACATTTCATGCCGCCAAATAAAATCACAAATATTTTCCAACTTTTTTCATCGTAGCAAAATGGACACATAGCAAAGCTATGTGAACCTCCCGCTTCCGCTCAGAACTATCTTTACAATACGTTCTATGTGCAGAGCGGACAAGTGGGGAGAAGAGGGAGATCCATCATGTTACAATGTTACAATGTTACATGTTACATGTTACGTTAAGAGAAATCCACTTGGGCATTGTCTGACGAGGGTGTGTCAAAACTCCCAATATAAATAAAAAAAACTCGTTGTACGTTCTTG